>OGCH01000758.1_pt1 | contig 14869 bp, 11 predicted proteins | sample 1570111 | NCBI WGS metagenome assembly OGCH01 (sample SAMN03436243, study PRJEB24508) | hot springs metagenome | biome: Desert Springs; feature: Hot Springs; material: Water | place: USA: Great Boiling Spring, Nevada | collected 2008-12-01 | depth 0 m m | reverse complement strand
AGGAGGACAGGGGTGGGGCTTCCCCCGGAGGGGGCCAAGTAGAGGCTGGGCCTCGCCGGAGGCCCCTCCGGGACCCCAAGGAGGACTTGGACCTCCTCCCCAGGGGCGGTCCCCAGGAGCTGGAAAAGCCGCTCCAGGGCGGGGAGCCTGGGGTAGACCACCCCGAGGCGCCTCAGGGCGAAGCTGGCCTCCTGGTCCAGGGGCAGGGCGTCCTCCCCAAGGAGCCGGGCGGTGAAGGCCCCGGGAAGGCCCGAGAGGGGGGCGAAGCCCCTGGGAGGGACCTGGACCTCCCGGACCTCCCTTCCCGCCTCCACCCGGGCAAGGAGGGCGCGGTTTGCGCTATTCCCCAGGGCCAGAAACCCCGGGGCCACGGCCACGATCCCCAGGTTCTCCAGGGGGCTTCCCACCCCCAGGTAGCCCTCGGCCCCCGGGGGCGGGGGGCCGTCCGTGGCCACCACCACCGGGGCCTTAAGGAGCCTCCTCCCCAGGGCCATGGCCGCCTCCAGGTCCGCCCCTCTATCCCCCGCTTCCAGGGCCAGGAGCCTTTCCCGGAGGGCCACCCCGGGGGCGGGGCCAAAGGCCTCCGGACGCTCCCCCGCCCGCACCAAGACCGCCTCCGGGGCCCGCTCTAAAAGGGGCAGAAGCCGCTCCTTGGCCAGGTCCAGCCGGGTCTTCCTCCCCTCCCGGGCGGCCATGCTGGCGGAGGCGTCCACCACCAGGACTAGGGACGGGGGAGCCAGGGGGGGGTCCTCGAGGGCCAGGACCACGAGGCCCGCTCCCAGGAGAAGGAGAAAAAGCCTCAGGTCCAGCCGGGGCCGGTAGCGCCTAGCCCTCCCCTTGCGCCAAAGCCAAACCCCCGCCCAGGGCCTTGCCCTGGGGGTTCGCCTCCGGTAGAGGAGGTAGGTGAGGAGGAGGACGGGAAGGAGAAGCCAGAGCACCTTGCCTAAGCCTAGCCCCTGGGGAGGGGCTTTGCTAGAGTGCGGGGAGGATGTGGGTCTTGGGCGTGGACACCTCCTGTGACGACACCGGGGTGGGCCTGGTGCAAGACGGCCAGGTGGTGGTGAACCTGGTCCTGAGCCAGACCCTGCACGAGGCCTATGGGGGCGTGGTGCCGGAGCTGGCCAGCCGGGAGCACCTCAAGGCCCTCCCCCGCCTCACCCAGGAGGCCCTGCGGCGGGCGGGGATCGCCCCCAAGGACCTGGACCTCATCGCCGCCACCCGGGGGCCCGGCCTGATCGGGGCCCTTCTGGTGGGCTACACCTTCGCCAAGGGCCTGGCCTGGGCCCTGGAGCGCCCCTTCTACGCCATCCACCACCTCGAGGGCCACCTGGCCGCCGCCTGGCCCGAGGACTTAAAGCCCCCCTTCCTGGCCCTGGTGGCCTCCGGGGGGCACACCCACCTCTACGAGGTCCTGGACCTGGGAAAGTACCGCCTTTTGGGAGCCACCCGGGACGACGCCGCCGGGGAGGCCTTTGACAAGGTGGCCAGGCTTCTTGGCCTCGGCTTTCCCGGGGGGCCGGAGATAGAGCGCCTGGCGGAGGAGGCCGAGGAGGCCGTCCCCTTTCCCGTGCCCCTGAGGGACCAGAAAGGGTACGACTTCAGCTTCTCCGGCCTGAAGACCAAGGCGGTCCAGCTGGTGGAGAAGGGCCTGCCCAGGGCCGCCCTCGCCAAGGGCTTCCAGGAGGCGGCCATCGGCCACCTGGCGGAGGTGGTCTTGAGGGCGGCGAAGGACACGGGGCACAGGGTCCTCCTGGTGGCCGGGGGGGTGGCGGCGAACCGCGCGCTCCAGGAGCGCTTTAAGGAGGCGGGCCTGCAGGTCTTCTTCCCACCCCGGGGTCTTTCCCAGGACAACGGGGCCATGATCGCCCTGGCCGCCTGGCGGCGCTTTAAGGCGGGCCTTCCCCCAAGCCCCCTCTCCTTGGGGGCCACGGCTTACTGGCCCCTCGAGGCCCCCTGAAGGGTTTCTCATCCGAAGGGGGTACAATCGGGCTTAGGATGCTGGGCCTCATACGGAAGCTCTTTGACAACAACGAGCGGGAGATCGCCCGCTACTACAAGCAGGTGGTGGCGCCTACCAACGCCCTCGAGGCCGAGGTGGAGAAGATCGCCGACCTAGCCGCCGCCTACCGGGAACTCAAGGAAAAGCACCAGCAGGGCGCCAGCCTGGAGGAGCTCCTCCCCATGGCCTTCGCCCTCACCCGGGAGTCCGCCAAGCGCTACCTGGGCATGCGCCACTTTGACGTGCAGCTCATCGGCGGGGCCGTGCTCCACGAAGGCAAGATCGCCGAGATGAAGACCGGGGAGGGGAAGACCCTAGTGGCCACCTTGGCCGTGGCCCTGAACGCCCTCACCGGCAAGGGCGTCCACGTGGTCACGGTGAACGACTACCTGGCCCGGCGGGACGCCGAGTGGATGGGGCCCGTCTACCGGGGCCTGGGCCTCAGCGTGGGGGTCATCCAGCATAGCTCCACCCCCGAGGAGCGCCGCCGGGCCTACCTGGCGGACGTCACCTACGTCACCAACTCCGAGCTTGGCTTTGACTACCTGCGGGACAACATGGCCATCAGCCCGGACCAGCTGGTCCTCCGCCACGACACCCCCCTCCACTACGCCATCATTGACGAGGTGGACTCCATCCTCATTGACGAGGCCCGCACGCCCCTCATCATCTCCGGCCCCGCCGAGAAGGCCACCGACCTGTACTACAAGATGGCGGAGATCGCCAAGAAGCTGGAAAGGGGCCTGCCCCCGGAGCCCGGGGTGCGCAAGGAGCCCACGGGGGACTACACCATTGAGGAGAAGAACCGCTCCGTCCACCTCACCCTCCAGGGCATCGCCAAGGCGGAGAAGCTTCTTGGGGTGGAGGGGCTTTTCAGCCCGGAGAACATGGAGCTGGCCCACATGCTCATCCAGGCCATAAGGGCCAAGGAGCTCTACCACCGGGACCGGGACTACATCGTCCAAGACGGCCAGGTCATCATCGTGGACGAGTTCACCGGCCGCCTCATGCCGGGAAGGCGCTACGGGGAGGGCCTCCACCAGGCCATTGAGGCCAAGGAGGGGGTCAAGATTGAGCGGGAGAACCAGACCCTGGCCACCATCACCTACCAGAACTTCTTCCGCCTCTACGAGAAGCGGGCCGGTATGACGGGCACCGCCAAGACCGAGGAGAAGGAGTTCCAGGAGATCTACGGCATGGACGTGGTGGTGGTGCCCACCAACCGCCCCATGATCCGCCAGGACTTCCCCGACGTGGTCTACCGCACGGAGAAGGGCAAGTTCTTCGCCGTGGTGGAGGAGATCGCCGAGAAGTACGAGCGGGGCCAGCCCGTCTTGGTGGGCACCATCAGCATTGAGAAGTCCGAGAGGCTCTCCCAGATGCTGAAAGAGCCCCGCCTCTACTTCCCCCGGCTGGAGATGCGGGTGGAGCTCTTCAAGAAGGCCAGCGCCAAGCAGCAGGGGGAGGCCTGGGACCGCCTGAGGAAGCTTCTGGAGAGGCCCACGGCCCTCAAGGAGGAGGACCTCATCCCCTTTGAGGAGCTCATCCCTTCCAAAGGGAACCTGCGCGCGGCCTGGGAGGGCCTGAAGCGGGCGGTGCACACCCTGGCCATCCTCCGCCAGGGCATCCCCCACCAGGTCCTGAACGCCAAGCACCACGCCAAGGAGGCGGAGATCGTGGCCCAGGCGGGCCGCTCCAAGACCGTCACCATCGCCACCAACATGGCGGGCCGGGGCACGGACATCAAACTGGGGGGGAACCCCGAGTACCTGGCGGCCTCCCTCCTGGAGAAGGAAGGGTTTAACCGCTACGAGTGGAAGGTGGAGCTTTTCATCAAGAAGATGGTGGCGGGGCAGGAGGAGGAGGCCCGGGCCCTAGCTCAGGAGCTTGGGGTGCGGGAAGAGCTTCTGGAGAGGATCCGCCAGATCCGGGAGGAGTGCAAGGCCGACGAGGAGCGGGTGCGGAGCCTGGGAGGGCTTTTCATCATCGGCACGGAGCGGCACGAGTCCCGGCGCATTGACAACCAGCTCCGGGGCCGTTCCGGGCGCCAGGGGGACCCGGGGGGAAGCCGCTTCTACGTCTCCTTTGATGACGACCTCATGCGCCTCTTCGCCTCGGACCGGGTCATCGCCATGCTGGACCGCATGGGCTTTGACGACTCCGAGCCCATTGAGCACCCCATGGTGAGCCGCTCCATAGAGCGGGCCCAGAAGCGGGTGGAGGACCGCAACTTCGCCATCCGCAAGCAGCTTCTGCAGTTTGACGACGTCATGGCCCGCCAGCGGGAGGTCATCTACGCCCAGCGCCGCTTGATCCTCCTGGGCAAGGACGAGGAGGTGAAGGAGGCCGCTTTGGGGATGGTGGAGGAGACCGTGGCCTCGGTGGCGGAGAACTTCCTGAACCCGCAGGTCCACCCCGAGGACTGGGACCTCGAGGGCCTGAAGACCGCCCTTCTGGACGTGGCGCCCCAGCTCATGGACTTCCCCTTTGAGGAGCTTAGGGGGCTGAAGCCGGAAGAGGGGGTGGAGCGCCTGGTGGAGGCGGCCCTCAAGGCCTACGAAGCCCGGGAGGCGGAACTGACCCCCCCGCTTATGCGGGCGGTGGAGCGCTTCGTGATCCTCAACGTGGTGGACTCCGCCTGGAAGGAGCACCTCCACAACCTGGACGTGCTGAGGCAGGGCATCTTCCTGAGGGGCTACGGCCAGAAGGACCCCTTCCAGGAGTACAAGATTGAGGCCACCCGCCTCTTCAACGACATGGTGGGCTTCATCAAGACCGAGGTGGCCAAGTTCCTCTTCCGCCTCAAGGTGGAGGCCGAGCCCGTGCGCCCCGTGCGGGAGGCCCCTTACGTGCCCGTCCCTGAGCCCAAGGGGGAGGGGAGCTTTGGGGTGGAGAAGAAGCGGTCCACGCCGCCGCCCCAGCCCGGGCTTTCCCGGGCGGAGCGCCGCCGCCTCATGCGGGAGGAGAGAAAGCGCAAGAAGGGGTAGCCCCCAGGGTCCCCATCCCGGCGCAAGCCAGGATGGGGTATTAGGCCTCCACCTGGAGGCTTTCCGGGTCCAGGTTGGTGTAGACGTTCTGCACGTCGTCCAGGTCCTCGAGGGCCTCCACCAGCCGCATGACCTTGGCCGCCTCCTCGGGGGAGAGGGCCACCACGTTCTGGGGACGCTGGATGACCTCGGTGGCCTCCACCCGGATGCCCCGGGCCTTCAGGGCCTCGGCGATGCGGAAGACCTCGCCGGGCTCGGTGTAGATGGTGAGGCTTTCCCCCTCTTCCTCCAGGTCCAACGCCCCCAGCTCAATGGCGGCCTCCTGGGCGGTCTCGGTGTTCTCCGAGACGATGACCCCCCGCTTCTCAAACTGCCAGGCCACGCTCCCCGAGGTGCCCAAAGAGCCCCCGTACTTGCTGAAGACGTGGCGCACCTCGCCGGCGGTGCGGTTGCGGTTGTCGGTGAGGGCGTAGACCAAGACGGCCACGCCCCCCGGGGCGTACCCCTCGTAGACGATCTCCTCGTACTGCTCGGCGCCCTCGCCGCCGCCTTGGAGCTTGGCGAGAAGGCGCTCAATGTTCTCCATGGGCACGTCGTCGGCCCGGGCGGCCTCAATGGCGTTCCGAAGCTGCACGTTGGCCTCGGGGTAGGGGCTTCCCCCTGCCCGGGCGGCCGCCTGGATGGCCCGGAGGTGCTTGGAGATGATCTTGCCGCGCTTCAGGTCGTTGGCGGCTTTCTTACGCTTGATCTGGGCCCACTTGCTATGACCGGCCATGGCTCACCTTTCCCATTATACTGAGCTCCTCCAGAACCCTTTCCGCCAGCCGCTCCCCCGCCTCGCGAAAGGGGTGGAAGAGGAGGTCCACCCCGGCCGCTTTGAGGGCGGGGTCTTCCTCCAGGTGGAAGCTGGTGGCGGCCACCAGGCCAGGGAAGCCCCGCTCCTTGATCCAGCGGGCGGCGAGGAGCTTGGCCTCCAGGTCGGGCAGGGCCAGAACCACGGCCTTGAGCCCAGATAGGTCCAGCCTCTCCCAAAGCTCCGGGTCCTCGGCGTCCCCGTAGAGGACCCTCCGGCCCTTGGCCCGGTGGCGCTCCACCTTTTCCGGGTCGGCGTCCAGGCCCACCGGCCTTTCCCCCTTCTCCTCCAGTACCCGGTAGACGGCCCCTCCGGTGCGGCCCATGCCCACAATGAGGGCCGTGGCCCCGTCCAGGCGCTCTGGCTCCTGGTCCGGGTGGGGTCCCTGCCGCTCCAGGCGGAGGAGGAAGGGCTCCAGGCGGCGGTAGAGGGTGTGGCTGTAGCGGGCAAGGGGGGCGGACAGCGTCATGGAGAGGGCCACCAGCAGGGCCAGGGTGGCCAGGCTCATGGGGAGGAGCCCCGCCCGCTCCAGGGCCACCCCCACGATCAGGGCGAACTCCGAGTAGTTGCCCAGGTAGACCCCGGCCACAAACCCCGTGCGGGCCCTGAGGCCCAGGAGGAGGAAGAGGAGGAAGAAGAGGGGGGCCTTGAGGATCCCCAGGGCCAGAAGGCTGAGGAGGGGCCCCAGCTCCACCCCCCCTAGCCCCTGCTTCATGCCGATATCCAAAAAGAAGGCCACCAGGAAGGCCTCTTTGAGGCTCCAGAGGCTCTTGGCCATCTCCGTGGCCTTGGCGTGGCCCGAGAGGAGGATGCCCATGAGGAGGGCCCCCAGCTCCGGGGAGAGGCCCACCTGCCGGAAGGCCTCCCCCCCAAGAAGGGCCAGGCCCAGCCCGAAGAGAACCAAAAGCTCCTCGTGGCCGCTCCTTTCCAGGAGCCAGGCCACGCCGAGGCGGAGGAGGGGGAAAAGGAGGAGGAGGAGCACCCAGGGGCTGATGGACTTCGTGCCGTAGAGGGTGAGGAGGCCCACGGCCACCAGGTCCTGGAGGATCAGGATGCCGATGGCGAGCCTTCCGTGGTAGGAGGTGAGCTCCTTTTTGTCCTCCAAGAGCTTGAGGACCAAGACGGTGCTGGAGAAGCCCAGGGCCACGGCCAGGGGGAAGAGCTGGACCAGGGGCAGGGCCAAAAGGGCGAAGAGGAGGAGGTGGGACCCCCCCACGCCCAGGACCCGGACCTCGAGGAGGTCCTTGAGCCTCAGCTTCAACCCCACGCTGAAAAGGAGAAGCAGCACCCCGATCTCCGCCGCGTGGCGCAGGAACTCGGTTTCCCGGAGGCCCAAAGCGTGCAGGGCGAAACCCGCCCCCAGGTACCCCACCAGGGGAGGTAAGCCCAAGCGGTTGGCCAGGAGGCCGAAGGCGAAGGCGGCGGCTACCCAGAGGGCTTCCATGCCCCAAGGGTAGCAGAGATAGGGTCAATACGACGGGGTGTCCTTTCCCTGAGTTTCTTCTAGAGCTTTGTCCAGAAGGGCCTTCCACTCCTCGTAAAGCAGGAAGCCCGTGCGTTTTTCCCCGGCGATGAAGAAGGTGGGGGTGCCGGTGAGGCCCAGGTCCTGGGCCAGCTTCTGGTCGGCCAGGACCCCCTGGCGCGCGCGCCCCGAGGCCAGGCAGCTCTGGAAGGCCCCCACGTCCAGGCCCAGCTGGCCCGCTAGGTCCACCAAGTAGCGGTCCAGGGCCTGGTCCCGTAGGTTGCCCCAGGCGCTGGCGGCCCGGAAGAGGACCTCGTGGTACTCGTGGTAGCGCCCCTGCTCCTGGGCGCAGGCGGCGGCCTCGCCCGCCCGGATCACGTGGTCCTGGCCGGGGAAGGGGAAGTCGCGGAAGAGGTAGCGCACCTTGCCCGTGTCTATGTACTCAGCTTTGAGGCGGGGGAGGACCTCCAGGGCGTGCCTCTGGCAGAAGCCACAAAGGTAGTTGGAGAAGTCCACCACCAGGGGGGCATCCTCCCGGCCCACGGCGAACCGGGCCCCCTGGGCGGGGTCCAGGTTCTTCCCCTTAGGTCCAAAGAAGATCCAGCCCAGCCCCAGAAGGGCCAGGAGGAGCACTGCGGCCACTATAGCGCGCGGCATGGGCTCACTTTACCACGTTCCTAGCCCCGGTAAGGGGCCTGCCGGGCCTCCCCCTCGGGGGTGACGTAGAAGGGGTTTTGGTCGGTGGAGACCAGGGTTTCGGTGGCTAGGGCCTCCTCCAGGTCCTTGGGCAGGACGAACATGGCCTCCAGGTAGCGGGAGGAGAGGTGGCGCAAGGGCAGGTTCCGCTCCCGGATGCGGGCCTCTATGACCCCTTCGGAGAAGGCCGCCGGGTCAAAGGCGTCCGAGGCCAGGAGGAAGCCGAAGTTCAGGTAGAAGCCTGGGATGTGGTTTTTGTAGCTCCTGACGTAGCGGAAGGCCTCCCGCACCGTGCGGTGGACCACGGGGTGGACCCGGTGGTGGGTGAGCATGATCATCCCCGCCTGCATGCCCATGACCCCCCCGGGGTTCAGGCGGCTTTTCACCAGGCGGTAGAACTCCACGGTGTAGAGGAGCCTGGCGGGGTTGTCCTCCCCCACGGGGTCGGTGAGGTCAATGAGAATGACGTCGTAGGTGTCCGGGTGGCGCTCCAGGTGAGCCCGGGCGTCGTCAATGACCAAGACGGTGCGGGGGTCCTCAAAGGCTCCCTGGTGCCACTCGGGCATGTGGGCCTTGGCCACCTCCACCAGCTCCCCGTCAATGTCCACCATGACCGCCTGCTCCACGCTGGGGTGCTTGAGGACCTCCCTGAGCGTGGCCCCCTCCCCGCCCCCCACGATCAGGACCCGCCTGGGCTCGGGATGGGCCAGCATGGCGGGGTGGACCAGGGTCTCGTGGTAGATGTACTCGTCCTTCTCCGTGCTCTGGACGTCCTTGTCCAGGACCAGGACCTTGCCGAAGCCCTTGGTCTCAAAGAGGAAGTAGTCCTGGTACTTGGTGCGCCCGGAGGCGATGACCCGCTCCATGCGGCGCACCATGGTCTCGTAGGGGGTGATGTGTTCAAAGAAGTACATGCCGTAGTCCATGGCTAACCCTCCTTGGTGGCGAGGCCCCGGCGCCGGATGGCGTGCTCGGTTCCCCGCCAGTAGCGAAAGGCGGACTCCTCCTTGGCCCCGAAGGCCCGGGAGAGGCCCCTTAGCACCTCCTCGGGGTCCACCCCGTCCCGGTAGAAGTAGAGATCTAAGGTGGCGGAGGCGCCATCCTCAGGCCAGGTGTGGATCATCACCGCGGCCACGGGGCTTACCACCGCCGCCGAAAGCCCCTGGGGGTGGAACTTGTAGACCACCGACTGGGCCGAGTCCTTGGGGGCCCCCAGGCGCATCACCGCGTCCAGAAGGGCCGCCTCCACCATCTTGGGGTTTTCCAGCACGTCCAGATCGCACCCGTAGATCTCCGCTACCCAGCGCCCACCCGGCACCGTTTCCACAAGGGCCCATATTAGCACACTAGCCGAAAAAGTCCTTCAGCTCCTCCTTGGAGATGAGGACCTCCCGGGGTTTGGACCCCCGGGCCGGGCCCACGATGCCCATGGCCTCGAGGGCGTCCATGAGCTTTCCCGCCCGGGCGTGGCCGATGGAGAGCCGGCGCTGCAGGCGGCTCACGGAGCCGTAGCCCTCCTCCACCACGATCTCCGCCGCCTTCTTGAGGAGGGGGTCGGAGAAGTCCACCTCGCCCACGGCGCCCTCGGGGGCCTTGGGGGGCTCAAAGTCCGCCCCGTAGGCCTCGGCGAAGGCGTCGGGGAAGCTTTGCCCTCGGAGGAAGCCCGCCAGGCGGGCCACCTCCTCCTCGGAGATGTAGGGCACCTGCAGGCGCACGGGCTTGGGCAGGCCCGGCTGGTGGAAGAGGGCATCCCCCTGGCCGATGAGCTTCTCCGCCCCCTGGGCGTCCAGGATGGTGCGGGAGTCAAAGCCGCTGGAGACGGCGAAGGCCAGGCGGGCGGGGATGTTCACCTTGATGAGGGAGGTGAGGATGTCCACGCTGGGGCGCTGGGTGGCCAAAATCAGGTGCATCCCCGTGGCCCGGGCCATCTGGGCCAGGCGCAAGATGGCGCTTTCCACCTCCTTGGGGGCGGTCATCATGAGGTCCGCCAACTCGTCCACCACGATGACCAGGTAGGGCAGGGCCTCCTCGGGGCCCACCTTGGCGTTGTACTGCTCCAGGTTTCTGGCCCCTACCTGGCTCATCATCCGGTAGCGCCTTTCCATGTGGGCCACCGCCCCCTGCAGGACCCCAGCCGCCTCCTCGGGGGCCGTCACCACCGGGCGCACCAGGTGGGGGATCCCCTCGTAGGGGGTGAGCTCCACCATCTTGGGGTCAATGAGGAGGAGGCGCAAGGAGGTGGGGAGGTGCTTGAAGAGGAGGCTTGCGATCAGGGTGTTGATGGCCACGCTCTTGCCGCTTCCCGTGGAGCCGGCGATGAGGAGGTGGGGCATCTTGGCCAGATCCCTGACCCAGATCTCCCCCTCAATGCTCTTGCCCAGGATGAGGGGTAAGAGGCCCTTGGCGTTCTGGAAGGCGGGGGAGAGAACGGCCTCGGAGAAGCGGACCAGCTCCCTTTTGGGGTTGGGCACCTCGAGGCCCACGGTGTTCTTGCCGGGGATGGGGGCTTCTATCCGCACCGCGCCCACCGCCAGGGCCCGGGCCAGGTCGTTTTGCAGGCTCTGGATGCGGCTGATCTTCTCCCCGGGGGCGGGGAGGAGCTCGTAGCGGGTCACCGAGGGCCCCCGGGCGTACCCCACCACCTCCGCCTGGACCCCGAACTGCTTGAGGGTTTCGGCGATGGCCCGCCGTATCCTCTCCGCCTCCTCCTCGAGGGCCCGGCTCTGGGCCTTGGGCTCGGGAGGGTCCAGGAGGTCCGGCGTGGGCAGGGCCAGGCTGGCCACAGCGGCGGGGGCCTCCTGGCGCCGGGGCTTGGCCTCCCGGGGCCTGGGCTCGGGTTCGGGAAAGACCAGGTCCAGGTCCAAGGGCTCCGGCCCCGGGGGCTCGGGGGGAGGCTTCGGGGAGGGCGCCGGGGGCTCGTTTCCCGTGAGGAGGGCCCGGAGGGCCTCCTTGTGCCCTTCGGGGGAGGCCTCCAGATAGGGGAAAAAGCGGGAGAGCTCCCCGTAGCGGGCCTCCAGGTCCTGAAGGAGGCCCGCCACCTCTTCCCAGAGGGCCCGCCGCTCCTCCAGGAGGCGGCGCCCCTTCAAGAGGCCCCTCAGGTTGGGGGCCACCTTGGGAAGGTCCTGGAGCCTCCTGAGCCGGGCCATAAGGGCCTGGGCCTCCAGGTGGAGGGCGGCCCGCCTCTCCTCCAGGGCGTCCCGCAGGGGGCCTTCCCCAGGGATGGGGTTCTTGAGGGCCTGGAGGAGGGCCTGGAGCCTGGGCTCCAGGGGCCTCGCCTCCTCGGCCAGGCGCTTTTCCAGCTCCCGGGCCCGCTCTTCCAGGAAGGCCCTGAGGGCCTTTTCCACCTCGGGGAGCTCCTCGGGGGAGAGGGTCTTGCCCAGGGCCTTTAGGGCGGTGTGCTCCGGGTAGAGGCGGGCGAGCTGGTGGATCCTGGCCCTGAGGAGGAGGGTCTTCAAGGCGTAGCGGACCCGGCGCACCCCTTCCACCCCCAGGCGGAAGAGGGTGAGGAGGAGGTCAAAGGGGCGCTTGCCCCTCCAGAGGTCCAGGACCAGGCTGGCGAGGAGAAGGGGAAGGAGAAGGCCCAGATACCCCGCCTGGGTTTCCAGGGCCTGCCTCAGGGAAAGGCCCAGGCTCCCCAAGGGGAGGAGGGGGGTGAGGGCGAAGGCCAGGAGGTGGGCGAAGAAGAGGTGGCGGAAGAGGGGCTTTAACGGGTGGTGGCGGAGGAGGGCGTAGCTTAGGAGGAAGAGGCTTGGGGGAAGGAGGTAGGCGGGAAGCCCCAGGAAGCCGTAGAAGTTGGCCCGCAGGAACTCCCCGAGTAGGGCGGAGGGGACGAAGAGGGGGGTTAGGAGGAAGAAGCCCACCCCGCCCACCAGGGCGGCCAGGGCCTCGAGGTCGCGGTTGGGCTTCGCGGGCTTCCGCTTGGCCATCGGAAGCATTATAAAAGCCCTGGGGGACTTCTTCCCCCGGGGCCCCAAGGGACTTTAGCGCTTCAGCTCCCGGATCACGGCCTGAGTGAGGTCGGTGTCCTCGTCGGCGTAGACCACCAGGCCCGACTGGGCCGCCACCTGGCGGCTCATGACCACGGCGAAGCCCTGGGCCTTGGCCACCTTGGCGATGGCCCGGTCCACGTCCTCGAGGATGGGCTTCAGCACCGTGTTCTGCCTGTCCTGCCACTTCTTCAGGGTGTCCTGGTAGGTCTTGGCCAGGGCCTCGTAGTCCTGGCGTTCCTTGGCGCTGGCCTGGCCGGCCCGCACCTTCTGGTCCAGGGGCTTGAGCTTCTCCTCCAGAGGGGCAAGCTCCTTGCGGGCCTGGGCCTGGAGGTCCTGCACCTTCTTGTAGTCGGGGTGGGCCTGGACCAGGGCGTCCGCGTCCACGAAGCCCACGCGGGTGGCCACGTTCTTGTTCTGGGCCAGCATGGGGGTGAGGAGGGCGCCTAAGGCCAGGAAGAGGGCGGCTAAGGGCAGACGCTTCATGGGGCTAAGCATACGGGCCTTGGGTTAGCCCAGGGTGAGAGAAAAGCCTTCTTCCCCCTAAGGCTCTAAATGGGGTAGGATGCCTGAGGAGGTGGGGGTATGCGCAAGATCTTGATCTTGACGGCCCTTTTGGCGCTGAGTGGCCTGGGCCTGGCCCAGCGGGCGGTGTCCTTCCGCCTCTCCTTGCCCCCGGCGGGGCTTGGGGTGGGCCTCGAGGCCCCCCTGGAGCGGAACCTGGCCTTCCGGGGTTATGCGGACCTCTTCCCGGCAGGCCCCAGCTTCCTCCTGGCCGGGGAGGTCCTCTTCAAGCCCGACCTGGGCCAGGTGGACCGGGACCTCAGGGGAATCCGCCCCTACTTCGGCGGAGGCCTCGGAGGCTTCATCCCTGGCAATGCCGGCGCCGAGCTTGGCCTGCACCTCTCCTTGGGGGTGGAGGTGCTTTTGGACCCCAGGACGGGGATCTTTGTGGACGGGGAGTACCTCTACGCCTTTGGCGGTGGGCGTTTCGGCCGCACGGTGATCGGGGCCAACCTGCGCTGAAGGCCCTGGGCCAGGCCCGCCTGGGTTTTCTAGGTGGGACATTTTTCACGCCGGGCCCCGGGTAGACTGGGGGCGGAGGTGAGCCATGCTGGTCAGGGACTGGATGACCAAGGACCCCCTCACCGTCACCCCGGATACCCCGGTGCTGGAAGCCATAAACCTTTTGAGGCAGAAGAAGTTCCGCCGCCTCCCTGTGGTCAAGGACGGCAAACTGGTGGGCCTGGTCACCGACAAGGACCTCAAGGACGCCATGCCCTCCAAGGCCACCACGCTCTCGGTATGGGAGATGAACTACCTCCTCTCCAAGCTCACGGTGGAGGAGGTCATGGCCAAGCCGGTGATCACCGTGGGGGCGGAGGAGCCCTTGGAGAAGGCCGCCCTCCTTATGGAGGAGAAGAAGATCGGGGGCCTGCCGGTGATGGAGGGGGAGAGGCTGGTGGGGATCATCACCGTCACCGACGTGCTGAGGGCCTTCATTGAGGTCCTGGGCCTCAGGCTTGGGGGCCTGCGCGTCACCGTGGACATCCCCGACGTCCCCGGGGCCCTGGCCCAGATGGCCCAGGCGGTGCCCCCGGCCAACATCGTCTCCATCGCCACCGCCGCCCACCTGGACGGGTACCAGCGCCTGGTCCTGCGGGTGGTGGGGGAGGACGTGGAGGGGGTGCCGGATAGGCTCAGGGCCGCCGGGGAGCGGGTGGTGGACGTGCGCCCGGGCTAGCCCCCGTTCTTGTAGGCGGGGTAAGAGCCCAGGACCTTTAGAAAGGCGGCCCGGCGGAGGAGGGTGAGGAGGGCCTGGGCGGGCCCTGGGTCCTCCACGTGGCCCTCGAGGTCCAGGTAGAAGAGGTAGCTGAAGGGCTTGTCCCGCCTGGGCCTAGACTCCAGCTTGGTGAGGTTCACCCCCGCCTCGGCGAAGGCGGAAAGGGCCTCTAAAAGCCCTCCCGGGCGGTGGCGCACGGCGAAGACGATGCTGGTTTTGTGGGGGCCTTCTCCCCTCTTCGCCTCTTCCCGGCTGATGACGAAGAAGCGGGTGTAGTTGTGGGGGTAGTCCTCAATGTTCTCCGCCAGGATCTCCAGGCCGTAAAGATCGGCGGCCCGCCTGGAGGCGATGGCCCCCACCCCGGGCTCAGGGGCCTCGGCCAGGCTTTTGGCGGCCCCGGCGGTGTCAAAGACCGGGATAGGGGTGAGGCGGAGCCGGGCCAGGAAGCCGTCGCACTGGGCCAGGGCCTGGGGGTGGCTCTTCACCGCCTTCAGCTCCTTGAGCTCCGTCCCCTTGGGGGCCAGGAGGCAGTGCTCCACCCGGTGGACGATCTCCCCCACCACGTGGAGGTCGCTCTCCAAGAGGAGGTCGTAGGTCTGGTTGATGCTGCCCGCGGTGGTGTTCTCCACGGGCACCACGCCCAGGTCGGCCTCGCCGCCCTCCACCGCCTCAAAGACCTGGTGGAAGGTGGGAAAGCCCAAGGGCGTGGCCCCGGGGAAGGTCTTCAGGAGGGCCTCCTCGCTGTAGGCTCCTTCCGTGCCCTGGAAGGCGATCCTCATACCCTCCATGGTACACGGCCTTTCCGGGCTCGTCCCTTGCCGATACCATGGGGGAGGTGGCGAGGCTTTTGGTGGTGGACGACGACCCTGGGATCCGGTACCTCCTCGAGGTCCTCCTTTCGGGCTCGGGGCACGAGGTCTTCCTGGCGGGAAGCGCCAGGGAGGCCCTGGAATACCTGAAGCGGGAGACCCCGGACCTCATCCTCCTGGACATCATGATGCCGGACATGGACGGCCTCACCCTCCTGGGCCGCATCCGGGCGGTGCGGCGGCTTGCCCGGGTGCCCGTGATCCTCTTCACGGGCGGGGGGCGGGAGCTGGAGG
>OGCH01000756.1_pt1 | contig 14897 bp, 14 predicted proteins | sample 1570111 | NCBI WGS metagenome assembly OGCH01 (sample SAMN03436243, study PRJEB24508) | hot springs metagenome | biome: Desert Springs; feature: Hot Springs; material: Water | place: USA: Great Boiling Spring, Nevada | collected 2008-12-01 | depth 0 m m | reverse complement strand
CAGGACCGCAGCCAAAAAGCTCGCTGCACCCTCGCCGAGTCCCGTGCGCTCGGCGAGGTCCAGACCCCACGGCTGGGCCCAGAACTCGCCCAGCGCGAAGCCGAGCAAGATCCCCAGCGTCACCACGAGCTCCCGCGCCGCCCCGCGCCAGAAACCGACGGGGATGAAGAGCGCGAGCAAGACGAGGAGCAAGACATCGAGCGCGAGATAAAGGGTCACGGCACGTCACACCCGCCGACGAGCGACGACTCCGTGCCAAGCCTACCATGCACCGCGTGCCGGTCAGCGTGACAGCTCGCGGAGCGCTGCCAGGCCATCGCGAAGCAAACGGACTGGGCGGAGTTCTCTGCTGAGATCGCGCAGGATCTCTCGATACTTCCGAGCCTTCGGAGTACTGTCGATCGTCAGGTAGTGCCGAATGGCATGTGCGAGCGCTGTCGGCACCTCTCGCAGGAGATAGGGTCGAGCATGGAAGAACGGTGTGACGTTGCGGATCAACTCCAGATCCGACAGAACGAAGCTCGCCTCGAGCTTCTCCCAGTACCGGCTGAGCGCCAGCGCGGAATAGTCGCCGGTCTGGCGGGCCTCTAGAATCGCTTCGGCAGCGAGCTTGCCGGAGATCATCGCGAAGTTCGATCCCTCGCGGCTGAGCGGGTTGACGAAGCCGGCCGCGTCGCCCACGACCAGCGCCCCGTCAGTGAAAAGGGTGGGGAGCGCTCGCCAACCACCCTCCGGAATCAGGTGCGCACTGTATTCGACGAGCTCAGCCCCTTCCAGGAGCGGTGCGATCGCCGGATGCTGCTTGAAGCGGTCCAGGAGATCACTGACATTGACCTCGTGCGCGATGAGATCGCTGAGCAGCGCTCCCGTCCCGATCGAAAGCGTCTCCCGATTGGTATAGATGAAACCGTACCCGAGTAAACCGCCCGTTGCCGCGCCGAACGCCTCGATGGCGACCCCTTGGCCGCGGGGCACCGCGAAGCGGCGGTCGATCTCCTCCGCGGGCAGCCGCAGCAGCTCTTTGGCGACGAGCGCTTGCTCCTCGGGGCGGGCGTCACGCGCCAGGCCAGCCTTCTGCGCGAGGAGCGAGTTCGCCCCGTCAGCGATCACGACCACGTCCGCGTACAGTTCCCCCTGCTCACCGGCGCGTACGCCTGCGATCCGGCCATCGTCCCAGAGCACGTCCTCGACCGTCACCTCGGTCGCGATCAGGGCACCGGCTGCCTCCGCCTGCTGGGCGAACCAGCGATCCCACTCGGCCCGGAGAACGCTGAATGCATTGTAGGGTGGCTGACCGAAGGCTGGCGTGCGGTAGCTCAAACCGATCGCATCCTCGTCGGTGAGCAAGAGATACCGCTGCTCGACGATCGCCCGCTCGAGCGGTGCCTCCCGCCAGAATCCGGGAACCAGCTCCTCGGTCGGTTGGCGGTAGAGGATCCCGCCCATCACGTTCTTGGCACCCGGATAGGCACCGCGCTCGAGGACGACGACCTCCACCCCTGCTCGAGCCAGCGTCAGCGCTGCAGCGACGCCCGCTGGACCGGCTCCGACCACGATGACGTCGACGCGCTCTTGGCTCATGCGCCTTTCCCTCGTCGCTCGCGGAGCCGCGCGATGAGACGCGGCACGATCTCGTTCCAGTCACCGATGACAGCGAGATCGGCCATCTTGACCAGCGGGGCGTTGGGATCGCGATTGATGGCCACGATCGTCTCGCTCCCTTGCATGCCGACCGTATGCTGGACTGCGCCCGAGACCCCGACCCCGAGATACAGCTTGGGACGGACCTGCTTGCCGGTTTGACCGATCTGCTCGTAGTGCGGGCGCCAGCCGAGGTCGCTGACCGCTCGGGTGCAGCCGAGCGCCCCACCGAGGAGCTCCGCCAGTTCCGCCAGCGGCCCAAACCCCTCCGGCCCGCCGATCCCCCGACCACCGACGACCACCACAGGTGCGCTTTCCAGATCGACCTGCCCACGCGGCTTGTCCACCATGCGCGTCACGCGCACGCGCCGGTCACGCTCGTCCAGCACCACTGCCAGCGGCCCGATCGTCGCGGTCGCCTCGGCCGGCTCGAGTGGGCGGAACGCCCCGGAGCGCACGGTCACGACCGCAGCGCGCTCGCGGCTCGCCCGCACGGTGGTGAGCAGCTTACTCTGATAGACCGGACGAGTGACGACGAATGCCTCCGGCGTGACCTCCAGCGCGACGACATCGACGAGGTGAGGGACGCGGCGCTCGGCAGCGACCAGTGCAGCAGTGTCGCGCCCCAGCGTCGTGCCGGGCATGAGGACGAGCGCCGGCTCGACCTGCTCCCAGGCGCGCTGGACCGCTCGTGCCATCCGCGCTGCCACCGGGTCAGCGAATTCCGGCCCGTCGACCACGAGCACGCGCGCAACACCGAGGCGCGCGACCTGCTCGGCGGCTCCGCTGACCCCGTGTCCCACGACGAGTGCCGTGACCGGACCGAGCGCTGCGCTCGCCCGGCTCGCCGCTCCGAACAGCTCCAGGGCAGCCGGGCGCACCGCACCCTGCGCAGTTTCGACGACGACCAGGAGGCCCTCTCCAGCCATCCCTCGCTCATCCCTTCCTAACCCAGCAAGCCGCGCGCTTCCAGGAACACGAGCAGGCGCTCGGCTGCCTCGTCGGGCGAGACGTCCTGGACCAGGATACCCGCTGCCTTCGCTTCCGGCTGGCTCAAGCCGGCCCAGCTGACGAGCGGCCAGAGCTCGCTGGCGTCCAGGCCGAGATCAGCCGGTGCGAGTCGCTCGACCGGCTTGCGACGAGCGTCCATGATGCCGCGCAGAGTCGGCAAGCGTGGCTGGGGCAACGCGGAGAGCGCGCAGAGCACGAGAGGTGGAGCCACTTCCTGGAACTGGTGCCCGTCCTCGATCTCCCGTTCGACGGTGAAGACACCGTCCCGAAACTCCCAGCCGACCACATTGCTCACCAGGGGAACATCGAGCAAGGCTGCTACCGCAGGGCCGACGTTGCCGGTTCCGGAATCGCTCGTCTCCTGCCCGCACCAGATCACGTCCGGCTGTTCGCGTCGCAGCCAGGCGGCGAGCACGGTCGCCGTTACCCAGCTGTCTCCCGGCAACCCCTCGCCCTCGATGGAGACCGCCCGGTCGGCACCCATCGCGAGCGCGCGATTGAGCGCGTCTCGCGCCGGCCCGACGCTCGCGACGACGATCTCCCCGCCGACCTGCTCCCGGAGCCGCAGCGCTGCCTCGAGCGCGTAGAGGTCGTACTCGTTGGCGACTTCCTGGATGCCTGGTACCAGATCCCCCAGCCGAGGATCGAACCGCACGGCATTCGGGTCGGGGACCTGCTTCACGAGTACCGCGATCTTCACCGTTTCCCTCCATCCCACCAGCTGGACGACGCGTCAGCGCCCGCGAAAAGCCGGCCGACGCTTTTCCAGAAATGCCCGCATCCCCTCCCGCTGATCCTCGGTGGTGAACGCATAGGCGAACACCTGCCGCTCGTAGGTCAGCCCCGCCTCCAGCCCCTGCTCGAGACCGAAGCGAACCGCCGCCTTGGTCAGGCGGACCGCGAGTGGCCCGTTGGCCGCGATCTGGTTCGCCAGTTCCCGAGCTCGCTCGAGGAGTTGGTCAGCTGGATAGACGGCATTGACGAGCCCGAGCCGCAGCGCTTCCTGCGCATCGACGCGACGCCCCGTATAGAGCAACTCGCGGGCGATACCAGGCGGAACGAGGCGCGGCAGCCGTTGCGATCCGCCCCAGCCTGGTGGGATACCCAGCGTCACCTCCGGCTGGGCGAAGACAGCGCGCTCGCTGGCGAGACGGATGTCGCACGACAGGGCGATCTCGCAGCCACCGCCCAGCGCGTAGCCGTTGACCGCTGCGATGTACGGTTGCGGCGCTTCCTCGATCGCCCGGCAAACGGCATGTCCCAACTCGGCGAAGGCGAGCGCCTCGGCCGGTAACTTCTCCACCATCTCGCTGATATCGGCTCCGGCGATGAACGCGCGTTCGCCTGCCCCGGTGAGGACGACGACAGCGATCGCCTCCTCAACTGCCAGTTCCTGCACCGCCGCGAGCAAGGCACGCAACGTCGCGGTATCGAGCGCGTTCAGTCGTTCCGGGCGCTCGACCGTGACGAGGGCGATCGCCCCCTCCCGCTCGACGCGCACGCTCATGCCTCACCTCCGCCAGCGAGCAGACGACGGAATTCCTCGCCGCGCTGCGCGTACCGCTGCGCGCGCTCCAGCAGTTCGGCGCGTTCTTCGGCGGTCACCTCGCGCCGGATGCGCGCCGGGATCCCGACCGCGACCGTTCCCGACGGGACTTCCATCCCTTCCGGCACCAACGCTCCGGCCGCCACGATCGCCCCTGCCCCGACACGCGAACCGGTGAGCAGGATCGCTCCCATGCCGATCTGGGCACCAGCGGCGATCTGCGCCCCGTGCACGATCGCACCATGGCCGATCGTGACATCGTCCTCGATCACCACCGGAAACCCTTCGTCGAGGTGGACGATGACCCCTTCCTGCAGGTTGACGCGCTGGCCGATGCGGATCGGTCCGATATCGCCGCGCAGCACGACGCCGAACCAGAGGCTCGACCTCGACCCCACGACGACATCGCCGATCACGACCGCTGTCGGCGCGACGAAGACATCCGGCGCGAGGTGCGGCTGCTTTCCCCGATAGGGGATGACGAGCGGACGCATCTCACCCCCGCGCCACGACCGTCTCGTACCCCTGCGCTGGTGGTTGCGGGCAGCGGAGCGGCTTGTCCACGCGATAGCCGAGCGCGTACTCGGCCTGCAGGAGCGTATGGATCTCGCGCGTTCCCTCGTAGATCACGGCGCCCCGCGAGTTGCGGAAGTAGCGCTCCACCGGATATTCGTTGGAATAGCCATAGGCCCCGTGGATCTGCACTGCATCGTTGGCTGCCTCGAAGGCACAATCGCAGGCGTGCCACTTGGCGAGCGAGGTTTCACGGGTATTGCGGATCCCGCGGTTCTTGAGTTCAGCAGCGCGGAAGACCAACAGACGCGACGTCTCGTAACCGCGGACCATCTTGGCGATCATCTGCTGCACGAGCTGGAATCGCCCGATCTCCTGCCCGAAGGCCTGACGCTCGTGGCAGTACTTGACGCTCGCCTCCAGACAGGCCCGGATCAGCCCGCATGCCCCAGCCGCTACGGTGAAGCGTCCCTGATCGATCGCGCTCATCGCGATCTTGAAGCCCTCGCCTGGTTCGCCGATCATGTTTTCCGCCGGCACGCGGACGTTCTGGAGCGAGATCCAACCAGTATCGCCCGCTCGCACCCCCAGTTTGCCGTGGAGCGATCCGGTCGTGAGCCCGGGCATCCCACGCTCCACCATGAACGCACACAATCCGCGATGACCGAGCGCTGGGTCGAGCGTGGCGAAGACGAGGAAATGATCAGCCGTATTCGCCAGCGAGATCCACATCTTCTCGCCGTTCAAGATGTAGCTCTCGCCATCGCGGACCGCACGCGTCTGGATGTGCCCAGCATCCGACCCCGCACCTGGCTCGGTGAGTGCGAAGGTCGCCAGTTTCTCGCCCCGTGCCTGAGGAACCAACCAGCGCTGCTTCTGCTCCTCGGTTCCCCACTGGAGGAGCGTCAAGCTGTTCAAGCCGACATGCACGCTGATCGCCACGCGGAGGAACGTATCGACCGCCTCCAGTTCCTCGCAGACGAGCGCCAGGGCGATGTAATCGAAGCCTCCGCCGCCGTATCGCTCGGGGATCGGCAAGCCGAGCAGTCCCAGCTCACCCATCCGCCGATAGATCTCCGGGTGATACTCTCCCTTGGCATCCCACTCGCGGATGTAGGGAGCGACCTCCCGCTGCGCCCACTCGCGGACCATGTCCCGCACTTGAATCTGTTCCGGGGTGAACTCGAAATCCATGACTGACCTCCCAGAGCGCCACTCGCTGCCGCCAGGCTTGCCGCCTCGGCACCTTCTGGCGCGCAGTATAGGTCAGCCCGGGTTCCCTCACAAGCGGGGAAGGTTTTGAGGAAAACCCCACGCATCCCGAAGGAACGTCCCACTCCGTCCCGAATGTCCTGGAACTGCATCGACACCGCCACCAGCGCGTCGTTACCGGAGGGCAACCACCGGACGAGTCCGACGATCGTCCAGTGAACGAAGCGAGGAGCTGCCGTCCGCAGTGTCTACTCGCACGCTCAGGCCACCCAACGGGCCGCCGCCTCTTCCCAATTCTGCATACGGCCATTCAGGAGTGTGACGACGTCCAAGCGATCCGCCAGCTCCATCGCCCCCTCGGTCGCCCGTTCACCGACGACGAGAGGAACGACACGCTTCAGGGCTGGTTGCAGGACCATCGCTCGCGTCACCGCGCGCTCGACATCGGTCCGATCGACCACACCCGACACCTCGACCACGAGCCAGAGCTCGATCGATGGATCCCGCCGCAAGCGCGCCCGGACGAGCAGATCGGCATCGAGTACCTCATCGAATACCGCGGCACCGACGAGCGGCCGCAACTGCTCGGCCCAATCCCCGGGAGGACGCACTTTGATCTTCTCCAGCACGAAACCCAGCCACGAGCTGAGGCGTTGCTGCGAGCGCAGTTCCAGCGTGATCCCGACCAGCTGATCGAGTCGATTCTCCACTCGATCCAGCCGCGCCTCGACTCTCAGGAACCGCTGCTCGACAGCTTCGCGGAACTGCACAAACTCTTGCGTGAGACGCTCGACTGCTGCCCGGAGTTCCGCGATCTGCCGCGAATGCTCGCGCAGCTGCTCGCTGTGCTCCCGTACTGTCTCCCGCAGCTCCGCGATCTGCCGCGAGTGTTCCTCAACCGTCTCCCGCAGCTCCGCGATCTGCCGCGAGTGTTCCGCGACCGTCTCCCGCAGCTGCGCGATCTGCCGCGAGTGTTCCGCGACCGTCTCCCGCAGCTCCGCGATCTGCCGCGAGTGTTCCTCAACCGTCTCCCGCAGCTGCGCGATCTGCCGCGAGTGTTCCCGCACTTGCTCGGTCTGCTGTTGAACGGTCTCCCGCAAGGCACGCGCCTGAGCTGCCTCCGCCTCGACTGTCTCGCGCAGGGCAGCGATCGCTTGCTCGACCCGGGTGAAGCGCTCGAGTGCTGCGGTATGGGCGGCGACGAGCTCGCTGGTGACTGCCCGCAGCTCGCGGATTTCGCGGGACAGCTGCGCCACCTCCTCCGGCAGGCGCACGATCTCCTCGCTCAGGAGCAAGCGTCGGAGCTCCGCGCGCCACTCTGGATGTTCTTCGAGCAAGCGGACGAGGTCACGCAGGTCTTTGACGTCCATCCAGCAAAGCCTCCTCGACCAGTGTACTCGAAAACCGGTACCACCGTAGGCCGTTGCTCGTACCATCGCGGGCTGCTCGTCCCTGTGCTTGGGGACGCTCAGCGAGCCAGGCACCCAACCGTGGCACTCCACCCAGTCGCTGTACCCTCCAGTCAGACGCTTCCCGTGGGCATACTCGACACCGGAGGAGACGACGATGGATGACCGGCTCAGGCTCGCACTCGTCGTCCCAGCTCAGCCGCCACTGGCCAGTGTCCTCGGCCTCGTCCGCCTGGCGCGTCTCTTGCGCTTCGATGCCGTCATGGTCTGGGATCACCTCCAGGATTTCATTCCGCGTGTCCTCTGGTCACCGCGCATGACCTGGATGGCTCGCCTGCGCGAGAGCCCCCATCCCTACTACGACTTCGCCAGCCTGCTCGGCCGCCTGAGCGCGCACGCGGGGCCCCTCCGGCTCGGTGTCGGCGTCACCGATCCGATTCGCCGCCATCCTGTGCTGCTCGCGCAGACGGCGCTCACACTGGCACATCTGACGCGGCGCCCACCGATCATCGGGATCGGGGCAGGGGAGGCGGAGAACCTGGAACCCTACGGTTTCCCCTTCGATCAGCCGGTCGCGCGGCTGGAGGAAGCCCTCACCATCTTGCGCGCCTGCCTGGACACGCCGGGCACGATCCGCTTCAGCGGACGCTTCTACCGGCTCGCCGACGGCGTCTTCGAGCTCACTGCCCCGCCGCGACGCCGACCGGAGATCTGGCTGGGCGCGCACGGGCCGCGCATGCTGGAGCTGGCCGGCCGCTTCGCTGATGGCTGGTACCCGAACTGGATCGACTCGCCCGAGCGGTATGCCACGCGCCTCGCGCAGATCCGGCAGGCTGCGGAGCGTGCTGGTCGCGATCCCACCCGCATCGTTCCAGCCCTCCAGGCCCCCGTACTCCTCGCCCCAACCGAGGATGCCGCGCGCCGACTCCTCCGCCATCCGGCGCTGCGGCTCACCGGGCTGCTCCGCTCGGCCGACGAGTGGCGGGAACTCGGGCTCGAGCACCCACTCGGCGAGCGGTTCCGCGGGTACCTGGACTTCATCCCGGAACGGATCCCCCCAGAAGAACTCCGTACCGCTCTGCGCGCTGTGCCTCCGGAATTGGTCGAACGCAGTTTCCTCTGGGGAACTCCCGAGCAGGTGCTGGCGCGGATCCGGGACTATCGGGAAGCAGGTCTGCGCTTCCTCGCGCTCTTGCCGGCTTCCGCTCTCGCCTCGCCGCAGGCGGCAGCGTGGACTGTCTTCGCTCTTTGGCGCGTGCGCCGTGCTCTCGAGCGCGAACTCACCGAACGGTAAGAGGAAAGAGTCGCTCGTCCCGAGCGAGCTCATCGAGGACCGCCGCGAGCAGCCTGTCGCGGTCGACCGGCTGACCGAGTTCGACGAGAAGACTCGTCGCCGTCGGCAGGGGAAGGCAGTCCGCTGGAATGTTGACGTTGATCCCGATCCCGATGAGCAGATACTCGAGCACCTCTGCACGAACGCGACTCTGCAAGAGGATCCCGACCAGTTTGCGACCTTTGACCAGGAGATCGTTCGGCTCCTTGATCGACGGGCGCAGGCCGCAGGTCGCCGCGATCGCTGCCGCGACGTGCTCGGCGACCCGCACGGCGAGACGCTCGTCCTGCACGACCGCGAACGGTGGACGCGCGATGACCGTGAAGAGCAGCGAGGTTCCGGGTGGAGCGAGCCAGCGCCGGCCCTCTCGTCCCCGCCCGTCCGTCTGCTCCTCGGCCAGAACCACGGTCCCGGCCGGTGCGCCGCGGGTAGCGAGGTCCGCGGCGATATCCATGGTCGAAGTCACTCGCTGGTATCGGTGAACGACCCAAGCGACCATGCGTGCTCAGCTGCGCTCGTCCTCGTCCGACGCGGACACCGGGGCCGTGACGCGCCGCACCGAGAGCTTGCGCACCCGGTTTCCGGCCACCTCCAGGACAGTCACCTCCAGGCCATCGACCCGCACCGACTCGCCCGGCTGAGGAATACGTCCCAGATGCGCCTGGACCAACCCGCCAATCGTCGAACTCTCCTCTTCCTCTAGGGAGACGTCGAAGATATCCGCGATCTCCTCCAGCGAGATCCGCCCATCGACGATCGCTTCGTCTGCACTGAGACGTTCGACGAGCGGTGCCTCGGCATCGTACTCGTCCTGGATCTCCCCGACGATCTCCTCCAGCACGTCCTCGATCGTGACGATTCCCGCTGTTCCACCGAACTCGTCGACGACGATCGCCATGTGGACACGTTGGTGCTGCAAGTCCCGCAAGAGCTCATCGACCCGCTTCGACTCCGGGATGAAGTAGGCCTCCCGCATGACATCTCCGACCTCGATCCCCTCGGCCGGCTCGAGCGCAAAGCGCAGGAGATCACGCACGTGCACGATGCCCACGATCCGATCGATCGTCCCTTGGTAGACCGGCAGCCGCGAGTGGCGTGTCTGGCGCGCCACGGCGATCGCGTCGCGCACCGGCAACTCGAACGGTACAGCGACGATATCGGTCCGCGGCACCATGATGTCGCGCGCCGTCAGCCGATCGAGCCGCAACACGCGTTCGATCAGTTCTTCCGCTTCCTCGACCACCTCCTCGTGGACTGGTGGGGTCACCGCTGACGGAATCGCTGGCGTCAAGGCAGGCGGGATCAATGCCGCCAGGGGCCGCTCGAGGAGCTCGCTGAGCAGGCGCAACGGCGCCCCCACGCGTGCGAGCACGCTTGCCAGCAGTCGAAAGCGACTGCTCGCGAGAGGACGCCGTCGCTCCAGCAGCGCCATCGGCGCAGCGCTGGCGAGCACGAGCAGGGCGAGGAAAGCGATCAGCACGGCCACCGCGAGCGCGTGCTGTGACCACCACCGTTGGCCGATGCGCACGGCCAGCACAGTCAGTGCGAGGAGCGCCACACCTTGGACGAGTCGGATGGCCGGGCGAGCGACGCGCAGCTGCTCGAGCGTGGTCTCGCCATTCCCGTTCTGCGTCTCGGCCAACTGGGCGAGAAACTCTCGCAGCGAGCGCCGAGCCGGCAGACAACTGGCCAGGTCAGCGAGTGCCGCTGCGAAGAGAACGACAGCGAGAACCACGAAGAGGATCGCTTCTGTCCAGGGACTACTCAAGCACACACTCCCGGGATGGCCCCGCCAGAGGCGGCGAGCGGTCAGGTGAAGAGTGCACTGATGCTCAAATCTTTATGAATGCGCATGATCGCTTCCGCCAACAGCGGTGCGACGGTCAGCACCTCCACCTTGTCCGTGCACATCCCTTCTGGTAAGGGAATCGTATCCGTCACGAACACCTTCTCGATCGGTGACGTTTGGATCCGCTCCAACGCCTGCCCAGCGAACACGCCGTGCACGGCAGCCGCGAAGATCCGCCGCGCCCCGCGCTCCCGCAAAAGCTCGGCAGCTTGCAGGAGCGTCCCACCGGTCGCGATGATGTCGTCGACGATCACCGCATCCCGGCCATCGACGTCACCGACCATTTCCAGCACCTCGGCGACCTCTGGTCCAGGTCGCTTCTTGGAGATGATGGCCAAGCTCCCTCCAGCGCGACGGCGGAATTCGTCGGCCCGCACCACGGCACCGGCATCCGGGCTGACCACGACGAAGTCGCTGAGCCCCAAGCGCCGGAAATGCGCAGCCAGGATCGGCGTGGCCCGCAGATGATCGACCGGGATATCGAAGAACCCCTCGATCGCTGGCGCGTGCAGGTCGATCGTCAACACGCGATCGGCACCAGCGGTGGTGAGCAAGTTCGCCAAGAGCTTGGCGCTGATCGGCTCGCGCCCAGCCGTCTTCTTTTCCTGACGTGCGTAGGCGTAATACGGGATCACCGCGGTGATCCGGGCCGCCGAGGCGCGCTTGACCGCATCGAGGATGATCAACAGTTCCATGATGTTCTGATTGACCGGGGCACAGAGCGACTGGATGACGAACACATCCGAGCCGCGGACATTTTCTTCCAGGCGGACGCGCGTCTCCCCATCGCTCCAGCTGGAGACCTCGGCACGGCCGAGCGGCGTTTCCAGCACACCGACGATCGCCTGGGCCAGGCGGGGATTCGAGTTGCCGGCGAAGATCTGCAGTCGACCGTCCACGCCCTCACGCTCCTGTTTCGTCGCTGCGGCGCTGGCGCCGCGCTCCCACCGGGCGAGCCGGTACACCGACCACGGTCGTCCCCGGCGCCACGTCCTTCGTCACCACGCTGCCAGCTCCGGTCCGAGCCCCGCGACCGACCTGCACGGGCGCGACGAGCATGGTATCGCTGCCGATGAACGCCTCGTCCTCGATGACCGTGCGATGCTTGGCGACCCCGTCGAAGTTGCAGGTCACCGTGCCGGCCCCGATATTGACGCGCTCACCCAGCTCGGCATCGCCGATGTAGCTCACGTGCCCGATCCGGGTGGCACGACCGACGTGCACGTTCTTGAGTTCAGCGAAGTTGCCGATATGCACGTCGTCCTCGACGACCGTTCCCGGGCGCAGGTGACTGTACGGGCCGACGTGCACGCGCGCTCCGAGCACTGCCTCTTCCAGCACCGACGCGACGACCGTGGAGTCCGGTCCCACGACGCTATCGCGCACCACGGCATGAGGGCCGACTCGCGCCCCCTGTGCGATCCGGGTCCGCCCCGCGAGCATGGTGAACGGCTCGATCCGGGCGTCCGGCTCGATCTCGACAGTGGGTTCGATCCATGTCGTCGCTGGATCGACGATGGTCACGCCGGCGCGCTGGTGCGCCTGGACGATGCGATCGCGCAGGATCGCCTCGGCCCGCGCCAGATCGACCCGGTCATTCACGCCGAGCGCCGTTTCCGGGGGAGCCACGACCGTGATCACCGCCTGACCGGGGCGCTCGGCCGCTGCCAACGCGACGAGCGCGGTGTGGTAATACTCGCCGGAGGGACTCCGGGGCAGCCGTGGCAAGGCATCCTCGAGCCAGGAGCGCCAGTAAATCGTCGCGCCGCTCACCACCTCGACCGGCCCACTGTAGCGGTTCGGATCCTCGCGCGCCTCGACGACGCCCGTGACACGTCCGTCCGCATCACGCAGGATCCGCCCGTAGGCTGCCGGGTCGGGAAGCATCGTCGTGAGCACTGCCGCGAGGGGGCGCTGCTGCATGGCTGCGTGCACTAACCGTGCCAGATCCACCCCCCTGAGTAGGGGGTGATCGCCGAAGACGACCAGGACCCACCGGATATCGGGCCGCAACAACAGCAGTGCACGGCCCAGCGCATGTCCCGTCCCCAACGGCTCCTCCTGCAGCGCGATCTCCCACTCCGTGCAGAGCTGGGAGCAGAGTGCCACCTTCGGCGGACTCGTCACGAGGAGACGCTGGGTGATCGGGAGTGCCTCGATGGCATCGAGGACATAGCGGAGAAGGGGACGACCGGCGAGCGGATGGAACTCCTTCGGCAGGCGCGAACGCATCCGCGTCCCGAGCCCTCCCGCGAGCACCACGGCTGCGAGCGGCTCGGCCGGCGTCGTTTGCGTGTTGTCAGACTTCTCGTCCACTGCCGCTGATCGATCAGGCATGCTGCGAGACGCTCTCGCATGCCTCCGGCTGGCGGGCCAGGATTCGAACCTGGAACAAGGACTCCAAAGGCCCCTGTGATACCGTTTCACCACCCGCCAACGTGTTCACCGAAGAAAGCGTACACGGCACATCGCCTGCTGTCAACTGGCCCGTGGGCTCCCGGGGCACTGGAGGGCCGCGCCATGTGCTGCGCGCGGTGGTCACCGGGACACCCGGTGCAGTCGTACGGGGCCGGGAGTGCCGCTGCTGGGGCACCGGCGCAGGGAGATCGTGCTCCCTTCAGAGAGCGCGAACGCGCATCGGACCACGGAACGCGGGTCGCCGGTCGCATGCTCGGCGACGCGACGGATCGGCTCTGGCGCGCTTGGCGTTTTCGAACGGACCGCCGAAACGCAGGATGCGGTGCTCCGCGCGCTGATCACCCGTGACGTTCCCAGCTCTCGAAGGCACTGTCGAAGCGGGTTCCCCGCGCCCGGCTTGCTCCAGCATCCCGCGTTTTCGGTCCTCGACGATACTCTCGAAAGCCCGGCAGGTGATGGCCGAACAGCTGAGGGAAACGGTTGCGAGCCCTCAGCGTCACTGTCGCCACGACGCAAGAGGATCCCTTCTGGATCGTCCTTGCGCCGTTCGAGTCCTCATCGGTCGTGCCGAAAGACATTTCTCGTGCGTGAGGATCCGCCAACCCGGGATCGTTTCCTGCCCCCATCGGTCCTGTCCTGTCGACACTCGATCGTCTCCTGCGTCACCCGACCGATCGTGGCACGTCTCTCGCCCTCATCGGCCCTGCCGAGACGACGCCGACTGCGTTCCGCCCCGAGCCGTTCGCGCGTTTCTCGCCCTCCTGGGTACTGTCGCAATGCCTTTCGCTCGCTCTGGAGGCGCGTCGATGCACCAATTCCGAGCACTCATCGGTACTGTCGAAATCAGCGCAGGAGTTTCGTGTCTGCTCGACCGAGCTCCCGCTGTACTCCCGTCTGCTCACTTGACAATCTCGTGCTTCATGTGCTATACTATGTAATGAAGCAAGGAGGTGCATGTGGAATACAAGCATACGCTTGCCAACCTCGAGGCCATTGTCGTCGCCCATGAATTCCGGGACGGCGAAGAGGGTATCGGCGGTATCACGGTGGTCGCGGTTCGTCGCGACGACCGATTGGTCGCGATTCAACCAGTTGTCTGGCGGGTGCAGTCGCAGAAGCCGCTCGCCGCGTTGCATGCGCGGTTCGCGTCGTTCGCGCGTGCGTTGAAGGTCCTCACCGACTCCGGGGTGCTGAGCCGCGACGAGGCCGACGCACTCGCGCGCCAACATGGTTTACCGCCGAAGGTACCGCGCACACTGCACGCGGAAGCGTCGCACCTGCAAGCGTGACGTTACCCGCCGAGCGACGCTCGAGAGACCGCATCGAGGGTCGGGTCAGGGGACTCGACCCTCGCTCGTTTGCGGGCAGCACCCCGTGACACGCAGCAAAACGCTCGTCTCAACGCCTCGTCGGCACGGTCGCAACAGGACAGACGGTCATCGCGGCGAAAGAGTTCCGAGCCCTGCTCGGCACTGTCGAACCAGCTCCATCTCGTCGCTCCTGACCGCCAGTTGAGCGTTTCAAGCCTTCGTGAGCACTGTCGAAACGCGCTGTGTCGCTGCACCCGCTCGGGAACACCGTTGTTTCAAGCCCTCATAGGTACTGTCCAAACGGCTGGCCCGTCCTGCGGCAGTGGTACCAGCGCGCGTTTCAAGCCCTCATAGGTACTGTCCAAACTCGTGCTGCCCGGGCGGCGCGGCGTACCGGAGATAGCGTTTCAAGCCCTCATAGGTACTGTCCAAACTCCGGCCAAACAAGTTGACCAGGAAGTTGTCGCGTTGTTTCAAGCCCTCATAGGTACTGTCCAAACGATGGTCGCATCCGGATGCGTGTGACTGACTGGAGCAGTTTCAAGCCCTCATAGGTACTGTCCAAACTACGCCAACAGGCACGAACGGGATCCCTGTATCGGGTTTCAAGCCCTCATAGGTACTGTCCAAACCCCAGATCTCGAGTGCCCCGTGA
>OGCH01000753.1_pt1 | contig 14915 bp, 16 predicted proteins | sample 1570111 | NCBI WGS metagenome assembly OGCH01 (sample SAMN03436243, study PRJEB24508) | hot springs metagenome | biome: Desert Springs; feature: Hot Springs; material: Water | place: USA: Great Boiling Spring, Nevada | collected 2008-12-01 | depth 0 m m | reverse complement strand
GGCGGAGGCGGGGCGACTCCGACACCGGCGAGCGGTGGTGCTCAGCCGACAGCCGCGCCAGCTGGCACGCCGACAGCTGCTCCAGCTGCCGGAGCGACACCGACAGCAGCGGCCGCGACGGAAGAGCTCTGGGATGTCGTCGCCTATTACGGCACGTACGATGTCTCGACCAAGCAGCCGGGTCGGCCAGCGGGCAGCCTGCAGGGACCGAAGTACGAGAAGTGGACGCGGCCGAAGGCGAACAAGCCGTACATGATCGGCGTCTCGTTCCCGCACCTCAAGGATCCGTACTGGCTGGCGGTCGATTACGGGATCGTCGACGAGGCACAGATCCTGGGGGTGGGAATCGAGTTGGTCGCAGCCCAGGGGTACAACGACTTGACTGGGCAGATCAATCAGGTGGAAAACTTGGCCAACCGCGCGGACATCGAGGGGATCATCCTGGCGGCGATCAGTTACGCCTCTCAGGATCAACTGGTGACTGACATCGTCAAGAACAAGAAGAAGCCGGTGATCGAGGTGATCAACGACATCCAGGCGCCGGACATCATGGCCAAGGCGCTCGTGTCCTTCTACGACATGGGGTATGCAGCAGGTCAGTTCGTCGCGGAAGACTCGGGTGGTGAGGAGGTAACGGTCGTCTTCCTGCCTGGTCCAGCTGGATCCGGCTGGGCGCCGGATACGGTGGATGGCTTCACGGCAGCGGTCGAAGAGAAGGTTCCCGGCAAGGTGAAGATCCTGGACGTCAAGTGGGGCGACACCGGAAAGGACGTTCAGGTCTCGCTGATCGAAGATGCGCTCAACGCCTATCCCGATGTCACGTACCTGGTCGGGAATGCGGTCGCGGCCGACGCGGCACCGGACATCCTGGCGAACCGAGCCAAGAAGCCGAAGGTGGTCTCGACCTACATCATCCCGCCGCTGTACGACAAGATCGCCGAGGGGAAGGTCGCGGCAGCACCGACGGACTTCACGGCTCTCCAAGGGCGCATGGCGGTGGACATGATGGTGCGCATCCTGAACGGGGAGAAGCCGGGTGTGGATTTCCCGTTCCGGGCTGGACCGATCATCAAGGTGGTCACACCCCAGAACTACAAGGAGTTCAAGTACGAAGACATGTTCGGTCCGCGTGATTTCCGTCCGGTCTTCTCGGTGAAGCCGAAGGCGTGACGAGGCACGCGCATGGCGGAGCTCCTGCGGGCCATCGAGGTCTCCAAGCGGTTCCCGGGTGTGCTCGCTCTGGACCGGGTCTCGTTCGAGCTGCGTGCTGGTGAAGTGCACGCGCTCGTCGGCGAGAACGGGGCGGGGAAGTCGACGCTCGTCAACATCTTCGCTGGTTCTCTCCACCCAGACGGGGGGAGGATCGAGCTCGAGGGGCGACCGGTGCAGATCCGGTCGCCCCACCATGCTCAAGAGTTGGGGATCCGCGCTGTCTTCCAGCACCTGAGCTTGGTGCCAGCGTTGAGTGTCGCGGAAAACATCTTCCTGGGGCGGGAGTTGACGACTCCCGGTCTTTTGCGCAAGCCAGCGATGCAGGCGCGCAGTTTGGCCCAACTCGGTCTCTTCGATGCCGGTATCTCGCCCACTGCCAAGGTGCGTGATTTGACCGTGCCGCAGCGCTATCTGGTCGAGATCGCCAAGGCGACGCTCGAACGACCGAAGGTCCTGATCCTCGACGAGCCGACCGCTTCCCTGACCGACCGTGAAACGCGCGTGCTCTACGATCTCGTCCGGGAACTGCGCGGGCAAGGGGTGGGAGTGATCTGGATCACGCACCGTCTGGAGGAACTGTACGAGATCGCTGACCGCGTGACGGTGATGCGGGATGGCCGGCATGTCGCGACCTTGTCGGTGCACGAGACGACGACGGACCGGCTGATCACACTGATGACTGGTCGGGAATACGAGCAAATCTACCCAGCGCTTCAGCCGGTTCCCGAATCAGCTCCAGTCGTGCTGGCGGTTCGTGGGTTGACGACTGCGCATGGCCTTCGCGACGTTCAACTGACGCTCCGCGCCGGTGAGATTCTCGGCGTGGGCGGATTGATCGGTTCGGGAAAGGGGCTCCTCGGGCGAGCGCTCGTGGGTCTGGAACCGGTCACGGCAGGGGAAATCGAACTCTTCGGAGAACGCATCCCACTCGACCGGATCAGCCCGCACACCCTCTTGGCGCGAGGGCTCATGTATTTCCCGGCTGACCGGCGTCACGAGGGTCTCCTCACCAATCGCTCGGTGCTCGAAAACATGACCATCGCAGCGCTCGAGCAGTTCCAGCGAGCGGGGGGCATCCTCGACAAGCGGCGCGAGCGACGAACGGTAGTCGACTATATTCGGCGCTTGGCCATCGTGCCGCCGAATCCCGATGCGCGGGTGCGCAACCTCTCGGGTGGGAACCAGCAGAAGGTGGCGCTGGCGCGCGGCATGATCCGGACCACCCGAGTCTTCGTGCTGGACGAGCCGACGCAAGGGATCGACGTCGGTGCGAAGATCGCGGTCTACGGGCTCTTGCACGAACTCGCGAGACAGGGGGCGGCAGTCCTGTTCATCACCTCGGATATGCTGGAGCTGCTGCACGTCTGTCACCGGGTAGCAGTGATGTTCCAGGGGGAACTCGTGGCGGTCATACCCCACGAGGAGGTCTCCGAGGAACGCTTGTTGCAGTACTACTTCGGCCACATGCGAGAGGAGGTCGGACGGACCGGTGTCGACGCCGCGTGAAGTCGCGACCGGACGCTATGTTGCGCTCGGACGTCTCCGCTGGGTACGAGGCGTCCTCGATCAGCTGGGGCTGCTCCCGGTTTTGCTGATCGGCCTCTTGCTCTTCTTTTCCATCGCGTCGCCGAACTTCTTTACGCGTGCGAACCTCTCGACGATCTTGACACAGGCGCTTTTCCTGATCATCGTGTCGGTCGCCCAGACGTTGGTACTCTTGACTGGTGGCTTCGATCTCTCGATAGGCTCCTCGATCGCGCTGGTCAGTATCGTGGTCGGTCTGCAGCTCTTGGACCACCCGGATGCACCACTGACTGGTCTGGTGATCGCGACCCTGGCAGCGATCGCAGTCGCGACCGGTATCGGTGCACTCAATGGACTGTTCGTCTCGGTGTTTCGCGTGCCGCCGTTCATCGTGACTCTGGCCATGATGACGGCGGTGTCCGGCCTGGCTCTGAAAGTTTCGCGTGGGGTGCCGGTGTTCGGCTTGCCTGGCTATTTCTCCAGCACGCTCTATACCGGCAGGGTGCTGGGCATCCCGGTGCCTTGGCTGGTGACGGTGCTGGTCCTGGCGGTCATGTATCTCTTGCTGCACTGGACGCGCTTCGGGCGGTACTGGTACGCGATCGGCAGCAATGCGGAGGCAGCGCGGCTTTCGGGCATCGCGGTCCGTTTCTATCTCTTCCTCGCCTATGCGATCGCCGGTGTCCTGGTCGGGGTGACCGGTCTGTTGTTGACGGCGCGGGTGGGGTCGGGCGAGCCGACCTTGGGGGCGAGCTTCCCGTTGGAGTCGATCGCGGCGGCGGTGCTCGGTGGCGTCTCGATCCGCGGTGGCGAGGGGAACATCTTCGGTGCGGCGCTGGGCGCCATCTTTCTCGTCATGCTGCGCAACGGTATGGACATCATGGGGATCAGCACGTACACGCAGATGATCATCACCGGCGCGCTGCTGGTCGTGGCAGTGATCATCGATAACTGGGTGCATCGTGAGCGGTAGGACGGGAAGGGGGAACGTGATGGCAGAGCACACGATCAAGTCACCGTTGCCGGGCATCTTCTACCGGCGACCGAGTCCGGATGCGGCGCCGTTCGTCGAGGAAGGACAGACGATCCAACCGGGGACGGTCATCGGCCTCGTGGGCGTGATGAAGACGTTCCACCAGATCACGGCCGATGTCGGCGGGAAACTGGTGCGATTCCTCGTGGAGAACGAAGAGGCGATCCGACCCGGCCAACCGATCGCGGTGGTGAGCGACGAGGCCTGACCCCGGTGGGCAGTGGAAGGAGCGAGCGGTCATGACGGGTACTGGTACTCATCCCTCAGGAGTGATCCTGGCGAGCTTCCCGGAGCGCAACGGGCGCCCGAGTGTGATGTACCGCAATGCCGGCGATAGCTTCCTCTTGGTCGAGTTCGGCGAGATGGTCTTCGACCTGACGATGAGCTTTCGTGTGCTGGGGCTGGACGATGCGATCAAGCGGCATCGTCCGGCAGGGCTCATCGAGACCATCCCGGCTCTCCGCAGCATCTTGATCAACTACGACAGCCGTCAGATCGGGGTGCGCGATCTGATCGATTTCGTCGAAGACCAATACGAGCATCTGCCCCCGTTCGAAAATCTGGTGGTGCCGAGCCGAATCGTCGAGCTGCCGATCGCCTTCGACGACAAGTGGACGCGCGAGGCGATCGCTCGCTACGTCCAGTATCAGCGAGCCGATGCACCGAACGTGATCGATGGGACGAACTCCAAGTACGCGGCCATGTACAACGGACTGCGTGACGAGGAAGAGTTCTTCAACTACATCATGGCGACCGACTGGTGGAATGCTGCATTGGGCTTCTTCCCCGGTCTGCCGTTCGCCTACCCGTTGGATCCGCGCTATGCGGTCGTCCTGCCGAAGTACAACCCGACGCGACACTGGACACCGGCTGGAACGGTCGGTATCGCCGGGCCGTGCTTGGCCATCTATCCGGTCGAATCAGCTGGGGGCTATCAGATCTTCGGGCATACGGTGCCGATCTACGATCCGCAACAGCGGAACCCAGCGTTCCGCGAGAGCCCGGTGCTCCTGCGGCCGGGTGACCGGCTCCGCTTCCGACCGCGCGTGACGGATGAGGAACTGGAGGCGATGATCCAAGCTGTTTACGACGGGACCTATCAGTACCGGATCGATGAGACGGCGACGTTCGACGTCGGTGCGTATCTCAGGTTCCTCAAAGAGGTAGAGCCGGAAGCCGAGGCGTTCCGACGTCGCCAGGCCGAGGCGGCTGCTCGCGTGCCGGTTCCGTGATGCTCGCGAGAAGGCAGGAAGGGTGGAGGAGCCATGCTCGAGGTGCGGAACGGCGGGTTCGAAACGACCGTCCAGGACTATCCGGGGCGGATCGGGATGCTGTCGCTCGGCTTCGCTCCGGCGGGGCCGATGGACGACTATGCATTCCGTTTCGCCAATGTGCTCGTCGGCAATCCCCCGGGTGCGGCTGGACTGGAAATCACGGCCGGCGGGCTCGTGGTTGCCTTCCGGGACGAGCGGGCGATCGCGATCTGCGGTGCGGACATGGGGGCGAAACTGAACGGCCAGCCGGTGGAACTTTGGCGCAGCTACCTGGTGCGAGCAGGCGATGTGCTGGAGTTCGACTATCTACAGGGGGCCGGCTTCCGCACGTACTTGGCAGTGAGTGGCGGGATCGACGTTCCACCGGTGCTGGGGAGCCGCGCCACGTATCTGCCCGGTGCCATCGGCGGACTGGAAGGGCGGAAGCTGCAGGCTGGTGACACGCTACCGCTGGGCGAGCCGGTCGTCGATCCGGCGCAGGCGGCTGGACGACGCGTGCCGAGCGCGCTGGTGCCGAGCTATCCGGGTTACAACGAGGTGTGGGAGGTGGAGGCGACGCGTGGGCCGCAAGCGGATCCCGACTACATGACGGCCGACGACATGGCTTTCTTCTTCTCGCACCAGTGGAAGCTGGACGCTGCCTCCAACCGGACCGGCTACCGACTGGACATCCACAAGTGGCAGTGGGCCCGCACGAGCGGTGGTGCCGGTGGCGGGCATCCCTCGAACATCCTGGACAACGGCTATCCGGTCGGGGCCGTGAATGTCTGCGGTGATCAGCCGATCATCCTCTGCATCGATGGTCCCACACTGGGTGGCTTCATCTGCAACGCCGTGGTCGCTAAGGCTGCGATGTGGAAGCTCGGGCAGATGGTCCCGGGTTGGAGCTACATTCGGTTCAAGGAGGTCACGCTCGAGGAAGCGATCGCGCTCCTCAAGAAGCAGGACGAGACGATCCACGAGAGCAACCTCGAAAGGAGCTGAGCCATGGCCCGCGTCATCGATATCAATTGCGACATGGGCGAAAGCTTCGGGCGCTGGACACTCGGCAACGATGCGGCACTGATGCCCTTCATCACCTCGGCGAATATCGCTTGCGGCTGGCATGCTGGCGATCCGGCCGTCATGCGGCAGACCGTCGAACTCGCGGTGGCGCATGGGGTCGGCATCGGCGCGCATGTCGGCTTTCCCGATCTCCTCGGCTTCGGTCGACGCCGCATCGACGTCACTCCACAAGAGGTTTATGACTATACTCTATACCAAGCGGGTGCGCTGCAGGCGTTCGCTCAGGCCGCTGGCGTGCGGCTGCAGCATGTGAAGCCGCACGGAGCGTTCTACGTCATGTGCTCGCAGAACGAGGAACTGTGCGAGGCGCTCTGCCGGGCGATCAAGGCGCTGGGAAACGGCATCGCGCTCGTGATGATGGGGGAGATCGCTCCGCGGGTTGCTGCCTCGGTCGGTATCCCGATGGCGCGCGAAGGTTACATCGACCTCAACTACAACCGGCAAGGACAACTGGTCCTGGAACGACGCAAGCAGGCGTGGGATCCGGAGGAGGTCGCCCGGCGCGCAGTCGAGTTGGTGCTGCATGGGCGCATCCCGACGATCGAGGGGGAGACGCTCCAGGCCGAGGTGGAAACGATCTGCATTCACGGTGATGCGCCGAACGCGCCGGAGATCGCCCAGCGGGTGCGCCAGCGCCTGGAGGAGGCAGGGGTGGTCATCCGCCCGTTGGGGGCGGGGATGACGGCAACTGCCTGAGTTTCGGCAATCGGTGATCGGCTAGTCTGGGGAAGGAGAGGGAGATCCCATGAGTTCGGTCGTACTGGCGGATCTGGCGTTGCCGCGGAGCTGGCGAGAGCAGGCGGGGGTGCGGCTCGCGGCCACTGTCGTGCTGGTGGTGGTCGGGAGCCTGCTCACCGCTCTGGCGGCACAGGTGAGCATCCCACTGCCCTTCACGCCGGTGCCGATCACTGGCCAGACCTTCGCGGTTCTCCTGGTGGGTGCGGCTTTGGGTAGCCGGCGCGGAGCCGCGAGCATGGCGCTCTATGTCGCGCAGGGGCTGGCCGGATTGCCGGTCTTCGCCGGTGGCAAGGCGGGGTTGGCAGTGTTGCTGGGTCCGACCGGTGGGTATCTCCTCGGCTTCATCGCGGCGGCGTTCGTGACCGGTTGGCTGGCCGAGCGTGGTTGGGACCGCCGGCCGCTGACCACGGCATTGGCGATGGTTCTCGGGAATCTCGTGATCTACCTCTTCGGTGTCTCCTGGCTGGCGGCTTTCGTCGGTATCAACAAGGCACCGCTCCTCGGCATGGTTCCGTTCGTTCCAGGGGACATCCTCAAGATCGTGCTGGCGACCGTCGCCTTGCCCGGAGCGTGGTGGGTGGTGCGCCGCCTGGGTAGTGGGACAATGAGCTGAGTCCGTTACCCTCTTCTGCGACGGCCGGCCCCCTGTGCGGCGGGCCGGTCTCGCTTTGCGGTGCAGCGTTTCCCAGAAAATGGCCTGCTGGTCTGCGCGGGCTCGTTGCCCGAGGCGCAGGACGGGGACAGCGGCCGACAGTCATTGCTCCAGTTGGTCGCGGGTCGATCCGGCCGGTGGCCCGTGGCGAAGGCTGACGAGAACCTGTTGTGGTGCGATGTGGAAATGGTTTAAGAGGTTTTGCGCGCTGCGGACGACGTCTCGCGCGCTCAGATCGAGGTTAAGCCAGAGCCCGTTGCTGAGCTGTACCTTGTTGCCCAGGAAGCTCTTCCCCGTCTGGTGCCGGGGTTCGATATTGACGAGATATCGCTTCGGCCCTCTCGTCACGGGGCAGGCTGCCGGGGTCAGCTTGCCTCGGGCGACCAGCCATTCGGCCACACTGACGAGCAGCGAGGCCCAGCTGCGCAGCTCCCGTTCGCTGCCGTCCGGAAAGCGGATCCGCACGGGTGGCGGGTCGCAGTATTGCGGTCGGAGCTCGGTGAGCGGACACCAGTCCGGCGAGGGAGGGGGCGGTGAAGGTGGCGGTGGGGTCATGTCCTCGTACAGCCGGCGCCAAAGGACCTCGGTGAAGGCGAGAGCGAGCGCTGGGAGACTACGGTGGGGGGGTCTCCCAGATCCAGGGTATGGTTCGGCTGCTCGAGCTGCTGTGGCTCGTAGAGGAGCCAGCGGCGGCCGTCGCTGACACCGACGTAGCGCGGTGGCTGGCCCTGGCGGAGCAGCTCCCACGCGTAACTGACGGCAGCCGAATGGGCGATGTCGAGTTTCTCGCCGACCTTCTTGACCTCGAGGACGAGGATCGTCTGGTTTCCGCTGCGGAGCACGTAATCGGCTCGTCCACTCCCGGCCCGCGCCTCCACCTGCACGGATGTCGGGTCATCGATCGGCCAACCGAGGGCACGCAAGAGGGGGTCGATCAGGCTGACGCACGTCTGAGCCTCATTGGCTTCCAGGAGCGACCGGTGCGCCTGCAGTCGCTCGCGCAACCGCTCCAGAACCTGGCACAGGTCGTCGATCACGCAGATAACCCCCGTCGCTGACGGTTTATTGCACAGGGAAGGCGACTGGTCAAGAGCTGGTGACTGCCTCGACTGTCCTGACGTGCGAGCCAGCGCCGGCAACGTGGCCCGGGGGTCGAGGTCAAGCTGCCAACTGGTCGGGCTGCGGGATGCTCGATGCGGGCGAGCAAGCTGGTCAAGAGATTCAGTCGATCGCTCGCGACCGCTCGAGTGCGGTGAGCCGCGCGCGATTCAGCTCGACTCGGATCCGCTACCCAACGCAGTGCGCCAGCGGCGGAGCGACGAGCCCAAGCGTCGGAAGGCTTCGGTGATCGCCTCGCGCTCGGCGGGATCGAGGGCAGCTGGATCGGTCGTCTCCAGGAGTTGACGGAGCCGCTCGAGCGCGGTGACGAGCTGGACTGCGCGGGACGATCGACGGCTGGAGCGAGCCGGTCGCGACGCGGTTGACCCGGTCGGCCGGATGAGCTGCCGGAGCTGGGGAAGGAGCTCTCGGGGATCGAGCCCGGCGAGATCGGTGCGTGCGCGCAGCGTGCGGGCGAGTCGCTCGATCTCGGCTTGCGCGAGACCGTCCTGCTCGATCAGCTGGGCTACTGCGATCTGGAGCGGCTCGGGGAGGCCATGGAGCGGCCGTGTCTGCTTTTCGGAGAGCCGGCCGGCGCGGATGGCTTCCTGGACCGGCTCGGGCAGCTTTTCGGTGGCGAGGAGCTGGAAGAGGCGACTCCGCTTGATCCCGACCGCCTCGGCGACCTGTTCCCAGGGAACGTCTCCCAACTGTTGCTTGAGGCGGCGCAGTGCGGCGGCTCGGTCGAGCGCGTTCAAGTCCTCGCGCAGGATGTTCTCCATCAGCTGCTGGATGAGGCGCTGCTCGTCGCTGATCTGGCGGACGATGGCCGGGATGGTGGCGAGACCGGCTAGCTGGGCGGCCCGCCAGCGGCGCTCGCCGTGGATGATCACGTAGCGGTCCCGGGCAGCATCGTAGCGCACCGCGATCGGCTGCAGGACACCTTGCAGCCGGATCGCGGCCGCGAGTTCCTCGAGCCGCTCCGGATCGAAGGTACGGCGCGGTTGCTCGGGATCCGGCTCGATCCGGTCGAGCGCGATCTCGCGCGCTTCGGCGAGTTCACGGGTCCCGCGTGCCTGGGGTGACGTATCGGCGAGGAGGTCATCGACGGTAAAGCGCCGTCGGCGGGTCGTTGGGGAGAGCGGAGACTCAGACACGGCTGGTACTCCCGACGAGTTCGACGATGACAGCGGCAGCCTGCCGGTAGGCGGCAGCGAGCGGCGAGCGCGGCTGGTACTGCAGGATCGAGGTGTGTTCGGCCACCGCCTCGGCCCCTTTGACGGAGAGCGGGATGCTCGGCAAAAGTGGCAGGTCGGGGAAGCGCTCGCGCAGCGTCGCCATCATGTCGGCGACGAGGCGCGACGAATGATGCACTTTGGTCGGCAGGAAACCGAGCACGGTGAGGCGCGGGTTGAGCCGGCGCACCCGGTTGACCGTTTCGAAGAGACGCCGCAAGACCATGAGCGAGAGCGGGTGCGGCTCGATGGGGATGACCAGGGCGGTCGCGGCGACCAGGATGTTGACGCTCAGGATGTTGAGGGCCGGTGGGCTATCGATCAGGACGTAGTCGTAGGGCAAGGGTTCGGCCGCGGCGAGGGCGTGGGCGAGCCGACGCTCGCGTTCGAGCGCGTTCAGGAGTTCCAGTTCCGCCGCAGCCAGGTCGGGGTGGCTGGGAACCAGATCGAGTCCGGCGATCCGGGTCGTCCGGATAGCCTGGTCGAGTGGCACCGGATCCTCGACGAGGAGGTCGTAGACCGAGACGTCGAGCCGCGAGACGTCGATCCCGAGTGCCATGGTCAGGCTGGCCTGGGGGTCGAGGTCGAGCGCGAGCACCCGGTGGCCACGCTCGGCGAGCGCCGCACCGACATTGAGCGTACTCGTGGTCTTGGCGGTTCCACCTTTCTGGTTGAAGAACGCGATGACCGGCGTCACGACCCGCTCCCGCTGTACGGACACCCGCAGAGGAAGGCTACCAGAGGTCAGCGCCGGTGTCCAGGAGCGCAGGACGGTGCCCATCCCAGTGTTTCCCTGGGACGCGGGCGGTCGGGCAGCGCGGTGTCCCGCTCCGTGGGGGCAACCCGTCGCAGACGGCGCGGCTACAGCCCCGTGTTTGCCTCGAACCCGACCTCAAGGCAGCGGCACACTGAGCCCAGCGAGCGACAACGGGTGCTGCCCGACGCGTACCTTCCGATGCTGGAGGGTAGGGAAATGCCGTCCACTAGAACTACCCGCCCACCGTCGATCCGCGGCAGGCTGACGCGTGCCTCACCCGCCTGGACCGAGAGAACGAGCAAGTTCCCGTTCCCGCGCCATCCGGCGCGGGCGGGCGAGGCGCGCCGCGCTCCTACGGAAACAGGGGCGTGGCCTGTTGACGACGGTCGCCACCGGCTCGTCCACCGGAACTCTCAAGGCCTTGTTCGCCCCCTGTAGGGGTCAGGCACGCCCGACCCGTCCGGCCCGGTCGGGCCGAGGCACCCGCACCGTTCTCCTACCGCGAGGCCAGCTGGGTGCAGTCTGCTGTGCCCCTGCTCGGACGCTGGCTCACCCGCCGGCAGCCGCCGGCGCACCACCGCCGCACTCGAGGTGGGCGAACGCTGCGTTCACGAAGGCAGCCAGCGCCACCAGGAGGAAGAGGATCAGCACGGCCAGCAACACCAGCACCAGCCGCCGGATCCAGACGACTTCTCAGGGTGTCTGCCGCAGAGGGTACCCACTCATCACGTACCTGCCTCGGACGACCAGTCACCGTTCCCGAAGGCATCATGCGTCACATAGGGATACCGTACGTAGGGGCAGTTCAGCTGTGGCAAGAAGCAGATCTTGCCGGACCGATACACACGAACGAACGGGTGGCCTACACCACCGGCTACACCTGATGGGGATCAGTTGCCGTTGGCGAGGGTACAAAACTTTGGTTCACTAGGCAACGACGCGGGCGCCTGATCATGTCGATCAGGCGCCCTGAAGCCTCCGAACTTCCAGCTGGCCAGCCCGCTTTGCCTCATGGCGTGGGCACTGGCGTCAACAGCGCCGGTGGCGTGAGCACGACCTCGATCGGAGTCGTTTCCACTTCACCCGGCAGGGAGAATAGGAAACGCACGACGATGGCCAGGACGAGCAGGAGCAGAACGAGCACGATGAGGCGCGTCAGTAATCTGACCCAAGCGTCGAGACGCTCGACCATCACTGGTTACCCCCGATCTCAATTGATCGCACCGGTGGCAGTCCAGGAACCGTTGCCGTATGCCCAGATTGTCACCCATGGGTATCGGTACCACGCGCAGCCGACGGTCGGGAAATACTGACAGAATGCGCCCTGCCGATAGGCACGCACATACGACTGACCGTTGCCTCCTAACACAGAATAGCTCACCTCGCCGGCATACTGCCAAAACGGATCATCCAGATAGACCTCGGGCCAGCTGGAAAAATACGTGATAACCGTACCGTTATAACAATATCGAAGCCAGTGCGTATACCTCCACAAGAGTGCACCCACGAATGTCGAACGCGCGGTCACCGTATATCCAACAGTCCGGCACGAGCCTGTTACCGGAGCAGCCAGTTCACTTCGGCCCTCGACCACGCTCGTCTCGATGTTGACGTGCCGATACAGTTCCATCACTGCCCGCTGCTGAGCCGGCGTCAACGCGTGCCAGGCAGCGACGAAATCCGGTGCCGTCACGAGCTGTTGCCGGAGCGCGACTACCTCGGCGAGCGAGACCTCGTCTCCCTTCGCGCCGGCGCCGAGCGGGAGCACGGTGAAGAGGACGAGCGCTGCCAGCACAGCGGCGAGCCGACGCCACGACCGATGCATCGCACACCTCCCGTTCTCTCAGTCGACACAGGTGGGGTACCCCAACCGACAGAGTATCAGAGAGAGAGATGTCAACTCCCTCCCGCATGCGCGTGGCCGTACAGGCGTCACCCGTTCCACACGTGCGCTGCGGTTCCCAGCGCGACGGACGGCACCGATGGCTCCAGCGAGTCGACGCGGTCGACAGGTCGCTCAGTCCGCCGGCTGGGGGACGCGGTCGAGCAGTGTCCGCTCGAGCGCGAGGCGCTGGCTCAGCGGCGCCAGCACGTCGCGGAGTGCCGGTCCTGCCCGGCCGCTCGCCTGCGCCGAGACCGAGGCGACCGTCTCACCGGGGACGAGCACGAGCGTGAGTTCGTGCGACCGCAGCGACTGGATCGGAACCGCCAAAGCCTGCTCGGCAGCTGGCAGCGCCTCGGCCGCCAACTCGTCGGTCACCAAGCTCCATCCCCTGAGCTGGTCCGGCTCCTGACCGGTCACCGCGCGACGGACGACGAGGGGCCAGCCGTCGACCGCGACGACCGTTCCCTCGGTCAGACCGGCACGCGCGAGTTCCGCAGCGTTCTGGGTGGCGAGCGCGTCAGCCACCGCCGCTCCGCTTTTGGCGGCGGCGAAGCGGTAGAGCGTCACGGCGACGTGCAGCCGCTCGACGTCGGGCTGTCGCTGGCCGGCCAGCTGCCAGACGACCCGATCCGTCGCGCTAGGCGCTCGCCGTCACGGCAGCCACGCCGGAGAGCGGGAACGCGGTGACTGGCTCGACCGGAGCAGCCTGGAGGCTCCATTGAGCCGAGGACACCGGTGGGACGAGCAGGTCCGCGAGCGGCCGGCTGGTCCCGCCCCGGGCCGCTGTCCAGTACCAGCCGAACGCCAGTGCCAGGACGAGCAGGCCGGCGACCGCTACGATGCGAGACAGTCTCTCGCTCCGGCTCTCTCCGCTGGTAAACCCGCGGATGACGCAGCTCCTCTCCGCTCAGCCGATCCACCTCGTGGCTCGGTCGTTCGCCGCGGACCATGCTCCAGAACGCTGAGCGAGACGAGGAATCGTGTAGAGCCGAGACTTCGGCAGGAGCGAGACGTTCCGCTGCGTGCCACCGGAATCGGTCCAGTTCCACTGGGAAATGCACCCATGGTCGCTCCCGCAGGTCGCGGCATCGTCCCCTGGACCGACATCATGCTGGTGATGCCCATACTGGCCGGGGAAGAATGCATCGTATTCGGCGAAAGGGCAGACCGATCCGGTCACCTGGTCCACACGGTACGCGGAAGTGACGACCCACGAGCCAGCGCTGACCGAGAGCGGCGGGAAGAGACCGATCCCGAGTACGAGCGAAGGGACGAGGAGTGGCCGACGGGCAGAAGACGACCGGTCGCCCACGCGACATCTCGGTGCTCGCCACATGACGTGCCCCTTTCCTGCACTCACGAACTGACCGAGCGATATTTCTCGCAGGAGCCTACCAGAGAGAGTTGTCGAGACTCCTGACAGTCGATCCCGAACCGTGGTGTGCCGAGCGGCGAGCCGAACCGGGGAGCTCCTCCGGTAATGCGGCAGGGTGCGCGGTCACGAGAGCCGGTGTCGGCTGCTGGTCAGGCAGGAGCGTTCACTGGTCGAAAGCAGCGGCGTACCAGTGCCCGGACAGGCAGAGCGAGAACCGAACGATCGCCCCTTGCCGAGACAAGCAGCGACGCGAACGCGGGGCAACGTGGGCCCGCCGCTCGACGGCGGTCGAGCGCACCGCCAGGTCGCGCTGGTGCCGGCCGATCGAAGGCGGTCGGACGACCGGCTTTCGACCAGCTGGGCGACGCTGCTCAGGGCACCAAGGCGACTCGGCTTTCGACTTCGCCCGCGCGCAACCGTTCGACCCAGGTCAGGATCTCGTCCAGCGGGTGCGTCTCGACGCGAGGCCGGATGATGCCGCGGGCGATGAGGTCGAGGACCGTCGCGAGCTCCTGCCGAGTACCCCAAAACGAGCCGAGGATGGCGATCTCGTCGGCGACATCGCGGAGCCCCAGGAGCGGACCACCGACGCTGCCCAAGCCGACCAGGACGACGCGTCCACCGCGAGCGACCAGCTGCTGGGCGAGGAGCTTGGTCTGGTCGTTGCCGACGAAATCGGCGACGAGCGTGATGGGTCGATCGAGGGGCGGGTGTTGCGGATCGAGCTGGCGGCTGTCGAGGGCGACGGCTGCGCCGTGCTGGCGAGCCAGTTCGAGTTTCCGTTCGTCGATATCGAGCGCGAGCACGACAGCACCGAACGCGCTGGCGATTTGGACTGCGTTCAGGCCGAGTCCGCCGACGCCGAGAATGGCGACTCCCTCACCGGGTTGCAGGTGACCAACGGTCAGAAGCGCGTGATAGGAGGTCAAGACGGCATCGGTCGCCACCGCGGCCACAGCATCGGGCACGGCTTGCGGAACCGCGACGAGTGCCTGCGCGGGCACGCTGACGTAGTCGGCGTACCCACCGTCGCGGGCGATTCCCATCCACCGGCTATTGATGCACAG
>OGCH01000752.1_pt1 | contig 14916 bp, 15 predicted proteins | sample 1570111 | NCBI WGS metagenome assembly OGCH01 (sample SAMN03436243, study PRJEB24508) | hot springs metagenome | biome: Desert Springs; feature: Hot Springs; material: Water | place: USA: Great Boiling Spring, Nevada | collected 2008-12-01 | depth 0 m m | reverse complement strand
CGGCTCCCCCACCCCCCGTTCCAGGAAGAGGGCCACGGGCTCCAGGTAGCCCATGAGCCGGGTCCGGTTGGCCTCCCGCCTCAGGAGCTGGAGGGCCTTGGGGTCTTCCGCCCCCTGGAAGAGGAGGAGGTCCGCCTCGGCGGAAAGGCCCACCAGGCTGTAGGCCCTGAGGAACCCCCCCCGCTCGGCGAAGCGGCGGAGGAGGAGGGCGAACTCCTCCTTCAGGTGCTCCTGCCCCTCGGCCTCGAGGCGGCGGAACTCGGGGAGAAGCCGAAAAAGCCCCAGAGCCCAGTAGCGCTCCATGCCCCTATCCTACGCCCAGGAAGCGGGCCAGAGCCCCTTCGTCCAGGTATTTGCCCACGTAGAAGGGCCCAAACTCCCCAAAGCGGGCGGAGACCTCGTCAAAACGCATCTCGTAGACGATCTTCTTAAACTGGATGGGGTCCTCGCTGAAGAGGTCCACCCCCCACTCCCAGTCGTCCAGGCCCTGGGCCCCGCTGATGACCTGGAGGACCTTGCCCTGGTACTTCCTGCCCGTCTCCCCGTGGGCCCGCATGAGCTGGGCCCTTTCCTTAGCGGGGAGCATGTACCAGTTGTCCCCCCCTTCCCGCTTCTTGTTCATGGGGTAAAAGCAGACGTAGCCCGACTTGGGCACCTTGGGGGTGAGGCGGGGCTTCACGTAGGGGGACTCGGGGTCTAGGGGCTTTTCCTGGCTTCCCAGCTCCACCACGGAATAAAAGCCGTAGGCGGGCAGAAGGTACTCGGCGAAGAGGCTCTTGTTGAAGGCGGCCTCCAGCTCCAAAAGCTCGTCCAGGTTCTCCCTGAGGTTCAGGAAGAGGAGGTCCGCCTTTTGGGTGATGACCTGGTAGACCCCAAAAGACCCCCGCCCCTCCTCCTCCACCCGCCGCCAGGCGGAAAGGTGGCCCAGAAGCTCCTCCCAGGCCGCCTGCCTTTCCCGGGGAGAGGCCTTCCGCCAGCGGGAAAAGTCCAGGTGGCGGAAGTCGTGGAGGATGTGCCAGCCCTCGAGGGTGTACGTGGGTTCGGGCACGTGGCCTTCCATGCTCCCCACTATAAGGCCCTAGGGCTTGGGTATAGTGGCCCCATGGCGCCCTGGCTGAACCTCGCCCTAACCCTCCTCGTGGCCTGGCTTCTGGGCCGCTATGGGGCCCGGGCCCTCAACGCCTTGGGCCGCCTCACCCCCACGGAGCGGGATGACCGCTTCTTTCAGCTTTTGGGCCTCCTCTGGTGGGGGGTGGTGGGGCTCTTGGCCTTCAGCCACCTGGCCCACGCCCTGGACCTGCCCCTCGAGCCCTGGCGCTCCTGGGGCCGGGAGCTCACCCGGTGGCTGGGGAGGCAGGGGGTTTCCGCCCTGGCGGTTTTGGCCCTCACCTTTTTGGGCTACCGCCTGGTTCCCCTTCTCCTCCAAAGCCTCCCCGAGCCCGAGGAGGGCCTGAGCCGAGAGGCGGTGCGGCGAAGGACCCTAAGGAGGGTCTCCGAGTCGGCGCTGAAGGCGGTGGTCCTGGTCCTGGGGGGGCTTCTCTTCCTCTCCAACTTGGGCCTCAACGTCACCGCCCTCCTGGCAGGGGCGGGGGTGGCGGGGCTCGCCCTGAGCTTCGCCCTGCAGAACCTCCTGAGGGACTTCATCAACGGCTTCTTCATCCTCCTGGAGGACCAGTACGGCGTGGGGGACATCGTGCAGATCGGGGGCGTGGGGGGAAAGGTGGAACGCTTCACCCTGCGCCTCACCGTGCTCCGGGACCTGGAGGGCCGGGTCCACTTCATCCCCAACTCCGAGGTGCGCCAGGTCACCGTCCTCACCCAGGAGTGGAGCCGGGCGGTGGTGGACGTGGGCGTGGCCTACAAGGAGGACCTGGACCGGGTCCTGGAGGTCTTTCGGGACGAGGTGGCCCGCTTCCACCAGGACCCCGGGTGGCAGGAGCGCTTCACCGCCCCCCCCGAGGTCTTGGGGGTCCAGAACCTGGCGGACTCCTCCGTGGTCATCCGGGTCCTCTTCAACACCAAGCCCGCAGAGCAATGGGCCGTGGCCCGGGAGTTCCGCAGGCGCATCAAAAACCGCCTGGACGCCGAGGGGATAGAGATCCCCTACCCTCACCAGAAGCTTTACTTCGGGGAGCCTTTGCGCCTGAAACAGGAAGGGTAAGCTATAGGGGATGCCGGACATCCACGGGCTCCTTCTGGAAACCCTTAGGCCCCACCTGGGGACCCGGGCCGAGGTGGTGCTGGAAGAAGGCCTCAAACGCCTGGGCAAAAGACCCCAGGAGCTCACCCCAGAGGACGGCAAGACCCTTCTCAAGGGCCTCGCCTTCCGGGAGCTCCAGACCAGGCTCTCCCCCGCCGAGGCCCGGAAGGTGGTGGAGGAGGCGCTGAAAAAGCTGGCGGAGCCCCTGGACCTGGAGGCCCTGGAGGCGGGCCTCCGGCGCTTCGGCCTCTATTTGGACTGGCCCGAGGTGGCCCGCTACCGCGCCCTCCTAAACCGCCTGCGCCAGGAGCCGAACCCCCAGCTGGCGAAGGAGGCCAAGGCCCTCCTGGAGGCCCTGGAAGAGCGCCTGGAGGAGGCCCTTCTGCGCCAGGCCAAGGACCTGGCCCACCTGGAGGAGAGCCTGGAACGGGTGCGCCACCTGGGGGGGCCCAAGGTGCGCCGCCTGGAGAGCCTGGTGGAAACCGTCCGCAAGGCCCAGGAGGAGGGAATCCTGGCCCAAGGGGAGGTGGAGCGGGCGAGGAGCCTGGCCCTGGAGCTCCGGAAGCTCCTAGAGTCCAGCGTGGCCCGCTCCCCCACCCTGCCGGAGATCGTCTTTGAGACCCAGGAAGAGGGCCCCGAGCGCCCCACGGACGTTTTCCTCACCGTGGAGGAGGCGGAGGAGCTGGAAGGGGAGCTCATCATTGACCTGGAGGCCCTCCCCGAGGAGGCGGCGAGGCGCCTGGAGGCTTTGGAGGTGGAGGAGGAAAGGCGCAGGCTGGAGGAGCTTTTAGCCCGCCACGCCCCCCTTCTGGAGCGGAGCACGGTGAGCCCCCTTCTCGCCGAGGTCCAGGCCCTTTTGGAGGCCGGGAAGCCCGCCGGGGAAAAGCTTTCCCTCCTGGAGGCCGCCCTCAAGGAGGCCGAGGCCAACCTGCGGGCGGAAAAGAGGGCCCGCCTCATCCAGCTGGCGGAGGCCCTAAGGACCCTTCCCCTCCCCGAGGAGGCCAAGGCCTCCCTGGCAAGCGCCCTGGCCCTGGCGGAGGAGACCTTGGAGGAGGGGGGCCTCCCCGACCTGAAGCCCCTGGAGGCGGAGCTCGCCCGCCTGGAGGAGGAGGCCAGGAGGAAAAAGGAAGAGGAGAAGCGGCTTCTGGAGGAAAAGGAGGCCCTGGCCCGGGAACTGGCCCAAAGGGGCGAGGCCTTCCTGCCTCTTTTGGAGGAACTCCAGGCCCTGGCCCCAGAGGACCTCCTCCAAAGGCTCCCCGAGCTCCAGGCCCGCTACGCCGCCCTCCTCAGGAGCCAGGGGGAGGAGAAGGCCCTAAAGGCCAAGCTCAAGGAGGCGGAAGGGGAGCTGGAGGCCCTCAAGGCCGAGGCCTCGGCCCTGGGCCTTCTCGCCTTGGGCCTCGAGGAGGAGGTGAAGAGGGCGGAGGAGGCCTTAAGGGAAGGGCGGCTTCCCGACCTCACCCGCCTGCGCCAGGAGGTGGCCGAGGCCAGGGCCCAGGCCCGGAAGGAGGCCCTGGAGGAGCTTGCCCGGATGGAGGAGGTGGCGGAGCGCTTTCTGGGTTTCGGAGGGGAGGGCGTGCTCCGGCTCATCGCCGAGGAGAAGGCCAAACCCCTCCCCGACCCCACCCCGGTGGCCCGGGCCCTTCAGGCCCTCAAGAGGCGGCTTGAGGCCAAGCGGGAGGAGGTCCTGACCCGGCTCACCGCCTTCTTCCAGGCCCACGAGGGCCTCGAGGGCTTCCAGAGCGAAACCCACCGCCGCCTTAAGCCCCTCCTCCAGTTCCTGCAAAGCGCTAAGGACAGGCTTCCCCGCCTGGGGCCCAAAGGCCTTGCTCAGGTGGAAAAGACCCTGGCCGAGGCCGAGGGCCTCTTGGAGGAGCTCAAGAAGGAGGCGGAGGCGGCCAAGGCCCTCCTGAAGGAGCTTCGGGGAGCGGACCTCGAGGCCCTCCTGGGGGTCTTTGAGGAGAAGCCCCCTTTGGACCTGGAGCGCCTAAGGCTTCCTGGGGTGGAGGCCCTGGGCTTCCTGGAGGAGAACCCCCCCCTGCCCAAGGAGGTCCTGCTGGAGCTCAAGCGCTCTCTGGCCACCCTGGAGAGCCTCCTAGGGGAAAAGGGGCCCGCCGCGCTTCTCCTGGGCGGGAAGGCCCTGGTGCTGGCCCCCTCCTCGGGCCGGACCCTGGTGGCCCTCATGGCACGGGAGACCCTCTCTGCCTTCCTCCTGGAGCTCAGCTCGTAGTGCTACACTAAAAACTGTAGTGGTCGTCCGCGAGACTCTCTGGGAAAATCTGGAAAAGGCCCTGGCCTACCTCTCCCCGGAAGACCGGGAGAAGGTGCACAGGGCTTACCTCTTCGCCGAGGAGGCCCACCGGGGCCAGCTTAGGAAAAGCGGGGAGCCCTACATCACCCACCCCGTGGCCGTGGCGGAGATCCTGGCCTCCTTGCGCATGGACGCGGACACCATCGCCGCGGGCCTCCTCCACGACACCATGGAGGACTGCGGAGTAACGGGGGAGGAGCTGGAAAGGCGCTTCGGCCCCGCCGTGCGCCGCATCGTGGAGGGAGAGACCAAGGTCAGCAAGCTCTACAAGTTCGCCAACCTCGAGGGGGAGGAGAAGCGGGCCGAGGACCTCCGCCAGATGTTCATCGCCATGGCGGAGGACGTGCGCATCATCATCGTCAAGCTGGCGGACCGCCTGCACAACCTCCGCACCCTGGAGCACATGCCCCCTGAGAAGCAAAAACGCATCGCCCAGGAGACCCTGGAGATCTACGCCCCCCTGGCCCACCGCCTGGGGATGGGGCAGATCAAGTGGGAGCTGGAGGACCTCTCCTTCCGCTACCTCCACCCCGAGGCCTACCAGGCCCTCCTCGCCCGCCTCCAGGAGACCCAGGAGGCCCGGGAAAGGCTGGTGCGGCAGGCCATGGAGGTCCTGGAAGAGGCCCTGCGGAAGGACGAGCTCCTGCAGAGCCAGCTTCAGGGCTTTGAGGTCACGGGCCGCCCCAAGCACCTCTACTCCATCTGGAAGAAGATGGAACGGGATGGGAAGGCCCTGGAGCAGATCTACGACCTCTTGGCGGTGCGGGTCATCCTGGACCCCAGGCCAAGCCCCAGCGAGGAGGCCAAGGGCCTCAGGGAAAAGCAGGTCTGCTACCACGTCCTGGGGCTGGTGCACGCCCTCTGGCAGCCCATCCCGGGCAGGGTCAAGGACTACATCGCCGTGCCCAAGCCCAACGGCTACCAATCCCTCCACACCACGGTCATCGCCTTAGAGGGCCTCCCCCTGGAGGTGCAGATCCGCACCCGGGAGATGCACCGCGTGGCCGAGTACGGCATCGCCGCCCACTGGCTCTACAAGGAGGGCCTCACCGACCCCGAGGAGGTGAAAAGGCGGGTCTCCTGGCTCAAGAGCATCCAGGAGTGGCAGCAGGAGTTTTCTAGCTCCCGGGAGTTCGTGGAGGCGGTGACCCGGGACCTCCTGGGGGGAAGGGTCTTCGTCTTCACCCCCAAGGGGCGGATCATCAACCTGCCCAAGGGGGCCACCCCCGTGGACTTCGCCTACCACATCCACACCGAGGTGGGGCACCACATGGTGGGGGCCAAGGTGAACGGCCGGATCGTCCCCCTCTCCTACGAGCTCCAGAACGGGGAGATGGTGGAGATCCTCACCGCCAAAAACGCCCGCCCCTCCAAGGGCTGGCTGGAGTTCGCCAAGACCCGCTCCGCCAAGAGCAAGATCCGCCAGTACTTCCGCGCCCAGGAGCGCCAGGAGACCCTGGAGAGGGGGCAGAGCCTCCTGGAGCGCTACCTCAAGCGCAGGGGCCTGCCCAAGCCCTCGGACACCCAGCTGGAGGAGGCCGCCAAGCGGCTTGGCCTCTCCCCCTCCCCCGAGGAGCTCTACCTGGCCCTGGCCCTGAACCGCCTCACCCCCAGGCAGGTGGCGGAGAAGCTCTACCCCAAGGCCCTCCTCAAGCCGGAAAGGCCCAAGGAAGCCCCCAGGAACGAGTGGGGCATCCGCCTAGAAGGGAACCTCCAGGCCCCCATCCGCCTGGCCTCCTGCTGCGAGCCCATGAAGGGGGACAGCATCCTGGGCTTCGTCACCCGGGGCCGGGGGGTCACGGTCCACCGGGCGGACTGCCCCAACCTGCGCCGCCTCCTCCAGGGACCCGAGGCGGACCGGGTCCTAGGGGCCTACTGGGAGGGCGTGGGGGGGAAGGTGGCCACCCTCGAGGTCCTGGCCCAGGACCGCGCCGGCCTCCTCCGAGACGTGATGCAGGTGGTGGCGGAGGCGGGGAAAAGCGCCCTGGGCTCGGAGACCCGCATCCTGGGGCCCGTGGCGCGGATCCGCCTCCGCCTTTCCGTGGAGGACGGGGAGCGAGAGGCCCTGGCCCGGGCCCTGAAGGGCGTGAAGAGCGTGGAGGCAGTGCGCTGGGTATAAGCCCCATCCCGGCCTAAGCCGGGATGGGGGCCCCAGATGAGACCAAAGCTCAGAGAAGCTTGACCCAGACCTCCCTTTCCCTGGGGCCGTCGTACTCGGCCAAAAAGACCTGCTGCCAGCGCCCAAGCCTCAGCCTCCCCCCCTCCGCCGGAAGGAGGAGGTGGACCCCGGTGAGGAGGGCCTTGAGGTGGGCGTGGCTGTTCCCCTCCCCGTGGCGGTCCTTGGGGTGGAGCCGGGGGGCGAGCTCGGCAAGGCGCAGGAGGAGGTCGTGGGCCACGTCGGGGTCGGCCCCCTCCTGCACGGTGAGGCCGCAGGTGGTGTGGGGCACGAAGAGGTAGACCAGGCCCGTGTGCCCCTCCAGGACCTCTTCCACCGCCCGGGTGATGTTGACCAGGCCCTCCTTAGGCGTGCGCACCCGTAGCCGCTTCATGGGGAAAGCCTATCAGGAAAGCCGGGTGGTTCGCAGGAAAAAACGCTTCTCCACGGGAAAGGGGCGGTCCAGGTCGCCAAACTCCGCCTCCGCCCAGGCCCAAAGCCGCTCCATGGCCCGCCCGTGGGCCTCCTCGGGCACCCCCTTGGTGAAGGCGTAAAGGCGGTAGGCCAGGGCCTCGAGGGCCTCCCTGGGGGTGCGCTCCTCCCGCCAGGCCACCACCTCCCGGGTCTTGGGCCTGAGGCCCAGGCGCCTCAGGGCCTCCTCCACCTGGGCCAGCCGCTTGCCGTGAACCCCCCGCTCCACCGAGACCCCCTCCTCCGCCAGAAGCTCCCGCCACCTCTCCTGGATCCGCCACTCGGGCTCGGCGGCCACCCTCTCAAAGCCCTCCAGGAGGACCCCAGAGGGCTTCAGGACCCTCAGGGCCTCAGCCAGGGCCCGGGGCCAGTCGGGGATGTGGTGCCAGAGGTGGACGGCGATCACCCCGTGGACGCTCTCGTCGGGAAGGGGGATCTCCCGGGCATCCGCCAGGAGGAGGCGCACCTTGCGCATGACCCCCGCGGCCTTCTTCTGGAAGACCTCCAGCATGGCGGGGTCTTGGTCCAGCGCGATGTACCGGTATCCCCGGGCGATAAGGGGTAGGGCGATGCGCCCGGTGCCCACCCCCAGCTCCAGGAGGACGGGCTCCTCCTTCCCCGCCAGGGCGTGGCCCATGACGGTGGCGATGCGCCCCGCCACCTCCGGCGGGTAGGCCCGGAGGCGGTCGTACGCGTAGGCCGCCCGGGTGAGGGCGCTGGCCATCTCCTCCCCTATTCTAAGGGGTATACTCCAGGACCATGAAGGGCCTCATCCTGGCGGCGGGGCGGGGGACCAGGCTCCGCCCCCTTACCCACACCCGGCCCAAGCCCGTGATCCGGGTGGCAGGCCGCCCCATCATCCACTATGCCGTGGAAAACCTCCTCCAGGCGGGGGTGGAGGAGATCGGCGTGGTGGTCTCCCCGGAGACGGAAAAGGACCTGCGCCTGGCCCTGGAGGGCTTCCCCGTGCGCTTCGTCCTCCAGGAGGAGCCCCAGGGCCTGGCCCACGCCGTGGCCGTGGCCCGGGACTTCCTGGGGAATAGCCCCTTCGTCCTCTACCTGGGGGACAACCTCTTCCAGAAAGGCATCGCCCCCTATCTGGAGGCCTTCAGGGAGGGGGTGAGCGCCGTCTTGGCCCTGGTGCGGGTGGAAGACCCCCGGCAGTTCGGGGTGGCGGTGATGGAGAAAGACCGCATCGTCCGCCTTTTGGAAAAGCCCAAGGAGCCCCCCTCGGACCTGGCCGTGGCCGGGGTCTACGTCTTCTCCCCGGAAGTGTGGGAGGTGATCCCGGGCCTCAAGCCCTCCGCCCGGGGGGAGTACGAGATCACCGATGCCATCCAGGGCCTCATTGACCGGGGGAAGCGGGTGGTGGGGGTGGAGGTCCAGGGCTGGTGGAAGGACACGGGCCGCCCCGAGGACCTCCTGGACGCCAACCGCCTCCTCCTGGAGGAGCTTTCCCCAAAGGTGGAGGGGGAGGTGGTGGAAAGCGCCCTCACGGGGCGGGTGGTGGTGGAGAAAGGGGCTAAGGTGGTGGGGAGCACCGTGATCGGCCCCGCCTTCATCGGGGAAGGGGCGGTGGTGGAGGGGGCCTACGTGGGGCCCTTCACCTCCTTGGGCCCCGGGGTCAGGGTGGTGGGCTCGGAGGTGGAGTACGCCATCCTCGAGGACCACGCCCTCCTGGAAAACGTCCCCTTACGCCTGCAGGAGAGCATCCTGGGCGTGGGGGCCAGGGTGGGGAGCAGGGATGGCCTCCCCCGGGCCCACCGCCTGATCCTGGGGGACCTCTCCCGGGTGGAGCTGGCCTAGGGATGGGGCTTCTGGACCTCCTGGAGGAAAGCTACCAGAGCGGGGAGGCCCTGGCGGGGCGGCTTGGGGTGAGCCGGGCTGCGGTCTCCAAGGAGGCGAGGAGGCTCAGGGCCCTGGGCTTCCCCGTGGAGGTCTCCCGCCTAGGCTACCGCATCCGCCCCGGCACCCCCCTCCCCCACCTCTTCCGGCCCGAGGGGAGGCTGGGGAGGCCCTACCGCTACCTGGGCCGGGTGGGGAGCACCCAGGACGTGCTCAGGGCCTGGGCGGAGGCCGGGGCCCCTGAGGGGGCCCTGGTCCTGGCCGAGGTCCAGGAAAGGGGGCGGGGCCGCCGGGGAAGGCCATGGGAGAGCCGCCCTGGGGATAGCCTCACCTTCTCCCTACTCCTAAGGCCCGCCCTCCCCCTCTCCACCCTAAGCCTCCTCCCCCTCCTCGCGGGCCTGGCCTTATGGGAGGCCGTGGGGCTTGGGGGGCTCAAGTGGCCCAACGACCTCCTGGCCCCAGACGGCAGGAAACTGGCCGGGGTGCTCCTGGAGGCCAAGGCCGAGGGGGAGGAGGTGGCCTACGCCCTCTTAGGGGTGGGGGTCAACGTGGCCTGGGCCCCGGGAGGGGCGGCCTTTCTTCAGGAGTTCGGCCCCTACTCCAGGCGGGAGGTCCTCCTGGCCTTCCTCCGCCGCCTGGAGGCCCTCCTCCCCCTCCTCGAGGACCCCGAGGCCCTCCTCGCCCGCTACCGGCAGGCCTCCTCCACCCTGGGCCGGAGGGTGCGGGTGCACACCCCAAGGGGGGTGGTGGAAGGGGTGGCGGAGGACCTCCTCCCCGACGGGAGCCTCCTGGTGGGGGGAGCGCGGGTGGGGGCGGGGGAGGTGGAGCTCCTGCCCCTCCTTGAGTGATACAGGCTTAGATTTTCCTCGCCTCCTGTGTTAGCATAGGGGCAGGTATGTTCACCCGCATCTTCACCAAGGAAGAGGCCGACGCCCTCCTACCCGAGCTGAGGCGGGTCCTGGGGGAGATGCGCCAGGCCAGGCGGGAGCTTCTGGAGGCCCAGGCCCGGCTCCCCGAGGCCCGGGGGCTGGAGCGGCGGGCTTTGGAGGAGGAGATCCGCTTCCTCCTGGGCACCCTCGAGGCCGACGCCCGCTACCTGGCCTCCTTAGGGGTCTTCCTCAAGGACCTGGACCAGGGCCTTGTTGACTTCCCCGCCCGGATCGGGGGGGAGATCGTCTTCCTCTGCTGGCGGGAGGGGGAGCCCGAGGTGGCCCACTACCACCCCCTCTCCGGGGGCTTCCGGGACCGCCGCCCCCTGGCCGGGACTACCCCTCCTCTTCCCGAGGGGAACCGCCCCGGCGAAACGCGGCCAGGCGCCTGAGGTCCTCCCGCACCAGGTCGTCCCGCCCCGCCAGGGACTCCAGGTGGTGCCTGAGCTCGTGGAGGAGGGTCTCCCACACCTCCCCCTCCCAGTCAAAGCCAGGGCCCGCCACCTCCAGGAAGGAGCCGTAGTAGAGGGCGATGTGCCGCCCCAGGCCCTCAAAACCCCGGAAGGCGGAGGGAGGCCCCGGGTCCAGGTACTCCCCAAGCCGCCAGACGCCCGTAAGCCCCGGCTCCGGCTTGGCCTCCGGCAGGACGTGCACCCCCTGGAGGCCCCTCTTGAAGGCCTCGGGGATCTCGTCCCAGAGCCTTTCCACCAGGTTCACGAACTCGGCGTAGGTCATGGCCGGTGGTAGGGGTGCCCCGCCCTCAGGGTGAGGACGCGGTAAAGCTGTTCCAGGAGGACGAGGAGGGCGAGCTCGTGCTGGAGGGTGAGGGGGGAGAGGGAAAGGAGGAGGTCCGCCCCCTTCCGCACCCCCTCTGGGTGCCCCTCCGCCCCGCCCACCAGGAAGGCCACCCGCTCCCCCTCTAAACCCAAAAGGAACCGGTAAAGCTCCTCGGTGGTGAAAAGCCTTCCCCGCTCGTCCAGGACGATCTTCCGGTGCCCCTCGGCCTTGGGCAAAAGCGCCCCCGCCTCCCGCACGTAAAGGAGCTCAAAGGGGGCGTGGCGCCGGATGCGCTCGCCGTACATCTCCACCCCCAGCCTGGCGTACGCCAGCCTGGGTTTGCCCACCGCCACCACCCGCAGCCGCACCCCTACAGGTTATACTCGGGGCGAAGGGAAAGTGGGACCTGCCCCACCCCGAAAAGCCCCTAGGCCCTTACCCAGGGCGGGGCTTCGGCGCCAAAAGCGCCCAAGGAGGGTTTATGGTCAAGGACACCTACCGGTTCCGGCCCTTCACCCAGGAGCCCATAAGGCTCATCGGGGAGAAGGGGGAGTGGCTGGGGGACTTCCCCCTGGACCTGGACGAGGCGAAGTTAAAGCGGTTCTACCGGGACATGCTGGCTGCCCGGATGCTGGACGAGCGCTACACCATCCTCATCCGCACGGGCAAGACCAGCTTCATCGCCCCCGCCGCCGGGCACGAGGCCGCCCAGGTGGCCATCGCCCACGCGGTGAGGCGGGGCTTTGATTGGCTCTTCCCCTACTACCGGGACCACGGCCTGGCCCTGGCCCTGGGGATTCCCCCTAAGGAGCTCTTCGGCCAGATGCTGGCCACAAAGGCCGACCCCAACAAGGGGCGGCAGATGCCCGAGCACCCCGGCTCCAAGGCCCTCAACCTCTTCACCGTGGCCTCCCCCATCGCCTCCCACGTGCCCCCCGCCGCCGGGGCCGCCATCAGCATGAAGCTCCTGCGCACGGGGCAGGTGGCGGTCTGCACCTTCGGGGACGGGGCCACCAGCGAAGGGGACTGGTACGCGGGCATCAACTTCGCCGCGGTGCAGGGGGCCCCCGCCGTCTTCATCTGCGAGAACAACCTCTACGCCATCAGCGTGGACTATAGCCACCAGACCCATAGCCCCACCATCGCCGACAAGGCCCACGCCTTCGGCATCCCCGGCTACCTGGTGGACGGGATGGACGTCCTGGCCAGCTACTACGTGGTCAAGGAGGCCATAGAGCGGGCCCGCCTGGGGGAAGGCCCCAGCCTGGTGGAACTCAGGGTCTACCGCTACGGCCCCCACTCCTCCGCCGACGACGACAGCCGCTACCGCCCTAAGGAGGAGGTGGAGGCCTGGCGGAAGCGGGACCCCATCCCCCGCTTCCGGCGCTTCCTCGAGGCCCAAGGCCTCTGGAACGCCGAGTGGGAGGAGGACCTGAAGGAGGAGATCCGCACCGAGCTGGAGCGGGGCCTGAAGGAGGCGGAGGAGGCCGGACCTGTGCCTCCAGAGTGGATGTTTGACGATGTCCTCTCGGAAAAGCCCTGGCACCTGAAGAGGCAGGAGTCCCTCCTTCGGGAGGAGCTCTAGGGGGTGGGTATGGCCCTCATGACCATGGTGCAGGCCCTGAACCGGGCCCTGGACGAGGAGATGGCCAAGGACCCCCGGGTGGTGGTCCTGGGGGAGGACGTGGGCAAAAGGGGCGGGGTCTTTCTGGTGACCGAGGGGCTTTTGCAGAAGTACGGCCCCGACCGGGTCCTGGACACCCCCCTCTCCGAGGCGGCCATCGTGGGGGCCGCCTTGGGCATGGCGGTCCACGGCCTGAGGCCCGTGGCCGAGATCCAGTTCGCCGACTACATCTTCCCCGGCTTTGACCAGCTGGTGAGCCAGGTGGCCAAGCTCCGCTACCGCTCAGGGGGCCAGTTCGCCGCCCCCCTGGTGGTGCGCATGCCCTCTGGGGGCGGGGTCCGGGGGGGGCACCACCACTCCCAAAGCCCCGAGGCCCACTTCGTCCACACCGCCGGCCTCAAGGTGGTGGCGGTGTCCACCCCCTACGACGCCAAGGGCCTCCTCAAGGCCGCCATCCGCGACGAGGACCCCGTGGTCTTCCTGGAGCCCAAAAGGCTTTACCGCTCAGTAAAGGAGGAGGTGCCCGAGGAGGACTACACCCTTCCCATCGGCAAGGCCGCCCTGAGGCGGGAGGGGAAGGACCTCTCCCTCATCGCCTACGGGGCGGTGATGCCCGAGGTCTTGCAGGCGGCGGAGGAGCTGGCCAGGGCCGGGGTCTCCGCCGAGGTCCTGGACCTCCGTAGCCTCATGCCCTGGGACTACGAGGCGGTGATGCACTCCGTGGCCAAGACCGGGCGGGCGGTCCTCGTCGCCGACGCCCCCAGGCACGCAAGCTTTGTAAGCGAGGTGGCGGCCACGATCGCCGAGGACCTCCTGGACATGCTCCTCGCCCCCCCCATCCGGGTCACCGGCTTTGACACCCCCTACCCCTACGCCCAGGACAAGCTCTACATGCCCACGGTGACCCGGATCCTGAACGCCGCCAAGCGGGCGCTAGACTACTGATATGCCGAGGGAAATCATCTTCTTGGTGGAAGAAGCAGAAGAGGGGGGGTTCGTGGCCCGGGCCTTAGGAGAAGCCATCTTCACGGAGGGAGAAACCTGGGAGGAACTCAAGGAGATGGTGCGGGATGCGGTGCGGTGCCACTTCGGCGAAGAAACCCCTCCCATCATCCGCCTGCACTTCGTCCGCGAGGAGGTCCTGGTCCCGTGAAACTTCCCCGCGACCTCACCGGGGAGGAGCTTGTCCAAAGACTGGCCCGCCTGGGCTACCAGGTGGAGCGGCAAACGGGAAGTCACGTGCGCATGGTCTGGAAAAGCCCAACGGGTGAACACGCCGTCACCATACCCCTGCACCGGCCGCTGAAGGTAGGTACCTTGGCTGGAATCCTGAAAGCGGTGGCGGAGGCCCGCGGCGTGGACCGCAAAGCCCTCGAGCGCCTTTTGAAGCTGTAGAGGAGGAGTATGCCTAAGGAAATCCTCATGCCCGAGCTCGCCGAAAGCGTGGTAGAAGGCGAGATCCTGAAGTGGCTGGTGGAGGAAGGCGACTACCTGAAGAAGGACCAGCCCTTCGTGGAGGTCATGACCGACAAGGTCACCGTGGAGCTCCCCTCCCCCTACGAAGGCGTCCTCCTGAAAAAGCTGGCCAAGGAAGGGGAGGTGGTCAGGGTCCACGCCCCCATCGCCCTCATCGCCGAGCCGGGGGAGGCGGTGGAGGGGGTAAAGGAAGCCCCCCCGGTCCAGGCGGTGGAGGAGCGCTCCATCGTGGAACCGGGCCTTCCTGCCAAGGAAGAGAAAGAGGACCTCTCCCTCTTCCGGCCCGACCCCACCCAGGTGGCGGTGAAAAACCCCTTCCTGGCCCAGGAGAAGCCCAAGGAGGAGGCGAGGGGAGGGAGGGTTCTGGCCGTCCCCGCCGCCCGGAAGCTGGCCCGGGAGCTGGGCATCCCCATAGAGGAGATCCCCGGATCGGGGCCTATGGGCCGGGTCCGAGTGGAGGACGTCCGGGCCTACGCCGAGCGGAGGAAAGCCCCTCCCGAAAGGCCCGAGGAGGCGCCCCAGGTGCTTCCTGCCGGCTTCCCACCCCCGCCCAAGTACGCCCCGCCCAAGGGGTACGAGCACCTGGAGGAGCGGGTGCCTCTAAGGGGCATCCGCCGCACCATCGCCCAAGGGCTCTGGCAGAGCCACCTCTACACCGTCCGCACCCTCAACGTGGACGAGGCCGACCTCACGGAGCTGGTGGCCCTCCGGGAGAGGCTGAAGGGCGAGGCCGAGGCCCAAGGGGTCAGGCTCACCTACCTGCCCTTCATTGTCAAGGCGGTGGTGCGGGCCCTGAAGAAGTACCCCATGCTGAACGCCAGCCTGGACGAGGAGCGGGGGGAGATCGTCTACAAGCGCTACTACCACATCGGCATCGCCGTGGCCACGGAAAGGGGGCTCATCGTCCCCGTGGTCCGGGACGCCGACCGCAAAAGCCTCCTGGAGCTGGCCCGGGAGATCGCCGAGCTTTCTCAAAAGGCCAGGGAGGGCCGCCTGGCTCCGGAGGAGGTTTCCGGCTCCACCTTCACCCTCACCAACATCGGCTCCGTGGGGGCCACCTTGAGCTTCCCCATCATCAACGCCCCCGAGGCGGCCATTTTGGGCGTGCACTCCATAAGGAAACGCCCCTGG
>OGCH01000751.1_pt1 | contig 14963 bp, 11 predicted proteins | sample 1570111 | NCBI WGS metagenome assembly OGCH01 (sample SAMN03436243, study PRJEB24508) | hot springs metagenome | biome: Desert Springs; feature: Hot Springs; material: Water | place: USA: Great Boiling Spring, Nevada | collected 2008-12-01 | depth 0 m m | reverse complement strand
GAGGGGAACCGCGAGAGGCGCGCCTACTCGGTTCCCCCTACAGGCAGGGGGAACCTTAAGGAGGGGGTCATCAATTACGCTTGTTTTTACGAACTTTGGTCGCGCAATTGGTATAACTCCTCAGCGCAGGCTTGCTCCAACCCCCACACGATTCGTTTGGGCTTTCAGGGTCTACCCGGCATGGCTTGAGGTGGTTGGGCAGGAGGTCCCTGCTCCTCCATCTGGCGCTCCATCATGCCCTTCTTGCCACCCGGGAAGAGCTCGATGCGCCCCTTGACCTCGCCCTGCTCCTGACGGAAGGAGCGATAGCCCGAATAGACCGCTGCTCCTATCGCCAACACCGCCAAGATAATCAGCAAAATCAGTTTCGTCCGATCGTCCATCACCGGTTCTCCTTGTAGCGTTCATCCCAGTGAATCAGGTTGCGCCGAAACTGCTGTGCTGCAGCCAAATCCCAGGGCCAGTACATGATCGACTTGCGGTTCATTGGCTTCGTATGCCCATCAGCAAAGCCGAAATTGGTCAGCTTCTGGTGGGCGCCTATCGTCATGCGACCATCACAATTGCCACACCAGTTGAAACAGAAAGTGTTCGGCGCGTCTGGCCAGCTGGGGTCAGCAATATTCCGATTATCCCAGCGCCAGTATGCCATGTAGCGCCCGTAGCTCACCGTGGTCCAGAGTTCATACAGCACGATGGTCTCGGCGGGGCGACCAATGACCGCTAACGGGCGTGAATCATATTGCGAATAGTAGGCACAGACCCCAAAGGTCGCCACATCGTGATACTGACTCGCTTCATAGTGCGTCCACGAATAGCTGATGGGAAACCAGATGCCGTTCGGTCCGGTGCAGTCGTCGCGTGGCACATTATCGCTGGGGCAGGAGAAAACGCCCCGATTCTTCACATAGGGCATCAGCATATCTTCTGCCCCTATCGCCTGATCGGGTCCGTTGGGATCATTATTGAACCGACGCGCACCGCTCAGCAGGCGATGAAATTTGTCGTCGTGATCCTGCTGATACATAGAGGCAGCGATAAGCATCTGCCTCATATTGCTTGCGCAAGTGGTCTGGCGCGCTTTCTCACGCGCCTGCGCGAACACAGGGAACAATATCGCTGCCAGAATGGCGATAATCGCAATCACCACCAGTAATTCGATCAGCGTAAAACCGTACCGTTTCATCGCAAGGTCTCCTCCCATGTAGCACACTGCCCTGCCTCTATGATACTCCATCCCTAAAGCGAATCCTGCTCCCTATCGAAGCGAAGTGCAAGGCTTCTGAAACCGTTGCGCTATTCTCCGTGTAAACTGTAGTGGAGGTGGAGGATGAGAGACCGATGGGCGATAGGAGGGCTGCTGCTGGGATTATGCGCCTTGTCGGTAGGGCAAACGGAACGCGACAGCCGCATCGATTTCGAGCAGGAGAACCACGGCTGGTTCGTGCTACCCGGAGCGGATGGCAAGGTGGAGCGCACCACGAACCCGCATGATGTCAAAAGTGGCAAGTACGCCCTTGTCTATACTTACACGGTGGCGCAGGGCAAGTTCAACGCGATTGTGAGGCTGGAGCCAGAAAGCTGGGCACAGGGGTTCCGTTTCTGGATCAAAACCGATCATCCCACTCTGCTGGTCTTTGTCGTGTCAGAGGAGGGAGGTGAACGCTGGCAGGTGCCCTTCTGGTGCGGGCATAACGAGTGGCAGCAGATAACGCTCGCCCTCAGCGACTTCGTGCCCACCGACGATAGCCAGCACCAAAACGGTAAGCTCGACATGGAGCGAGCAGAGGGTATCGGCTTTCTCGACGCGGGTGCCCTCTTGGTGGCGGCTGCGCCTGAAACGGGCTTGCTTTTCGGCGATAAACGCGGCACTCGCATGCTCTGGCTCGATGACTTCGAGTTTTTGAGCAAGGCACCGCCGCGCAAGGCGAGCAGCCCCGACATTTTGGATGATTTCCAGCGGGATTACCTGATGTGGTTCGCCACGCAAGGGGTACGCATTCAGCCTGAGGCGGGTGCGATGCGCGTGGAGTATAAGCAGGAATTTCCGTGGCTGCTGGCGGTGGCACGCCCGCTGCCAAAAGGGATCCTGGCAGATGCGAAAGGACTGCAGATTAGCCTACAGGTCAAAAATGCGACCACGCTCGCCGTGGTGCTGGAGGAAGAGGACGGCGAACGCTGGATGGCAAGCCGTCCCGTGGGAGGCGAGGATCGCCCCGAAACGCTCCGTTTCGAATGGAAAGATTTCACGCCCACCGACGACACAAAAGGCAAAGGGGACAGCCAACTGCTGCCCGCGAAGGTGAAGCTGCTCTCGCTGCTCGATATGGGCGTGCTGACAGACGAAGCGCAACCTGCTAACCGCTGGCTGGTGCGAATGGTCAAACAGGAGCGATAGATGCTTTCCGATGAGTGGCTGGTGATGCGCTGCTTGGAGGGCGACAAGGGCGCGTTCGATCAACTGGTGGAACGCTATCGCGATCGGGTCTTTTCGTTGGCGTTTCGCATGCTGGGCGACGCCACATGGGCAGAAGATTTGACCCAGGATGTGTTCCTACGCGCCTACACACGGCTGGGGCTGTATGACCCGTCGCAACCCTTTGCGACCTGGCTGCTGTGCATGACGGCACGGCTCTGCCTAAATGCGCGGCGCGACCGTCAGGCGGAGCTGGAACGGATGGAGCGCGCCGCGAAAGCGATGCCACCCGTGCCGAGCCTCGAAGAACAGATTTACGAGCGGGAACGCCACCGCACGCTGCAGCGACTGCTGCTGCGCTTGCCCGCTGAACAGCGTGCGGCGCTGCTGCTGCACTACACCGAGGGCTTACCGCTCAAAGAGGTGGCGACCCAGCTCGGCGTGCCCATCGGCACGGTCAAAACTTGGCTCCATCGCGGGCGTGAACAACTGCGACGCTGGATCGAGGAGGAGTGGGGATGACACACGACCCTTGGCAAAACGAGTCGCACGGGGCGCAGAACCTATCGGACGAGATAGAGCGATGGCTGCAGGCACTGCCCACCCTGCCCGCTCCTATGCTCCCCCTCACACCCTACTGGCGTGAGGAACGCCAGAGCCTTCGCTTGCTAATAGCCATCGGGCTGCTATTGCTGCTGCCCGCTGCATGGGTGATGCACCAGTCGCTGGCTGTGCCCATAAGCGAGATGGCTTTGCAAGCAACACCCTATCCCCTGTGGGAAAGCCTGCTGCATCGGGCGCAGGAGGCATGGCAAGTTGGCTGGCAACTGGTTCAGGAGGTGCTGGGATGAAGCGAGTCGTGCTGGTGGCGATGGGATGGTATTGCCTCCCTACTGCCTTTGCGCAAGCAGAGCCACGCGCCGAGGCGGGCGTGATGGGGCTGGTGCTGCTCTATTTGGCGTTGGTAGCGGTTGGGCTGATGGGGCTGGCGTTGCGCCCCACGCAGACCCAATCACATATCCGCGCCATTCGTGAAGATGCCAACCGGCTGTTCTGGCGCGGGATGGGCATCACGGCGGTCTTTGCACTGGGCGTGCTGTTGGCGGGCGCGTTGAGTGCGAGTCTGAAGCGCGCAGGCGACGAACAAGGTGCCCAGCTTGCAGGGCTTTTCGTGTTGCTCTTTCTCACAGGCTATGGCATCCTTGCGCTGCTGGGGTTGGGCAGTGTGGCGGTGGTGGTGGGCGATCGGGTTGCCCAGCTGTTTGGCTGGCGCGACCTCCCAGCTGGCTGGTGCATCATGCTCGGCATCGCCACGATGCTGCTGGTAGTCTGGATTCCCGTGTTCGGTTGGGCTTTAGGCATCTATTGGCTCGCCTTGATGGTCGCTGTAGTTAGCCTGAGTGGAAGTGCAGGAACAGCAGAGATCTAATAATCCGTTATAGCTCGCTGCCAAGACCACCCAGCGGTTGACCGAACTGACCGTAGCCGAAGCGCGAAATCGAAGGCAGTGCCTTGAGCCGAATAAAAATCAGCAAGCCGCGATCCCGTCGGAAACCGAACGGGTTGTCGATATAGCGCAGCTCCAGCTCGGCGCAGTGGAGGTCATAGGTGAGCAGCAGGTGGCGACCCTCGAAGCGATTGAGATAGCCATTATATTGCAGGATGCTGGAGAGCCGCACGCGCCCCCACTTGAGCGCGTCGAGGCGAGTGTAGACGCTGCCCCAGCGACTGCGCTGGGGATCATAGCGCGCAGAAAGTACCAAGCGCGAATCGCCGAACTGCCACAGCAGGTCGGTCAGCAGGCTGGAGAACCGCCCGCGATTGAGGTCATAGGTGCTTTGCGTCCGCCAGCGCAGCCATGCCGCCGGGCTATACTCCAGATTGAGGTTCAGCGGGTTCCACGCTTCGCGTCCCTGCTTGCGTGCCAGCAGGTCATACGCGCTGATGGCAGCGAGGCTCCATCCCCCACCCATTTCAAAGCGCAGGTCAGCACTCACCAAGTTATAACTGCCCGTGCGGTCTATGCCAAGAGGCGAATAGCCGTAGGGTCGCAGATAGTTCCACCGCAGCGCAAGGCTTGACCGCCGTGCGAACCCCACCTGCTGCTCCAGCGAGGACTGAAGCAGATATTGCGCCGTGTTGTCGCTATAGAAGGTCTGACGGAAGCTGTAAAGCCAGGTGAAACGGGTCGGCGGGCTGTGTTGGGCAGCCTTCTGCGCTCTCTCTGATGGGTCAAGCCCGGGGGAATGGCTGGTGCGACCAGGGGAGATCCAGCGTCCTTGCCATTCGAAGCCGAGCCGCTCGCGGGTTAGGCGTGTTGCACCCCCTTCCGCGAAGCGTCCGAGGCTCAGGCGTAGCTGGGCATCCAGATTTTTTAGTCCCCACCAGCGTGCAGGGGCAGCCAAGCTCAGCTCTGGCAGACGCTCCAGACCGCCCAAAAAGGCGGGTGTGCCCCCGACCGGCATCAACCGTTGATAATCGAGCTGCAAGTTCGCCCCCGACAGGTTATAACCGATGCTTGCCGTTGTGTTCCACTGGCGCGAGCCACCCACCTGATTACCCCCTGTAAAGTTCGCGCTCTCCAGATAATCGCCCGACAGGTTCCATCGCCACCGCCCCTGCGTGTGCGAATCGCTCAGATTCAGTGTGCGCTGAACCCCTTCGAAAGTGCCCGTGCGGTTGCGATTTTCGCTGAGGCTGAGCCGAGTCTGACCACCGGGGGAGGGTAGCAGCCAGTCGGTGCGTAGGCTCCACGCCTCGCTGTCGGCAAAAAGCAGGTAGCTGTTGCGCCGATAGTCCGCGCTCCAATTCGTTTGCACCTTCCCAAGTGGCTGCTGGTGCTGCAGGCGACCCGTGAGGCTGGTGGTGTTGAGGGTTCGGTCGCGTAAAAAATAGAGGTTGAGCGTGCCGCGTGGATAGAGCTGCTGCAGATTGATGCCCAGCCCTTTGCGCTGCATCAGGTCGAACCGCACACTGCCTGTTGCTTCCCGTATCAGCAGATAGGCAATCGCATATTTCAGATAGAAGCCCTCCTCTTCCGAGAAGCCCGCTTCTGGCAGAGGCGAGGCTTCACCCGTCTCGCGCAGCGGCACGACCAGATAGGGCAGGGTGAACAGTGTGCGCCCCAGTACCTTGAAACGCACTCGACGCAGAACGGCGCGCTTGCCGCTGATGGCTTCCATCGAGTCGGCGTCCCAGAGGTAGTGAGGATGTTCCAGACTGCAGGTGGTCGCTTGCAAATGTTCGCCCTGCACCCGTTCCTGCCTGCCTTGAAGCTGCTCACCATGCAGATAGAGGCTGTCCAACAGGCGATTGTTCAGAAACGAGGGTTCGAGCTGGGCGGAGCCGCGCCACAGCTCCCAATATCGCTGAGGCGCATTCAGCAGCAGTTGCTCCCCGCGCGCTGAGATGCCGTTGCCCTTGAGGAGAACCTCACCCGTGAAGCGATAGCTGCCCGACCGCGTGGAGCCTTCCATGCGTGCGCCTTGCAACAGGTAGTCGCGCCAGCGTGCCTCGATCTGCTCCGCCTGCAAGGAGCCATCCACCTGCCAGAAAAAGCTTTTCACATGCAGAATTTCAACTGACTCCTTTGCTTGCTCGGCAGGCTGTGCCGCGAGGCAAGCCGTCAGCAGCAGAGCAACCGTCGCCCCTATCCCGCAATAGCCTCCCATTCCGCGTGTCTAATATTGTAGACGCTCATCTGCAGTAAATGGAACCTGTCTGGCACTTGTTCGTACAGTAAAAATGCCACTCTGTTGAAATGGAGGTACCGATGATGAGACAGGCATTGAGCGTTGTACTGGGTGTGCTCGTGCTCGGAATATCGAGCGCTGGAGCGCAGATATGGACATTCGACGCTGTACTCTCAGCAGACCAGGAGGTGCCACCATCGGGTAGCCCAGCAACTGGACGAGCCACTGGCACATACGACCAGTCCACGAGAGTCTTGCGGATTATGGTGAATGCCTCTGGCTTCGAGAGCAACCTCCTCTTCGGGCACATCCATCTTGGAGCCCGAGGACAAAATGGTCCAGTCGTGTTCTATCTCATGAACAGAAGCAACGACCCCCGAGTATGGACATCCGACGATACTTTCACCCTCACCGCGGCACAAGAAGCAGACTTTCTCGGCTGGCGGTACTATGTCAACCTCCATACGCAGACCTATCCTGCTGGTGCTATTCGTGGTCAGCTTGAACCTGTTCCCGAACCTGCCTCCCTCTTGGCACTTAGTGCTGGGCTGCTGGTCTACCTGCGTCGCCGAAGCCGCTAATCAGCTGCTGAGTGTCCGCATCGTCTCACCTTGCATGGGATGGGGGATTTTCCATCCCTCATCCCCTTTCGGTTTATTACACCACATCTTCCGGCACCCTCCAGGTCCTCCTGTCCAAATCTTGTCCCCACCTGCCACGATTCAGAGGTACAATTCTCTCTGTGAAGCGGCAGAATGGAGGGGCAGACCCATGGGTCTGCTCTCTTGGTGAGGTGCGCGCTGAATCGGTCGAGGCGGTCGGCGCGTGGCTGGTGGCGGAGCGTGCGCGCCTTATCGAACGCCTCTGGGATAACCACCCCTTTGCCGACCCCACCCCCACTCCCCCCGCAGACAGGGAGAGAGTGAGAGGCGATGACCCGTTTGCACGCGATTATACGGCACTTATCGACACCGCTCTGCAGACGCTTTATCAAGCCGCCTATCAGCTGGCAGCCGAGGAAGTACCCCTGATACCCGACCATGCCCTCGCCATCCTCGCCACAGGCGGCTACGGACGCGCCGAACTTGCCCCCTGCTCCGACATCGACCTCACCTTCGTTCCCATGCACGACAACGAGCCATTCACCGAGCGATTGGTGAAGCACCTGTTTCAGGCGTTGATGAATGTGCTGCAAACGCAGGCAAAGCTGCGGGTGGGCTATGCCTATCGCCTGATAGACGACTGCCCAACATTGGACGATAAAACGCGCACGGGATTGCTGGATATGCGGCAAGTGGCAGGGAGCGATTTGATCGCCGAGCAGTTCCAGACCCACTTTTGGCACACGCTGGATCCGACCGGCTTTATGCTGGATCGCTATCAGGAATACCGGGCCCGTTGGGCGAAGCAGGGAGAAGGCATCCTGCGGATGGAGCCAAACCTGAAGGAGGGGCGCGGCGGGCTGCGCGACCGCCACACGCTCAACTGGCTTACCCAAGTGCGCTATGGTGTGCCTGCCGATGCCGTGTTGGAGACTCTGGTGGCGGAGGGAATATTGAGCCAAACGGAGGCGGAAGCGCTCCACAGAGCGACCCAGCAGCTGACCCGTCTGCGCCAATGGCTCCACGCCCTCACAGGCGAACCACGCGACATTCTGACCCGCACACGCCAAGCCGAGATAGCGGAACGGCTGGGCATCGAACAGAGCCGATTCACCCGATGGGTGATGGAGGCGTTGAACACTCACGCCCGCCTCACCCAACGCGCAGTAGAACAGCTCATTCGCTCGCCGCTAGTGCTGGGGCTGGGGCTGGATAGCGTCCATCTGCAGATTGTGCCCGCCCCCGCCTTAGAGCGCGAATCGCCCGAATGGTGCCTGTGGGTGTTCCGCATGGCGCAAAAGTATCGGCTTACCCTTAGCCCCCAAATTGAGGCGCGCATCGAAGCGCTTCTTGCAACCCATCCTGCGCCGCCCAACCCGCGCGAGGTGGGGCAGTGCCTCAAAGAGATATTGAGTCACCCAGGTGAGGTCTATCGTGTGCTGGAACCGATGGCTCGGCTGGGTGTGCTGGGCTGGGCGCTCCCTGCGTTCCGAGAGCTGATGAGCCTGCCCGCAGGCGACCCCACCCACGAGTTCGCCGTCGGTGAGCATACGCTGCAAGCCATCCGCATTCTGGACAGCTTCGCCGAGGCACGCCCCGACTCACCCGCCCTGCCTACCACGCTCCTGACCCAGCTGCCGCGCCCCGAAGTGCTTTATCTGGCGTTGCTGCTCCACGATGCGGGCAAGCAGGACGGCACACGCCCCCACGCCGAAGTAGGTGCCGAAATGGCTCGTGAAACAGCCCAATATCTTGGCTGGGAGGAGCATGCCGCCGATATCGAGTTCTTGGTGCGTCACCATCTGCTGATGGCACAGACGGCACGCCAGCGCGACCTGCAACTGCCTGAAACCATTCGGGAGTTCACTCGCATCGTGAACGATCCCGAACGCCTGCAGATGCTCTACCTGCTGACCTGCGCTGATACGCAGGCAGTGGGCGAGCGCATCTGGACTCCTGCGCAGGCGGCATTCCTGCAGGAGCTTTATCGGCGAGCGATGCGCCTGTTAGAAGAGGGCGAGCCAGCCAGCATACCCAACCTCGGTGCCCTACGCAAACGACTCATGCGCGAGCTGTCGCGGCACCCGCTGCGCCCCGAACTCATCGAGCAACACATCGAGCAAATGCCCTCCGCCTATCTGCTCCACACCCCACCCGACCAGATTATGCTCCACATCCACTATATCCAGCGTGTGCGCGAAGGCAAAGGACCCGTCGTGGAGTTCCATCAGGCGCAGGGTTCACCCTATACTGAGCTGACCCTCTGCACCTTCGACGACCCGCAGCCAGGTCTGTTGAGCAAGATAGCGGGAGTGCTGTACGCGCTGGATGTGGAGGTGAACACGGCGCGGGTGCTGACCCGCGAGGATGAGCCGCGCGTCGCGCTGGACACGCTCTGGATTACCATTCGTCATCGCCCCCTCTCACCCAATCAGTGCGCCGTGCTGGAGAAGGCACTCCGCCGCGTGCTAACAGGCGAGCAGTCGGTGCATGAGTTGCTTCGCGAGCATCAGAAAGATCCCGATAGCCCACTGGCTATTCAGCAGCTGCAAATCCACGACGATGCCTCCGAGCATTACACGGTGGTCGATATCCAGACGGAACCCGATGCGGGCGCGCTCTATCGTGCCGCCTCGCGCCTTGCGCAACTGGGCTGGAACATCCACAGCGCGCGACTGGGGCAGTGGGCAGGGCGCACCCTACTCAGCTTCTACTGCACCGATACTGAGGGACGCAAAATCCCACCCGAGCAGTATCAACATTTCTCGCCTCCCATATCCCCCTGAGGGAGATACCTGACCAATACCCCCATAACACGACCTGAAGCAAGCCCTCCATGCACGCGGCAGCACGCACCTGCCCTATGCCAGCCCGAAGTTTGGCACACGCGTCGACCTCTATTCACCCGACTTGGTGCTCGGCGCGCCGCTTTCACGCATAATGGGCGACCCAGAAGGTATTATGGGCATGGGATGACGCGGCACGCTTTGACAATAGTGGCTCTGCTGGGCAGCTTGATGCTGATGGCGGCGCAACCCGCTGCCGATGGGGTTCACACTCTTTTTGACCTGCTTGCCCAGTGGCAATCAGGTCAGACCGATGGGCTACTTTCACCCACCGTCGTCCGCACCATCAGCTCTGGGGGCATTCACAAGTCGGGAGGGTTCCTGCATCCGACACAAAAGCCTGCGCGCATCCAGTTCACGCTGAGCCTGCCCACCATCAGCAAGGGAGAAAAGGTGGTGTTGCTCGCCTGGGCAGGGCTGGATGACAATATCCCCGAAGATGACCCAGCGCATCCGTGGGATGGGGTTCGGGCGCGCTTAGTGGTCAATCAGCAAGTGATGGCGGAGGTCGATTGCGCAACGAAAGGTTGGCAACCACTCTCCGCCGAGCTTTCATCCTTCAGCGGGCAAACGGTGAAGCTGGAGTTTGTGGTCGACGGTAAAGCCAACACGCACTACGACTGGGCTTATATCGCGGAGCCGCGCCTTCTGCGCCTGCGCGAGCGGTTCGCCCGAAGGGTAGCTCGGACGCTGCCTCCCGAAGGGGTGCTGGAATTAGAGAGCAACGAGAGTATAACTTTTAGCCTAAAACCTGTATACAAGCATGCGGTGCAACAGCCTCAACCCCCGATTCGGCTTAGGCTACCTGCCCGCCGAACCGTCTGGCTCGAATATGGATTCCGCCAGGCATACGAGGCAATCCTGGAGACAGAAGCGGGCGATCTCCTCGCCCGTGTGTACACATACCTGCCGCGCCTGCGCTTGATGGGGGTCTATCCGCGCATTGCCGTGTTGCACCCTGGCGAAACAGTTGAGTTAACAGCCATTGTGCAAAATAGCGGCATGGGCACTTGGCGCAACGACACGCTACGCCTGGAGGTGAACCCGCTGCAGGATGTGCAGGTGCTAAATAGACCCGATGCCGATTTCACGCTGCTGGCACCGGGCGAGAGCCGTGCGGTGCGTTTTAAGGTGCGGGTAGGGGTGCGTCCGAAGCTCGCTTTCCAGATGCGCTCTGGTGCGGGCAATGACGCCGTGATTTTGACGCCTGTGGTGTCCAGCCTACCGACCGGCATACCCGACACGGGACGAATCGCTCGACGCTTCGGGGAGCATCTGGTGCTGCAGAACGAGTCGCTGCGCTTCGTGCTGAGTCCTGCCTGGGGGAGCGGGCTGTGCGGGCGACTGTTTGGACGGCAGGGTGAGCGATGGACCCCCATAGCCAGCATGCCTGCGATTGCAGACGCCATTCTGAACGCCGAGAACGCGCCGCCCAAACCTGCACCGTTTATGCTGGAGAGCGTCCGCTTCGATGAGGCGAACCTGCAATTGACGCTGCAGGGGCGCATGGGGCTGGTCGGACGCGCCCAAATCGATTTTCGACTGGTGGGTAATCGCCTTGAGAGCTTCGCCCAGCTGACCAGTGGCGTGAATGCGCACCTCTACCTGTTCCGCTTTCCCGACTGGCGGGTCGGCGACAACTCGTTTGGCGAGCGAAAAGACGAGGCGCTCTTTCCGGGGCTGGAGTATCTCTTGGATACGGAGCGCTCGTCAGGTGAGCAGAACGCAGCGCCGCCCTATCACCTGCGCTTTGCTCCTCACCCCTACAAGATTACGGTTCCGATGATGGCGGTACGCTGGCGCAACTGGCTTATCAGCCTGCATTGGGATGCGCAGCAGAGCTGGTCGGGTGTGTTGGGTATGCCCAACGCGCTGTTCCTTTCGCCCGACTGGCTGGAGCATCGCGCCTCTCATCGGTTTGCACTCTGGGTGCCGACCATCCCGCGCTGGGCTGATGAAAATAGTTTCCAAGCGCGTGAGCCGTTCCGTTTGCTCAAGGGCGAATCGGTTCAACTCAGTGCGACGCTGATGGTGCAGTCGGCAGCCCGCGACATCAGCGAAGCCGTCGAGGGTCATCTTCGCCTCTTCGGAATGCCCTATCCGCCTGCCCCCCAGCGCAACGATTTGGCTGCCCTCACGCTTAGCCTGCGCGGGCTGCTTAATAGCTGGGACCCGAACCAGCGAGCGTGGCGGCACACCAACACGGGTCCCACTTTCTATGACCCGCTGGTCGCGTTGGGGTTGTGGGTGCTGGCACATCGGCAGCCGCCAGATGACGGCGACCGCGCCCGCGCCATCCAGCAAGTTCGGAGCGCCATCGAGGCAGTTGCGCCCGAATCGATGGGCTGGGAGATGGCGTTCTATGTGGGCGGGCTGCCGCGTCTGCTGACGAGTTGGGAGGGAGCAACACGCGAGCTAATCCGAAGCCAGCGGCAAGATGGCAGCTGGGGCTGGCAGCCTGCCAGCGAACGCCACCGCATCTTCGGCAAAGCGGGCGACACCTCCAGCGGACATACAGGCGAGCAGGCAGCGCGGGTGGGACGCTTCGCATTGGCGACGCTGGAGCCTAATGCCCTCCAAAGCTTGCAGCGCGCCTTGCGCTTCCTCGAAAAGCTGCGCCGTCCCGAAGGCGCCCAGACCTGGGAACTGCCTCTCCATGTGCCCGATGTGCTGGCGGTGCCCCACTGCATTAATGCCTTTCTCAACGGCTACGAGGCAACAGGCGAATCGGGCTATCTGCAGCAGGCGCGGCGCTGGGCGCTGCGTGGCATCCCCTTTATCTATCTCTGGAACGCGCCCGACCGACCCATTATGCGCGGTGCGAGCATCCCCGTGTTTGGGGTGACATGGCTCTCGCAGCAGCCATGGTTCGGCGTCGCGGTGCAGTGGAACGGGCTGGTGTATGCCCACGCGCTCTATCGCCTCGCCGAATATGACCGCTCCTTCGAGTGGCGTCGGCTGGCGGACACCATTACCATGTGCGCCGTGCAGCAACAGGAATGGACTACCGAGCGCTACCCCAGTAGTGAGGGCTTCTATCCCGATGCATTTAGTATCCTGCGCGGCACCGAAGAGTATCACTGGGATTTGAACCCGCGCCTGATCCCGCCTGCACTGGCACGCAAGATGGGTTTCGCATTAGAACCGCTTACGCGTGTGGTGCAAGCAAGCGGGCAGCGGATTGCCATTACCGCACCGGGCTTGAAAAGTATCGCGCTCAACAACGGGCAACTGGCGATTCAGCTGGAGCCACCCGCTGCCGTACCAGCGCTGTTCGTGTTCATCAGCGGTATCCACAAGGTGGAACAGGTCACACTCGCAGATCAACCCCTACCTCAAGTCGCCGATATGGACACCCTCATCTGGCAAGTGCCAAACCTCACCAGCGGCTGGATCTCCAACGAAAAAGGGGTGTTCGTCCGTTTGATCAACCCGCCTCCTTCCTGTATCCTGCAGGTAGCCACAAATCCAGCTGCAAGTCGTTGAAAATCGGCTCGCGGGTGGCGCTATCTTGGTAGCAGGCGAGGAGAGCCGCCTCCGGCTCCTTGCCCGACGCCACTTGCTCGATGAGGGTTGCAATTGCCTCAAAACGATTCAGATGGTCGCGGAAACGCAGCTCGGCATAGTCGCGTGCCGAGCCTGTGGTGATAAGAAAGCTCCAATCTGACGCCTGCAGCAGGAGCAGCTCTCGTGCCAGCTGAGTGAGGTAGGTCGGGATAGAGGCGAGGTGACCTCGCCCGTATGATGGCGCAGGATGGGCACGATAGGCGCGCAATAGCTGCAGAAAACGCGCCTCTGCCCGATAAATAGCCTCCCACACCCACGCCGTCTGCTCATTCAGCCAGATGTAGTGAAAGCCTCCTTCGCCCCACGAACCTTCGGGTAGCAGCACCATCTCATCGGGCGGGAAATGCGCCAGATAGTCCGAGCAGGTTATCATCTCCAGCTCAGGATCGACAGCAATCCGCTGAATGACCGCCCCTAGCCATTCGGGTCCCTCGAACCACCAGTGCCCAAATAGCTCGGTGTCATACATCGAGACCAGCACGCCCGGCTCGCCCGTGTGCGCACGATACTCGCCCAGCACCTGCTTAAGTAGCCCCACGAAGTGGTCGGCATGCGACTGAACCGCTTCGAAGGCGGCGTAAGGCTCATAGGGTTGCTTGGCAGCGAGGTCGGCTTTATTCTGGCTCACACGCCAGTAGCGCAGGCGTCCCGGATAGTGCTGCTTGTGAAACTCTAAGTAGCGTGCGTCACCCGGATAGCCATGCTCGCCGCTCCAAACCTGCAGCGTGGTGTGGGGATCGCGGGCGAACACGGCAAGCGGCGTGGGGGCTGGTATCTGATAAGCGCGATAGGGGCTTCGGTCCGCACGCTCGCCCTGATACGCACGCTGGAACTGCTTAAACAGCTGGGCTAAGGCGGGGAACCGCGCCAGATAGGTGCCCAGCGGCTCACCCCCGCGCAACATATGGGTGTCCACAAAGCAGTAGCGGATGCCTGCTTCACTCAAAAACTGCTCGATCCCAGCCCGCTCATAGGGTGCGATAACCTCGCGGGCGACAGGTGGTGTCCAGCGGTAGCTGGGACGATAGGCGCATTCAGGCAGCCAGAAGCCGCTCGGCGCGCGCCCAAAGTGCTGTTGATAGGTCGCCTTGCCCAGCAGCACCTGCGCCCGCACGCATTCGTCATGCCCAATCAAGGGCAGATAGCCGTGCGTGGCGGCACTGGTGATAATCTCGATGGCTTCAGCGTCTTGCAGCTGGCGAAAGCCAGAGAGAAGGTCACCCTTCAGCTCATTCAAGAGGGCTTCCTGCCGCTCATAAAACTGAAGCCAGAAGTATGCCAGCCCCGCCTGCCAGCGGTTGCCTTGCTGGCGAAACTGGTGCATATCGTCGCGAGCGGCATCCCGCTTGAAGCGTAGGTACTGCTCCATCTCGGCGTGGAAGATAGGGCTTGCCAGCTGCTCTTGGAGAATGGGGGTGAAGCTAATGGTGTAGCGGGCGGGGATGCCCTGCTGCAGCAGGCGTTGGCTCCACTCCCACAGCGGCAGATAGCATTCGGCAACCGCCTCCACCAGCCAGTCGGTGCTGTGAGGCGACCTGCCATGCGTCAACACATAGGGAATATGCGAATGCAGCACCAGTGCCCAATAACCCAGCGGTCGGCTCATCGTGCTTTCTTATTTTCCCTTATGATGCTTCGCCTCCTGTTTGTGCGGTTGACTTGAGGTAAAATCTTCTGGTGAGCGATGACCCTGCGAGCGGAAGGGTTGCGGAAATCGTACCGTAAGAAGCCGGTGGTGCGGGATGTCTCGCTGGAGGTGGCACGCGGCGAGATTGTGGGGCTGCTGGGTCCGAACGGCGCGGGCAAGACGACCACTTTCTATATGATGGTCGGGCTGGTG
>OGCH01000749.1_pt1 | contig 14980 bp, 10 predicted proteins | sample 1570111 | NCBI WGS metagenome assembly OGCH01 (sample SAMN03436243, study PRJEB24508) | hot springs metagenome | biome: Desert Springs; feature: Hot Springs; material: Water | place: USA: Great Boiling Spring, Nevada | collected 2008-12-01 | depth 0 m m | reverse complement strand
TAAAGATAAAGATTCTTCCGAAAAACCACGTTATGTAAGGGCTGGTAAGATTTATTTAAAAGAGGAAGTAAAAAAAGAGGTTTTACAAGAGTTTGAAGGGCTAAATCTCTTTTTTAAAATCCAAGACTGGATAGACGATTGGAAAGAACTTTTACTACCGGCAACCGTAGACCCTAAGCTAATTTTTTTCTTTAAAGACTTCTTTTTTACTGGAGAAAACTTTCCTTGTTTCTTCTGTGGAAGCACTCTACATCCATACCAAAAATGCCCTGGGCTTTTAGAACCCAACCCAAGAGAAATCTTAGATAAAGCCTTAGACCTTCCTTTTTCAGAAGTGGCTCAAAAGACCTGGCAAAACTTAATCGAGGAAGAAAAAACCCCAAGTTATTTCCATGTAAGACATTTTTATCTCTTACCTGAGTTTTTAAAAATTGTTTTTTACCGAGGAGATAACCTCAGTTCTTGGGCTCAGTTAAAACTTACGGCAGAAACCCCTGTTAGAGGGGGAAGCTTAGGTATAGGATTAGAAGCACTTATAAAAGGCGACTTAAACGTTGCTGAAAGTCGATTTTCTGAAGAAGAGGAGGACCTAAAAGCCTCGATAGGTTTAATCTGGGTAAACCTATTAAAAAACAACTGGGATAAAGCCTTATATTTTCTTGAAAACTCCTTAAGTAAAACTTCTTCCAACTTCATCAAAAGTTACCTTCTTTTTCTGAAAGGTTACATAACCGAATATAGAGGAAACGATCTTACAGCAAAAGAACTTTACCAAAGAGCCTTTGAGTTAGATAAGACCTGCTTTCCAGCTTTTTACAAACTTAAAATTTTCGATTATTTAAGGGATGAACCGTTAGAAAAGTTTATAAACTACTTTGTCCATCCTTTTTTGGTGTTTTGGGCTTGGAACGAACCCCTATTTATCAAAGATCAGGAAGAATTAGAAAATTTTATAGAAAAAAAACTCCTTGAAAAAAGAGAAACTGCCTTGCAAAGACTTAAAGAGGCTGAGGATTTATTTCATCGTTTAAAACATGTCATGACTAAAGAGGAAGTAAAAGATTATGAAGAAAAACTTAAAACCTTAGCCTATGAAATCTACCACAAAGGAATGGGAGCGATAGACAAAGCCTCAGACCGAGCACTTGACCTTAACCTTGAGCTCCAAAGTTTAGTATATAACAAAATCAAAGAAATGAACCAAAAACTAACTGAATTAAGAAAACAGTATGAAGTGTTTGCTAACTTTTGGTTAAGGTATCCTTATAAAGATGAAGACTTGATTTTTGGAAAAGAACTAAAAGCCTTAAAGGAATTGATAGAAAAAAACATAGAACGAACCCAAAAAAGAGATATTTCTCAAGTTTTATCTCTCATCGTTTCAGAATTAAACCTGGCAGAAGAAAAAGTTGATATATTAAAAAACTTAAAAGATGAACTTAGAAAAAAATGGCTGTTTAAACAAAGATTAGCAGACTTTTTAAGAAATTTTTTATTATTAGAGACCTTTTTAGTTGTCCTCTATGTGCTGGGTTATTTTGCTGAGTTTTCTTTTTTAGAAAACCTTCTTTCTCTTCCGGTGTTTTTAACTATTTCGGTGTTTCTACTAATCCTCTGTTTGATACTTGCCTACGCTAAAAATCCAGAATAATGAAGTTTATTTGGGTTAACTCAGAAACGTTTCCCTACCAAGTCTTATCTTTTGAAAATCCTTTAGAGGTTCTCGTATTAGAAGACCATTTATATACAGAAAAATTCTTTAAAAAACTACAAAGTTTTATAAAAAAAGGCTTTTATGCCTGTGGATTTTTAAGCTATGAGTTAGGGTATTTATTAGAAAAAAAACTTAACCATTTATTCAAAAAGCCTAATCTTCCAGTTGGTTGGTTTGCTATCTATCCTCCCCCTCAAATTTTTTCCGTTAATCCTTCTTGCTTGAGAACCACAAACTTTAACCTTGAAACCTTTATTTGTGATGTTTCTAAAACTACCTATCAAAAAAATATCCAAAAAATTAAGGAATACATAGTCTCAGGAGATGTTTATCAGGTTAACTATACCTTTAAGTTAAAGTTTACTTTACGAGGCCATCCTTTAGAACTGTTTTATCAACTGCTATTTTCTCAGCGGTGTAAATACGGATTTTTTTTAGAAGGAAAAGATTTTTGGATAGCCTCTTTATCCCCAGAACTTTTTCTTAAAAAAGAGGGCCCTTTTTTAACCACCTCTCCGATGAAAGGAACGATAAAAAGGGCTCCTCTCTTTATTTTAGACCAAGAAACCAAAAGAAAACTTTGGTTTGACGAAAAAAACCGAGCAGAAAACGTTATGATAGTAGACCTCTTAAGAAACGACTTAGGCAGGGTTTGCTTTCCAGGAGAAGTTTGGGTAGAAGAGCTTTTTAAAATAGAAACCTACCCTACCCTTCATCAGATGATCTCTTCTATTAAAGGAAGGCTTTTCACCGAAGACCTGTTTGAGGTTTTTAAAGCCCTTTTCCCTTGTGGGTCAGTTACCGGTGCTCCCAAAATACGGGCGATGGAAATCATCGCTGAGCTCGAAAAAGAGCCTCGGGGAGTTTATACCGGTGCTATAGGCTACATAGACCCAAAAGGCAACTTTTTATTTAACGTTGGTATAAGAACTTTAGTGTTTTTTAAGCAAGGGTTAGACCTTTATCAAGGAGAAGCAGGAATAGGAAGTGGGATTGTTTGGGATAGCCAACCTGAAAAAGAATATGAAGAATGTTTGCTCAAAGCAAAGTTTTTCTTAAATCCAGTACCTTATTTTCAACTGATAGAAACTTTTTGGTTTAAACTTAATACCCCTAACCCTCTTTTAAAATTTCACTATCAAAGATTGATTTTTTCTGCTAAATTTTTTAGGTTTAAACTCCCTGAATCTTTAAAAAATTTTGCTTCTTTTAAAAGTCTTATCCAAGAAAAAATTCCAGACCCAAAAAAATATAAAGTAAGGTTTCTTCTTTATCCTGAGGGAAAGATAGAACTATCCTTTCTCCCTTTTGAAGGTTGGAAAAAAGAGTTAAAAATAGCCTTTATGAAGCGCAATTTTGATTTAAGTTATTTTTCCTATCATAAAACTACCATAAGGTCCCCTTTAGATGAGGCTCTAAAAAAAGCAAAAGAGTTAGGATTTGACGAAGTAGTATTTTATGATGAAAACGGAAGAATTCTCGAAGGTTCTTTTTCTACTTTTTTTGCTAAAAAAGATGGTAAACTTTTTACTCCGGCTTTAAACCTAAAAATTCTTGATGGCGTTATAAGAAAATACTTAATCAAAAAGAATATAGCTATAGAGCAAGAACTTTTCCTTGAAGACCTAAAAAGGTTTTCAGAAATTTACATAGGGAATGCGGTGCGTGGACTTGGTAAAGTAAAAGATTGGTTTATACTAAAATGAAACATCTAAAAGTGTATAATAAGGAGGGTTAAGAGATGACAAGAAAAGGAGGAAGTTGTAAAAGGAAAAAAGAAGGGGCTCAAGAAGTAAAAAAAGAAGCAAAGAAAACTTACAAAATAGCTGTAATTCCGGGAGATGGAACAGGACCTGAAGTAATAAGAGAAGGTATTAAGGTATTAGAGGCTGCAGGAAGAAGGTTCAACCTAAAGTTTGAATGGAATTTTTTTGACTGGGGAGGAGAAAGATACCTTAAAACCGGTGAAACCATCCCTGAAGGAGGCATTGAAGAACTTAAAAAACATGACGCTATTTATTTGGGGGCCATCGGTCATCCTGAGGTTAAACCTGGCATTCTTGAAAAAGAAATCTTATTGAGGATTAGGTTTGAACTTGACCAATACGTTAACCTTAGACCGATTAAACTTTATCCAGGAGTTTGGACCCCTATTAAAGATAAAGGTCCAGAAGATATAGATTTTGTAGTAGTCAGAGAAAATACAGAAGGTCTTTATGCAGGAGGTGGTGGCTTTTTAAGGAAAGGTACTCCTTATGAGGTAGCTATCCAAGAGTCCATTAATACAAGATATGGAGTAGAAAGGTGCATAAGGTTTGCCTTTGAATACTGCAGAAAGAGAAACAAAAAAAAGAAGGTTACGTTAGTAGGCAAGACCAATGTTTTAACCTATGCCTTTGACCTTTGGTATAGGGTGTTCCAAGAAGTAGGACAAGAATACCCTGATATAGAAAAAGATTATGCCCATGTAGACGCAACCTGTATGTGGTTTGTCAAAAACCCTGAATGGTTTGACGTTATCGTTACAGACAACATGTTTGGCGACATCATCACAGACCTTGGGGCTATGATACAAGGTGGTATGGGTATAGCAGCCGGAGGAAATATCAACCCTAACGGGGTCTCTATGTTTGAGCCTATCGGTGGCTCTGCTCCTAAATATACAGGAAAAAACGTCATCAATCCCTTGGCTGCTATCTGTGCAGGTATGATGATGTTAGAACATTTAGGAGAAGAAGAAGCAGCAAAAGCCATAGAAAAAGCGGTTATCAAAGTCTGCAGAGACCATTTAAAAAGCCTGTCTGCAGGACAAATGGGTTATACTACCACCGAAGTAGGAGATTTGGTGGCTAAGTATACTGAAGAAGGAGTGGAACTTTAGCATGCAAAATGTTAATGATAAATTTAAAAGAAATCCCCGAATCACCCGGAGTTTATCTCTTTAAAGGAGGAAGAGGAGAAGTCCTTTATGTAGGAAAGGCCAAAAATCTAAAAAATAGGTTGTCCTATTATGTAAAAGGACTTCTCCTTTCTCCTAAAATTCAACGTTTAGTAGAAACTACTGAAAGTTTAGAATACTTTCTTACTCGAACAGAAAAGGAAGCCCTTCTTCTTGAAGCAAGTCTTATCAAGAAATATCGTCCTAAATATAACGTTCTTTTAAAGGATGATAAAAACTATCCTCTTTTAAGGATAGGATTACAAGAAGAATATCCTGCTTTACAAATTGTACGTAGAAGAAAAAGGGGAGATAAAGCCTTATACTTTGGCCCTTTCACCTCTGCCCGTGGTCTAAGAGAGGTCCTTAAACTCCTCTCTAACCTTTTTCCTTTGAGAAAATGTAGCCTCGCAGAGATGAAAAGAAGAAAAAACCCTTGTATTTATTATCAAATCAAAAAATGCTTAGCCCCTTGTGTTCATCCTATACCTAAAGAAGAATATCAAAAATTAGTTCAAGGAATAATAGAATTTTTCCAAGGAGGAGGGAAAAAATTAGCAGAAAAAATCCGAGAAGAAATAGAAAGACTTGCTGAAAATTTAGAGTTCGAACGAGCGGCTTTTTTAAGAGATAGGCTAAAAGACCTTGAAATCATCTTAGAAAAACAGGCGGTAGTTCTACAAGAAGCCTTAGACTTAGACTTTTGGTTTACTCAAAAAACAGAAGCTAAGGAATATTTTATCGTTCTTTTTATAAGACATGGGTACCTTTATGGCTTCCAAAGTTTTGGGATTAAAAACCCTCTTGAAGGGTCTACCCTAAAAGAGCTTTTAGTTCAGTTTTATCTTGACGGTAAAGTCATTCCTCCTAAAATCTACCTTCCTTATGAGTTAGAAGAAAAAGAGGATTTAGAAGAAGTTTTAACAGAAAACGCAAATTATAAAGTAGAAATATTAGTCCATCCAGAGTCAGAAGAATTTATCGTGTTAAAACAAATAGCACTAAAAAACCTTAAAGAGTATGTCATTTCAGAAAAACGACAAGAAAAACCTTGGTATGCAGGACTTGCCGAAGAGATTAAAACAGTGCTCAAACTTTCTAAAGAACCACGTAAGATTGAGGCTATAGACCTCTCTCAGTTTTATGGAGAGGCAAAAGTAGGGGCTACGGTCTGTTTTTTTGAGGGAGAACCAGATAAAAGTCTTTATAGAAGATATCACATAAAAGAAGCCGGAAGAGATGACTATTCTATGCTTTATGAAGTCTTATATCGGAGGTTAAAACGAGGATTAGAAGAACAAAACCTTCCTGACCTATTCTTGATAGACGGAGGGAAGGGACATTTAGAAACAGCCTTAAGAGTAGTTGAAGACTTAAACCTAAAAGAAGTAGAGATAAGAGCGATTGCTAAGAACGAAAAAAGACAGCCTGAAAAACTTTATATCCCTGGAAGAAAAAATCCTGTCTTTCTCCCCAAACATAAAGAAGTTCATCATTTTATCGGACGGATTATGGAAGAGGCTCATAGGTTTGCTAAAACCTTTGCAGAAAAAAGTAAAACCCAAAAAAACCTTTTAGGTTGGTTAGACAACATCCGAGGAATAGGACCAAAACGCAAAGAAGTGCTTCTCTCCCATTTTAAAAGTCTCGAAGAAATAATTCAAGCACCTTTAGAGAAAATCGCTAAACTACCAGGATTTAATCTAAAACTGGCAAAAACCTTAAAGGAAAATTTGACAAGATATCAAACCTAATAAAAGGTTAAGGGGCTGTTATAAAACAGCCCCTGTCTTTATGATTAATAATTATTTAGATAGATCCTTGTCAATAATCTCTGCTATTCTTTTGCCACTCATAAGCATCCCGCCAAAAATAGGACCCATTCTTGGAAGGCCAAAAACCTCACAAACGGCTATTCCTGTAACATAAAGCCCTTCTGCTACCTTAGCAGTATGTTCTACCACCACCTTTTCAGAAACTTCACTCCAGTTAGACCTTTCTCCTTTGATAAAAATGTTTAACTCTGGATTTTTTTCAGCGGCAATTTGTACAATTTCAGCCCCATGACCAGAGGCATCGACCAAAGCTTTAGACTGAGTAAAAAGTGGGTCTACATGAAGACCTGCCATTTCTATAGCTGTCCACTTCCACAACACCCCACAGACCTTAGGTGGGTTATCCCTGACTATTACATCCTCTACATATACTCCAAGAAAAAACTTAGCTCCAGCATCTAAAGCCCCTGTAGCCAGTTTAGCGATAAGTTCAGCAGGGTCAACCACATACAAACCTTTCTCTGCTTTTTTATATCGTATCTTAAAATCATTTACTATAGGCAATACCTCCTCTTGAACCACTATTTTAGGTATCATATTACCACCACCACCTATACCTCCACCAAAGGACAAACGTTTTTCATAAACCGCTACCTTATAGCCTTTTTCAGCTAAATACTTAGCACATGTAAGTCCTGAAGGACCTGCTCCTACTATCAGTACATCTACATCACTGTAATCATAAAGGTCTTCCATACCATACTTTACGATAGCCCTCTGGATCTCAAGCTCCATAACTTCCTCCCAATTTTTGTAAATTAAAATACTTAAAAAATAAACAATTTGGAGTAAAAGTGAAAAAATTAACTTATATTACCATTTCTTTATCAACTCCCCACTTTTTAAGTTTTTGAGTTAAAGTTTTTCTATCTATTTTTAATTTTTTTGCGGCTAAACTTTTGTTCCAGTTAAGCTGTTTAAGCACCTTCATTATATACTGTTTTTCTATTTCCTCTATAGGTAAAATTTCTTCAAAAGTAGAAGTAAACATCTCTTCTGTTAATCTTTCTACGTTTTTTTCTTTAGTTAGAGGTTCAAACTCAGCCAAAAGCAAGTCTTTTTCTGTGATTTCATCCTTAGTAGAAAAAATTACCAATCTTTCTATTAAATTTTTTAATTCCCTTATGTTGCCTGGCCAATTATATTCCATAAAAAGACTCAAAACCTTGGGAGAAAAAAGCTTTAAAGGTTTTTTGTATTTTTCACAAAAATGTTTTAAAAAGTAGTTTGATAAAATCAGGATATCTCCTTTTCGTTCTCTTAAAGGGGGAAGATGTAGGCTTACTACATTAAGACGATAATAAAGGTCTTCTCTAAAGGTTCCTTTTTTTACCTCTTCTTTTAGGTCTTTGTTGGTAGCGGCTATTATCCTTACGTTTGCTTTAATAACCTTTAAACTACCTACAGGGCTGAACTCTTTCTCTTCTACTACTTTTAGAAGTTTGGCTTGCAAGTCAAGTGGGATGTTACCTATTTCATCAAGAAAAAGCACCCCTCCTTGAGCAAACTCTATTTTTCCTATTTTGGCTTGTTGGGCTCCGGTAAAAGCCCCTTTAGCATGGCCAAAAAGTTCACTTTCGAAAAGGGTCGGTACCACTGCTCCACAGTCTACACATACAAAAGGTCCTTTATAAATTAAATCCATTTCGTGAATCTTTTTAGCTAAAAGCCCTTTACCTGTTCCTGATTCTCCTGTAATAAGGACGGTGCAGTCGGTTGAAGCAATAATTTTAGCCTTCTCAAGAATTTGTTTAATCTTAGGGTCTTCACCTATAAAGGGTATTTTTTCTTCTTTCTCTTTTAAACTAAACTTAAGGTATAAGTTCTCCAGGATAAGCTTTTTTTTCTCTATAGCCTTTTCAACCGCTACCTTAGCCTGATAAACCGAGAAGGGCTTTTCTAAAAAATCAAAAGCCCCCATTTTAATAGCAGAAACTGCGGTCTCTATATTCCCGTAGGCTGAAATAACGATAATCTGACTTTCATAGTTTATCTCTAAAAATTCTTTTAAAAGGTCAAGTCCGTTTCCATCTGGAAGTTTTAGGTCTAAAAATACTACGTCATACTCCTTTTTAGAAAAATATTCTAAAGCGTCCTTTTTATTCTCAGCTGTATCCACCCGATAATCTTCTTTTTGAAAAAAAATAGCCAACCCTTCTCTTATGTCTACTTCATCATCTACTACCAAAATCCTTCCTTTATACCGCATCTTCTCTTAAAGCCTCCCTGGTTAATAAAGGAAAAAGAATTTCAAAACAAGCCCCTCCCTCTTTTAGGTTGTAAACGTTTATCCTTCCTCCATGGTTTTTGATAATACCATAACAAATGGAAAGTCCCAAACCGGTAGCCTCACCTTTTTCTTTGGTAGTAAAAAAAGGGTCGAAAATAAAAGGCATGATCTCAGAAGGTATACCTGGACCTGTATCTTTTACTTTTATCACTATCGTATCGTTTTTAAAAAAAGTTTCTACGGTAATTTCTCCTTTTCCCTTCATAGCCTGGGCAGCGTTAATAAAAAGATTAAACAACACCTGCTCTATCTGGCCTTGGCTCGCATAAATCTGGGGAAGGTTGGTTTGTAATTTTAAGTTAAATTTTATGTTTTTAAATAAAGGATATTCCGACAGAAGCTCATATACCTTCTTTATGGTAAAATTAACCTCTACCCATTCTCTTTTTTCTTCCTCAGGTCTCCCAAAAGTCAACAGTCCGTTGATAATCATCCTACATCTTTCAGTAAGGCTGATAATCCTTTCTAACCATGTCTGATAGGTAGGAACCTCTCCGATTTCCTCCTTTAACATACTGGCATAAAGAAGGATACCACTTAAAGGATTTTTTAACTCATGAGATATTTCACCTGCTAATTTCCCCAAACTGGCAAGTCTTTCGGTGTTAATCCAGTAAGGAAATCTAAACCAGTCTTTTTCCTGAATAAACACATGTATAGTATAATTTGGATTAATAGGAAGATTAAAAAGGTAATAAAAATTGTTTTCAAAGGTAAAAAACGTCAACCCAAAGGTATCAAAAACCGGACCAAAAAGCTCTTCTAAAAAAACCACCTCATCATCTTTAAGAAGATAAATAAAGTCCCTTAAAAACCTTGAGTTATAATAAACGATTTTATGCTTAAACTCAAGCCCTACCCTTTCACATTCAGAAATAGCAGTAGGGTAATTAATTTTTTCTATGCTATCCTTAGTAAAAATTATAGAGTTTTCCAAAAATACCATCAGAATAGCAGTTTCAACAATCCTTGCATTTCTTTTTCCATATAAGCACTAGACATAAACACTACCAGTTTTTTACCAGGATAGTTTAACCAATCAAAGGTTGTTATTAGGTTAAACCCTTCTGTCAGTTTAAAAGCTTTCTTATTTTTAAATCTAATCTCTTCTACCATTCTATCAAGGTCTATCCGGTCTTCTTGAGGAATGTTTTCTAACCCTATTGGTTCTTTAAGATAAATCACATCGGCTAAGCATAAGCTTTCTACATAAGCCTGTTGAAAAATCTTACGCTTGCTTGAGTTGGTCCGAGGTTCAAAAAACAACACGGTTAACTCTGGTTTTACTGCTTTTTTAAGCTCACCAAGAGTAACTCTAACCGCGGTAGGGTGATGGGCAAAATCATCTATTACCACAAGCTCATTAGATTTATAGACTACCTCTTGTCTTCTTTTTATTCCCGGAAAGGTTTTTAATCCCTCTTTTATGTCCTGATTAAAAAGATTTAATCCTTTTAATAAAGCTATCACCCCTAAGGTGTTTAACATGTTATATTCTCCTACCAAACTTACCTGAAAAATCTCTTCTTTATCAGATTGGTTAACCTTAAACTTAGACATAAAACACTTCTCTCCCCAAAAAGTTTCAGCTTCCACCAACCTAAAATCATTGCTCTTTTCTTTTCCGTATGAAATAACCTTAGCTTTAGGGTTTGCCCTTGTTATTACCTCCTTTAAATTAGGTTCATCACCGTTATAAACCAACAACCCATCCTCAGGTAAAAGTTTTATAAATTCTATAAAGGCTTTTTTTAAAGTTTCGAGATCAGGATATACATCTGCATGATCATACTCTAAGCTCGTTAAGATAACAGCATAAGGTTTATAATGAAAAAACTTAGGTACCTTGTCAAAAAAAGCAGAAGGATATTCATCTCCTTCTATCACTATCCATTTTCCTTCGGCATAACCAAAATTTCTCCCTTCATCCTTTAACACCCCTCCTATCAAAAATGAAGGCTCATATCCACCTTTTTTCATTAAATAACTTAAAAGTGCAGTAGTAGTTGTCTTGCCATGGGTTCCAGCACAAACTAAAACCTTTTTTCCGTTAAAACAATTCTTTTCAAGAAATTGGGGAAAAGAAAATAGCGGGATTTTTAACTCTTGAGTCTTTAAAACTTCCAGATGCTCAGCCTTGACCGAGTTTCCTACCACTACACAATCGGGTTTGATTTGATTTATGTTTTCTGGGTCAAAAGGAAAGACTCTAATCTTTAATTCTTTTAAAATTTCTGAAGCCGGAGGATAAACCTCTGCTTTTTCTGAACCAAAAACTTGATATCCAGATTGTTTTAAAAGACCTGCTACTCCACACATTCCTATTCCACCGATTCCTATAAAAAATACCTTCATAACTCAACTCTCCTTTTTCTCCAAAATAATTTCTATCTCAGGCATACCTAAAACCTCTTCTGCTGAACCTTGATTGACCGCTATTTCAAGTAGGCCTTCGCTTCCAAACAACCCTACTATCTCTCCTTTTTTAGCCTCCGCATAAGTTTTAACCATCGGAATTTCTCTACCGCCTACCAAAATTTTAAAAGCCTTTCCGACTTGTCTTGCCAAATCTTGATGCAGGTTGGTAATCAGGTTGCCAAAACGATCTACATACCATACAGAAAGCTTCAAACCTTTTTCTGTTTTTTCAGGAGGTTTAAACTCTAATTTAATCAAGCTTTCTAAAGAAATCCTCCTGCTAAAATGTTCTAATGACTCCCCTGTTAACAACCAAGAAACCACAGGAGCAAAAAGGTCTCTCCCATGAAAAGTTTGACTATAAGGAGGTCTTAAAACCTTATTTACTTCTATTTCATAGGGAATCAATTTTGGTTCTTTTTGATAGATTAAAGAAAAAATTCCGTTATCTGGACCAACAAAAAAATATTTATCAGTCTTAAGAACTAATGCCTTTCTTTCAGTGCCTACCCCTGGGTCAACGATACATAAAAATATGGTACCTTGAGGAAAATATTGATAAGAAAAAAACAACATAAAAGCGGCCTTTTTAATATCTTGAGGGGGTATTTCATGACAAAGGTCTATAAACTGAAGGTCTGCAAAGTTTGACCATCCTTTTTTTTCAAGTTCTTGCAATATTCTACCTTTAACCACCCCTACATAGTGGTCTTTAGACCCAAAGTCAGTAAGTAAAGCTACAGTTTTATACATTCTATCCTTTCTCCTGCAGCTAACTTTCTTTTAGCTTTAGGAGAGTATTTCAGTAAAAGTTCTTTTATAAACTCTAAAGGAGGATTACCTTCGAGGATACAGGCAATGGGTGCACTTTCATTAAGTGTATAAAGCGCGTAATCTACGTTTATTATTTTTTGAATTCTCTGATTTTCCTCTTGATTTCTTCCAAGCACAACCCAAAGATTTTCTTCAAAAAAATGGCGCCCTAAACAAAGAATTTGAGCGGTTTTATAGTTAAGCGGTCTTTTTTCCTTTAAGACTCTAAGAACCCTTGTCCCTATTTGCGGATCGGTCAACAAACATCCCCCTGCAGGGGTTGGAATTTCTTTTAACCCCCACTTTTTAGCCAATTCAAATTGGGTTTTTCTTTGTCTTCCCTGAAGGTCTAAAAGTTTTTCTCTGTCTATCAACCCTTTAGCTTCAGGTATAGTAGGAGCTAAAAGCTTAGCAGAAAGAGGCCTTAGAAGAAAACCTTCTACTCCTGCAACTTTTTCTATAAGCCCTAACGCTTGTTTATTCTGGCTCATGGGCCTTTGACCTACTACCTCTCCAGTAGCTATAAAATCACATCCAAGCTCACCAAGCAAATTTTTAGCAAGCTTAATCATCAAAATCTTACAGTCTAAACAAGGATTAGCAAAATCTCCATATCCATACTTAGGTTTTTTTAAAACCTCTAAGTATTCTTCGGTTATATCTACCACCAGACCCTTTTCAAAACCAACATCTAAAGTTTTCTGATAAAACATCTCAGGGTTTTCTTTATATTTCCAACCAAAAAAAGGAGTAATAAACCTCACAGGAAATACCTTTATCCCTTGATTTTTAAGAAGTAGACCTGCAAGAAGGCTATCAAGCCCGTCTGAAAACAATAAAAGCGCTTTTATCATTTAGGCCCGTTCCTTTAAAAATTGAAAAGCTAATTCAATATGGTCTGGATGGCCTAACATCCGAGCAATTTCCTTAAGTCTTTCTTCTCCTTTAAGAAGTTTAACCATAGCCTTGGTTTCTTCTTGAGTTGAGACCTTTTCTACTAAAAAATGGTGGTCTGCCAAAGCTGCTATTTGAGGAAGATGGGTAATACAAAGCACCTGGGTATTTTCAGAAAGTCTTTTTAGTTTTTCCCCTACCTTTTTAGCGGTAAGTCCTCCTATCCCCACGTCTACCTCATCAAAAATAACCGTCTTAGCGGTCTGTTTATCCTTAATGATAGACTGAGTAGCTAAGAAAAAGCGAGAAAGTTCTCCTCCAGAAGCCACCTTTTCAAGCGGTCTTGGTGGAATCCCTGGATTGGATGAAAAAAGGATCTTAACCTCGTCAAGCCCATAAGGACTAAAATTTTTAGGGTCAAAAGACTTAGTAATTACCTCTATCAAGATCTCAACCTTTTCCATCCCAAGTTCTTTAAGCTCTTCTTTTAACAAATTAGTTAAGACTGACGCCCCTTCTTTTCGTTTAAAGGTTAGGTGTTCTGCAAGTTTTATCACTTCATCTGCCAAAACTTCCCTTTTTTTCTTTAAGTCTTCGTAGTCCTCTTTTCCACAATCTAAAAGCTTAAGTTCCTCTTTTAATTCTTTTAAAAGTTTCTGCAAACCTTGGGTATCTTTTTGATACTTTTTCTTTAACCTTTCATATTGAGAAAGTCGTGCTTCTATTTGGTCTAATTCTGAGTTGTCCTCAGGAAGTTCTTTAAAATAGGCTTGAACCTCTCGCAACATTTCTTTTATTTCGTAGTAAAACCCTAAAGTTCTTTCAGCATAAAACTTAAAGGTTTTATCTAAATCGCTAAGTTTTTCAAAAGAAGATAAAGTTTGATGAAGGTTAGAGGTGGTTTCTTCTAAAAGATTTGAGACCAAACTCAACTGTTCTCTTAAAAAAGTAAGATTTTTAAGTTTTTCCCTTTTCTCTTTAAGCTCTTCTTCCTCTTCTGGATTTGGATTTAAATCTTCAAGCTCTTTTATTTGAAAGGTTAAAAAATCCTTTTTTAGCATCAAGTCTTCAAGTTTCTTTTCTAAAGATAAAACTTGAGAAGAGATTTCTTTATATTGAGATAAAGCTTCTCGGTAAGGCTTGAGAAGAGGGGATAAGTTAATAAACTCGTCTAAAAGCTCTAACTGTTTTTCTGGATGCAGTAGGGTATAAAATTCATGCTGACTGGTAAGAAGGATGAAGTCCTTGGTTAAGTAACTAAGTTCTGTCAAAGAAGCTAATTCCCCATTAATAAAAACTTTTTGTTTTTTTGGAGAAAAAGAGCGTATAACATGAACTTCCTCGGTCTCAGAATAACCCAATTCTTTTAACCTTTGGTATAAAAGTTCTCCACCCCAAATAACAGCCTCTACCTCTCCTTCCTTAGCCCCAGGCTTAAGATAGTCTTGACTAAACCTATCGCCTAACAAAAGCCTTATAGCCTTTATTACCAAAGACTTACCTGCTCCGGTTTCACCAGTAAAAACAATAAACCCCTTATCTAAATTAAGGGAAACCTCGTCTATCAAAACTAGATTTTTGATGCTAAGTTCTTTTAACATACCTTAAATGACTATAAAATTTTAAAACATTTTCTTATAAAAAACAAGGTAAACCCTCTTGCTAAACCTAATTTTTAGATTATTATTTTAAAAGTCTTAGAACTAATATAGCCCGGGTGGCGGAATTGGTAGACGCTGTGGACTTAAAATCCACTGGGGTTTCCGCCCCGTGCCGGTTCGAGTCCGGCCCCGGGCACTCTTCAAGATAATCCTTTTTTAAAACACATAAAAATTCTTAAACAAGTTTTTCTAAAGTATTACCATAATTTACATACCACCCAAAATATTATCCACCATCCTTTGCGTTTTAATTGATGATTTTTTCATCATCCTCTTCCTCTTTTGCTTTGATTTCATCATAGTCATCTTCCAAAGCTTCTCTTAGTTTTATTTCTTCAAGCTTGATGAAATCACCAAGCAAAAAGTTTGTAAAATATTCTCCGACAATTTTGCTTATAAAAAAGCTTATAAAAAATC
>OGCH01000745.1_pt1 | contig 15015 bp, 14 predicted proteins | sample 1570111 | NCBI WGS metagenome assembly OGCH01 (sample SAMN03436243, study PRJEB24508) | hot springs metagenome | biome: Desert Springs; feature: Hot Springs; material: Water | place: USA: Great Boiling Spring, Nevada | collected 2008-12-01 | depth 0 m m | reverse complement strand
ATTAGTGCGGGCGCCCGTGAAGATAGTGGCATTGGTCGCTCCAAGGGCGGAGATGGCGATGAGAAGGCTGACAAATTTCGCTCCCCATTCACCCCAAGTTGCCCGCAAAAGGTCGGCAGCGACTGCCGACGATTTCGCCATCCCTGCCATGCCCAGCCCTTTCAAGTAAGCGAGGTTGACGAGCAAGTAGATAGCCGTGATAGCGCCGATGCCCAAAAGCAACGCCTTCGTCATGTTGCGTCGGACATCCCGCAACTCCGCCGAAAGGTAGGCTGCTTCGTTCCAACCGCCGTAAGTGAGTAGGACGAAAATCATCGCCAAGCCAAAGGAGGGAGAGGAGGGTGACGGGACAGCCGCTGTCCTCTGGTCACTGGGTGATGCCATCAAGCCTGCGATGCCGACCAAAAGCAAGCCGAGGACTTTGACAGCGGTCAGCAAGTTTTGCGTCCACTTGCCCTGTTGCACGCCCATCACATTCAACACCGTCAAGAGGACGATGGCGGCGATGGCATAGATGGCAGAGGAGCGGTCGCCCAAGGGCAGCAGTTGCGAGGCGTAATCGCCGAAGACAAACGCCAGCAGGGCGATAGAGCCTGTCTGGATGACGGTCGCCCGCGCCCAGGCAAAGAGGAAAGCCAAGTCCCGACCGAAAGCGCGCCAGAGGAAGTGGTATTCGCCACCTGCGTGGGGATAAGTCGTCGCCAATTCGGCGTAGCAAAGGGCACCAAAGAGCGAAACAACCCCGCCCAAAAGCCAAGCGAGGAAAAACGGTCCTTCGTTGCCTGTGTTGGCGGCGACTAAGGACGGTGTTTTGAAGATGCCTGCGCCGATAACGATGCCGACAATCAGGGCAACCGCATCCGTCACGCTTAAAGTCGGGCGCGGCGCCCCTTCAGGATGCGCCACAACTGTCACCGCCTTCCCCTTGGCGCTTCAAAGGTCTGCCGTGAGAGGCGACCCTTCAAGCGCCCTTTTTTGCCCCCGTTCGCTTTTGATATGCCTGCCACTCTTGCTCGCCGTAGACTTTCCACGAGGCGGTATCAAAGACGGCGCGGGCGCTGTCGGGCGTCCGCAACACGATGACGACTTCTTCACCACCCTTCAGGGCGCCTTCCTTACCCCGATGCCCTTTGCCACCCACAAAGCAGCAAATGCCGCGCCCAGGCAGGGTGAACTTTTGCTCCTTGCCTTCGGCTTCCACCGTCAGCGTCAAGGTGGCAGCGTCAAAGGCTTTGACTTTGCCCTTGACTGTCGGATAGCGCAGGAAGGCGAAGAAGGTCACGGGTTCAGCGAGGGCACGGATTTCCTTCATGCCCGGCTTCCACGACACCAACACTTGCTCGCCTTCTTTGAAGTCGGTGAGTTTGGCATCCTTGCCGTCCTTCATAACTTTGCTATCGCTGACGACCTTCAGCGTCCACTCTTGCTCCTTGCCCCGATAGGTGCCTTTGAGGGTGATGGTGTTGGCGGCGGCGTCCACTTTGACGACGGTGGTGAGGGTGTGAGGGATGGGTCGGAAAGGCGTCGGTTTGGCGGGCTCTTTCTCCTGACCGAATGCCAGCCCCAACAGCATCCCGACACTGAGGCACGCCATCGCCCACAGTCGCAACATCGTCGGTCACCTCCTCAAGCCTAAGGGTTTCCACGCCGACCCAAATTTTAAGGGGCAAGGCAAGGGGCGTCAATTGCCTTCGGAGGTCGGTGGTTTCCCCTCGCCCATCCGTTTGAGCAAATCGGTGATCGTCTCCACTTCCATGATTGCCTTGCGCCAACCTTCCAGTTCCTCTTCCGAGATGGGCGTGGCGGGTCGGTGGCGTTCTTCCAGCAATTCTGCCGACGGGGGTGACGGGGGCGTCGCTTTGCTTTGCAGCCTTTCCATCCGTTGCCTCGCTTCTTCGCTGTAAGTTTCGGGGTCTAAGGTGCGGGCGCGCTCGTAAGCGGCTTGGGCTTCGTCCCGTTCGCCCAGAAATTCATGGACAACGCCCTTCCAAAAATGCAACAAGGCTTCCGTCGCCGTATCGGAAGAGAGGTTAAGTCCTCGCTCAAAATCGGCGACCGCCTGTCGCAAAGCCTGTTGGAAAGCCTCTGGGTCAGTCACGACCAATTGCCGCCCTGTCGGGTTGAGGCGGGCAAATTCCGTGAGCGCCCAACGGTAACGGTTGTAACCTAAGGCGAAAGCGATTAGGGGCGAATGTGCCCCGTGCTCCCAAGCCCCTTCCAAACTTTGGATGACTTGCTCAGTGTTGCCCAACTGGTAATGGCAGAAAGCCCGCAGCAATTCCCAAACGACCGTCTCTTCTGCCGTGAGGGGTTGATAGCGGTCCAGCAACCGCAAAAGTTTCAGTAGCCCCGACCGCAACTCCAACCCTAAGGGCACGACATAGCGCATCTGGATTTCGGGCGATCGCGCCAACTTCGTCATTGCCTTGTGGTGCCACAACTCGTAAGCCAGCACCGCCTCGCACAACTGCAACAATCGTTGCGGTCGATGTTCGCACCGCTCCAAGTGGCTCAACACGATGAGCCAATAGCGGCGCAGAAATTCGGGCATCGTCGGCAATGCGCTCAGCCGCTCTAAGTCGTCGTAAAGGCGGCGCAAACGCTCTCGCCATTCCATCGTCGGTTCACCTGCCCCTTTCGGAGCAGCCTAAGGAAGCCTCCGTTCAACTTCCCATCCAAGCCGACTAAGATTTTGCCAACCTGACGATGAGAGTGTTTGCAGAGAGGCGGGTGGAGCGTCGGCTTGCTCCTCCTTGCCACTCCTTCGCCGTTGACAAGGTTAGGCTTTTCTGCTATCGTCAAAGCGGGAAACTTTGCACCATCACGGAGGTGGCTCGGCGATGCAGGTGACCGATGAAAAGTTGGCGAAACTGACGACGGAGTATGCGGGCTACTTGGAAGGCGACCGCTTGGACGCCTTCTTCCGTGAGTTTGGCATCAAGTTTGCGGCGGGGCATTGGTGTGCGGGCGAATTTTACGACCGCTTCAATCCCTTCGGCTACAACCGCCACCGCCCCGACTTCCGTGACACCATCATTGACCAAATCGCCCGTGTCGCTCAGGCGGGCATTGAGGGCATTGAGTTCCACGATGTCCTTTTCTTGGACGCCAACGGGCAAAGAGATGACGCCAAAATCGCCGAAGTCAAAGACGCCTTAGCCCACTACAAAGTGACGCCGACGAACATGAACATCAATGTCTGGACGGACTCCCGTTATCGGTTGGGCGGCGTGACAAATCCCGATCCCGCCATCCGCCAGCGTGCCTTAGAGCAATGCTTGCAAGCCGTAGAAATTGCTCAACGGGTCGGTTGCAGCAGCGTCGCCCTTTGGCCTGGTGCGGACGGTTGGGACTACAACTTTGAGGTCAACTATGGGCGACAACTGGACTTGTTCATTGAAGCGTGCGTGGAAATCAACCGAAAGGCGATGGCGGCAGGGTTGAAGTTCGGGACGGAAGCCAAGCCGAAAGAACCGAGGGAAGGCAACATGCTGACCTCCACGACGGCAAAGGCAGCCTTGGTCGCCAAAGAGGTGAACGCCATTTGCGGTGGGACGAACATGGGTGTCGCCATTGACTACGGGCACGAGCAAATGTATGGCGACGAACCTGCCGCCCAACTTTACATGCTCAAGCGCTTCGGCGTCCCCATCGTCAACTTCCACCTGAACGACGCCAAATATCGCAGCAACGATGAAGACCGAGTGGCGGGCACCAGCGATGTCTGGCGGTTGGTGGATTTTTGCTACGCTGCCATCGATGTCGGCTACGACGGATGGTTTGGCGAAGACCAGTTCACCTACCGCATGGAGCAAGTGCAAGCCATGCGGCTGAGCAAGGAGTTCTTCGGCAACGCCATGAAGAAGGCACTGCTCATTTACACCCATCGGGACGAACTGGAAAAAGCCCGCCAAAGTGGCGACCAAGCCGCTGTCCTGCACCTGGTCAAACGCATCATCTACACGGCTTAACAGCACCCTTTGGAACGGCAAAAATGGCTCTGTCGTTAAGACATTGCGGGAGGAAATCGCTATGAATGCGGTTGCCGATGTCGGCAAGGTGACATTGGCGTTGGCGGGACCGCCTTTGGTGGCTACCCTTTTGCGTCGTTGCCTCGTCGCCCTCGGCGTCAGTGCCAACAACCCTTGGTCGGTGCTCGCTTACACCGTTTCGCAAGCCCTCGTCTTCTTTGCTCTTTGTCGTTTGGACAGTTTCTCGGCGCTGTATCACGGGCGCTTTGGTGGGCGGGAAGCGGTGATGGCAATCGGCTACTGGCTCATCGCTTTTTCGGCGTGGTATCCGCTATCGCTACTGGCGAAGAGTTTGGGCATCCCGACGGAAAGTTCGTGGGGTTGGTGGCAACGGCAGGGTTTGTGGTTTTTGCCCATCGCTTTGTGGGCAATGGGCGCCGCCTTCTTTGAAGAAGGCTTCTTTCGCGGCTATGCCATCCCGAAATTGACGAACTTGCTCCGCTCGCCCTTGATGGCTTTGCTCCTTTCATCGGTCGCTTTTGGCTTGTTGCATGGTCGTTTCGGGCTTTTCCTTTCGGTTTACACCACCCTTTTCGGGCTCATCGTCGGGACGCTTTACTTGCAAACTCGCAGCACTTGGGCTTGCTTTGCCTTCCACTTGGTCAACAACTGGGTCGTGGACTTCATCGTCTATGGCGTCATCGTCAAAAAGTGAGGCGACGGCGATGTTGCGCATAGAGCGTTTGAGCATCCGACTGGGCGAATTTGACTTGCGGGACATTTCGTTGGAAGTGCACGCAGGCGAATATTTCGTCTTGCTCGGTCCGACAGGGACGGGCAAGACGGTGTTGGTGGAATGCATCGCGGGACTGCATCGCCCAAAATCAGGGCGCATTTTCCTGAACGGGCGCGACATCACCGATTTGCCGCCAGAGGAGCGAGGCATAGCGTATGTTCCCCAAGACTACGCCCTCTTTCCCAACTTGACAGCGTTTGAGAACATCGCCTTCGGGCTTAGGGTGCGCAAGTTGCCCGACGCGACGGTTCGGCGGAGGGTGCAGGAACTGGCGGAATGGCTCGGTATCACCTATTTGCTTCATCGGTTGCCGTTGACCTTGAGCGGTGGCGAAAAGCAAAGGGTCGCTTTGGCACGGGCGCTCGCCGTTGAGCCGAAAGTTTTGCTGCTGGATGAACCGCTCGCTGCTGTGGACGAACAAACCCGTGAGCGGTTGTGCCGCGAACTCAAAGCCATTCAACGCCAGACAGGCGCCACCTTCATCCATGTCAGCCACAACTTTGAGGAAACTTTGGCAGTTGCCGACCGAATTGGCGTGATGCATTTTACGGAAGGGACGGGGGACGAGGGACGGGGAACGAAGTTGCGGATTGGGAGGCTACTGCAAGTGGGGACGCCCGAGGAGATTTTCTACCGACCCGCTAGCGAGTTGGTGGCGGAATTTGTGCGGGCGGAAAACCTTTGGCGGGGTGAGGTGCGGGGGCAAACGAGCGATTGGGCGCAAGTGTGGCTCAACGGGGCTGTCCTTTGGGTGCAACTGCCTGAAGGGAATCAAGTGCCGAAGGGTGAGGTGACCATCATCGTCCGACCCGAACGGGTGCAGTTGTTGCCTGTCTCGGCTGCTACCAGCGGGGCGATGAATGCGTTGCAGGGAGAAATCGCAGCGATGGTGGACAAGGGAGCGCTTTGGCGCGTGGAAGTGAACACCGAAATCGGCATCCCCATCGTCGCTTTGCTATCCAAGCAGGAAGCCGACCAACTGGGCTTGACTTTGGGGCAAACGGTTGCCGTCGTCCTTCCGCCCCCGTTTGTTCACTTGTGCCCTGTTTCGGACGGAACTTCAGCCGAACGGTTAGGCGTTGAAAGGTAGGGCGGACAGGCGATGAAAGCATTCGGGCATCGCTGCCATCTTTCGTGGCTGATAGCCACTCCGATGGGCAGGTGAGATGCACGATGGCGCTGGTTGAAATTCGGTTCGGGCATCAAGTCATAGAGTCGCCAAAACTTGTTCGGATTGAGGGCGTCAGCGAGGCGCTCTATGATGCTTTGACGGCGTTGGAAGAGGATGTCAAGGTGGAATTGCTGGATGGGGTGATGGTCATGCATTCGCCCGAAAAGACGAGGCATGAGGATGTGTTCGGCTTCCTGTTCCCGCTGATGCGGATTTTCGCCATCCGAACAAAGCAGGCAAAAGTCTTGGGTTCAATGGCGACGGTTCATTTGGGGGAATGTCGGAAGGTGAAGCCTGATATTGCGGCGGTGCGTTTGGAGCGAGTGCACATCATCACTGAAGACGCCATTGAGGGCGTTCCCGATTTGGTCGTGGAAATCGTCTCGGAAAGCACCCGCCGTTACGATTTCGGGGAGAAGCGAAAGGTTTACGAGGAGGCGGGAGTGCCAGAGATTTGGTCGGTGGATTTTGAGCGGAAGGTGATGACGGTGGTTCGGAGGGTGGGAAGGCGTTATCGCAGCGAGACGAAATCGGCAGGGATTTTGCGGTCGCAGGTGATGAAAGGTTTTTGGCTGAAGGTGGAGTGGCTTTGGCAAACCGAACTGCCCGACCCGACAGAATGCTTGCAGGTTATCTTGGGCAAGGGGCAAGCCTAAGGGCGCAAGGAGGTGCCCGCTATGGGGACGGGAGCGACGAAGGTGGCAGTGCGGGAGGTCTACTTGGACTACAACGCGACGACGCCCGTTGACCCTGAGGTGCGGGAGGCGATGCTGCCCTTTTTGGGGGAAGAGTTCGGCAACCCGTCCAGTGTCCACCCACTGGGGCGGCGGGCACGACGCGCTGTAGAGCAGGCTCGCCAGCAAGTCGCCGAATTGCTTAACGCTTCCGACCCGTCCGAAATCATCTTCACCAGCGGGGCGACAGAAGCCAACAACATGGCACTTTTAGGCGCCACGCTTTTTGCGGGGCACAAGACGGGGCACATCGTCACGACGCAAATTGAGCATCCCTGCGTGATGGGTGTGTGCCAGTTTTTGGAGCGATGGGGTTTTCGGGTGACCTACCTGCCCGTTGACCGCCAATGTCAGGTGCTGCCTGAAAGCGTCTTGGACGCCTTGACCGATGACACCCTTATCGTTTCCGTCATGCTGGCGAACAACGAGACAGGGACGGTTCAACCCATCGCTGAGATTGCGCAATTGGTCAAGGAGCGGCGCCCCGATGTTTTGGTGCACACCGACGCCGTGCAAGCCATCGCTAAGGTGCCCGTAGATGTGCAAGCGTTGGGCGTGGATTTGCTGTCCATCTCGGCGCACAAGTTTTACGGACCGAAAGGCATCGGCGCCCTTTACATTCGCAGCGGGACGAAGTTAGAACCATTGCTGCGGGGTGGGCATCAAGAGCACGGGATGCGGGCGGGGACGGAGAATGTAGCGGGCATCATCGGGCTGGGCAAGGCGGCGGAAATTGCAAGGCGCGATTTTGAGGTGATCACCCAGCACCTTTGGCGGTTGCGGGAGAGGTTTTTGCGCTTGATAGACGAATTGCCGATGACACGCCTGAACGGGCATCGCCAGTTCACTTTGCCGTCAACGGCAAATGTTTGCATTTTAGGTGCGGATGCGTTGGCGGTGCAGGCGAACTTGAGCCAACGGGGTGTTTGCGTCTCTGTCGGGTCGGCATGTTCATCGGGTTCACTGAAACCGTCCCATGTCTTGCGGGCGATGGGGCTGAGCGAACTGGCATCGTTTTGTTCGGTGCGCTTTTCGTGGGGCAAGTTCACGACGGAAGACGACATTGACTATGCTGTGGAGCAAACGAAGGAGGTCGTGACCTTACTTCGGGAAATCACCTTGCCTGAGGAAATCGGTGTCTGCGACGAAAACTGTCCCTGCTTCTTTGAGGGCGCTGGGTTGGCGTGAGGGGCGAAAGGCATGAGCAAGGTGGAAATCCTGATCGTTGAGTCGGTAGAACCGTGCGAGCAATGCTTGAGGGCGCGGGAGATCGCGGGGCAACTGGCGCAGAAGTATCCTGAAGTTTCGGTGCGCATCATCAATGTGTTAGACGAGGAAGCCGATCGCTTCGGCGTCGTCATGACGCCGACAGTCGTCGTCAATGGCGTCATCATTTCAGTGCGGCGGGCGCCTGACCCTGAGCGGTTGGAGCGCTTGGTGCGCCAGCAAATAGGAGGTGTCGGGCGATGAAGCGCTTTGGGGGCATCGTCTTGATTATCGCTGTCGCTTTCGTCGCCCTTTATGGGCTGAACCGATGGAGTTGGCGGGCGCAGGAAGGGCAAGAACTGCCCTTGCCTAAGGAAGAGGTCGCCCAAAGGCATCACGAAAAATCTCCAGAGACCGAATTTGTCGCTGGTCCTAGTGGGCAACCGTTGGGCGACCCGAAGGCAAAGGTGCGGGTTGTCGCTGTCGTCCCGATGGGGGTCGCCTGCCATATGCAGACGATGCAAATCTTGCAAGAAATCGCCAAAGCCGACCCTAAGCGAGTGCGGGTGGAGTTTTATGACATGCACTCACCGCAAGGGCAACAAGAGTTAGCCAAGCACGAAATCCATTGCGCCACCGTCCTCGTCAACGGCAAGTTTGAATGGAAAGTCAAGCGGGATGGCAAAGAGCAAACGGTCGTCTGCCAACGCAAGCCCAACGAACCCATGTCCACCTACAACTCCACCGACCTGATTGAGATTGTCCATCAAGAGTTGCAGCGGCAATATGGCAAGGGCTTTGAGCCGGCTGTCTTGCAGAGGCTGCGGGCGAAGGGGCGACAAATTTTGGGAATCCCAGAGGCGATCGCCCTCCCTGAAGAGCCGAGCAGTGCCAAAGCGAAGGTGGTCGTGGAAGTCCTTGCCCCCAGCCGACAAGCCTCCATTTACACCCTTTTCGCCAACACAATAGAAGTCCTGCAAGCCCTCAAAAAGCGCTACGGGGATGCGTTGGCGATTCGGGTCTACTTCCTGACGACCCGGGAAGGACAAGCCCGCCTCCATGCCCTCAACCTTTCAGGACCTGCGGTCGTCATTAACGGCAAGACGGTGCATGAATTGGAAGAGACTGGCAAAGGGAAACGACAAATCGTCACCGCCTTTGGCAGCAGTAGCCTTCAGTTTTCCCCTGAGGATGTCAAGAAGGTCGTCCTTGCCCTCTTGGAAAAGCACCCCTAAGCCAAAACCGTCGGGCGTGTTGACGAAGGGCGGTTCGTCGGTTATCCTTATCGGCAGACCGCTTAGAGGGATGGAAACGATGGACAAGGAGGAGGCTGGCGGTCATGCAATGTCAAGTCATCGGGAGCGCCCTTGACACCGCCCTGCGTTTCCTTTCCGCCGCCACCGTCGGGGCGCGGACGACTTTGCCCATCCTCTCGCACATCTTGTTGGACGCTCAGAACGGGCAACTTCGCATGGCGGCGACGAACCTGAACTTTTGGCTGGAGTGGACGGTGGCGGCTCAAGTGGACGAACCAGGGCGCATCGCCGTTGCGGGCAAGGAATGGCGAGCCCTCGTTTCGTCGTTGGACGACGAACTTGTCCACTTGGAAGCGCCCGACGAGGTGGACACTCCGGGGCGAATGCTCGTGCGGTTTGGCAAGTCGGAATACCACTTGCCTATCTTGCCCGCCGAGGAGTTTCCTGTGCCGACGGAAGCCGTTTGGGGCGAACCTTTTGAGGTGGACGGAACTTCTTTGGCGCAGGCGGTGCGGAAGGTGCTCTTTGCCGCGTCGTCCGATCCGACGATGGGCATCTACACGGGCGTGCATTGGCGCAAAGAGAAGGAACAAAGCCCGTTGGACATCGTGGCGACGGACACCCATCGGATGGCGTTGGTCACGATGGACTTGGAGGAGTTTCCGCCCCTCTCCCTTACGCTCCCGCCGCAACCGTTAAAGGTGGTGCTGCCGTTGTGGGAGAAGGTGGGGACGGTGCGTTGGCAAGTGAGTGAGGACAGACATTTGGTCGCTTGGGAAGGAGATCAGTGGAAAGCGATCGTGACGACGCTGACAGGCACTTTCCCCAACTATCGTCGGGTTATCCCGACGGAGTGGGCGCATGAAATCGTCGTGAAAGTCGGGGCGATGCTGACGGCGTTGCGGCGGATGGTGATTTTCCGACCCACCAACAAACGGGTGCCGCAACGGGTGATTTTGCGATTGCGGGACGAGGAGATGGAGATGGTGGCGATAGAGGCGGAGTTTGGCAGTTATGAGGAAGTGGGGCGAGAGGTCATCCCGATAGCGTGGCGGAGCGAGCCGACGGCATATGAGATTGCCTTCCAGCATCCTTACTTGGCGGAGTTTCTGTCGGTCGTGCGGGAAGGCGAAGTCGTCGTGCGGTTTCAGGAAAGCAACATGCAAGCCTCCGTGTGGCAACCCCTTCAGGACGACCGCTATCGCTACATCGTCATGCCGATGCATTTGCCAGGGAGCGAGGGATTTTAAGGGATGGCAAAATTGCACGCTGGAGGTGGTCAGTCATGCGGCGTGAGGTGCCAACGGGCGTAGCCGTCGCGGTCATCGTCGTCGTGCTGGTGATCGTGGCGGCAGCATACTGGTATTTCACCCGACCTAAACCTGTGCCTATCCCAGAAGGAACGCATACCCCTATGCCTGGTCATGGCATGCCCACGCCTGGCAAACCTGGGCAGCCAGGTCCGCAACCACCTGCGCCTCAAGCCCCCAAAGGACCTTGAACAGTTAGAATGCAGCAAGGCGGGCAGGTTGGGAGAGAAAAAACTGCCCGCCATTTTTCCCGTCATGAGGCGCTCTTGATAGGGCGTCAGTTGGTTTCTTCGTCTCCTTCATCGGCTTGGGAAAATCGCTAACGCTCATCACCCCGACCCCTCGCCCTTGCGGGATGGCAAGGGCAAGAAGGGCATGGTGACGATTTCGGCATCCTGCGCCTTGTCTCGCACTTGCACTTGAACGCGCCGACCGACCTGTGCCCATTCTGTCGCCACATACGCCATCGCGATGGCGGTGTTCAGGTGAGGCGAGAAGACGCCGCTGGTCACGAAGCCGATAGGGTGTCCGTCGCCCAAAACGGTTGAACCTTCGCGGGCAGCGGCGCGGGTGTTTAATTTCAGCCCAACTCGCTTGCGTTTGATGCCATCACGCAATTGGGCTTCAATGCCTTCTCGCCCGAGGAAGGGTTTCTCCATCGCCACGAACCGCATCAAGTCGGCTTCCGCTGGCGTGATGTCTTCCGAAAGGTCGTGCCCGTAAAGGCAAAATCCCGCTTCAAGCCTGAGAATGTCTCGGGCGCCCAAACCGCAAGGCTGAACGCCCTTTGACCGCAATGCCTCCCAAATTTGTTCGGCAGCATCGGCAGGGCAAATAATTTCTACTCCGTCTTCGCCCGTGTAGCCCGTTCGGGAAATCAAGCATTCAACGCCCGCCAGCACAAAATTACCGATGCGAAAGCGCTTCAATGAAGACGGTTTCAATTCGCCTTCAACCAACTCGTCCACAATCGCCAACGCATCGGGACCTTGAACGGCAATCATCGCCGTCTCAAAGGTTCGGTCAACCAACTCAACCCCCTCATCCTGTCCCATGCCCCCTGCCCCGTGCCCCTCAGACAGGTGGCTTTTCATCCAAGCAAAATCGGTTTCCCTGCGGGAAGCATTGACGACGGCGAGGAACTCGTTTTCCTCCAGACAGGCAATTGTCAAGTCGTCAATGATGCCACCTCTTTCGTTGCACAAAAAGCCGTAGCGCACCTGCCCGACCGCCATCCCACTGACATCCATCGTCACCAGCCAATCCAGCGCTTTTGCGACATTTTCGCCACTTGCTCCGCTCCGTGTCCCTTGTCCCCTGCCCCCTTTCACTTCCAACCGTCCCATGTGGCTGACATCAAACATGCCGCAAGACGACCGAACGGTGCGGGCTTCCTCCAAGATGCTACCGTAATGCAAAGGCATTTCCCAGCCCGCAAATTCAACGACCTTTGCTCCCGCCCGCTGGTGGGCGGTAAAAAGGGGTGTTCGGAGCAAGGAGGGCATGAAACTTCACTCCTCTACCACTGCCGCTGCTAAGTCTTCAGGCGTGATGGTGGCGGGGTCAAGGCGCTCTAAAGCCCGCTTCATCCGCTTCATCGCCTCATCGTAACTGATGTCCACCAGCCGCTTGCGTTTGATAGGGTTGACTTTGGAAACGACGCCTTGCTTGAGGAAGGGTTGATTGAACCCCCGTTCCCGCAAACTCTGGACGATGGGTTCTACGAGGGCATCTACCTCTTCCAGCAACGCTGCCCGCCGCTCCCGCTCTTTGAGGGCTTCGGGCAGCGGCGCATCCAAGAAGGTGTCCACCTTCCGCAGGACGGGCACATACGCCGAACCGCTGAACCGCTCCCGCTTCTCGTAAAGCAAGCCCAAAGTGATGTAGTGGGCTTCTTCAAAGTGGAAGGCGTAGTCGCTCTCGCGGATGCGCCCATCTTCGCTCAACAGCCCCCGATACATGCGGATGACTTCCAGCGCTTTCTCCTTGAGGTTGTGCGCCTTTTCGGTGTTGAGGGCGAGGATTTGGTAAGCGACTTTCGGGTCGGGCACAAGGATGGCAGCAATCATCCCTTTGCCCAACCGCACCATCGCCTCCCGACGATGGTTACCGTTGGGCGTCCAGTATTCGCCGTTGGGTGTCCGAACGACGACGATAGGGTCAAGGAAGCGCCTCAACTCCTGAATGACTTCCTGCAACCGATCCACATGTTGCGCCGATAAGTCCCGCTGAAACGGGGTCGGTTGCACTTTCATCAGCGGCAGCAAGGTGAAAAGTTGCCAGTTGCCCCCGTAAGGCTCGCGGTAAATCGCCAGCACCTTCCCGCCATCCTCTTCCACTTGCGCCGCCAAAAGTTCTACTTCGTCGGGCACGATGTCCTCTGGCGGATAAACGCACCAGTTCGCCATCTCGTTCACCTCCTTTGCTGTCAAGGCTCAGCAATGACGATACGACGCTCGCACGCCTTCCTGCCTGTCATGGCTGGTAGTCAGTCATCGTGGCTAATAGCCACTCCAACATGTTGGGGCGCTTATCAAGCGCGACCTTTCCAACATCTTCACGCTTGCCCTCTCGCCCGCTTCCACGCCTTAAAATTCTGCCAGCAACACCGCACCGCTTGACAATGGCGCAACGAACAGGAAGCGAGGGGAAGCGACGATGCTGGCGTTGTTAGTGGGCGAGGCGGCGACCGACCGATATGCCCTTGAAGTCCTCTCCCATGCGGGCATCCCCTTCCGACTTGCCACGCCTCAAACTCTCCATCCCGACCGAACCCCGTTGTGCCTAATGGCGGGACGAAGGCATCTCACCGCCGAGGAACGGGCACGCCTCGTTTGGTTCGTCCAGCAAGGCGGTTGCCTGATCACTGTCGGCAGCACCAATGGCTTGGACGATTTTTTGGGCATCTCGCCCCTCGGCAAACTCTCTGAAGGTTGGCTGCGATTTCAAACGATTCAAACCTCGCCACTTACTACTCGCCATTCGCTGCCGCTCATCGGCGAAGGGTTGCAATCGTCGCTGCATGTCTTCGGTGGCGTTTGCGTCCACGCCCGTGAGAGAACGATGGGGTTAGGGCAAGTCGTTGACCGCAACGGCGATGTGTTGGGCGATGCCGTGACGGTTCGGCAAGTCGGGCAAGGGCTTGCCATCTTCATCGCCGCCGATTTGATGCGCTCCATCGTCCACATCCAACAGGGCATCGCCGTCACGCAAGATGGGAAACCCGCCCCCGACGGCAGCGCCCCCATTGACGATGGCATCTTGAAAGCCGAAGACGGACATGTGCTGGATTGGGAACGAGACCGAACAAAGTGGGGACGAGGGGCGGGGGACGAGGGACGGGGGAACGATGAAGGGCAGTGGGTGTTTTTCGGGCAGCCGATCGCTGACGAACTGCGAGCGCTGCTTTTGCAAGCCCTCTTCTTTGCGGCGCAGCAAAAAACCTTGCCGTTACCGATGCTCTGGTATTGGCAAGGTGATGCCCCTGCCGTCGGGCTGATTTCCCACGACACGGATGGCAACGACCCAGAGTTAGGTTGGGAGTTGCTAAGGTTCGTGCAATCGTTGGGCATCGCAACGACTTGGTGCGTGATTTATCCTGGCGGTTACCCGCCATCGCTTTATCGGGCAATTTTGGACGCTGGCTGCGAGATTGCTTTGCACTTTGACGCCTTCACAGGAACGCCTTTCACGACTTGGTCCAAACGCAACCTGCAAATTCAATGGCAATGGCTCAAAGACGCAACGGGCGTGGCAGCGATAAGCAACAAAAACCACTACACCCGTTGGGAAGGGCGCTTGGAGTTTTTCCGATGGTGCGAAGAGTTGGGTATCCGAGCCGAGCAAAGCAAGGGACCGAGCAAACGGGGAACGGTCGGCTTCCTCTTCGGTGGCTCCCATCCTTGGCGCCCCTTAGACGAGCGGGAACGCCCTCGCTTCCTGTCGGTCACCGCCATCAACTTGTTCTCGCAAGACATGGTGAGCGACGACACGCCGCCTGATGGCTTCTTCCATCCCGCCATCGTGCCCGTCAGTGTGGGCGAGTGGCTGTTACGGCAAACGGTGCGGACGGGGGGCGTGGCGCATTTCCTCTTCCATCCCGCCCACATCCGTCGGCAAGGGACGAAGGCGGCGCTAAAACGGTTGGTCGCCGTCGGGCACGAATTGGGCGTGCGGTGGCAAACGAGCGCCCAAATCGTTGAATGGCTTCACCGTCGCCGAACGATGCACAAAAATCTCCACATCGTCAAGAGGCGAAAGGGTTGGCAACTCAGGGCGACCCAACTCCTTGACGATGCGTCCCTGCTGACCTTGCTCCCGCCAGAAAGAGCCCATCGTGCCGACCGATGGGTTTACGGCTTCCCGTTCGCCCGTTGCCCTCTGACAAGTTCAAAGTTGATTGAGGTTGACAGTGACCGCTAAACTCTGAAATGTCGTCCCGCAGGCGGTGAGAAGGGATGAGCCAACCGCCCCTTTTAGCGATGACCTCGTTGAGTGAGGCAGAGGGAGCATGGGAAGCGATTGTCCACCTCATCCAACGCCATTTGTTGCCCGCCATAGAAGCGAACGGG
>OGCH01000743.1_pt1 | contig 15053 bp, 12 predicted proteins | sample 1570111 | NCBI WGS metagenome assembly OGCH01 (sample SAMN03436243, study PRJEB24508) | hot springs metagenome | biome: Desert Springs; feature: Hot Springs; material: Water | place: USA: Great Boiling Spring, Nevada | collected 2008-12-01 | depth 0 m m | reverse complement strand
GCGGGAAGCCAAGGCCGGTCAGGATCATCGAAGAAGAAGGTGAGCTCCCGATGGGCCGTGGTGCCCCGGAAGACGAGGGACTCCGAAATCCCCTCGAGGCGAGCCAAGAGAACACCAAGGCCAATTTGCTCGCGGGAGACGTGTACTTTGGCCCCTAAAACCCGCTTGTTGTAAACGCCCAAGGCATCGCCTTCCCCGCCCACCACGAAGCGGCCAAGCGACGCATACCAGGGTTTGCGGTCCAAAATCACCAGAAAATCCTGAAAACCTGGGCCGAGTTGGTCATTGAAATTGGCGCGGACTTTGAGGAAGTCCAAAACCGTGCCTTCGATCTGCGCCCAAAGGGACTGGGTGAGGGTGGGTTGCCCTGTCGAAATCCCTTCCAGGGAAAGAAGGGTGGGATCACCAAAGCCGATCTGGATGCCCCAGGTCTTCTGACCCGTGACGTGGATGGTGAAGGACTGGGTTTGGTCCTGCGCCAGCCCCACGGCAAAACCCACACAAAGCAAAGCAAGAAGGATTCTCATGGCCATCTCAAGGCAAAGGATACGCGAAAGCTGAGGGGAAGGTCAGGGTGGAGGGTGAAGGCCCAATCCAAGGCGAAGGGGGAGAACTCGAGCCCGCCGCCGAGGTTCAGGCTCACCCCGTGGAGGCCGCCGCGCAAAGAAAGGGGACCAAAGCGGGCTTCCGCCGCAAAAGCCCAAGTGGGCAGGACGGGAAAATCCAGAAAGGCCGCGCCCAAAACGAGGGAAAAGTCCGAGAAATCCAAAGGCCAAGCAAAGGCGAGGGAACAGGTCGGCGGCCAGGGCTCGCCAGGGAATTGGGAATAAACCGCTTCGGAAACGAAGCCCACACATATTGGGCCGCGCCAGAAAATTCCGGCATCCAGAGCCAGACCAAACGCCCATTCCGGATCGGTTGGCCGCAGGAGGCGCAAGCGCCCGCCGAACCCAAGCGGCCCCAAGCGCAGAGCTCCCGCCCCTTGAAAAGCCCAAACCCGATAGCGCAGATCCGGCCCAATTTCTCCGGCATCAAGCAGGACAGCATCCGCCGAGAGACCAGGGCCCCCCACGGAAAGAGCCCAAACGTGCACAACACCAAACGGCCGCGCATAGGTGGAAAAAAGACTCCAGTTTGGGAAAAAAGCTAAGGCGCCAGGATTCGCGGTGGCATCCGGTAAAGCCAGATCCACGCCGAAGAGAGCGAAACTCCGTGCGGAACGGCCCAAGGCAAAGGGAATTTCCAGGGAGCCGGAAAATCCCATGAACCGAAAGATGAGCACAGTCGTAAGAAAAAGCATTCCCGCGAACTGCCCAAAGCCCCCGTGAATCGAGGCGGTGGATCTCCCTCTCCTTGGGGAGAGGGATGGGGTGAGGGGGCGCTCATCTTTCGGGCTTCTCATCGGTTCACCACCACACGGACAGGATCAGAAGCGCCCTGGTCGGTCACAAGGAGAGCCAGATATAACCCGCTTGAGACTCGGAATCCCGAAAGGGAAAGGAGATCCCAGCGCACCGTCTCCGCCGCAGGGGAAAGGGTTTCCCGCCACACAAGCCTCCCCAAAAGATCGTAGATTCGGAGCTCCGCCCAGCGCGCACTCTCCGGGATTTGGCAGCGAAAGAGCGCGGAAAGGCTCACGGGATTCCCAAGGAGAAAGAGCCCTGGCTTTTGCACCGGGGAGGGAGGCTGAAGGGAGGCCCAGGTTTTGGGTAGATCGAGCTTTCCAAATCCCCAACTCGTGTTGGGTATCGAGCCCACGAACGAATCCACCCGGGCACCCGCGCGTAAGGAGTCGAGGATCTCCGCCCAGGAAAGGCTTGGCCGCAAGGAAAGAAGGAGGGCACAAGCGCCGGCCACATGAGGGGCGGACATGCTCGTTCCCGCAAGCATCATGTTTAGGCCATCTGGAAGGGCATACCAAGGGGAAACCTGGGCATCGCGGGAGCGCGCGGAGGCGATCCATGCTCCGGGCGCGGTGATTTCCGGCTTTAGGCGGCCATCCCGGGTGGGCCCCCGGGAGGAGAAAGGGGCCAGAGCGTAAAGCTCGTAGCCTTCCGCGCGGAAAAAACCAGCCTGGGAATTCCAGGAAATTTTTGTGACGTATGCGCCCACCGTGATCACCCGCTCCGCGTTTCCCGGCTCGGCGATGGTCATTTGGCCGTCGCCCTCGAGGAAGTACCCCATGGAGGAGCTCTCGATCCAGCCATCCACGCGGCCGGGCAAAACCGGCTCAAAGGTGACCTTCCAAGCCGCGCCCGAAGACACACCCGTCAAGGAGAGGAAAACCTCCTGGGTGGCGCCGAGGGAAGTTCCGGTGTTGTCGAGCCAAAGGATTCCCGAGGCCGTGGTAAGGCCCCGCGCTTGTCCGGGAAACACGGTCAAGGTTTCGTTCGAAGGGGAGACCACGGTAATGGAGAAGCGCGCGGGAAGCTCGTACCAAAAGCGAGCCACAAGGGAATAGCTTGCGGGCACAATGGTCCAAGTCGTGCGGGCACTAATTTCTCCGCCTACATGGATCTTTTTAGCGCCTTCATTTCCGGCGGCGGCCACGATGATCCGGCCTGGACCTTCCACAAGGCCGGAGACCATGTGTTCGAAAGGTCCTTTCCCGTCGTGGGGTCCAGAATGTCCCCCCAACGAGAGGTTCACCACCGCGGGCCTTCCCAAAAATTTCGCGGACTCGAATACAAACTTGATCCCATCCACAACCCCGTCCTCGTAGAAATTCGTTTTCACCACCACGAGATCCGCGCCGGGAGCTACTCCGGGAAATCCCGCGGCTTTGCCGCCCGCAGCGATCCCCGCTACATGAGTTCCGTGGCCCAGGGTATCCGGAGCCGGGGAAAAGCCGGTACGTATGTACCCTTCCAGCTCGCGCTGGCTATAAACGCGGCCATAGCGGCCTTCGCCCGGCTCATCCCCCCAGAAGCTCGGAAACCCTCCGGATCCTTCGGTTTGGTCCCAATAAAAAAGGATGCGGGACCCTTCAAGGAAACCGTCGCCGTCGCGATCCACGCGGAAAGCGGGATGGAGGATGTCCACCCCAGAATCCACGATTCCCACGATGACCCCTTGGCCGGTGGCGCTGGCCGCGCCGTACCAGAGGGCAGGGGCACCCACCTCGGGAACGGAATAATCCAAAAGCGGCTCCACAGGCCGAGCAGCCCGGATCCTGAGCACATCCGGTCTTTCCGCAAGGGAATAGATTTCAGGGAGCGTGAGGGAAGCGGTGGCCAAATTCCCCACGCGGGTGCGGAGGCCAGGGAAGTCTGTGGCGTTGTCCGCCAACTCCACGAAAACCGAAATGGGCAGCTCCGGCGCTTCCACTCCCAAGGTGGAAAGGACGGCGGGCTGAATTTCCGGCGGCGAGAGGAAGAAGGCGCGCAGCATGGGGTCGAGTTTTTCCGGCCCGGCGAAAGCGCTGAGAGCGAAAGCCAAAAGAAGGACGAGAATTCTCACGGCGGGCATTTTACACGACCCAGCGAGGGATCAAGGAGCCCGGGAGGGCAATTCATCTGTGCCCGAAAAGCAGGGCCGCAGGGGACAGCCGATGTCCCTCCCCAGCTGCTACAGTTTGATATAATCCAGCCTGGACTATGGCGGACCGGTTGCCCGTGGGAGCGGTGGTGCTGGGCTACCTTCTCCAGGGCCCTGCCCACGGCTACGAACTCCTCTCCCGCCTCCACGAGGATTTCGGAAGAGTGTGGCGCGTGGCGCCAAGCCTGCTTTACTTTGCCCTAAACACCTTAGAACGGGAGGGCCTCATCCGCGGGGAAAGGGAGATCCAGGAAACCCGGCCCCCGCGCGTCCGCTACGCCCTCACCCCCAAAGGCGAGGAGGCCTTTTGGCGGTGGGCCCTTTCCCCTGTGCCTCGGGTGCGCCTTCTGCGCTACGAGTTCCTGCCCAAGCTCTTTTTCCTCCTAAAGCTTTCGCCGGAGCGCGTTCCCGAACTCCTTTCCGCCCAAAGAGAAGTGCTTTTGGCCCTGAGGGACAAGGTGGCCGCGGAGGCCCCCACCGATCCCTTCCAAAGGGTCCTAAAAAGCTTTCGACTCCACCAACTTTCCGCAGGGCTCCAGTGGCTGGAGGAACTGCTAGCCCAAAAGGAGGGAAGCTTATGCGCAAAGCCTTAATTGTGGTTTTGACGTTTGCGGTTTTGGGAGCGGCGCAGGTTTTGGTGGTGGACCAGGCCGGCCGGGAAGTCCTCATCCCTAGCCAGCCCCAAAGGATCGCTAGCGCTTTCGGCGTGGCCACGCCCTACCTTTACGCCTTCGTCCCGCCGGAAAACATTGTTGCTGCCCGCTACCTTGGCCTTCCCGACCATCCCCTTTCCCGGGCGGTTATGACAAGAATAGATCCCAACTACACCGAAAAAGCCCTGGGCGCAGAGATCACGGTGGAGGAGCTCGTAGCCCGGGATGTGGATCTTGTATTCGCGGGGTTGAAGCACCTGGACCTCGCCCGCGTGTTGAGCGAAGTGGGCATTCCCAGCGTTCTCATTGGCCCGGAAACTTTTGAGGCTGTGAAAGATGCCACCCTCCTCATTGGGCGTGCCCTCGGCCAAGAGGAGCGGGCAAAGGACTTGATCCAGTTTTACGAGGAAGCCCTGGCGCGTATTTCGCGGGCTACCTCGGCCGTCCCCGCGGAAAAAAGGCCCAAGGTGCTGGTTTTGGGGACCTCGGCCTTGCGGGTGGCGAGCGGCGCCATGTACCAATCGCGGATGGTGGAGCTTGCTGGCGGGATTTCTGTAACCGCGGAGCTCCCCGGGCATTGGCAGAACGTCAATATCGAGCAGATCCTCATTTGGAACCCGGATGTGATCGTGATCGTTCCCTATGGCCAAGTCCAGGCGGCCGATCTCCTCTCCGACCCCATTTGGGCTGAGGTGGAAGCGGTGAAAACCGGCCGCGTCTACAAAATGCCCCAGCTTCTTTTTGCCTGGGACACCCCTATCCCCGAGTCCGTCCTGGGAATCCTTTGGATGGCCGAGCTTTTCCATCCTGGCGCGATCGAGCTGGACTTTGCTGAGCTTGCCCGCGCTTTCTATCGGGAGTTCTACCGGTGCGAATTAAAGGAAGAGGAGCTGAGCGCGCTTTTGGGCCGGTGAGGCGAGCCGGGATAACCTTTCTTCTGGGGCTTTTGCCCCTGTTCTTCATTCTCGGCTCCCTCCATTTTGGCCGCATGGGGCTCAGCCTAAGCGAGGTTTGGGCTTCCCTTTTCGGAGGGGAGGTTTCGGAAACGGTGAGGGCTTTGGTCCTCCGGGTGAGGCTTCCCCGCGTCATCGCCGCTTCCTTGGTGGGCGTGAACCTCGCCGTCTCCGGCGCGGCCTTCCAGGGGATTTTTCGGAACCCCTTGGTGGAATCCCGCATTTTGGGGGTGAGCGCGGGCGCGGCGTTCGGAGCAGCCCTGGCCATGGTTCTCCAAAGCGGCCCCGCGGGAATCCAAATTCTCGCCTTCCTGGGAGGGCTTCTTGCCGCAGGACTCGCCATCCTGCTCGGCACAGCTTTCGGAGGGGGAATCCTCGTCTTGGTCCTCTCTGGGGTGCTCGTAAGCTCCTTTTTCTCCTCGCTCGTGAGCCTCGTGAAATACTTTGCTGACCCCTATGTTCAGCTTCCCGGCATCACCTTTTGGCTTATGGGCGGGATTTCCACGGTGCTTTGGCACGATGTGTTGCCTTTGGCGGTTGCCTCCTTTTTGGGGGTGGCGGGGCTTTTTCTTCTGCGCTGGCGGCTGAACCTTTTGACCCTAAGCGAAGCGGAAGCCCAGGCTTTGGGGCTTCATGTGCGCAGGCTCCGGTTCCTCGTGATTGCCCTGGGAACGCTTCTCACCGCGGCCGCGGTCTCCGTGAGCGGGGTAGTGGGCTGGGTGGGCCTGATCGTTCCTCATGCCGCCCGGGCTTTGGTCGGACCGGACCACCTTTTCCTCATCCCCGCCTCCGCCGGCCTCGGCGCCGCCGTCCTCCTCCTTTTCGACAACATCGCCCGCACTGCCCTCCCCACGGAGATTCCCCTCGATATCCTCACCGGCCTCATTGGAGTCCCCGTGTTTTTCGCCCTCTTTATGCGCCAGATCCGCCGCGGTGGAGGGTGGAAATGAGCCTTTTGGCGCGCGCGATCTCTTTCGCCTACGTTCCCGAAAAATACGTGCTCACGGAAGTTACGGTGGAGGTGGAGCGCGGGGAAATCCTGTTCCTTTTGGGCGCAAACGGCAGCGGAAAAACCACGCTTTTGGAGTGCCTGTGCGGTGTGCGCGTACCGCAGCATGGCACCGTTCTTTTGGATGGCCGGGAACTTTTCAAACTTTCCGCGCGGGAGCGCGCGAAATACGTGGCTTATGTGCCCCAGTTTCCCGAGGCCGCTTTTGCCTACACCGTGGAGGAAATGGTCCTCTTTGGCCGGGCGCCCCATGTGGGGCCGTTTGGCCGGCCCGGCCGCAATGACTGGGAGCGGGCTTATCGGGCCTTAGCCCTCGTGGGCCTCGATGGCCTTTCGCTCCGGCCCATCACCACCTTAAGCGGTGGGGAAAAGCGCCTGGTCCTCATCGCCCGCGGCCTCGCCCAGGAAGCGCCCTACCTCCTTTTGGATGAGCCCGACGCCCATCTGGACCCGGCCAACCAACACCGCGTTCTTTCTGTGATCGCCAACCTCGCGAAAGAAGGGCTTGGGGTTGTGGCCACCACCCACAACCCCAATTCCGCCCTCCTATACGGGAAAAGGGTGCTTCTTCTGCGCGCGGGAAAGACCTTGGCTGAAGGAGCGCCGAAAGACGCGCTTTCCGCGGAACTCCTAAAGGAAGCTTACGGCATCCCCTTCCAAATTGTGGGCGACGGTGTAGGTCCGCGCGCCATCCTCCCCAAAGTGGAAGGCTAGGTTAGGGAAAATATTTGTCGATCTTGGCGAGCAATTCCGCGGCGCGGTCCTTGGCCATCCTGTTCCAAAAAGGCCAGTTCCCAATGGGCGCTTCCAAAACGTGACGCAGGAGGGATTCAAAGAGGTCTCGGTCTTTGGCGCGGATTGCATACTCCTTGGCGTAGGCCACGTAGTTATCGAGGTAAGTGGGATCGATTTCGATGGCCCATTCAAAATAGCGTTTCGCCTCGGAAAGCTTCACCCCAAAGAGGATGCCGTAATCGGAGAGGTTGGCCAAAAGGGCGCCGTAGGCCTGGGGCGCGGAGCCGCCCATGTAGGTGGGGTCCAGTTCTATAGCCCGCTCGTAAATCGCCCGAATCTTGGGAAGGGCGAAGAACGCGGAGAACGGGTTCATTTTTCCGAGGAGCTGGCCCCAGCCGTGGCCGGCCCAAAGGAGGGCCCGGGCGTCGGTGCTTTCTCTCACCAGTTCCTGGAATCCTTCATTGGAAAGCTTTAAGGCTTCGTCGAGTCCGGAAAGCCCTAAAGCCCGGAACGCGTAGTCCGCAGCTTTCCGCCAGCCTCGGTCCTCTTCAGGCTCCGGCATAAGCACGGCCCACTCGTACCAGTGCTGGGCCAGTTTCACGAAAAGCTCGGGATTCTGCGGATCCGAAGCCAGGGCCTGCTCATAAAGCGAGATGATGCGTTCCAAAACAGGCAGCTGATAGCGTTCCGGATAAAGCGTTTCCACTTCCCGCAAAAAAGATACGGGCTCAGCCAAAGCCAAGAGGCTTAGCCCAAGGCCAAGAAGCATAAGTCGGCGCATGTTCCCCCTTTCCCCAAAAACTTCCTAAGGATCAGGGTCTTCCGCCATGGGGAAAACGTAGGAATTGGGGAAAGGCTAAAATGGCGGCGGAGGAAACGATGATCCTTGTCACAGGCGGAGCAGGCTATATCGGGAGCCACACGGTAAAAGAGCTTCTCAAGGCCCGCTACGAGGTCGTGGTGGTGGACGACCTTTCCTCAGGACACCGGGAGTTCGTGCTCACCCCCCATTTTGTGCGCACAGATATTCGGGATCGGCAAGCCCTCACCGAGGTTTTCCAGAAATTCCCCATCACCGCGGTCACGCACTTCGCGGCCCTTACCTCTGTTCCCGAGTCCGTGGCCGAGCCCGCCCGCTACTACGAGGTAAACCTTTGGGGAACGTTCAATTTGCTTGAGGTCATGCGAGCCTTTGGGGTGAAACTTTTCGTTTTCTCCTCCAGTGCCGCGGTCTATGGCGACCCCGAGAAAATCCCAATTCCTGAGGATCATCCCACCCGGCCAAAAAGCCCTTACGGGCGGACGAAACTCATGGTGGAGGAGATTCTCGCCGATTACGCGAAAGCCTACGATTTTCGCTACGTTTCCCTGCGGTATTTCAACGCCGCGGGCTCCGATCCCGATGGGGAAATCGGCGAGTGGCACGAGCCCGAGCGCCATCTGATTCCCATCGTGCTTGAGGTAGCCGCGGGAAAAAGGCCGTATCTGGAGATCTACGGCACGGATTATGAGACGCCCGATGGCACGGGAATTCGCGACTACATCCATGTTTCGGACCTCGCTTCCGCCCACGTTTTGGCCCTGCAATACCTGGAGCGGGGCGGAAAAAGCGAGGTTTTTAATTTGGGAATTGGAAGGGGGTATTCGGTGCGGGAGGTGGTGGTGATCTGCCAACGCGTAACAGGGCGGGAAATCCCCGTGCGGGAGGCGCCCCGCCGGCCGGGGGATCCCGCGGTTCTCGTGGCCGATCCATCCAAGGCTATGCGGGAACTGGGCTGGAAGCCCCGCTTTACGGAGCTTGCGCCCATCGTGGAAACCGCTTGGACCTGGCTCCAAAAGAGGCAAAACCTCCGCTGAAACCCCGCCGCTTTGCCCGGTGTAAATAGTTTCGCGTTCGAGGAGGTGGAACATGTTGCGAACGCGACTTTTGGCGGTGGTAGTGGTTTTGGGGTTGCTTTTGGTCCCGGCCTGGGCGCAGACGGCTGCGCCGGCCCAGCCCACGGTGGCCATCAGCAACGAAACTTGCCCGGGCGGGGTGCAACTCACCCAGGTCATCTGGCTTCGTGACGAACAAGTCATCGGGCTTCAGCTTCTCCAGGTGCTCATCCGCATGGGACAGACCTACACGGTCAGGGCGGAGCTCGCGGTAATGCCCACGGCGGTGGTGGTGCGGGGTATCGCCGCGGGCCAACCCATTGAGGAACGCGTACCCATGGGCCAAAGCGTGAAATATAGCTGCGGCACGATATCCACGACGTTGCCCGGCCAAATTACGCCCCCTCCGGAACAGCCCAGTGCGCCGCAGCCCCAGCTCCCTGAGGGTATGCCCAGACCCAACATCTCCCCGGGCATGAGCCCGGCCCAGCTTCTTTCCGCACTCCAGGCCGCAGGAGCCCAGGTGGATGTGCAGGGCTCCGAAAGCAAACCTAAGCTCGGTGACGCCGCGGATCCTATCCTCCTTGGTGCCCTTCCCGGCGGCTTTGCCGCCGTGGGAATCTGGGTGAGCACCACGGGCTCCCTCCGCGTCTCTGTTGCCTACGACCGGCCGGGCGCCTTCGTTTGGGTCTGGGTGGTACCTGTGCCCAACTTCTGGAACACGGCCATGGCTTGGTCGCCCTGGCCCGGCGGAGGCATCTCTGTTTCAGTCGACCGGCCCCAGATGTACCAGCCCCTCACCCAGTGGGGCAACGCACCCGTTCCCGGAACCCTCTTTTTCGTGCTCATCATCAAGTGGGAGATGAGCCCCATGCCCTTCCCGTTCGTGCTCGCCCTTTCCAACTAGCTTGAAAAGCCCACATAGCCAAGGGGCGCCCTCGGGCGCCCCTTTTTATTTCCCGCACCCCGCGCCCCTCGCGTTATCATCCTAAAGGACCATGGAAGAACTTAAGCCAGGGATGCGGGTGCGGGGAGAATTTTGGCCCGAACCCGTCCGCATCCTTTGGGCTGAGGAAAGAGCCGGCCTTTGGCGCGTGGAGGCCGTGGGGGAAAACACCGGCCGCTACTTCGGCGAACGCTGGCTCTCCGCCGATGACCTCGCTTCACTTGAGATCCTTCCTGAAGGACGCCCGGATTTTTCCGGTTCCGCGGAGGCGGTGTTCCTCGGTCTTGAAGCACACCGGGTGAAGCTCGCCCACCAATTCGATCCCCTCCACGCCCTCCACGTCTCCCTCATCGATCCTCTTCCCCACCAGATCGACGCTGTCTACTTTCACATGCTCCCCAAGGCGCGGCTTCGCTTTCTTTTGGCCGACGATCCCGGCGCCGGAAAAACGATCATGGCCGGCCTTCTCCTCAAGGAGCTCAAATATCGGGAGATGGTGGAGCGCGTCCTCATCGTAGTTCCGGGGCATCTCCGCGACCAGTGGATTCGCGAGCTCAAGGATAAATTTGGCGAGACCTTTCAGGTGGTGGACCGCGGCCTTCTCGATGGCGCCTACGGCCGCAATCCCTGGCGGGAATTTTCCCAGGTTCTCACCTCCATGGACTTTGCCAAGCAGGACGATGTCCTTTCCACCCTCGCCGACGTGGAATGGGACCTGGTGATTGTGGACGAAGCCCATAAACTCGCAGCTTACCGATACGGCGAGAAAACAAGGAAAACCCAGCGCTACCGCTTGGGCGAGGTCCTTGCGAAAAACTCCCGATTCCTCCTTTTCCTCACGGCCACCCCGCATCGGGGCGATCCCGAGAACTTCCGGCTCCTTTTGGCCCTTTTAGACCCCGATCTTTTCGCAAGTGCTGAGCTTTTGGAGGAGGCGGTGCGCCGCGGCGAAAACCCGCTGGTCTTGCGCCGACTGAAGGAGGATTTGAAGACCATCGACGGTGTTCCCCTTTTCCCGCCGCGGCATGTGCACACCGTCCTCTTTCGCCTTTCTCCGGAAGAGGCCAACTTCTATTGGGCCCTCACCCGCTACGTGCGGGAAGGGTTCAACCGCGCCCTCGACACCGAGCGGAGGAACGTGCAATTCGCCCTTATGCTTCTACAGCGGCGGCTGAGCTCTTCGCTTTATGCCGCCCGCCGCTCCCTCGAGCGCCGTAAAGACCGCCTCCAAAAGCTCCTCCAAAAGGGCGAGCTCCTCCGCGAGCGCGGCGAAATCGAGGAAGAGGAACTGGAAGATCTTCCCGAAGTCGAGCGTTGGAAGGTGGAGGAGGAGCTTCTTTCCCGGCTCACCGCCTCCCAAACGTTGGAGGATCTTGCCGAGGAAATCCGCGCCCTGGAGGAGCTCATCCGCATGGCCCGGGAGCTCGAGCGGCAAGAGGTGGAGACAAAACTCCGCGAGCTCCAAGGCCTTTTGCGGACACTTGGCGAAAAATACCCAGGAGAAAAGCTCGTGGTGTTCACGGAATCCCGGGATACCCTCGAACATTTGGCCGCCAAAATCCAGCGCTGGGGCTATTCGGTAAGCGTCCTCCACGGCGGAATGAATCTCGAAGAACGGATCCGCGCGGAGGCGGAATTCCGCGAGCGCACCCAAATCCTCGTTTCCACCGAGGCGGGCGGCGAGGGCATCAACCTCCAGTGCGCCTCCCTCATGGTGAACTACGACATCCCCTGGAACCCCAATCGCCTCGAGCAGCGCATGGGCCGCATCCACCGCTACGGCCAGCAAAAGGAGGTGCACATCTACAACCTCGTGGCTGAGGATACCGTGGAAGGCGAAGTCCTCCGCCGCCTTTTCCGAAAGCTCGAGGAGATCCAGAGGGCCATGGGTTCGGATCGGGTCTTCGACGTGATCCAGGAGGTGTTGCGGGGCCAAAGCCTTTCCGACCTCATTGTGGAGGCTTTGGCTGGCCGGAAAACCCTGGAGGAGATCGCTGCGGAGATCGAGCGCATTCCCAACGAGGAGGCCATTCGCCGCATCCGCGAGGCCACCGCCGAAGCCCTCGCCACCCGGCACATCGACCTTTCCCGCATCCTGGGCGAGGAAAGAAAAGCCAAGGAAAACCGCCTTGTTCCCGAATACGTGGAGGCTTTCTTCGAGCGGGCCGCGGGATTCCTCGGACTTCGGGCCTGGAAAGGTGAGGACGGCTTTTGGCGCGTGGAGTCTGTGCCCTCTTTCCTCCGCCAGCGCTCTCCTGATTTCCGCAGCCGCTTTGGGGAAGTACGCGAGCGCTACCGCAAGCTCACGTTCTACAAGGAGAAGGCTTTCCACGAGGGTGGCGAATACATCGCTCCCGGTCACCCGCTGTTTGAGGCGGTTTTGGAGGAGATCCTGGCCCGAACTTCCTCGGATTGCGAGCGGGGCGCGGTGTTCTTCGATCCCCGGGGCCGGCTTTCTGGGACCCTCTTTTTCGTAGAGGCTTCCCTCGAGGACGGAAACGGAGAACCTGCGGCAAAGCGCCTTTTTGCGGTCCTCTCCAACCAAAACGGGATGGAACCGGTGAACCCCTCCATCCTCTACGACCTTCTTCCCGGAGAGGGAAAGGCGAACATCGACTTTCCTGATCCGGAGAGCGTGCGCGGCTTTGTCGCCAAAGAGCTCGTTCCGAAGTTTCTCATGGAGGTGAAGACCGAGCGCGTGCGCCAGGCGGAGATTCGCCGCCGCTATGGCCTCCGCTCCCTGGAAACCCTGATCGGCGAAGCTGAAGCTAACCTTTTGGAGCTCGAGATGCGAAGGGCCTTCGGCGAGGAGATCCCCCAGATGGTTTTGGACCGGGCGCGCGAGCGCCGCGAGGCTTTGGAGGAACGCAAGAAAGCCCTTTTGGAAAAACTACGGCGCGAAACCACCCTCCTTCCCGGGAAGATCAAAATCCTCGGCATGGTGGCTGTCCTCCCTGCGCCCGCCGAGGAAGAAATCCCAGACCCCTCCCTGGAAAAGATCGGGATGGAAGTGGCCATGGCCTACGAGCGGGAGCAAGGTCGCATCCCTACGGACGTCTCCCGGGAAAACCTGGGCTACGACATCCGCTCCGTGGGAAAGGACGAGGTGCGCTACATCGAGGTGAAAACCCGGGCGAAAAAGGGGCCGGTAACCCTCACCCAAAACGAGTGGCTCATGGCCCACCGCCTGGGCGAGGAATATTGGCTCTATGTGGTCACCGTGGAAGGTGAAGCTCCAAAGCTTTGGATCATCCGCAATCCTGCGGAACTTCCCGCAGAGAAAAAGACGGTGGTGCAGTACGAGCTCGATTGGCAAAAATGGGCCAAGGCCGCCTAGAATGCGGGGATGGGCGAGCGGAAGGAGCTTTTGGAAAAGGAGCTTTCCCGTCTTTTGGAGTTCGTGAAAAAAGAGGAGCCGCCACCGGAGAAGGTGATCCTCTTCGGCTCCATGGGCCGTGGGGAAGAGGTGGCGGAGTGGACGGATTTGGACATCGTCATCATCCAGCGCACAGATCTTCCGTTTTTCCAGCGCATTCGCCGCTTCCTTGAGCGCTTCAATCCCCAGGTGGCCATGGATGTTCTTATCTACACGCCGGAGGAATTCGCGGAGCTAGCGTCCACCCGCAGATTTTTCCGGGAAGAGATTTTGGAGCGGGGCCAGGTTATCTATGAACGAGGCCGCGACTTGGTTTGAATTTGCCCGCACCGACCTCAGGATGGCCGAGCTCGCCCTGGACGCCGGCCTCTTCAACCAGGCCTGCTTTCACGCCCACCAAGCCGTGGAAAAGCTTCTCAAGGGTTTTATTCTCGCGCGGGGAAAGCGCGTGCCCCGTACGCATAGCCTCTTGGATTTGGGACGCCTGGCCCAAGAGCTCGGTTTTCCTCAGGAGCTTAGGAACAAAATCCGCATCCTCGATGGCTACTACCTTCCCACCCGCTATCCCGATGCCCTTCCCCACCTTTCCCATTTACCCCAGCGTGAGGAAGCCGAGGAAGCCCTTTCCCTTGCCAAAGAGGCGTGGCAATGGATCATGGGGAGGAAGGATGAACATGGAAAAGCGGTTGATTGAGGAGGCTTTTCCTCTGGAGGACGTCTCACGGGAATCCGTGAGGGAGAAAAACATTCGGCAGGGACACATCTCCACCCTGCACATTTGGTGGGCCCGCCGGCCGTTGGCCGCCTCCCGCACCACCGCCTTCGCCGCTTTGGTCCGGGATCCCGGCGACGAGAAATTGCGCGAGCAACTTCTAGAAATCGTAAAACAACTTGCCCCTTGGGAGGTTGCCACGGGTGAGGTTGCCGGAAGCAAAGAGCTTTTGGCCAAAGCGCGGGAGCTCATACGCAAGAATTTCGAGGGAAGGGCGCCCAAAGTTTTGGATTGTTTTGCCGGCGGAGGCGCTATTCCCTTGGAAGCTCTGCGTTTGGGCTGTGAAACCTATGCCTTGGAATATAACCCCGTGGCTGTGCTCATCCTCAAGTGCGTCTTGGAAAATCCCCAGCGCTACGGAAAAGCCCTCCTTTCGGAGGTGAGAAAGTGGGGCGAATGGGTGCTGGAGGAAGCGCGAAAGGAACTGGCGCGCTTTTATCCTCCCGATGAGGACGGCTCCACCCCTGTGGGCTACATTTGGGCTCGGACCATTCCCTGTCAGAATCCTGCTTGTGGCGCGGAAATTCCCCTCATGCGCCAAACTTGGCTTGCCAAGAAAGGGAGGAAGCGCATCGCCCTGCGTTTAATTCCCCGCACCTCCCCTCGCCCCTCACCCGTCCCCTCTCCCCTCGGGGGAGAGGGTTCGGTTCACTTCCCAGGAGAGACCGGTACCCAATTTCCCTCTCCCCTCGGGGGAGAGGGTGGGGGTGAGGGGGACCCTCCCAAACCCTGGGTGGACTTCGAAATCGTGGAAGGTGAGGCGATCGATTTCGATCCCGAGGAGGGGACGGTCGCGCGGGCGAATGTGCGCTGTCCCGTTTGTGGGGCGCGCATGGATGACGACACCACCCGGCGGCTTTTCCGGGAGGGCAAGGCTGGCCAGCGGATGGTCGCCGTGGTCTTACATCACCCGGAGCGGAGGGGCAAAACCTATCGCCTCCCAATCGAGCGGGACTTTCAAGCCTTCCGTGCCGCGGAGCAGGCCCTGGAAGAAAAGCGCCGGGAGCTTTGGGAAAAGTGGGGCATGGACCCCGTGCCGGATGAGCCAACCCCGATTGGCGGAGGACCGGGAGCCGAACGAGCCTTCAGCGTCCACAAGTACGGCCTCACCCGCTGGGGCGACCTGTTCAACCCTCGCCAGAAGCTGGCCCTCATCACCTTCGCCGAAAAAGTCCGCCAGGCCCACGCCCAGATGCT
>OGCH01000741.1_pt1 | contig 15091 bp, 23 predicted proteins | sample 1570111 | NCBI WGS metagenome assembly OGCH01 (sample SAMN03436243, study PRJEB24508) | hot springs metagenome | biome: Desert Springs; feature: Hot Springs; material: Water | place: USA: Great Boiling Spring, Nevada | collected 2008-12-01 | depth 0 m m | reverse complement strand
CCGCCCCAACACACCCCCCTAAAAACCCAACCCATCCCCGACAGGAGGCCCCTCCGCTGGAGCATCAGTCTCCGGCGGGAGGACTATCTCCTCCTGTCCGGGAATAGGCCTCACGGGAGGGCCATGGTGGATGAAACCATGGTGGCTCCTGCTCTCGGGAGTCCTGAAACAACCTCGATTTTGGCTGTGGGGGCGCGGGTTGAACGGGCGCCTAAACTGCTGGCTGAGGGCCATCTGGTTAGGGATGGCTCTTATCCCACATGTCCTTCCGGCGGCCTACTCGGTGTGGGTAATCCCATAGCTGCTGCTGGACTGATGAAGGTGGCTGAACTCTATTGGCAGCTTTCGGGAAGGGCCGGCAGGAGGCAGGTGTTAAACCTCTACGTAGGCGTTGCACAGGCCTGGGGCGACTTGGTCGCCCAAGTGGTCGTCTGTAGAGTTTAAAGCCGTGAACAATCATAAACCGCCAATAGATTTTTCAACGGACTGGTTAGGTGTGGGAAGGCCTGCTCCATGGACAACCTTTTTTAACCCGCTCCTTGCAGCATGAATGGATTTGTCCTTTGAAGAGATCGAGCTATTCAAACGCCGTGCCAACGCCTTCCTGCATAATGCAGAGAGGTTGATGGAAGAAGGAGAATGGGACTTGGCGATGTTTAACCTCGAACAGTATTGCCAGCTGACACTCAAATATAAGTTGCTGGCGAAAAAGGGAGCCTACCCTAGAACCCATTCCCTCAGATCTTTAATCCGGATGCTGGGTGAGTCTTTCCCTGAATTGCTGGAACTTGTCCAGGATGAGAGAAAACTTCACTACATCGCAAGACTTGAGGAAGCATACATAGTTTCAAGGTATCTGCCCTACAGTTTCGAGGAAAGAGAGGTACGGGATATCTATAGATTTATCGTGGAGGTGTTTAAGCCTGATGTCGAAAAAGTATGAGGACAAAATACTGGACTATTTGAAAAACTATATGGGTGTGGGGAAAATTGTAAAAGAGATTCTGAGTAAGATAGACCCTGGTGTGAGGGTTTTTCTATTCGGATCCGTGGTCAGGGGACAGTATACTGCTTCAAGCGACATCGATGTCTTGGTGGTCACAGAAAAAATCGGTGAAAAACATATGATGGTTGTGGAGGTTTATAGAAGTATTGAGGCACCTGTACAGCTCCACGTCACCACACCTGAGAAGTTCGCAGACTGGTACCTTCGGTTTATACCAGAGGATGAGATTGTTGAAGTTTAGTGCGTTTTACAGGCTTGGCTGGTGTAAATATGGATATGCGGTCAAATGGTTTGCCGGAACGCTGAAACATATATTTTAAGATGCAAGAGTTTTTAATACTCTTGAGGATACAGGGAATAATAAGCTGGGTGACATTTGGGATTTGAGACATGTAGACAGAAGTGGATGTTTCATAGCAAGGGCCCAGAGGCTTTATCCACACGCCGGAGCTTAAAGTAACGGAGTTACAGACCCGCTTTGACTAGTCGATGCGGAGATCTAGGTCAAGCCTTACTTCTTTGATGTTGATGAAATGTTTGTCTTTTGTTACAAGCTTAAGGTTGTTATTCAATGCAACCGATGCGATGATTAGGTCGGTGGCTGGAATAGGCTTTCCCCTACTCTGCAGTTCTAGGGAGAGTTTTAGGGCTGTATTGTAGTCGGTCTTGGACGGATACAGAACTTTGAACTCTAGCTCGATAACTTTAGGAAACTCAATTAGGTTAAGTATTGTGGTGCAGCCTTGTGACTGCTGCCCTTTTTTGTAGACCTCGATCAGCTTACTTGTGTCGTAGAGGTATCCCTATATTTTATCTTCCTCAGCTTCTCATACATCTCGATGGAAAACTCTAGCTTGAGCTCAGCTAAACCTTTCCTAAACTCTTCACCCAATTCCTCCAAAAGCTTTGATGTCGTCTTCTCGTAGCACCCTCCTCAAGCCTAGCCAAATAATCCATTATCGCTTTTCTAACCACCTCACTCCATCTTACCTCCCTGTACTTCCTCATCTTCCTATACACCTCTTTGGGGACTGAAAGCGTTATGTTTAGTATCGCACAACATTGTGAAAACGCATATTTAAGTGAATTCCCTTAGGGAATCAGCAAAGCCAAAAATGTAAATAAGATTGATGCATGTTTTTGCTGAAACCTTTCGAGTAAATTCGGCTGTATTTTGGTCCTTGCAGTGGGAGTATAACATAGGGCAGCCTCTCCAAGGATATGGTTGTTTTTGAATAAACTCCATGATTCGGGTCGGAAAACAAATAAGAAAAACTTATTGAAATTTCTCCACCTTGAGGGACCTCAAAAAGTATCCATCCCTTTGAAATTCCCCCGTAAAGCAATGTCACTGTTTTAATTTCAGGCTTGTCTCCAGGACATACAGCGAATTCTGCGCTATAGCCTGTTCCGTTGACGAAGACCTCGAAGTTAAGTATACCGATAGATGCTGTGTCGTCGCCCTTCACTTTAAACGGAACACAGTCTCAAAACAGAGTGGATAAAAATCTTTTTCTCCAATGATTTTGTCAAGGCAGCCAATACACCTAGTTTTGATGCCGTGTAGGTTACGTGGACCCTGAGGGTTTTTCCATAAGTATGGGAACTGTGATGGGCAAAATACTGTTGGATTGGTTGCTGAAGCATATTTTGTCGAGTGGCTTTCGAGCTTAAGGATATGAGGTAAGATCCGTTACCAGCCATGTTGTTGAGGTCAGGTGGATTAAGAAGGACGGCTTACCTATGAGTGGGTGGATGAAGAAGGTGAGGTGTTGGAGAAAATACCTGCGGAGCTGAGGATGATTGTTAAAGAGTTTTGCGAGAAGGTCGTTGATATACCGATAGAGGATGATGGAATTGTTCCAGTATACCTTAAAGAACATCTGTTGTTCGGGGAGAACTTTGAGATAATCTCGAAGCACCGCGATAGGTTTATAACCACTAGTATAATCTTTGACCGCGAATTTGAGCCATTCCTATCAGCGTAAGGGATGGAGCTTGTCTACATGCTTGATTACCAGCTAAGGACATATCTACATAAGCCACCCACCAAAAAGCTTGAAGAAGCTCCCGAAAATGTTGAGAAGGTACTTGAAGAGAAAGGGTTTTGAGCTAAGTTTTGGTTAACGTCCAACCCCTGGTTGATTAAGCTTTAACCAACAAGCTATCCGACACCACCAACAACCTCCCTACACCAACACGATACCAGACTTAGTGACAACTGGCACACTACAGCAGCACAGGACGCTACTCGAACCCCATCCGCCAAAACCCACTAACACAACTTCAATTCTGATGTCATGCCGAGCTGACGGTCTGCTGTGGATGTTATCTTTGGTGGGACACCTCTCAGAGAACAACGCTTAGGCACAATTTGCGGTGTAGGTCAGCATGTCCGAGTATATTTATATATTCGTTTTAACATGCATACATACATGAAAACAATTACTATCCGTGATGAAACATACAACCGCCTAGCTATGCTAAAGCAGGAAGGGGAAAGCTTCAGCGATGTGATAGACAGACTGCTGATACATGAAAGGTTTAACTTGATTGAATATTTCGGTTGTTTAAGGGATAGTAAGGTCATAGACGAGATAGCTGAATATTCGAGGAAGTTCCGCGAGGCTGCGAGGCTTAGGATATGAATTTGGTCGACACCTCTTTTCTCATCGACTACTTCAAGGGGGTTGAAGCGGTAAAAGGCCTGGTCACGGCAGGTGAACAGTATGTAACTACTGTGATAACCTTTCACGAGATTATGACAGGCTTAAAAAGGGCCCGTGCAAAAAAGGAGGAATCCTTCTTCAAAAGAATACTCTCACGGATGACGGTTCTAGAGTTTGACGTAAGGGCGGCTGAAGAATCCAGCACGATAGCGGCAAAATTAGAGGCCATTGGAATGAGTGTAAATGCATTAGACATCCTAATAGCTGGAATAGCGGTGGCAAACGGTGTCAGTAAAATTGTTACTAGAGACCGTGACTTCTTAGAGATAGCGAAGGTTGCCGACATAGATGTCTTGACTTATTAAAGCCCTCCACGCATATAGGAGGGCGTGTAACTATGCCAGAAGCCTTTAACCTTCTCCAGCAACTGCCGTAAAGAGGGAGCGCTCTATCCCCTGAGCCTATCTATCTTTAGAGCTACTGCTTAAACAATTCAACGGAGGCGGTTGATGCTCACAAAACTCGGATATGTTAAGGTGCGCACCGGAGAACCACCTGGCAAGTCGGCTTGTAAGCAGAAGTCGTGAGATGATTTGCAACGCACCTAAAGTGGTTTAGGCCCATTGTGAGCTTCTGTAGGCTGCTCCAAGAATGATAGGAAAAAAAGACAGTATATGGTTTGTTGTGAGTTCATCCGAGCTCTTTGAATATCTTAAGCTGGGTCTTAACCCATACTATGAGGGGATACGTCAGCAGGATTGAGCTGGCCATAGGTGTGAAGGTGTCGGATGCAGGACGCCTTCTGGCCCGTGAGTCGAAGAGGCTAGGTCTAGAAGTTTGGTATGAGGAAAAGTTGCTGAGAAAATAAAACTAAACTATTTGTATAGCAGCGTGGTGTTACGTAAGACTTGTAAAGGAGGGACAGCGGTCTTAAATGAGACATGGCCATGGATAGGGTGGGGCTGTTGCGTGGTTCGTATGTCCTGTTGTTGAGGAATAATGGGACCCGGAGAATTAGGGTGGGGAGGCTGGGAGTGCTGCTGTTCAGTAGAGGCTTCTACGCATATTTTGGCTCGATGTTTGGGCCTGGCGGTCTAGAAGCAAGAGTTAAAAGACACCTCGGCAGAAGAAAAAAGAAACACTGGCACATAGACTACATCCTCGACCACATGCGGGTAAGCACCGTCTACGTCCTGCTCGGCAAAGACCTTGAAAGCCGTCTGTCTAGAATGGCTGTGATGCGGTACTGTTATGTAAAGGGTTTTGGGTGCAGCGACAAGAGAGGAGACAGGTCACACTTAATTTACCTTAAAAACTCGAGGGAGGCAGGAGAGTTCAAAAAATTCCTCATCTCAGTAGGTTTCAGAAAATACAGGCCAGGAGTGTTTGTCAGCCGAAAACCTGTGGTAAATTGAGAATTGTTTTACAGCCAACGCCCGATAGATAGCGGGGCATGGTTACATACAATCCAGTGGCGACCATTCGCCGCCAATGGTGTGGGACGGCACATCGGGTGTTTTGTGGCTATATCCCATGCCGCTACTAGATCTCTATCTGCTTGGAAACCACACCATCCCACCCATACGGTATGTCTATCTTAGCGGCTGGGGCGCAGACAAAACCAAGCCAACCGTCTCCAGCGGAATTGAGGCGGTAAAACTCCTAAAACAGGTCATCTTGACAGAGTGCCTGAACAGTTAAAAAAGTGCGTAGTTAGCTTGGAATTGACCCTCCAGACGTCTCGGAAGCTATCCCAGTCAGCGCAGGATAGAAGACTGTTGCGCTGTCAGCCTAAAAATATCTGTTTAGCTAGAGCGCCATGGTATTAGTCCGTATTATCGAGAAGGACGGTGAAAGTATAGTGACAGATTCATATGGTAAACATCTTGTATACACTTCGTGAGCACTACCATATCAGTAAGAATCTAAAAAGATCTAAAAAGGAAAATGGAAGACTCAGAGGCATAGTGGACTGGAACGATGAGATAAGGCGTTTCCTCGAAGCAAGGGTTGGTGAGCTTTACAGGCGGGAAAAAATAGCGGAGGTCAGGAGGGTTATCTCACTGTTGCCTGAAATGCCGCCAGGGCAGTGTAACAAAATACGTGAGGGAGGACCGTGATAGTAATTGACTCATCCTCTCTTACAAAAAATCTATTAAAGGAGGAGGGGTGGGAAGGAGTAGAGCAGTATGTAGAGAAGGGAGCCATCTCACTAGACCATACCAGGTAAGAGATCCTAAATGCGGTCTGGAAGCATTGTAAAATAAAGCGCGTCATTGATACAGAGCTTGCTAAGAAGTTGCAGAACGTGTTGAACGAACTAATAGACTCAAGGGCCCTGCTATTCGAGGATGAAAACAAATATGTCAACGAGGCGTTGTATATTGCACAGGCCTTAAAGCGTGGCCAGCTACTAACGAGCAAAACTCAAAGCAATATTTGTGACGTAGCATGATGTGAGGTAAGGCTTCCCGCTAAAAACCCATTTTGTGGTTACATATCATCAAACAATGCACAGCTTCTAGAAAGATGCCCTAAGATTACAAGGTGTTGGGCTGATTCAGCTTGAGAGGATGTCGGAAGGGTAGATGAACCCGAGGGAAATCTTAGAGCAGTGTAAGAAAACAAAATTCAGAACTAGTTTTCTGCGTTGGTTTGATATATGATTATGCCTGTCCATTTCTTGGTCTTTAGGGCTTGCCATTCTTCACTAGTATAGACATGTGGCAACCTAGCCGAGTATATAGTGATAACCTCGATGGAGGCAACAGCCAATCTGAGGTCGTTGAGAGGCTAGGACGACCATCACCGTTTAATGTGTTGGCCATTGCGCTGAGGATGGCTCTTGAGCCGGATCCGAGGAGGCTTGACACACCATAGGCCAAGTCGCAGATGTTAGAGAATTTAAGCCGCCAAACCATATCACATAACATGCGGCTGATAGACATCTCACAGGAGATAAGTCCCAAGACCCAAGTCTTCCCCACCTATCCATCGCCATATTTCATGCTCTGGACGAAAAGGGACATTTACGGGTTTGAGGCTGAGGTTATGATGATGGCTGTTCACACGGGGACGCATGTTGACGCACCCTACCACTTCACACCGGAGGGGAGGAGAATAAGCGAGGTTAACCCTGAGTCCCTTATAGGAGAGGCTGTTGTAGTGGATTTGAGCGATGCGGCTGATAGGGAGTTGATAACCCTATCCAGATTCCGTGAGTCACTCAACAGGGCTGGGACGGAGCTGAGGGAGGGTGACATAGTATTGGTGAGAACGGGCTGGGACAGATACCTCGGAGATGAGAGGTATATCAGAGATTATCCCGGTCTGGCCTTGGATGTGGCTGAGCACCTCGCATCCAAGAAGATCGCAGCATTGGGCGTGGATACGCCCAACCCAGACCATCCGGACGACACGTCATTCCCAGTTCATAACACACTCCTCCCAAAGGACATACTGATTATAGAAAACCTCACAGGCCTAGAGAGGATACCCCGCCAGAGGCTACAGTTCATTGGACTACCCCTTAAGCTGAAAGGTCTTAGCGGCTCACCAATAAGAGCTGTCCTCATAGAGCCTTAGCCATCCGGAGACCCACCTGCCCCCCTTGATAGAGTCTCAGAAGCCTAGAGACACCCTTGCTAACACTATCCTCCTACCCACGCCGTCACCTCCCACCACATATCCATCACCCTCCAGCCCTACAAGATCCGAGGGGCATAGCCCATCAAATCTCCTATCTATCCCAAGAGCTTATCAGGAGATGGATCGGATTCACCCTGACAGAGGAGGCTGATAAGGGTGTAGCATAAATGGAGAACACTAGGCGTCTTACACAGGTTCACGACCGACTGGCCAAGACTTTTTCTAACCTATTCACTAAAAACGCTCACACTCTACCAGAGGTCGGTAACTTCTTCCATATCGAGAAGAGGTTCAAAAACCTTACATGGTATAGGTGGGCTCTAGATAGGCTTGGTCTAAAATATCAATACCAGAGGTTCGGTTTAAGGAATACTGTTGAGAGGTTCTTGAAGCAGAGGACTATGCAATATCATGCATAAGCTTATATACTGATCTCGCAAGAGAGGATTGAAAGGATGCAGACAAGGCACAAGATACGTGTCAAATGCCCTAATTGTGGCTGGACCCAAGTCACCAAGGCGATAAAGAAGGTAACCTGTCACAGGTGTGACTACGTGTACACCATCAAGCCCAAGCACAGGTTTAGAAGGGTCGCAGGATATGTTGACGAGGACGATAGGTACAGGCGCCGGATGTGGGGCTCGCATCTGGCGTGGGACTACGTTGTCGGCTAAGCTCAGTAAGCTAAGATATCCCATATGCGCCTACCCCGACAGACTCGACAAAGACCGCTGGATACATCACATGACCAGGATGCACGGGATGAACAGCTCTTAATTCCCTTTAGAAAACTGCTCAATGAAAAAGAGGGAGGGCTTGGCCTACCGAGCCTCCTTCACCTATCAAGCCTTGATGCCGAGCTCTTCCTCAAGGATCTGAGGATGAAGGGGTTAAGAGAGGGAGAACCGCCCTCTCTTAAGGGCCCGCCTCATCAGGGCTTTCTCCATCCAGACCGCTATCGCTCCGAGGGAGAGAATCACTGTTGAGCCTTTGAGGTAGAGAAGTTTCCTGTAGCGGAGGCGACGATTGGGTGGATGATGTAGAAGAACGGGGAGTAGGGGAGGACTGCCTGAATCTCTGTTGGGAGCACCTCAACGGGTATGGAGACGCTCGAGAAGGGGGCAGCGAACTGTACTACGTTCTGTATAATCCAAGGAGAGCGCAGAGCGATAAGTATCGAGCTGGAGAGATTCCTAAAATAGTTTACGAGAGGAGGTACGATAGTGTCCAAATAAGGCTTTAAATACCCTCTTGGGGCGTCTATTTTGACTCACGAGGACTACCATGGGAGGTGTTCAGTAATAAAAACCGTTATCTGAACACTATCTTTAAAGCAAACCACATGAAATAAGTGAGAGTGACTGTCAGAACAGCATGATGTTAACACAACTATACAGGTAGGAGCTTAGAGATATGACGAAGAAGATCTTCAACAGTGATCATGCGGTGCTAGAGATTGCGAGAAATTATTACCTCGAGTAGTGTTTTAGGTATCTGTGATTATGTAAGTATTTTTCATAATCCATAAACGTCCTTTTCTTGTGAATTTTCTTCTTGCATATTCTATGAGGTTTTTAATCCTTTCACTTGTCCTAACCGGTACTCCTTCGACAAGCGCCGAGATGATTAAAGGATTCATCCTACTTAACATTGACCCGATTTCCTCATATGTGTAGATGAAGATGTCTGTTCTAGGTGTTTTTAATTCAGTTGCTAACCCGAATCTATCCAATATGTTGGTGTGCTTTACTTGACTGCTCACAACCAATAGGTCAATATCACTCCAGTCTCCTCCACCACTTCTGCTCCATGACCCGAACAATATTACAGCCTCTATCTCGATTGTTCTTACTAGCTTTTCGATTATTCCCTCTATAGTTCTAGTCCGGCTTTCTTCAAGCATTCTCTCACCCAGCTAATTATTCTTTTACCTGATTCTAACGCCCTCATGGCTACTGATTCATCATAGTACATGCTTGGGTATCCGGACTCGAAGGCATTAGGATATCTGGAGGGAATGTAATGTCTATCTAACTCCCGTCCTGCTACGTATAATTGTTCATCTACGCTATGCTCAACTTCTCTAACATAGTCGAGCAATTCGGTTATGCTGTTGCCCCAGCTACTCCTGCCATGGATGTATAGGAGGGCTTTAATAGCTTTCTCAGCAGCCTGCTGTGTTTGGAAGCAACTCCATTCATAATTCTTGGACTTGAAGCTATCCTCAGCCGCTTTTAAATCTCTCAGAGATTGAGCCGCCCACCTCCTCGCCTCCTCAAAACGGTCCAAGACCCTGTTTTACACCCTCTAGAATTTATTTAAAATTTTGAGCCGCATCAATATATAAAGCATTGATAACTATGGTATCGAAAGTTTTGCTAAATTAGCAACATTCTCATCGGTTGTAGTGTGCGTTTAAACGGATTGAAGACTAGGCCTAGAATCTCTAACGTAACAACTCCTAGAATAGGGTGGTCATCTTTTTCACCCAACACCACAGGCGTATGCCCCTCTCCCTGAGGAAGGGCGATGTAGCATTCTGAGACCTTCCTCTTTATCACGCTTCCATCCGCAAGCACAAATTCATGCTCCCTCAAGGGGTTTAACCCTATCTTCCTCCAAATCTCCTCAGGTAAAACAGTGTAAGTAGCACCACTATCTACTAGGAGCCGAACACTCTCCTCCCCCAACGGACCTTTAACCCTTCCTTCAATGTATGTTATTCCCATTTTATACACCTAGTAATGACGCCGACTTTGCTCCCACTTGGGTAATAAACATTAGCTTATCCCTACGAATGGTGGAATAAGAGGGTATGTTAAGGAAAAGTGATAGTGTCCGGATAAGGCTTTAAATACAATTAAGGATGGCTATCTCCCAACCTAGGCGATTATCAGAAAGACTTCTTAACTCTATGACCACTTATCCGGACACTATCGGAAAAGTTTATGGATGCGTCAGCTTCGCGAGAACTTATTTCCTCTAGATACCTGAACGCAAGTTTTGTCAACTCGAGATCTATGAAGGCTGCCTCGTGGGTCCTCACGCTCCCGGGTTTTTCAGAAGAGGGGCTGTTATGGAGCTCCTAAACTAGGTGTCTGATGACATACTGAACAGTCGTAAAGTAATTCTGAGGAAAATTGTCGACAATTAAGTACGCTGTGATGAAGATATAGACAGGGATAGGAGGGCTGAGCCTGTTGAAGATGTTATCGTTGGGCGTGACATTGTGGAAAGGGTGGCAGTTCTGTCATATATATGGAGGTTCTACAGGTTCAACCCTCTCGCACTACACACAGTCGTAAGAAACACCGCCCACATACTCCTGGGCCCGCTGGGCAAGATGTACAGTCATGCGACGGCGGCGATATGGGGTGTGGCAGCCATCACCATTGCTCTAGCTGTAGGCTTTAGCCGCAACGTTACCGTGGCTAAAAACCCTGAGAGAATGTAGGAAGCTCATGGATAATTGGAGACCGTAACATATGGGGGCTACATACAGACTCTTTTATATGCTGGTCAAACCTGTATTAAACAGGGGTCTTCTATGGCTGTTAAAGAGCTTAAGTCGAGGATGTTGAAGCTGCTGAGGGAGGACGAGGAGTTCAGGTACGCCGTAGCAGGCCTTCTAGGAATGGAAGAGATACTTAAGAGGCTTGACAGACACGAGGCCGAACTAGTAAGACTCAGGGAAGATATGATCAAGCTTAGAGAAGATATGGTTGGAGGCTTCAAAAGACATGATGTCGAATTGGCAAAGCTTAGAGAAGATATGAATAGACTTAGGGAGGACATGATTGAGGGCTTCAGGAGACATGATGCCGAGTTAGCCAAGCTTAGAGAGGACATGAATAGGCTTAGGGAGGATATGAACCGTGGTTTTGAGCTTGTGGAGAGGCATATCAGCGCCTTGGGCGCTAGGTGGGGTATCATAGCTGAGAGCGCCTTCAGGGAGAGCCTGAGGGGTTTGCTGGAGAGGGAGCTCGGGTACAGGGTTGAGAAATGGACTGTTTTTGATGAGGCGGGAAAGGTCTACGGATACCCAAGCCCAGTAGACATCACAATAAGCGATGGAAAACTCATACTTGTAGAGGTATCTTCACACGTAAGGGCCTCCGACATAAGCGAGTTCAAGAGAAAGGCAGAACTTTATACAGAGAAGACAGGAAAGAAACCCGAGAGACTAGTCACACACCATACATAGACGATAAAGCGGCACAGACAGCTAAAGAACTAAAGATAGAAGTATACACAAAACTCTGACAAAAACAACTTACAAAGACCCCAAACCATAAGATACATTTCCGGATGCCCCTATGCCGTCAAGACCGTCAAGCCTCCGAATCCTGACAGTGATACCTTTGCGGGAACATGCGGCCACCATGGCCCCAGACTAACCTTAATAAACACCACCCCAGCAGATGCAGCCATAAAACAAGCTTTGACAGTAGACAGCGCGGCTGAGACAGGACATGAACACAAACTTCAGGAAGACCGTAGGCCTAATAGAAGGATATGGTAAAAACAGCCATACCACAACTGATGAAGATCGCCGAGGCTATCTAATGCATAAACTACCCCAAGAAAAACAGCCGGAAAAAGGCTGTTGCATTCGAAGAAATCCCATATAGGGAATTGAGAGAATGTAAGCGTTACCGTTATCTCAGACTTAATTTGCAGATATGGACAGCCTTAAGTTGACAGTTTCAATGGGTTTACGGGATAGGATAAATACCGCCAACCATCGATTGTCGTGGATGGGTGAAACCACGCCATACTTTATAAAAGTGCTTGACTGGGATGAGGAGAACAACCCGCTCAAAATATCTATTGACGGTAAAACGTATGAATCGTTTGACTCGGGGCTGTTTATCATCCCGTTGGAGAGTATCGAGAACCTAAGGCTCGGCGCTCTCGCAGACCTAGGCATCTCGGTTATTGTAGCCGAACGTATGGAGGAAGACGGCAATGTGATAGTGGAGATCCCCTACTCGATTTTAGATACAGAGGTCACGTACACCAGCGACCGAGCCTATGCTAGAATCTTTCAATTCAAACCCAGGAAATACCTTGACATCAGGAGCGGGAGGAGGAAAATATTCTTCATGGATGTCCTGGAGGCATATTTTTATGCCTTAGGGATGGTTGAGAAGCTTGACCCGAGAGTCAAACCGGTGGAAAAGCACAGTTGGCATTTTGACGAGGAAGAAGCAGAAGCCGAGCTAGAGATCTCCCTGCCCGGAGACATGACGATAAAGCAGGCTGTTGACGAGGTAAAGGAAATCTTCAAGAAGATAGACCAGCAAGCAATAAACATACTAGGGGATATCTTGAACGAAAAGAAAAAGAAAAGGAAGAAGACAGTTTAATGCGCAAGTATATGCTCCATCCCAAAACCTAGGCAGTCACGGCATACTCACCTTCTTACACTCCCCCCGCAGCTCAGCGATGACTTCATATTTATCCCTATGGGTGGTGTGGAGACCGTCAACACCATCTTTGTCAGGGGTGTGTAAGATGTCATTCCTCACCGAGTCTTTTATGAAGTTTTCTTATGACCTCGTCCACCGGTGGATGGACCCTCCTCCTCCGCGCCCGGCTCACGTAAGGGCCCACAGCCTCTAAGGCCCTTGCGGCAAGCTCGTCAGCCTCACCGGCCACATATGCATCCTAGCCTGTGAAGTGCTTGTATCCGGAAGGCCTGGCCCACCCTAGGTTAAAATCATATAGCTTGTCTGGGTCGATACAGACGCATACACTGTCTAATTCTCTGTACAGGGAGAGGTGTGACGTGAAGACTCTTGAAGGGTCAACTTTATTCTCAACCCTCACATCACCGCGACCTCACCGAGCATGAGGAGAATATACTCGGTGACGGCGTAGGCCACATCCAACGGCTCATATCTTGAGAACAGCCCCTCTGTAAAGGCTTTATCATTGACGTGGATGTGTATTCCGCCACCGCTCCACCATAACCGAACTAACTACACCATATTTCTCTAGGAGGGATAGCGTCTTCCCAGCTGCCTCCACTGCTTTCTCCTACCTATCCATGATGAAAAATACAATCGTCTAGTTATGCTGAAGATGGAGGGGTAGAGCTTCAGCGATGTGATAGAGAGACTGTTGAAGCATGAAAGGTTCAATATAAGTGAATACTTTGGTTATTTGAGGGATAGTAAGGTTCTCGATGAGATAGCTGAATTTTCGAGGAGGTTCCACGAGGCGGCGATGCCTAGGATATGAACCTGCTCGACGCCTCTTTTGGGTGTACTATGTTCACATTTAATGCTTCTTTTATGACTTCCGCTTTCTCTATTAATTCTTCGTCACCGGTTATGAAAGTTTGTATACCATATGCCTTTTTTAACGTTGTAACATGAGCTAAGTGGAGTAGGTCTAATGTTCTCAGTTTTAATCTCTCAGCATTTCGGTATGCTACGTAATATTCAACGGGGATTCTGATTTCTTGTCCGGCGATTTTCATTACTGTTGAATAGGTTTCTGCGGTTATTTTTAGTTTGCAGTCCTCTATTATGAAGGAGATCAGTGTGTCCAAGTTTACTGGTGTCTGATCACCTACATCTATTTCATCAATAATCCTTGAAAGAACTGCACATAGCTCGACAATGGTCAGCTGAGATATGTAGAAGCTCAAGTCATCCCTGACTAGCAGTTTTTCAGCGTATTGGTACAGCGGGTCATTAGGCTTGTACCTAGCAATTATAACGTTTGTGTCAACGTAAATGCTAGTCACCCCTATGCTCTCTAACGAGCTCGACCGCCCTTCTCTCCGATTTTATGGTAAATGGCATCTTGCCCTCTCTCCTTCTACTCTCAAGGATATGTGACAAACCATCGGATCGGGAAACACCCTCTCCAACCATTTCATCGGCTTTCACCTCGCTTAACAATAACCTCTCGATCATTGATTTGAGAGAAACATCTCTTTTCACAGCCAGCAATTTGGCCTTGCGCCATGTTTCTGAATCTATCTTGAGGCTTGTCACCTTATCTGGCATAAATAATACTTTATATTAAGTAGTATTTAAATCAATGTATATTTAAAAAGCCTAGGCGGCGAAGTAGATGTTATGGCCAGTCCCTGACTGGTTTAGGCTTAGCAAAAAGGATGTTAGGGGCCTGCTCGAAAACTAGGATCTCATTTCAAAAGTGAGATAGAAGGAAGGAGATAGCGGCATGGCCATGATCAATCTAACCGATAGGGGATGGCGTATGTCTATACTTGCTTGCCGGTTTGTTGGGTGATAATTACGGCAGGCAACACCACTTAGCCGATAAACCTGAACCTAGATTTTACATGCAACCACATTGTTGTATGACATTTTAATCAACTCTCTTCAAAATTAGAGCGGACTCGTTAAAAGAAATAGTTGACAGCTACATGCGGAAGGTCTACGGCTTGGAGGAGTATTGCTCTAGATGTCTCAGTACCAAGAGATAGGGTTTATGTGTGGTACTAATGGTTGTTGACGCAGCCTTCACCTCAATCAACTTTATTTTTCGTCCTTTGTCATCCTGTGAAAATGCGGGGTTTTATCTCGTTGTATTGATATTGAAAACTCTCTGACCATATTATAACCCATTTTCCTGTAAGATGGCTAATAAGGAAGACCTGTTTGAAGGTTCCTGCTAGGCCTGATCTTGAGTATCCCGGACCTACGGACCTCTTCAGAGCTACCTAGAGGCTCGTCCAGGAAGATAAACTCAGGTTTCTTACCCTTGACCTCTGGCAGCAGGACGTAAG
>OGCH01000737.1_pt1 | contig 15162 bp, 13 predicted proteins | sample 1570111 | NCBI WGS metagenome assembly OGCH01 (sample SAMN03436243, study PRJEB24508) | hot springs metagenome | biome: Desert Springs; feature: Hot Springs; material: Water | place: USA: Great Boiling Spring, Nevada | collected 2008-12-01 | depth 0 m m | reverse complement strand
TACTTCCAAGCAGGGCAGACGCGAGTGATACGCAACCTCTATAGGATGAGTTTGGGGTTTAATAGCACAGGGGAACGCTCTTTTGAATACACTCTCTCTACAGGCGCCTCATGGAAGGGCAAAATTGGTCGTGCAGACATCGTTATCCAGTTGACCGGTCCGGCTCTGAGAAATGCTACTGAGTGGCACATCTATCCCAAGGGGTATCAACGGGTGAAAAACCAGATTGTTTGGCAGTTTAGGAACTTTGAACCGAGGGAGGACATCGATATTCGGTTTCGTCCGGCATACTATCATCTCTATCTTGACGGTTTTCGCACCCTTGCTTCTTTTGACAATATGATTTGGCGAAGAGGTGCTTTTCTGCTCGGCGTTCGTTGGCTGGAAGAACTTAGAGATATTGAAATTGCGTGGAACCATTCAACGAAGAGTGTGACGATTACGAATTTGCAAGGCAAACGCCATATTGTGTTGCGCGTCGGCAGCCGATGGGCATTCGTGAACGGGCAACGCATCCTTTTGCCTGTTGCTCCTTCGCTCCAGCGCGAATGGAGCAGGTGGACCGTCAAAGTGCCTATCCGGGCGGTCATAAATGCGCTTGGTGGGCAGGTCCACTACGAGCGTAATAATGCTACTTTATTTATTACTCTCAATTCCAATAGACGATAAATTTTGCAAACAGCACCATTAGCAGGTTCGTATCATCGCCAGTCAGTTTCTACCCCGCAGGCTGGCGCACGATGCCCATAAACAGAACCGTTCCAGACGAACGATCCGCTATCACAAACAAAAACGGACGATCTACCTGCATCACCACTCCCAGCATTTCCATCGCAACCGTAACAGCGCCTGCCTCCGTCCCACGCTCATCCACCCGCACACGACTTACCTGCTTGAATAAATAAATATAACCTGCATCTCCACTCACCAATATACGCGGAAACTCGGCATCAGCCCCAAATGCCCGCTGAATGCCTAATCGCTCCAACGCAGGTATCAAGTCATACTCGCTCTCCACCTCAAAACGCGGCATCACCAGTTGAACCCTTTGAGGTCTCATCTGGTTCAGCCACTCCTGCCAACGAGCCGCATCCAAACCCGCCACCAACTCCTCCACACGCAAACCCGAACGCGGCAGCACCACATAACACAACCAATCGCCACCCCGATACGGCAAGCCCACAATTTCACATTCCTCCGTCCGCATATAGGGAACCTCCTCCAACTCACCTTCCATCGGGCGAACACGCACCGACCTCCCTGCCTCCACAAAAAAGTCCATCTCGTAATCTGCAACCTTGAACGGCTGCTGCCACAACGCACGCAAATACAACGCATTCACTATCGCCACCGTTGTTTCTGGGTCAATCTCCCTTGGCTGCACGACTTGGGGTATAAACCCCTGGGTCTTCTGTTTGCCCCAAGCGTTGATGCGCCGTGCCACCTCCACAGGATTGCGAAAATCGACCTTGTACGCCTCCAACGCATAAAACGCTTTGCCCACTCGCTCAAAATCGGGATGGAGGCTATCCCAAGGACGGATCCAGCTAGAGTTTGCCAAAACCAGTTTGCTCTCCGCTTGCCACCGACGCAACCTCTGTTGAAGGCTCAAATGGAATTGATTGATTTCGTCCAACGAGGCGTGCTGAAAGCCCAAGGCACGGGCGATTTCGTCGTAGGTTTGCCCCGTAGCGCCGTTCAGCAAGAGAGTTAGCACGAACTGCACGCCCAAAGGGGAGATGACCAGATTGGGGGATTGGTTTTGAACGATGGTGGGAGGCTTTTGGCGCGCGTGATAGTCGGGTTGGAGAAGTTGTTTGAAGAGATTGAAAGCGAACTGGTTGGCGCCGTTGGTGAGTTCGTGATTGTGCGGGACGGAGTTCGGTTGGGTTGGGGCTTGGCTGGCGGTTGGTTTGTTTTTGTGGCTGACGAGCCAGATGCCGCCGAGCAGCCCCACCCCGATTGCCATCACACCAACTGTTCACAGCTTCATTTGCTCCACCTCCAAATAGGGAGATATTCTATATGCTATAATCTATATGATATAAAAGATGAAACTATCTCTCTTTTTTCATTTGGAAAAATTAAAATTAATTCAGATTTTTCTTGATGATATAATTTTCTTTCATTCCCCTGCTGATCGGTATACCGACCACGAGTAAATCGAAGACCTAATATCACACTATTTGCATAATCTTTATCCGTTATGATTTTGCTGATAGCGGCAGAATCCATGCCTCTGTAAGATGTGAAAGGGTATTTTTCTATCTCAAAATCTCCAAATAAAGCTTTATAAATCAAATATATTTGATATTTACTTAACTGAGAAAACATCAATCTATTGTGTTGAAGCATCGTTAATTGTCCATGTGTAAGAGAGCTAAGAAATAAAAAGAGGTTAATGTTCACAACCCTCCAGTCCAGCTCAGAGGTTTCCACCCCTTCATAGAAGCGCACCTGCTGCTCTAATCGCTTGCTTTTTAGAAAATCTAATAAGATTCTTATATTTATTGATTTATTTGAAATCTTTCTTTCTATCCGTTCCCATTCCTTCTCCGGAATTTCGCTAAGGCTTAGCTCAGGGTAATTCCAGTGCCGAAAGAGAAGAAGATTGTCCTCTATTCGCATCCATCCCTGCGTGGTCTCTATGAACCACAAAAGCTTTGTTAGCGCTTTACCCTCAGGCTCCTGTATAGGAGATAGTAATGGTTTGCGATAAGCATCGGCGATCACATTGATTCCTGTTTCACAGGCAAGTCGCTCGAGAAAGTCGGCAGTAGTTTCTCGTTTTCTACTCAGCAAGGCTAACTGATGTGGTGTGTCAGCTACTCTTCCAGCGACAACTTTCTGTAGAGCAGTTAAATTCGCATACTTATCGCTTGGCGTACTCCACGACCGCCAATATCGAAAGAGGGGATGTTGTGCGATTAGCTCATTTTGCAAAAGCCAGGTTTCAGGAATGCTTGCTTTTAGACCAGTAAAGTCAACCTTATCGTCACTGCGCTCTAATCCCAATATAAAGGTGAGTGTCGAGAAATCAGGTGCCATATAGACGACTAATATTAATTTTTCTAATTTTATTTTTTCATCTTCAAAATATAAATCTTTATAACTATCAAAAATTCTCAACCTGCTATCAATCGCCCACAGCACCTTCCCTACAGTACCTTTCGTGCGTCGGAGTTGGATATCCATTATCGGAATCGTGAGAATAATCGGGGATCCACGCTGTGCCCGCTCCCAATCATTTTGTGTCCAATCAGACAGAAAAGCTTTAAGTAGAACAGTTTCAAAATTACTCAACGGCGAGGTTATTACAGATACACCTGATTCTTTCGTGGCTGCTTCCTGCTGAAGATGCGCTTCGCCGATGGAGGCTACATCTTTGTCTGTAAGAGTATACTGAGTTCGCCAATATTTCAGACGCGCTTGTCTTAAAGCGGAGACAAAGCTCTGCTCAAGCTGACGCTCTTCATCGCTTCTCCGAAGGGCGATACCTGTGGCGGTCGGTTCCCATCGGCTGCGATAAAGTATGGCAATATGGCGAAGAAGGTGTTCCAGCGAAATCTTATTTACTATAATACATAACTTCTCATTCTCTAATTCTTTGTCTATATCTATATTAATACTTATTAAATCTGAAATTTTATCGCACAAATCTTTCAGACAAATCCGCTTATAATGAAACGAAACCTCTTGTTTAGGTATTCGTGCAAGTGCCGACTCTTGCTGCCAGTACAAAGGTCGCAATATCCTCATGGTGATAGAATTATACCCCAATTTTGTTGCTTGGGGAGAAATTCTCCCCAAGCAACATGACCCATCTTATTATCCATCCGATGCGTCGCATAGTTTTGCTTTCTTCTCGTACGGGTGTATCCCCGATGGGCGAACTGCTTTGTTCTATGCTATAATTAGACTTGGGACATCTAAAGGCGAGCAATTGGGGTGTGTTATGCAGCGAGTTGGATGGTGGCTTGTTCTGGGGATAGTGGGCTTCGGGGTGTTTTGGGTTCTGTATCGGCACACCTTTGCTGAAGCCAGTATCGAAATGCGGATTACGCCGCGTGAGGCGTTGCAACGGGGTGCGGCTGCCCTGCGCGCTCTAGATCCCTCCATCGACCTAACGGGCTGGCGCGAAGCCGTCGAGTTCGATTGGGACAACGGCGCGAAACGATACTTAGAGAAGACGCTGGGACTGGCGCGCGCCGATCGTGTGATGCGGGAAGAGGTGGCTGTCTGGTACTTTCGGTGCCGCTGGGTTCGAGAAGGAGAGCGGACCGAGTATTCGGCTCGTGTCGCGCCTACTGGCAAAATCTATGCTGCCTACATTCAACTGCCCGAGGAGGCACGCGGTGCACGGTTGAGCCGCGCCCAAGCACAGCCCATAGCGGAGCAGTTCGTGAGCCGCACACTCGGCATCCCGCTCAAGGAATGGCAGCTGGTACATCATTACGAGCATGAGCGTCCCAATCGGCGCGACCATACCTTTATCTGGCAGCACCGCACGCGCAAGTATCCAGCTGATAATCCGACGGCTGCCACCGTGCGGTTGCTGGTGACGGTCAAAGGCGATCGAGTGGGCGGCTATTCTCGCGACTACCTGCACACACCCGAACGCTGGGCTTTTGAACAGGCGCGAAAGCAGACCCAGCGCGAGACGCTCAACACGATTGTGGGTGTGATCGATTTGCTCTTTCATGGAGTGGCGATTGCGGTGCTGATTATGCTGGTGGTGCGCCGTCAACCGCTGGCGTGGCGATTTGCGCTGCGGGTAGCGATGGTGTTGGCAGGTGTCTATCTCATCACCCAGCTGAACTTTATCCCGCTGTGGTGGATGCAGTATAATTCGTCACTCCATGAACCTATCTTTTTGCTGGGTCGGCTGCTTCTGGTCGTTCTCACGGCTCTATTCAGTGTGGGTCTGGTTTGGTTTCTGTTTTTGCTGGTGGCTGACTGGCTTTCTCAGGCTCAGCCTCTGGGTGGTGTGCGCTTTGCTTATCTGAGCAGCCCGCGATTCTGGCTTACGGGCAGCGCGGTACGGGCGATTTTGGTGGGAATTGGGGTAGCGGGTCTCCATCTGGCGTATCTATGCCTGTTCTACAAGGTGAGCTTTCGGTTCGGGGCTTGGACACCCTTGGATGTGCCTTTCACGAACGGCGTTGCGACTCCTTTTCCCTTTGTGGAACCGCTGTTTTATGGTGCGCTGCCGGCGATTCAGGAGGAGATTTTTTATCGGGGGATTGCGCTGTATCTGCTGTGGCGTGTGTTGCGTCAATTCTGGTTGGCGGCGCTGTTGAGCAGTGCGCTGTGGGCGTTTCTGCATGGGGGGTATCCGACTGAGCCGTTCTATATGCGCGGGCTGGAGCTGCTGCCCGTGGGGCTTCTCTTCTGCTGGATTGCGCTACGCTACGGCATTCTGGCTTCGATAAGTGCGCATTACACCTATAATGCGCTTTTGACGGCGGTGGTGTATCTGCAGATGGACGCACCCTATCTGCGCTTTTCGGCACTGATAAGCGCGTTGGGCATGACGCTTCTGCTGTTGCCGGCTCTCTGGGTGGCGCTGCGCCATCGTCAGCTGCCCTCTCTCGAAACGGTGGAGCTGCCTACTGGGGCGGCGGCTCCCGCGCCGATGGTGCAGGAGCAGGTGGTGGCTCCCTATCGCCCGCTGCGACCCGCCGACTGGATAGTGTTGGCTGCGGTGTTGGGGATTGCGACTGTCGGGACGATTATGTATCAGCCTGAAGAGCCTGATCGGCGACGCCAGCTGCAGGTGAATCGGCAGGAAGCTATCCAGATTGCACGGCGCTACCTTCTGTCAAAAGGAGCTGACCTGCAGGGATACCGAGCGGTTGCCACCTTCGAAACGGACACCGAAGACGAAGTAGCTCGCCGATACGCAAAAGAGCGAGGGCAGGAGAAGCAGTACCACCATGTGGCGGAGACGATGACGGAGCCGAGCTTTTGGCAGATTTGGTTCTTCCGCCCCCTGACACGCATCCACTGGTATGTGTGGGTGGCTCCCAACGGGCGGGTGATTAATTTTGAGCGTGTTCTGCCTGAAGAATCGCCCGAAATCCTGCCGCGTCTACCCTCGCGAATGAACCCAACACAAGCCCAGAAAGCAGCGGCACAATATCTCGAACAGGAGCTGGGCTTTGACCTGAGCGAATGGAAGCTCGTGGAGACCGATCAGGTGAACCATCCGAACCGTACCGACTATTGGTTCACTTATGAGCATCGTCAGCATCGCCTAACGGATGCCCCTTATCGGATGCGCGTCGAAGTGCAGGGTGGGCTGGCGCATCGTGCAAGCCTCTGGTGGGATTTGCCTGAAAAGTGGCATTACGAGCGCAAACGCTTTCGCTCATTCTGGAGCGTATTGGGGGTGGGATGGCTGGTGCTGTGGCTGCTCCTCATGGCAGGTTGGATACTGGTTGTGGAGTGGCGTGAGGGCACGGTCAGCTCCTTTTCGGGGCGCCTATGGCTGGTCTCCTTCGTAGCTGGGGTGGCGTTGATAGGGCTAGCTTTCTATAGTGACTGGGAGACATTGCTCTGGGAGAATTATGAGCTTTCCATGCATCCCCGTGCCCACCTCACCCTCTCCTTGATAGGTTTGGGCGTCGCGGCGCTGGTGCTGGTGGGTCTGCTGGCGTTATGTTATGCCGGTTTTGAACCCCACTATTGGCGTTTGCGGTTGGGACATTTGGTGCCGCTCTCGCTTTGGTTGTCTCCGTCGCGCTGGGCAACAGCACCTGCCGATTCACCGCTGCGCCATCCGCAGGCATGGAAAGAAGGCACGCTTATCGCCCTGCTTATAGCGGCTGTGACGGCTTTTGGGAGCTATCGCACCGATGTGGAAATGCCCTCTGTTGGTGCGCAGCACCTTTGGCTGGATATAGTCTCCGTTGCGGGGTTGGCCACGCTCTTTTTCGGACTGCTGATGCTGGCAGCTGTGGGCACCTATCGGCGCTATATTCGGAGTGTCTGGCGGCTGGGCGGGTTAATTTTGCTGCTGGCGCCCGCGGTGCTCATCGGTGCCGATTCGTGGGAGGTGGTCAAGGAGCGTTTGCAGGACTATTTTCTGGCTACGGGGATTGGGCTGTTGATGCTGTTCTGGCTGGCGCGTCGCCTGTTGCAAGGGCACCTCTTTGCGTGGGCACTCACTTTCTATCTTGTGTTGCTTGCTGCAGGGGCAGCGCCCTTACTTGCGGTGGCGGATAGTGCGATACGCTGGCAGGGTTGGTTGGCATTAGTCTTCTCCTTGCCGCCTCTACTGCTGTCTTTAATGGCATATCGCTATGTGCAGAAGCTGCAAGCGGCGCAGGCAGTGATTGCAATCCCTGCACTGGATGCGGAACATGCGGTGGTGCAAATCACCACTCCGCCCGAAACTCCTGTCGCTGAACAGGAGCGGTAGAGATTGTGCCCGATGGGAATACTCCACAGATTGTTTGATGTGTGTATGCTTGCAAGGAGCTCATCACTACGCTGCCAACATGCCGGTGGATAGCTCTTGGGGGGTGCGCAGGAGTTCGTTATAGATGGGTTCGAGGCGTCCCTGCAGGTGGGCACGGCGCAGGGTCTCTATCACCAGAATATCCAGTTTGGTGCCTGCCATGCGCGACAGCTCGCGCAATCGCTGCTCGGTGGTGAGCGCCTCTCGATAGGCACGGGTGCAGGCAAGGGTGTCAAACACATCGGCGACCTGCAGAATGCGCAGCGCCAGCGGTTGACGCGCCGCATCAAGCCCATCGGGATAGCCTGAACCGTCCAGTCGCTCGCCATGATGGCGAATCAGGAACAGCACATCCTCGTCAAAGCCCATTCCGCTGCAGATTTCGACGCTGTAGAGCGGATAGCGGCGGATTTGGAGCTTCTCCTCATCCGTGAGCGCGCCCTCCTTGTTGAGGATTTCAGGTGGCACACGCGTTTTGCCAATGTCGTGGAAAAGCGCCGCGATGCGCAGTTTCTCCCGCAATTCCGGTTCCAATCCCAGCTCCTCTGCCAGCAGGTCGCAAAGGGCAGCCACTCGATGGGAGTGTCCGCGCGTGTGGGGGCTTTGCTCCTCCACCTGCGCCACTATTGCGCTTAATTTCTGGAAGTTGGCAAGTTGTTCCGCTTCACGCCGCCGCACGGTGGCGAGTGCCTCGGCGATTCGAGCCGAGAGCGACTGGGCAGCGGGCAGCGCGTCCATGGTCAGGTGGTTGCCGACCAGTTGCAACACGCCGAGCGGTCGCCCGCTGGGACTGCTGGGGTCAAACAGCGGAAGGCAGAGGCTGGGTGCGCCTTCCCACACCACATTGCGCGGCAGGTCCGGCGGCGGTTTCAGAAGCGACAGGAAAGCAATTGGTCGCCCGGTGGCAGCGCAGACACCCACCATCCCGTCGCCCATCGGCACCCGCACGCGCTGCTTAATCAAATCGGGCAGCGCGCCCAGCCGCAGCACCGCATCCAACGCGCCGGCTCGCAAATCGTACAGATAAAGCACAACCCCCTCCGACTGCACCCGCGCCAGATGCTGCTGCAGGTAGAGGCTCAACCGCTGGGGCAAAAAGCGCGGGTGCGAGAGATTCTCCAACGGCACGGGGGGCAGCATATCCGCTTGAGCTGCAGCCTGCTCAGCTGCGGGCTGACGCCAGACAAGCCAAGCCGCCGTTGCCCAACTGCATAGTCGCAACGCATGTTCTAATAGATCGATAGGTGTGAGACTTGGCACACCCATGCCCAGCAACGCGCCGAGCGCCCCCAAGCCACGCCAGAGCGGAGTTGCACCTGCCCAGCCCACCACCAGACCGAACACACCCGCCACCCACCAAGTGCGGGATGGCTCCGAAGAGAAGGCAAGCGCAACGCACACACCTAAAGCAAACAGCGCCTGAGCCTGCCCTCTATGTCTGAATCGTCCGAGCTGTCCAATCAAGAGCCAAGCCGCCGCCGAGCCTATCAACAGGGGCGAGCGCGTCGCCACACCCGCCCAGAACAGCAGCAAGCCGAGTGGAAGCAGCCCCCACTCCATCCCTCTCTGTGAAGGGTCAGGAGAGCGGGATGGATCCGCTGCTCCGCCGAATTTCTTCCAGCGCCCGAACATCATCCACCTCAATAGAGAATATCTGGGCTATGGTAATGGCACAGGCGCAAAGGGCACAATGCCGTTCTCCTGCAACCCCGTTAATTCTCGGAAGAGATCGGCGTTCACACGAGGGTCATGCTCCAGCGTGGCATTGCCTTGCAACTGTAAGTCGCCATCCAGAATGATAATACCGCCCCGTACCCGCGCTCCATTGCCCAACTCCACATTGCCATCCAAGCTGATGAGCAATCCCACCACGCGCCGTCCAGCAGGCACTTTGATATTGCCCTCCACAAAGAAGACATAGAGCGAATCGTCGTCGGCGTAATCGGTGTCGCCTATGAACTCCAGATTGCCCTCCACTGCCACGATGGCGCTCCCGCGCAGCGTGCCCCGTAGCTGCAAATTACCCTGCACATAGTAGACCGACTTATCGGGCAGGGTCATCCCGAAGGGCAGGTTCAGATTGCCAGGGATGAAGTGGGTTGCCCGCGTGCGCAAATTGCTTAGATCGACCAAATCACTGGATATAACCCGTGCCCACGGTTCCCTATAGAGGGTGGCGGTGACGGTTCCGATAATCTGTCGACTGGAACTTGCGGTGCCGTCCACCATCAAGGTTCCACCGGGTTGCACTCGGATATCGTTATTGGCGTGCAGGTCGCCTTTGAGAATGAGCCTTTTGCCGCTATCCACCACCAGCCCCTCATCCACGAAGAGGGCGAACTCGGTTGTGCTGCGCGCTTTGCGTGCGCCATCGACGATGCGGGTCAAGGTTTTGCTCTGGTCTTTGTAGGTGGCGGTCACCTGCACTTGGAGAGCGTTGCTGCCGTAGCGGTTGTTTGCGCTCACACGCCCTGTGACCCGCCCTTCACTCAGATTCAGCGTGAAAGTGAAGGGCAGGTTGCGATTCTGATAGCAGCGTGCCCAGCGTGCATAGGTCACACCGCTGGCAAGCAGCGAATCGAGGCGCAGCTGGGTCTCTTTGGTTTGCACCTGCCGCGTCTGCACCAGGGCGCTCCAGCCCAGCATCGACGCCGATAATCCCAGCACGACCAATATCAGCAGCGCAATCACATAGGTGTTGCCCCGCTGATACCGATTGTGTGGTGTGAACTGCCTAACGCCATGCGTTGGCGTTCTGCACCAAGAATGTGCGTGTGCGTCGTGTCTCATAGCGTTCCCCTCCTGACCGAATGGTTGAGCGCACCGTCAGCGTCACCACGATGCCTGCCGAGTGTATCTGCACACTGGGTGTGAACTCTGTGATGGGCATGATGCGCCCCTGACCGTTGCCCAGCAGGCTCCACGACGAATCGGGCTGGATTGAGCCGTTGTTGGCGAGGATTCCTCGCCAGAGGATAGCGCCTCTCCGATGAGGCGCACCCGACTGGTCCGAGAGGTAGTAAATCATTTCGGTGCCAGGACGATAGCTGGGTGAATCTTTTTTGTTAACAGGTATGGGCTTGCCATAGGCATTGGTATCGCGTGGGAAAGTGAGGATCAAGCGACCGCCCTTGACTTCGGCAAACATCGCCTGTCGGCACGCGCTCTCGATCTCGAGCAATGCCATTTCTGCTATGCGCTCGGTGAGCGACTGGCTCTGCAGGTGCGTGAAGCCGCGCGTGCCCTGCACATAGACCATCAGCAGGGTCGCCACAATCAGCCCTGCCACGGCGAGGGCAATTAAGGCTTCCACCAGGGTCAATCCGCTCTGCAGTCGCATGGTTCACCTCAAGCAGATGAGGCGTTCCCGCACAATTCGCCCGCTAAGCGGGTCGCCGGGTGCGCCCCAGCGTACCTCGATGCGCACCCGGCGCAAGCGCTTCTCGGTTCGCGTCGGGTAGGGTTCCGAGTAGATGAGCATAACGGCTCCGCGTGGAAGCTCACTCACGGGCTTGCCGACACTCATAAGGCGCGTGATGGGTGTCGCGGGCAGGTCGGGCTCCGCTTCGAGCTTGGCTAATTCGCTCTCAGCAAGTGTGAGTGCGACCCGCTGGTAGCGCACTTTGGTTCCTGACCGACTAACCCAACCCAGCGTGCCCGCAATCGCCAGCAGCCCCATCGCAATGATGACCACTGCGATGAGCACCTCCAGGAGGCTCAAGCCTCGCTGCCAGCGATCGGGGCGGGCACGCATCACCAACTCCTCCACTTACCAGGTGTTGTAGCGTGTACCATCCAACGCACGCCCGGTGGACGGGCTACGCACATCCCAAGCGCCTGTTTGTGGGTTTCGGTAATACTGCAGCGGCTGCTTGGAGATGGGGCAAATGGGCAGCTTGTCCAGATAGGGACCGTGGTAGTCTGCTGGGTCAATACGCTGCAGCTGTCCCCATTTATCATAACCCTGAGCGGGTGCGGTTGTCGCAACTAAATCGCTCAACTGTCGGGGATAGTAGCCTGTGTCGTTGCGAAAGATGGAGATGGCGTTGCGTACCTCCGCCAGCGTCTGTCGCAGGGCGGCTTCGCGGCTGCGGGTGCCCGCGTTGATAAAGCGCGGGATGACTATCGCCGCTAAGGTCACCAATATCACCAGCACCGCGAGCATCTCAATCAAGGTGAAGCCCTTCGCTCTTCGCATCGGCTCGTACCTCCTTGTTGTGTAAAGTACCGAACGCCCGAACAGGCGTCTGCAGAGCAGTTTTTCCACAGGAGCCTCTGCATTTCACATGGCAGTAATACGGGATTGGGTGGATTTCGGCTATGGTCGGGTATCTTTTCCTAATCAGCTGCATAATAATGAAAACTAAAAAACCAGGCAAAATACTAAACGGATCCATCTTGGTAAGTTCTTTTCAAGCTCATCCATGACCTGCTCATGCCTACGAACCGCCTCTACAAACGACTCCTTCCAAATTCTGTCTGAAGCGCGATGCACCCTGACACCACCCCCTAAAATATCCGCCACATCGGCCAAGCACCAGTATAGGTCAGATCCAGATGTGCCTCGGCTCCTACACCCAATCCCCAGGACCCCTCTATTCCAATAGGAGGAAACCAACTCAACAAACAGCGACTAAGAGGACCTGTAAGGTCAATACCGAAATTGCCCAATATACCCCCTGAGCCTCCCAAAGCAAAACCTGGGCCTTGAAAAGTTCCTAAATCTCCTGTCGGAGACACACCCCCGACTAATCCCACACCGCCTCCTGCACCCACACCTGGTCCAAGGCCACCCCCGACATACGGACCTGCCCAAACACCTCCTCCCGGTGAGCTTCCGACGACAATGCCTATTTCAAATTGTCCAGAAATGCTAATGGGAAGTCCTGGTATGGGAATCGTGATCTGCCCCTGAAGACCTAACTTAACCCACCACAATCCACTCGGATCCGCCCACTGTATCGGGTCATTCACGCAGTACCCATACCTATTCAGCGTGAGAGGCTGATAAATATCCCCCAACGACGGATCCGGCTGCAAAAACCTGCCCACTGCAGGGTCATACCAGCGAACCCCAACCTTCTGCAACCCGCCCGTAAGTGCCTCGTTCCGATAACCCCACGCGCCGTTCCAGTCGTAGGTCGGACGCGCGCCGCTCACCAAATCGCCGAACCGCTGAACGAATGCACCACTCATCAGAAACACCCTACGGTTTCCTATCAGCACCCTCGCCATCTTTCGGCGCGCCTTTCTGACGACGCAAGCGAGACAACGCATCCAGCTGGTTCGGTAGCAGGACAACAACCTTGTAGCCCTTTTTGAAAACTACCATACCCAGTCCACACTTCTCACGATGAGGGTCTGGAGGCTCCGATTGCTCGTAAAAGAACACCAGGTAGCGGTCGGTCTCTTCCTCTACCTCCATCCGAAACTGCTCGATTTCTTTGAATACAGGGAGCGTTTTCCGATAGAACCGCTCGCTGTGAGCGCGTATCTCTTCGTACAGACGCAGGTGTATGCCATCGATCGTCAAAACTGCCATAGCAGACCTCCTATCTTGCCTATCCGCTTCCCTATTCTACGTGATTCGCTGCAATCTGGATACCATCCGCACCACCGACCCACAGATTTCCCTCAAATACGGCTAAACTTTTGATATCTTTCCCTTGCAGACCTTCTAACCAGTACCACTGCCCATTCTTCTTATCGTACAGACCTACTCCTCCCTTCGCCGAGACAGCTGTTTCTGCGGTAAACTCGCACGAACCAATCGAAGCATAAACGAAGCGACTCGTGGGCAGTATCGTCGTAACTTCTGCCTTGTCATCACGAATCGGAAACTTTACTACCAGATTCCATCGTCCATTCTCGATCTCGTACAACCATAGCGCCCCCTCTTTTCCGTTTTTGGCGCCCACCCAAAGTGTCTTTCTATCTGAATCAATGGCTATACGGCTTATATTTATGTCGGAACGAACCAATTGAAAATGAAACCCTTGAGAGTTTTCCCTGAATACCCACAATCCCCCTGCTGTGGCAATCCAAACGCTATTCGCGTGGGACACGATGGAATAAACGATGTCGCTTGGGATAACCAAATCCCATTCGGGTGTTTCTTCTCTGCTCCCTTTCTGGAGACGGAGGAGATAGGTCTGTGATCCTACCCAAACTTCAGTCTCACTGGCAGCGATGCAGAGGTTGCGATATGCAAACCGCGGATTTACTAAGCGCGGCAGTGGTATCCTTGTAGGGAGAGCATATGCTTGCTTCACAAACCCTATTTCGCCCTCCATCCAAGTACAAAACCATAGGCAATCTACGTCAGCAAAAAGTCCTGTGATAGACTTTGGACAGCGCTGTTGAAAACGCCACTGCTTGCCGTCTAAACAGTAGAGACCTTGACCGTAGCAAGCTGCCCAAAGCTGTCTACGAAACACTGTCAAAGCAACCACATTCCTTTGCTTCGCCTTTGGTGGATTATCGGGTGCCCGCATCGCTCTACTTCCCCCTCCGCTTACGATCAGGCGGATGTGTTGGATGGAATGCTCCTCGATCAAAACCTTCACAAGGTTCTACGATTGTAACTTCTAACTCCTTGGTTCCCCACCTCCTTGCCTCTTCGTGAGAGGGAAACCATACATCGATCCATATAACGCAATCAGAAGGCATTTTTCGGGGACCTCTCCCGCGATCCTCAACAATCGCGTTTCCGTAACCAGGAATAATAACAGGGGTTCCAAAGGGCAGACCTCCCTTATCTTCGGGGCGTGTGGCTACAACTCCGGGATGTGTCGGAGTGCCAGAGGCGGTGATACCTCTTGCATTTGGGCCACAGCATTTCTGGCAATCGCAGTATGCTGTTACATATGCCTTCACCGTCCTTATTCTACAGTATCCGTCGGGATCGACCAAGTTGACGGGGTCGTTGGCACAGTTAGCGTAAGTATTGAGCGTCAGCACTTCATAAGGGCATCCCAACCACGGATCCTGCTGCAAAAACCTGCCCACCGTCGGGTCGTACCACCACACGCCGACCTTCTGCAACCCACCCGCCTCTACCAACTCGTTCCGATAACCCCACAAGCCGTTCCAGTCATAGGTCTGCCGCACCCCGCTCACCAAGTCGCCAAAGGCATCGGTGATAGGCGCAGGCGAGTACACACCCGTCGGGCTACTGGTCGCTGCCAAGTCACCCCGCAGGTTCCAGTGCTTGAACTCCGCACCCGCGTTGCTCACCTGCTGATACATCGACCCACCAAAACCGTAGTATACCCAGTTGTCGTTCGGGCGCTCCGCCTCTCTAAAATCCCTCATTCCGATATGTCCAGCTGCACAATCTCGAGGTGCTTCACTATTAGCCGAACACTCCGCCCCAGGCTGTCTTCAATCCGTTCGATGCCAAGCTGGTTATTTAGCTCTTTGTCGCTGCTGTCATACCAGTGGGTAAACGGACCATAGAGTGCAACCATTTCCTCATCTTTTAACAGCACAACCGAGCCATCAGAGTATCGCACAATAATTGGGAACACTGGCTGACTTGTACCCATAATACGAGATACCTCCTACCCAAGCTACTATCGCTCCCAAGGCCAGTGAATGTGTGGTCGTCCAGGAGGATGGATATGCTCTGTTGCAATGATACCCAGTCCGACTACCGACGCTCTCCCCTCAAAGCCCACCCCATACACCCAACACACACA
>OGCH01000729.1_pt1 | contig 15257 bp, 21 predicted proteins | sample 1570111 | NCBI WGS metagenome assembly OGCH01 (sample SAMN03436243, study PRJEB24508) | hot springs metagenome | biome: Desert Springs; feature: Hot Springs; material: Water | place: USA: Great Boiling Spring, Nevada | collected 2008-12-01 | depth 0 m m | reverse complement strand
GTCCCGACCTCTGCGATCTCCTCGATCGAGACCGGAGAGCCATAGACCCACTTCCCGCTCCGATCCCGGACCACAGGACCTAGACCGGTCTGGTGGAGGTCTCGGAGGAAGAGCAGAGCCATCTCCGAGGCCCCTTCGACGAAGCTCTCGATCGCCAGGACCAAGGGTTGGAGAGCATCTCGGGCAGACCCGGAGAGGACGGTAATGGCAAAGCCAGACTGCTCCGGACCGGCCATACCCCAGAGGACGGGAGGGAGAGAGCCTCGGGCCAGGTCGTCCAAGAGCGACTGCATGAGGGGCCCGAGGTCAGCAGGGTTCGGGGAGGTCCGGATGACATCGACCCGTTCCTTGGGAGCGATGAGGTAGTTGACGGCTCCAGGAGAGAGGGAGATTTCCCGGGGCTCGTCGGTCTCGTCAGGATCGACGAAGTAGAGGAGGGCCGGGTTGGCCATACGGGCTACTTCGGTCGCCAGTTGCGACAGGAGCTTGTTGACCTGGCGATAGGCCTGCTTGACTCCATGGAAGACGCTGACCCCGACCTCTGCCGTCCAGGAAGCAGGATCGGCTTCGACGAACCGGACAGGAGTCCCTCCCGAGATGGCGATGACCCAAGGACAGACTCCGAGGCCATGAGGAGTCGGGGGTTTGACGAACTTGCCCTCGACCAGGACCGCATGGTAGTCCTGGTCATAGTAGGCCTCGACCGTTACCGATTCCTCCTCCTCCATCCCTCCTACGGCATCGATCGCTGCCTCTCCCCATTCCTCCAGGACCTCGGCGACGAGTTGCCGTCTCCTGACCGCGACGTACCGGAGCCCCTTGGAGCCAAAGACGGGATAGACGGTCCTCGGATCGACCAGCTCCAAGACCACTGGAGGATTCTGGTCCGGATCGTAAGAGAGACGGGCAGCGGCCCAACCCCGGAGAGCCAGGAAATGGGCCAGGTCATAGAAGAGGGAGGGATGGAGGCGCCGTCTCCAAGCCCGATCCCATTCCTCCCACATCCAGCGGAGGAGGTTCTCGACCTTCTCAGCGACCTTCTTCTTGTCCTCGGAGGGAGCGACGAGGGAGATCGAAGGCATCCGGGCCGAAAGGACAGCAGCAGCCTTCTGGACCACGACATAGGGAAGGTTCCGGACGACGACCTCTCCCTCGAGCCCCGGATCGACTCCGGAGAGCTCGACCGCCATCCGATAGAGGCCATAGTCCTCGTCCATCCTCTGGTCCCTCTCGGCCCAGAAGGAGACGGCCCTCTCGATCCTCTCCAAGACCTTTCCCGGCTCGATCCCAGGACCTCTCTCGTCCCGAGGAGGAGGAGCCTCTATCGGCTCCGGTCCGAGAAGGTCTCCGGGAAGGTCGAAGAGAGGGGGAGGGAGATCGGGATCGGGGCCTTGGGGGCCAGGAGGACCGGGAGGACCAGGGGGCCTCATGCCAGGGGGCAAGACCATCCAGACCTCCTCGAACTAGAACAGGGCGTCATAGGCCATCTTGCGGCGACGGGGAGAGAAAGAGATCCGGCCCCTACCTCCGGGCCGGAGGAGGTTGGCAGCGAGGTATTCGAGAGCAGAACGGGCATGAGAAGTCCAGTTGTGGATCGGGCGGTCGAGTCTGGCCGTGGAACGGGTATCGGAACGGCGTTCGGGGAAACGGGCCTGGGACATAGCGAGATCGAGTCTCTCGCATGCCGGGAGATCGACTCCCTCGATCTCCCGGAGGAAGAGCTGGGTCAGTTGGTAACGATAGTCGAAGCGATGGGCCTCGGCCCTCCCGACGATCGGGACTCCGGCCTCTTTCCAGACGTCGAAGACCGACTTTCCCGTAGCCTGGGACCTCTGGGACCCAGCCGGATCTCCGAAGACGACCGGTCTGGGCCAGGTAGCATGGAGAGCGATCTTTTCCAGCTCCTCCGGGCTGTAGTCGTAGTCGTTGGCTATCTCTCCCGTGACGAAGGGGATGTAGAAGTCGGCTGGCTTCCCCTTGGCCTCGTAATAGTCCACGATCCGGTACTTTCCGGTCTTGGGGTTCCTCTGGGCCCAGACCATGGCCGTAGGATCGGCGATCCCGAAGTCGATGGCGACGAAGGTCGGCCAGTCTTCCTGGGCCGGATAGGATCCCTTCGGGACATGGTACCAGCCGGGATAGACCAGACCGGTTATGGAGCGGTCGTAAGAGATGTCGAGCTCCTGAGCCACGAGCCCCGGATCCACGAGCCGCTGTTTCTCGGCCTCGTACCAGGCCTCGTCCCGGTCCGGTCTCAGAGACCAATGGAGGGTCAGGACTTCGATGTTCCCCGAGAAACGGAGTTCGGCGAAATAGTTCCTCCCCTTCGGGGTCGAGACCAGGATCCGGCAGGGGGAGGCTTGAGAGGTCGCAGCCCAGACCTCGGGAAGCTCCTCCCACATGGCAGCCTCGTCCAGGAAGATGCAGGAGAACCGGCCCCCTCTCCCGAACTCGGAGCTGGAAGGAGCTCCTTGCAGAGTCGAACCGTTTTCGGGATTCAGAATCCTGTTCTTGACCCGGTGCTTCCGGAAATCGAACCCTCTGGGAAGCATCCAGCCGGGAAGATGTCTCAAGGCGAACTCCAGCTTCCCGAAGAGAGACCGCGTCGTGAAGTTGTCAGTCTCTTCTTGCCGATAGCTCCCGACCAGGGCCTGGAACCTCTCTCTGAAGAGCCATTGATGGACCAGGAGCCACAGGACCATCCAGGTCGCCCCGACGTCCCGGCTCTTCTCGATCAGGATATCCCGACCCTCCAGGATATGGCGATAGAGCTTCTCGATCGTCCGGCGCTGGAAGGGGAAGAGGAGGAAAGGCCGGACAGAGTCTTCCCCATAGGCCCGGGGTTCTTCGACGAGGGCGAAGTAGTCGATGAACCAGACCGGGTCGTGACGGGAGCGGAGGAGGATCTCGTGCCGGGCTTCGGCCGACTGGGCTCCGGCGAGGAGGAGAGCGACGCGAGCCTGGACGGTCGCTGGGCCTTCGGGCAGTTCAAGCATTGGACTTCAGGAGCTTCCGGTAGTATTCCTCGAAGTCGCTGAGAGAGGCATCGGGGCCAGGAGGAGGAGGAAGCTTGGGAAGGTCTTCTTTCTTCTCCTCCTTCTCCGGTTCGACCTTGATCCCGGCCAGCTCCAGGACCAGTTTGGCGGCCTGGAGCTTGACTTGAGCCGAAGCCGGTTCCTGACCCGTCAGGATCTCTTCCAGGACCTTGAGAGCGAAGCCGACATAGTCTCCCAAGACCTTGAAGGCCCCGGCCCTCCCCTCCTCGATCTGGATCTGGGCCTTGCGATAGACTCTCCGGTCCCGTTCCAGGGCTCTCTTGTCCCACTCGTCGATCTTGGCCCAGCGATAGATCTGTTCCTTGGAGAGGGTCGGGACGGCAGCTAGGCCTTCGGTCTTGGCGATCTCCTGGTAACGACGGAGAAGGGCCCTGATCGACCGGTTCGGTCCGAGGGCCCAATAGTCCTCGAAAGCTTTCTCTCTCCGGGCCTGGAGGCTATCGGTCCGAGCCTCCTTGGCCCTGAGCAATCTCTCGTTCCCAGCCATTTCGACCCTATTCTATTCCCCCTGAGCTAAAACAGTCAAAACTCCGATCCCGCTCCGGTCCAGGATCCCTCCCCCGAACCAGACGGAGTAGGGAAAGGCGAGATGGTCTCCCTCGTAGGGGATAAAAGTCGGAGAGGCAGTGACCTTGACGACCTTCTGGTCCTGGGAGTCGGAGTAGGAGTAGAACGAGAGGCTCCTGACCCTCTCCGATCCCGATACCGTCCCCCAGCGAAAGTCTCGGAGAGCTGCCTCCAGGACCCCTTGGACCTCCTGGACCGAGAGACCATGAGGACCGATGACCAGATCTATCGTAGCGTCGATACGGGATTCCTGGGCCGAGGAGAGGAGAGACAAGACCTTTTTGACCGAGGACAGGAGATCGGAATCGTAAAAGAGGCCATGGTACTGGTCGAGACGGTCTTCGTCGATCTTCCGAGACCAGAGCCCCATGACCTTGAGCTTCTCCTCCTGCTCCTGTCCCTTCTTCGCCAGACCCCAATCCTCTCTCCTGGCCAGGGAGGAGAAGAAGTCGAGAAGGAGATTCGTGACGTTATAAGACCTCTGGAACCCGATCCTCTTGTCTCCCAGAGACCAGACCAGAGAGAGGGCCAGGGACCAGAGGCCATAGCGGAAAGCGAGGTCGGGAGAGAAGAGAACAGTCCATTCCCCAGGGACCCAGACCTTTCTCCCGAAGAGATCGACTCCCATCCTGATCCCTCTCTGCCGGTTGGGGAACTGGACCAGGAGGGAGGGAAAGGGCCTCTTCTGGACTTCGATAGAGAGAGGCTTGTCGTAGAGCTTCCGGGTCTTTCCCAGGAAGCCGAAACGGTCCGTCAGGAGATGGGTCCGGAGCTCTTCCAGGAAGTCCTGGGAAAAGTAGTCTCCGAACCTGGCCAGGACCGTCTTCGGGTTCGGGAGGAGAAGACTTTCCTGGGAAGTCGAGAAGATCCAGATCATCTCTTCCAAGCCCCCTCTCCGACCCCGACCAGAGTCCCCTGGAGCTGGTAACGATAGGAGCTCTCCAGGAGCTCTCTCGTCCTGGCCAGAAGTTCCTCCCAGTCGATCCTTTCCTGACCCCATTCCGAAACCGATTCCGACAGCTCTCTCCTGAGCTGGGGAGCCCAGGTCCAGGAGAGATTGGCCATATAAGCCCAGAGAACCAGTTCTCGGAGCTTCTCGGAGACCAGGTCGGAGGGAGGGAGCCTGCCTCCTGTCCCGACCACGACCAGCCCGAATCCCCTGGAGAGAGGGTCAGGGAGATAGGTCTTCTCTCCTACGACTCCGACCTGGAGCTTCTTCTCCAGGACCATGAAGAGAGAGGACTGGAATCGGGGAGAAGGGAGTCTCGGGAGACCAGTCCAAGCCACTATTCCCGGAACCTCCCAGGAGAAGGGAGACAGGATCTCTTTCCGGACCCTCTTCCCGAAAGGCCCTAGTCTCTTGGCCAGTTCCCTGACCCTATCCCGATCCCTGACTCCAGCTAGGACAGACTTCCCATACGGAGCGATCCTAGAGACCAAGACCTTCTGATCAGGACCTGGAGGGACCGAGACCCAGCTCCGATTCCAACCCCAAGGGAACAGGATTCGAGGCAGAGCGATCCAGATCCGATCCCCGACCTCTCTCAGGGCCCAGAGCTTCGTCACTGGTCTCAGAAGACTTCCGACCATACCAGACCTCCTTCCCGTCTCCGTCCCATCCTACTCCGACCTAGCCCTCCTGTCAAGCTCCTCGTCTCAGCTCCTTTCGAGCCTCTCTTCCAGCTTCCCCCTATCCCGATTCCCTCTTCTCCCCCTCTTCCCCCTGTCAGGGAAAAGAAAAGGCTAGGGTCTAGAATCCTAGTCCTGATCTAGAACCAGGATTCTAGATCCTAGTCCTGATCCGAATCCTAGCCTTCTTTGGGATTTTGGTCTCCAGTTCCAGAGAAGGATTGGGAATCGGGATAGGAGTCGGAGTAGAAGGCTAGAGAGGGAACTGGAGAGAGATGGTCTTGTCTCCGGGGTATTTTGGCTTTGCCGTATTTGATCAGGGCCAGGAATCGGAGAAAGGCAAAGCTATCCTCTCCCGGAGAAGGGCTAGGATTCGGATTTATTGGGTTCGAGAACAGGATCCTGGGCCCTCGGATCCTGGTGGGTTGTCCCCGGTCCTCAGGGCAATCGCTTAGGCTAGATTTTTCGGTTCTGAAGGGAGCCGAGAATCTCGGCTCTCGTCGAACCGCGATGCCCCTTCGCCTCCCATCCTACCAGTCCTGGGAGAGGGATGCAAGGGGTCGGGATTCGAACGAGAATGGCCTGAGAAGCCTCTTTTCCCAGACCCCAGTATCTCAATACTGGGGGGAGGGGGAAACAGGCCTCAGAGACGATCCTGGTGCGTCTGAAAGGGATCTGGAGCTAGGGGTCGGAATCGGGTCCTAGGCCTTCTCGGATTCCCAGGGAGGAGGGCTTGACAGGGAGGCCGAGGCCTGCTAGGCTAGGGGTAACGAAAGGAGGGGCCATGGAAGACAAGGTCAGGTTCGATCCTTCTCGGTATCTCAAGCCTCTGAAAGGAGGTCAGTATCTCGAGGTCAAATGGAGGCTGGTCTGGCTTAGGACCGAGTTCCCTGAGGCCAAGATCGAGACGGAGCTGGTCCATTTCTCTCCGGACTTCGCCGTCTTCAAGGCTACGATAGAGCTCCCGAACGGAGCTAGAGCGACGGGTTGGGGAATGGATTCGAGAAAAGACTTCGAAGACTTCGTCGAGAGAGCCGAGACTCGGAGCCTGGGAAGAGCTCTAGCAGCCTTAGGGTTCGGGACCCAGTTCGCTCCGGAGATCTCGGAGGGAGAACATATCGCCGATAGTCCGGTAGATCGAGTCCGGGGTCGGAGCTATGGCAGCTATCGATCCTGAACGGATCAGGTCCTTGGCCGAGACTCTGGCCGAGATCGAGGACGATATCGCCAGAAGATATCGTCTCTACAGCGAACTCCTCCTCGAGGAAGAACTTCCGGAGGGGGAGGAAGAGTACCAGAACCTGGTCCAAGAGATCCGACTCCAGACCCAGAAGGACCGAGAAGAGAACGTCCTGTTCCAGCTCTGGATGCGGGAAAGACTCCTCCGAGGTCCCTTGGACCTGGAGCTGGAGGAGTATTCGGAGGTCGTGGCGGGAAGGGCTCTGGTTCGTCTCCTCCACTACGTCCCTAAGGGACGAGAGCTCCTCTCCTCCCTCGACCCCGAATCCGACTCCTGGATCCCGGACCGGGAAGCGATCCGCCGCTTCGTCCTGACCGGGGGACTAGCCGAAGAGGATCCGCAACGGTTCTTGGCCAGACTCTTCTCCGAAGTCCCCAAGGCCAGGAGAGCCCTCTACAAGCTCCTCGGGGCCTACAAGGCGGTCGTGGAGGTGGAGGCGGAGAAGAGGGGCAGGACCTATCCTGGAGAACTTCCAGGAGACGGTCTCAAGGCGAGGCCGAGACAGCTGACCTGGGACGAACTGGCCCGGCTCCTCGGCTTCCCTCCGGTCCTCTGGGAGATCGAGCTGGCCAGGGCCAGGAAGGTCATGGCAGGGGTCAAGGCCTACCTCGAAGGCAAGAGTCTGGTAGAGGCAAGAGAGGAGGCGAGAGAAAGGTTCCGAGAGAGGCTCAGAAAGCTCGGTATCATCAGGAAGCCAGGAAGGCCGAAGAAGGAGAAGGGAGGACAGGATGGATAAGCTCGAAGAGATCAGACAGCTGGCCCTCAAGATCCTGTATCTCGTGGAGGAGCTCAAAGCCCCTCTTCCCCAAGACCCGAAGAAGGAGGCCAAGGACCCGTTCCAGCTCTTCTCCTCCTCCGTCAACCGGGCCCTGGAGAAGATCGGCCAAGAGCCCTATTCGACCGAAGAACTCCAGGAACTCTACGACCTCTCGGAAAAGGATCCGGTCCTGGTCGGAAAGGTCATCTTCCGCTCCTCCAGGAAGAACGGAGACCTCAAGCCCTATGTCCTCAACGTCTTCCGGAAGTACGGGGCTTCTGGAGTCAGGGGCTGGTTCGAAGCCAAGTCATCTCCGGAATCCCCGAGCAAGGCGGTAGAGAAGATCGTCGCTCAGGTCGGAGGGAGCGATGATCAGGGGGTCTGAAGTCCTTCCCCAGGTCCTAGCCTGGGCCAAGGAGAGGAGACAGAGTCCGGGAAAGGTTTGGGGCCTTTCGACCGGATTCTCTTCTTGGGACGAACTGACCGGGGGTCTCCACAAGGGGGAGGTCACGGTCCTCGGGGCTAGGACGTCGGTCGGGAAGACGACTCTGGCCCTCCAGGTCGCCTGGGCTGCTCTCTCCTCCGGTCCGGTCCTCTTCGTCTCTCCGGAGATGGGAGAGAGGCAGCTCCTGACCAGGCTCCTGGCCATGAAGTCCGGGGTCTCTCCCCGGCTCCTAGCCCGGGGGGAACTCTCCGACCTCGAGTGGGAGAGGGTCGAGAGGACGGCTCAGGAACTCGGACCCAAGACCCAGAACCTGATCCTCTACTGCTCCGAAACCGATCTCGTCTCCCTGGAGCAGAAGGTCGAGGAACTGAACCTCCTCTCCCCTCTCTCCCTCCTCGTCATCGACTACCTCCAACTGATCCGGCACCAGGCCTTCTCTCCCTACGAGAGGGCGACGGAGATCTCGAGGAGAGTCAGGGCCCTGGCCAACCGGACTCAGGTCCCGGTCCTGCTCCTGTCCCAACTCCGGAGGCCGGAGGGGGGAAGGGAAGACCAGCCCCCTACTCTCCACGACCTCCGGGACTCGGGGAATATCGAACAGGACGCCGACAACGTCCTCCTCCTCTGGAGGCCTCCGGTCGAAGACGGGAACGGAGGTCTTCTGCGGAGCAATATCACGGTCGTCGAACTGGCCAAGCAGCGGAACGGGCCGGTCGGGAGCTTCAAGCTCCTGTTCGTCCCGGAAAGGTTCTGTTTCGAGGATCTCAAGGCCTAGGAGGAGAAAGGATGAAGGTCAGACTGACGCCGAAGCAGATCGAGATCGCCAAGCTCGTCGCCCTGGGCTACCGGAACCGGGACATAGCTCAAGCCTTGGGGATCTCGGAGGCCAACGTCTCCAGTCAGGTCCAACGGATCGCTTTCAAGCTCCGGATCGACCCGACCCGGAACTACCGGATCCAGATCGCCCAGTTCTTCTGGGAGCTCGGGAATCGGATCTTGGAGCAGGAGAAGGAATCGGTCTCATGAGAGACTATCTCCTCGTCCAGTTCGACCGAGACGGATTCTCCTTCCTGGCCCGACCCCTGACCTTCCTGGAGGACGGGTGGGAAAAGGGACCGATCGAACTCCTCTCTCCGGAACAGGTCAGGAAGAACCGGATCTGGGTCGAGGACTGGAACGGAGACCTGATCCTGATCAACGAGGAGAGCTTGGAATGAGACGGAACGCCCAGCGCCGAGGGAAGGCTTTGGAGAGACGGGTCGCGGAAAAACTCGACGGTCTCCTCCATCCGGGCCAGGCAGGAGACGTCCTGGTCCTGGGGAGGGACGGGACGATCTGGGTCCTGGAGGTCAAGTACCGGAAGGGCTATCTCCTGGACCGAAAGGACCAGCTCGGACGCTGGGTCGAGCAGGCGAAAAGCAACGCTGCTCGGAGGGGAAGGGGAGAGAAATGGGCTCTGGTCCTCTACGGGGGAAGGGGGACCGAGATCCTGTTCCTCTCTCCCCTCTCCTGGGTCGAAGAACTCTTTGCCGGGATGACGAGTATCAGAGAAGTCGTGAAAGGAGAGTTGGAGGATGAGTCTGACGGTCTTGCCGAGCTTTCCGGGGCTCCTGAAGCTGTTCCGGACGGAGAAGGGAATCTCTCTAGCGGAGCTGGGCCGGAGGACAGGGCTGAGCCATAGCTATCTCTACCGTTTGGAGAAGGGGGATCGCTATCCGAGCCGGGAGACGGTGGCGAAGCTGGCCAAGGCCCTCGAACTCTCGGAAGAAGAGAGAAAGAAGCTCTTCTGGAGGGCCGGTTTCTGGCACGAGGAGGAGACGGGATGGTAACGAAGAGGCCTTACGGACCGGTCCTCAAGGAGCTCGAAGAGCTCTTGGATACGGCTTGGAGCGAAGAGCTGATGGGACGGATCGAGAAGGCCGATAAGGTCCTCGGGAAGGTCAGGACCAAGATCCGGACCCTTTCCGAGATCGTCGACGACTGGAAAGACGATCTCTTTTCCCTCTCCCTCCGGCTGGGGAGGGAAGGGATCGAGGAAGAGGAGGAAGGATGAGCTATCGAGAGGTCCTGGAAGCCAAGGCCAGGAAGCTGGTCGAGATCGCTTCGGAAGTCGAGGCCTATCTTCAGGACCAGAACCCGGAGATGGCGAGAGAGAGGATCGTCAAGGGCTGGATGGTCCTGTCTCAGATCGACCGGATCCTTTCCGACTGGCATCAGGCGATTTCCGAATGGGAGCGGGAAAGATGACCGAGTCCTTCGAGTCCTATCTCGACTCCTTCCTTTCCCGAGTCCGGACTGTCCTCCTGGAACGAGTCCAGGAATACGGACCTCCCGAGAACTCTTTCCAGGTCCTCAAGAGCCTCTGGTCCGGAGTCTTGGGCCAAGAGGTCTCGGCCTCTCGGACCGTTCTCCTCCTCTCGCTCCTCAAGGTCAGCCGCTTGGCCTGGGACGAGAACCAGCCCGATTCCTGGATCGACCTAGCTGGCTATGCCGCCATCGGATCCTATCTCGAGTCCCTGGAGGAGGGATGAGAGTCGGACTGGATATCGAGACGACTGACCTCGATCCCAGGAAGGGGTCTCTGGTCCTGGTCTCTCTCTCCTATCCGGGAGGAGAAGTCGAGGTCTGGGAGGCCAGAGACCCCCTCCTCCTCGACCGGTTGAGAAAGGTCTGGGAAGAAGAGATCGTCTGCCACAATGCCCTGTTCGATATCCCCTGGCTCTGCTTCTCCTTCTCCCTTCCCGTCCCGGAACGGATCTCGGATACCTTGGTCGCAGAGAAGCTCCTGACCGCTGGCCTCGACCTCCCTCTCGGACTGGAAGACCTGGCCGAGAGATATTTCGGGAAAAAGATCGACAAGAGCCTCCAGACCTCGTTCCGGGAGGGAGAAGAGGTCTCCGAGGCCCAGAAGGCCTATGCTCGGGAAGACGCCCTCCTCCTCCTCCCCCTCCTGGAGAGACAGGAGGCCAAGCTCCGGGAAGAGGGGCTCTGGAAGGTCTGGGAGCTGGAAAGACTCTGTCTCCCGGTCTTCTGCCGGATGAGGGTCCTCGGGATCCCGTTCGATAGAGCCGGTCTGGAACGGGTCCTGGAAGAACTCCGGGCCAAGACCCAAGTCCTGAGACGGGTCCTGGCCGAGAGGCTCGGACCTCTGGCCATGGTCGAGAAGCAGAGGAGGTTCGAGGCCGAGAAGAGGGCTTACGAGGCCTGGGAAGAGCGGCTCCGGGAACAGGAAGCCTTTCTCCGGTCCTACTGGGAGAGGGAGAGGCCCGAGCCCTACTCCGATCCCAGGCCTTCGAAGAAGTACGGCGGGGTTCCCATGGGGCTGGCCAGGTTCCTGGACGAGAGGCTCAGGGCCTGGAAAGAGACCGATCCCCGTCCTCCCAAGCCCAAGCCTCCCGAACCCTTCAACCCCGATTCCCCAGAGCAGGTCCTCTGGGCCTTGAGGGAGTTGGGGTTGGAGTTGGAGACGACCTCGTCTCAGGTCCTCAAGGCCCTCCGCTACGAGAGACCGGACCTGGGAGACTATCTCGATCCCCTCCTCTCCTACCGGGAACAGAGAAAGGCCGAGACGGCTTTCGGAGAAAACTGGCTCGAAGCCCTCTGGCCCGACTCCTGCCTCCGTCCCGACTTCCGGTCCCTGGGAACCGTTTCGGGACGACCGACCTCCTCCAACCCCAACCTCCTCCAGCTCCCGGCCGAAAAGACCTTCCGGGAACTGGTCAGGGCTCCGGAAGGGTTCCGGATCGTCGCTGCCGACTACAGCCAGATGGAGCTCAGGATCATGGCGGAACTGAGTTCCGATCCGGAGATGGTCAAGGCCTTCCAGAGGGGAGACGATCTCCATTGGGTCACGGCGAGACTGATCTTCGGCCCCAATGCCACGGAGAGGGAGAGGAGGATCGGGAAGGCCGTGACCTTCCTGACCCTCTATGGGGGAGGGGCCAAGAGGCTCCAGGAGGTAGCGGCAGAAGGCGGGATCGTCTTGAGCCTGGAAGATGCCAGAGACGTCATAGCGGGTTGGAGGAAGGCCTATGGCAAGGCTTGGGAAACGATCGAGTCCTGGAGAGAAGAAGGGGTCAGGAAGAGGCGGATCAGGGACCCCTGGGGCCGGGTCAGGAAGTTTCCCGAGGGGCCCTTGAGCCAGGAACAGGAGGTCGAGGTCAGGAACCAGGCTGGCAACTTCGTCATCCAGGCCTCCAATGCCGAGATAACCAAGATCGCCATGGTCGCAGCCGAACGACTCCTCCTCCCCCTGGGAGGGAGACTCCTCCTCAACGTCTACGACGAACTCGTAGCCCTGGTCCCGGAAGAGAGGGGAGAAGAGGGGTTGAGAAGACTGGTCGGAGCGATGGTCGAGGCCGGGAAGCTCTTGTTGAAACAGGTCCCGGTCGAGGTCGATGGGGCTTCCGGAGAGTCCTGGGCCTGTAAGGGGTAGGGATGGGCCAGAAAGGGTTCGAGTTCCCGGAATTCAGGATCGATATCGAGGAGCTCAGGGAACTGGCCAAGAAGACCCTGATCCTGGAAGGATGGCCTCTTCCCGTCCTCCTGGCCCTCTATTCCGAAAGGCCTGGAGACTGGAGAGAGATCCATCCCTCGGAGCTCGGGAGATGCCTCAGGCAGAGGGTCTTGAGCTGGGGACTGGACTTCTACTCCCGGCCTGACCGGTCCTGGGCCCCGTTCCTGGGAAGAGGGGTCCATGAGCTAGCGGCCAAGGCGGCCCAGAGCCTCTTTCCGGAGGGAGAGGCCCTGATCGAGGTCCGTCTCTCCTGGCCCCTGGAGCTGGAGGGAGAGAGACTGGTCCTCTCGGGCCAGATCGACCTCTACCACCGTCCTTCCCGGACCCTCCTGGACTACAAGACGACCGGGAGCCTCAATCCCAAGAGACCTCTTCCCTGGGAATACGAACTGCAACAGAACCTCTATGCCCAACTCCTCCGGTGGCATGGAGAGAGTCCGGAGAAGATCTGGCTCTGGTTCGTCGAGACCAAGACCAGGAAACCGAAATCCGGGCCTTTCCGAGTCGCCCAGACCCTCCTCTCCGTCCCCCTCTGGCCAGAAGAAGCGGTCCTAGGGGTCCTGGAGGAGATCGGGAGGGTCCTGGTCCTCGGGCATCGAGACGGGATCCTTCCCCCTCCCTTCAGGGAAGAGGACGAGGGGTATTGGCAATGCCGGTTCTGCCCGGTATCGGAAAGATGTCGGGAACTGGAACGAGAAGGGAGATAGCAGTGCTGGTCGAGAAAGAGGTCGAGGTCCTCAAGAAGGTCTTCGAAAAGGCCCAGGAAAAGCTCGGAAAGGAGGCGAGGGAAGAAGACTTCGAGACCCTTCTCTCCATCGTCAAGGAGGTCCTGTTCCTCGGGACGGTCATAACCCTGATCGTCTCGGAACAGGAGCCTGGGATCGGGATCGGGATCGAAGACGGGATGCTGACTCTCGTAGAACTGGAGGGATGAGATGTTCCGAGAACAGCCTTACCCGGAACTGGAGCTCCGGTTGGCCTTCGACGAGGCCCTGGCCCGACTCCGGACCCGTTTCCAATCCCCGAATCCCTGGAACGGGGACGAGATCTGGGAGGTCCAGACCCTCGTCTTCTGCCTCAGGGAGCTCCTGAACCTCCTCTACCCCTCGATCGAAGTCCAACTCGATCCTCCAGGTTTCTCGGGGTCGGGAGGAGAGGACTATGGCCTCTGAACTGGACCGGATCCTGGGGGAGAGAGAATATCTCGTGGCCTTCTGTCCCTTCCATGAGGACGGGGGGAGGCCGAACTTCGTCATCTACCGGAGGAAAGGGATCTGTTTCCGGTGCGGGAGAGAGGCAGGGCCGGAAGAAGTCCTGGCCCTCTTCCGTTCCGGTTCCCTCCGGATCGTGGAGAGAGGGGGAGGGGGTCGGAGTCGGGAAAGGGACCGGATCGAGGACCTCGAATCCCTGGTCCGAGAAGCCTTCGAGAACCTCTGGAGGGGGATCTCGAGGCCCCGTCAGGCCTATCTCCGGGACAGGGGATTGGCCTTGGGCTTCGCTCAGAGCAAAGGGATCGGGCATACCGGAGCCGCTTTCCTGATCCCGATCCGGGGGCCGGAAGGAGAGCTTTTAGGGGCCAAGCTCCGCTCCGATCCCGATCTCGGGCTCTCCTGGCGCTACAAGAACTGGCCTGGGACTCCTTCGACCGTCTTCAGACCGTTTCCCTCCGGAGCTCCTACCGTTATCGTCGAAGGGGAACTCGATGCCCTTCTCCTGGCCCAATGGGGGATCGATGCCATCGCTCCTTCGACCGGGGCCTGGAGCCTCCTTTCCCTTCCCCTTCCGACCAAGAGACGAGTCTTTCTCCTCCTGGACTGGGACGAGGTGGGGAGGGAGGTCGGGAGGAGGCTGGAGAAGAAGGGGAAAGGGATCCTGGTCCCGGAGCCCTTCGATTGGGAAGGAGAAAAGGACATCGGAGAATATCTTTCCAGGAAGCCTGAGGAGAAACGGTACGATGCCTTACTCGCTCTCCTCCATCGATCGGCTCTTGAAAGCCCTGTCCCGAGAGAGCCATAGGGGGATCTGGGCTATCCGGGACCCTGAAGACAGTTCTGCCCTTCTCGTCGGGCAGGAAGAGACGGGGATCCTGAGGATCAAGAACATCGACCGGTGGGACGGGAAATACGAGGAGTTGGAGCAGAGGATCCTCGGGGTCGTAGGGGCCTGGATCGCAGGCCATCGGTCGGGATTCGGGCCCAATGTCGAGATGATCTCCTCGGACGGGAGGTTTCCGGAATGGGGATTTTCGGAATCGGAGCAGAAATGGATCTCGTTCGTCAAATACCTCCGGGAGACGGGGAGGATCGAGGACTGAGTCTCCAAGAGTTCCTGGCCTGGCTCCTGGTCCCAGGGATCGGGAAGAGGTTCTGGCCTCCTGTCTCCCTGTTCCAATACCAGCTCCCGACCGGGCAGATGGCCTTCGGGCCAGGGTTCCTGGTCGAGGGAAAGGTCGTCTCTCTCCGCCTTCCTCATGCTCCGGACTCGATCGACCTCCTCTTCGAGGCCTATTTCCCGGAACGGATGGGGGAGAAGGAAAGGCTCCTGGAAGAGGCGAGGGCTCTGGTCCCTCTGTTGGGGGAGTAGGATTATGTCGAGTAGAGATCGGGATCGGGGTGGGGAGAGAGGGGACTCCGGAGGGAGGCGCTGGCTCTGACCCTGATCCGGAGCTCTATCCCCCCACCTACCCCGTCCGACCTTCTCTTCTCGCACCTTCCCTCGCTCTCCTTCCTCGCTTTTCCTGCTCCTGACCTCGGTCCTCTCCCTCCGTTCCTCCCTGCCCCTTCCCACGGTCCTAGCCCACCGCTTCCCCTGCCCCTACCTGTAGCCGACTGTCTCCGCTTTCCCGCTCCGTTCCCCTACCGATCCGATCTCCGCTCTTCCTGCTCCGCTCCTCGCCGAGCCCGATTCCGCTTTCCCGCTCCTGCCCGGATCCGATCCCATCTCCACGAGCCTAGCTAGCTCCGACTCCTGATCCGATCTCTAAGCTCGCCTGCGGCTCGCTACTCCAGCTTGCCACGGGCGGCAGTTTGGTTGGAGAGAAAGGAGAT
>OGCH01000728.1_pt1 | contig 15274 bp, 23 predicted proteins | sample 1570111 | NCBI WGS metagenome assembly OGCH01 (sample SAMN03436243, study PRJEB24508) | hot springs metagenome | biome: Desert Springs; feature: Hot Springs; material: Water | place: USA: Great Boiling Spring, Nevada | collected 2008-12-01 | depth 0 m m | reverse complement strand
CTTACCCAACAAAGCCGCCCGCATCACCCGCAAGGTGCTGGAATCGGCGGTCGCCAACGCCATGCATAATAACGGCTTCGAACCGCGCGACCTCTTTATCTGGCGTGCCTATGTGGACGAGGGACCGCGCTGGAAGCGCATCTTGCCCAAAGATCGGGGACGCGCCTTCCGTATCCTCAAGCGCACCAGCCATATCACCATCGAACTGCTTCCCGTCCCCCTCCAGAGAGGAGGCAGCCAAGGGACACCCGCACCCACAGCACGCACCACCCGAGGTCAAAAAGCGACGCCACCAACAAGTAGGGAGGAGCAAGCCTAAATGGGTCAGAAAATCCATCCGATCGGCTTTCGTGTGGGCATCACGCGCGATTGGGAGAGCCGCTGGTACGCGCCCAAATCGCAGTACCGCCACTTGGTCTACGAGGATTACCTGATTCGGAAGACCATCAAGGAAGGTTGGTATAACGCTGGCATCTCACGCATCGAGATCGAGCGTGCTGCCAATATCGTGCGCATCATCATCTACGCGGCACGCCCCGGCCAAATCATCGGGCGCGGTGGGCATGGAATCGAAGAGGTGACCAAAGCCGTGCATCAAGCCCTGCACCCTAACAAGCCGGAACTGCGCATCGATGTGGAAGATGTGCGCAATCCCGACATCGATGCCCAGCTGGTGGCGGAAAACATCGCCCAGCAGCTGGAGCGGCGCGTGTCGCACCGCCGCGCGATGCGCCAAGCCCTAGCGCGCGCCGAGCGTGCCAATGTGCGCGGTATCAAAATTATGGTGGCGGGACGACTGGGCGGTGCCGAGATTGCCCGTACCGAGTGGGATCGCATCGGGCGTGTGCCGCTGCAGACCCTGCGTGCCGATATCGACTACGGCTTCGCCACCGCCTACACCATCTACGGCACTATCGGCGTCAAGGTCTGGATCTACAAGGGCGACATCCCCGTCACGGAGCGGCGTATCCTCCTGTCGTCCGTCACCACGCCCGAATCGGCGTTTGAATCGCCTGCTCGTGCCGCGCGACCAGCTGCAGCCGAGCGACCTGCTGGACCACGCCGGCGCCGAGGTGGACCACGCCGACGCGGGCGCGGCAGCACCGGAACCGAACAAACCCAAGCGGGCAACGCCGGTGGACGCCGACGCGCACGCAGGAGACCTGCCTCCTCCCCATCCAGTACCCCAGCGGAAGGGGAAACAACCGAGTGAAGCAAACGAGGTGAGCCATTATGCTAATGCCGAAAAAGACCAAGTATCGTAAGCAGCAGCGTGGGCGCCGGAAAGGGATCTCCAAAGGCGCACGGGAACTGCATTTTGGCGACTATGGACTTGTGGCGATGGAGCCTTGCTGGCTGACCAACCGCCAAATGGAAGCGGCGCGTGTCGCCATCGTGCGCTATCTCAAGCGCGGCGGCAAAATCTGGTTCCGCATCTTCCCTGATAAACCCTACACTAAGCGCGCCGCCGAAACCCGTATGGGCGGCGGAAAAGGGAGCGTCGAAGGCTGGGTCGCCGTCGTCAAGCGCGGGCGCATCATCCTCGAACTCGGAGGTGTGGACGAAGCACGCGCCCGCGAAGCCCTCCGACGCGCCAGCCATAAACTGCCCATCAAAACCCGCATCGTCACACGCGCCGATTTCCAACTGGGTGCAACCGCAACCGTCGGAGGTGAAGCCGAATGAAACCACTCAAACCCGACCAACTGCGACGCATGACCATCCAAGAGCTGGAACAGGAGCTGGATAAGCTGCGCCATGAGCATTATCGCTTGCGCGTGCAGCAATCAATACGCCAACTCAAAGATACCGCAGCGCTGCGCATCATCCGACGCAACATCGCCCGCATCCAAACCATTCTGAACGAGAAACGCCGCCAGAACCAGCCAAGCTAAGGCAAGATGCAAGACAAAATGTCCGAAGTGTCCGACCTGTCCAACCTGTCCGACTTAGCATCAAAGCAAGGAGGAACAAACCAAATGGAGGAAGCGATCCAGACAACCGAATTGGGAGAAGCGCAGGCAACCGAAGCGACTCAAGCCATGCGCCCCTATCGCGGCAAGCGTAAGGTGCGCATCGGGCGCGTCGTCAGCGACAAAATGGATAAAACGGTGGTGGTCGCCGTCACCCGTAGCTTCCGACACCCCCTGTACGGCAAGACCATCCGCCGCACCAAAAAGTATATGGCACACGATGAACACAATCAATGCCGAGTAGGCGACTTGGTGGAGATTGTCGAGACGCGCCCGCTCAGCCGACACAAACGCTGGCGCGTGCGAACCATCTTGGAGCGACCCGAGTAGAATCTTTCGAAGGAGGCGATGGCGATGATTCAGGCATTTACACGACTGAAGGTGGCAGACAATTCAGGCGCACGCGAAGTGATGTGCATCCGCGTGCTCAAAGGCTCGAACGCACGCTATGGCTATGTGGGCGATGTGATTGTGGCGTCGGTCAAAGACGCCGCACCCAACATGCCCATCAAAAAGGGCGATGTGGTGCGTGCCGTCATTGTGCGCACCCGACACCCCATCCGCCGACCCGACGGCACCACCCTGCGCTTCGACGATAACGCCTGCGTCATCATCAACAATCAGGGCGAGCCACGCGGCACCCGCATCTTCGGACCCGTGGCGCGGGAACTGCGCGATAAAAACTTTATGCGCATCATCTCGCTCGCCCCAGAAGTGTTGTAGGAGGCGATTCCTATGGTACGCGAACAGGCAAAACCCATCCGAATGAAAATCAAAACGGGCGATACGGTCTATGTACTATCGGGCAAAGATAAGGGGCGACGCGGGCGCGTCATCCGCGTGATGCCCCGTGAAAACCGCATCATCGTGGAGGGCATCAATCTGGTCACCAAGCATCAGAAACCGCGCCTCGCGACGCAAAAAGGCTCGCGCATCCAAAAGCCTGCCCCCATCTTCGCCAGCAAGGTGATGCTGGTCTGCCCCCACTGTGACAAGCCCACCCGCGTCAAACGGGTGCGCGGGGAACACAACCGCCTGGTACGCGTCTGCAAACGCTGTGGCGAAATGATCGACGCGACCACATAGGGGCAGAACGGTGTGTCTGCCCGATGTAAACAAGAAGGAGGCGAGCAACGATGGCCAAACAACAAAGTAGCACCCAACCGCAACAGAAAAAAGTAGGCAAAGAACAGAAAGCGGAAAAGATGTTCGAAACCGCCGATGTGGCGATTCAGTTCGTGCCACGCCTGCGCCTGCACTACGAGCAGGTCGTGCGCCCCGAACTCCAACGCCAGTTCGGCTATAAAAACCCGATGCAAATCCCCAAGCTGGAGAAAATTGTGATTAATATGGGCGTGGGCAGAGGCGAGCAGGAACCCAAAACGCTGGAGAACGCTATGCGCGACCTCGCGCTCATCAGCGGGCAGAAACCTGTTGCCACCATCGCCAAGCGCTCTATCTCCAACTTCCGAATCCGAAGAGGACACCGCATCGGTTGCAAGGTCACCCTACGCGGCAACCGCATGTATGTCTTTTTGGAGAAGCTCATCAATATCGTGCTGCCGCGTATTCGCGACTTCCACGGGCTATCGCCGCGCTCCTTTGATGGGCGTGGCAACTATTCACTGGGGCTGCGCGAGCAGACACTCTTCCCCGAAATTGTCTATGACCAGATCGACCGCATCCGCGGCATGGACATCACCCTTTGCACCACGGCGCGCACCGACGAGGAAGCCCTCGCCCTGCTCAAAGCACTGGGGCTGCCCTTCCGATCCAACTAAGTCGGACCGGTCAGACAGGTCTGACAGGTCAGACAAGTCGGACTCAAACCATGTAAGGAGGCACACCGAATGAAAGCATACGCAGTGGAACGCATTCGCAATGTGGCGATGGCAGGACACGGCGGGAGTGGCAAGACCACCCTCGCCGAACATCTGCTCTACCTGGCAGGACATATCGACCGCATCGGCTCCGTCGAAGCGGGCAATACGGTCTCCGATTTTGACCCCGAAGAGATACGCCGTAAAATCAGTCTCAGCACCACCTTGCTGCCAATTGAGTGGAACGACCACAAAATCAACCTGCTCGATGTGCCCGGCTTTCCCGACTTCATCGGCGAGCTATATGCCACCCTCCGTGTGGTCGATGCCGTGCTGCTGGTCGTGCCCGCTCAAGCCGAAATCGAGGTGGGCTTCGAAAACGCATGGGAGCTGTGCGAGAAGTATAAATTACCGCGTCTCATCTTCGTGAACAAGATGGAACGCGATAATGCTGACCATACCAGCCTCATCCAGAACCTGCGGGCGACCTATGGCAACCGTATCGTGCCAGTGCAGGTGCCCATCGGGCAGCAAACCAGTTTCAGTGGCGTGGTCGATGTGCTGCATGGCAAAGCCTATCGGGGGCGCGATCGCGATACAGCCATCAGTGAGGTGCCGAGCGAGTTGCAGTCCGAGGTGGAGCAGGTGCGGGAGATGTTGATGGAAGCGGCTGCCGAAACCGATGATACCCTGCTGGAGAAATATCTTAGTGGTGAACCCCTCACCGATGCGGAACTGGTGCAGGGCTTCCATACAGGCGTGCGCACCGGCACCATCGTGCCCGTGCTGTATGGCTCGGCGCAAGCGGGCATCGGGCTGACGCCCCTGTTGCAAGCCCTGATTGAGCTGGCACCCAACCCTGCAGAAGTGCCTGCGCCTACCGCCACCGACCCCCGCACCGAACAACCCGTTCAGGTGAGCTGCGATCCCAACGCTCCCCTCTGTGCCTTCGTGTTCAAAACCACCGCTGACCCCTATGTCGGTAAACTGACCTACTTCCGCGTCTACTCCGGCGTGATTCGCGCCGACTCGCAGGTCTATAATGCCAATCGGGAGCGCGATGAGCGTATTGGTCAACTCTTTTTCATGCGCGGCAAAAGCCAAGAAGCCACCTCCGAGATTCGCGCAGGCGATATTGGCGTCGTCGCCAAGCTGCAAGAGACCGTCACGGGACACACCCTGTGCGACCGCAACCGCCCGCTGATTCTGCCGCCCATCGAGTTCCCTGATCCTATCTACACCATTGCCATCGTGCCGAAGACCAAAGCGGACGAAGACCGCTTGGGACCCGCTTTGGCGCGCTTGCAGGAGGAAGACCCCACCCTACACGCCCGACGCGACCACGAAACAGGACAAACCCTGCTGATGGGCATGGGCGACCTGCACCTGGAGAGCGTCATCGAAAAGCTCAAGCGCAAATTCGGCACCGAAGTCTCCACCGAGGAGCTGAAAATCCCCTATCGCGAAACCGTGACACGAGCGGTGCAGCGCATCGAAGGTAAGTTCAAACGCCAGACAGGGGGGCGCGGGCAATACGGGCACTGCTTTATCAATCTGGAGCCGCTGCCACGCGGGGCTGGCTTCGAATTCACCGAGACCATCGTCGGCGGCGCCATTCCCAAGAACTATATCCCTGCCATCGAGAAGGGCATCCGCGAAGCTGCCGAGAAAGGCGTGATTGCGGGCTATCCCGTCACCGACTTCCGCGTGGTGGTCGTCGACGGCTCCTACCACGAGGTCGACTCCTCCGACCAAGCCTTCCGCATCGCGGGTAGCCTCGCCTTCCAAAGTGCCGCTGCTCAGGCGAACCCCGTCATCTTGGAGCCAATCCTGGAGGTGGAGGTCGATGTGCCCGAAGCCTACACAGGCGATGTGATGGGCGACCTGAACGGACGACGCGGACGCATTCAGGGCATCGAAAGCCTCGGTTCAGGGCGACAGCTCATCCGCGCCATGGTGCCCATGAGCGAGATGACCCGCTACGCCCTCGAACTGCGCTCCATCACCCGCGGACGAGGACGATTCCGCACCCGCTTCTCTCACTACGAGGAGGTGCCTTTCAACATCGCGCAAACGCTTATCGAGAAGTATCAGAAAGAGAAGGCAGCTGCCGCGGAACATTAAACCGACCCTATCCATCTCGTCTAACCCGTCCGACTCGTCTGACCTGTCCGACAGGTATAATATAGGGCTGTGTGAGGTGAACCATCGATGCCGAAGACAGCGTGGATTGTCAAAGCGAAACGCAAACCGAAGTTTAAGGTGCGCAAGGTGAACCGTTGCAACATCTGTGGGCGACGGCACGGCTATTTTCGCTTTTTCGGGCTGTGCCGTATCTGTCTGCGCGAACAGGCACACCGAGGCGTGCTGCCCGGCGTGCGAAAAGCCAGCTGGTAAGGAGGAACAGCCGAACAATGATGACCGACCCAATAGGCGATATGCTGACCCGAATTCGGAATGCGGTGATGGCTGGGCATCAGCAGGTACAGATGCCCAGCTCCCGACTCAAAGAACAAATTGCCGCCCTGCTCAAGCAGGAGGGCTTCATTCGCGACTATACGGTGCAACGCGCCGGTGTCAAAGCCACGCTCACCATCACGCTCAAATATGCCCCCGATGGGGAGCCAGCCATCCACCACATCGAACGCGTGAGTAAGCCCGGACGACGGGTCTATGCTCCTGTGGAGCAGTTGCGCCCCGTCAAACGCGGGCTGGGCACCGCTATCGTCTCTACTTCAAAGGGCTTGCTGCCCGACCGCGAATGCCGCAAACGGCGCATCGGAGGTGAGGTCATCTGCATCGTCTGGTGAGGAGGCGAAACCATGTCAAGAGTCGGTAAGCGACCTATTCCCATTCCGAAGGGCGTCGAGGTGCGAATCGAGGGAACCCGAATCACTGTCAAGGGACCCAAAGGTGAACTAAGCCACCAGCTGCCCGATATCCTGCGCGTCGTCCAGGAGGATGGGCAGCTCCGAGTGGAACGCACCAGCAACGATCGATTCGCCCGCTCGCAACATGGACTGCAGCGTACTCTGATTGCGAATATGGTGCAAGGGGTTTCGGAAGGCTTCGAAAAGACGCTGGTGCTGGTGGGGGTTGGCTACCGCGCCCAAGTAGAAGGCAAAGACCTCGTGCTGCAAGTGGGTTATTCGCACCCCGTGCGCGTGCAGCCCCCCCCAGGCATTAGCTTCGCCGTCGAGCAGGACCCGCAAACGCGCAATCTGCTGATTCGAGTGCGCGGAATCGATAAGCAACTGGTGGGTCAGCAAGCGGCGAACATCCGCGCCATTCGCCCGCCCGACCCCTATAAGGGCAAGGGGCTGCGCTACCTGAATGAACAACTCCGCCTCAAACCCGGCAAGCAGCAAGCGGGTAAGGGAGGCAAGAAATAGACCCGTCCGACTTGTCTGAACTGTCCAACTCAAACCTGAGGTGAACCGAAGATGAAACGCACACCGAGAGAGAAACGCATCATTCGGCATCGGCGGATACGGCGGACGGTGGTGGGTCTGCCAGACCGCCCACGCCTTTGCGTCTATAAAAGCCTAAAGCATATGTACGCCCAAATTATCGACGATACAAAAGGGCACACACTGGTCGCTGCCTCCACCTTAGACCCTGAGCTACGCGACCAGCTCAAGAGTACTGGCAACAAAGAGGCAGCGGCTGCCGTGGGACGCCTGATTGCCCAGCGTGCCCTCGAAAAAGGCATCCGCAAAGTGGTGTTCGACCGAGGCGGATTCCGCTATCATGGGCGCGTCGCCGCGCTGGCGGATGCCGCCCGCGAAGCGGGACTGGAATTCTAAGGAGGCAAAAAGATGAGACGAAAGCAACAGGAGCGTATTAACCCGGATTTACTCAACTTGCATGTGGAGCGTGTGGTCTACACCAATCGCGTCTCCAAGACGCACAAAGGCGGGCGCACCCTCAGCTTCCAAGTGATGGTGGTGGTGGGCGATACGAACGGGCATGTGGGCGTGGGGTTGGGCAAGGCACGCCAAGTGCCCGATGCCATCCGCAAAGCCATCGAAACGGCTCGCAAGAACCTCATTCGCGTGCCCCGAATCGGCACCACCATCCCGCATGAGGTGGAGGCGGAGTTCGAGGCAACACGCCTTGTGCTAAAGCCCGCCTCGCCCGGCACCGGTATCGTGGCAGGCAGCACCGTGCGCGCCATATTAGAGGCAGCGGGGGTCAGCGATGTGCTGGCAAAACTCATCGGCTCGCGCAACCCCATCAACGCCGCCTATGTCACAATCAAAGCGCTCCAGCAGCTGCGCACGCCCGAACAGATTGCCAGCCTGCGCGACATGAAATTGAGCGTGCTGACACCATGGTATGTGCGGAAATTTAAGGAGGTGGCTGTCCAATGAGCCAGCTGAAAATCACGCTCAAACGCAGTCCCATCGGGTATGATAAGACGCAGAAACGCACCGTGCGGGCACTCGGGTTGCGACGCCTGAACCAGACCGTCCTCCAGCCCGACAACCCCTCCATTCGAGGCATGATTGCCCGCATCCCCCACCTGCTGCAAGTAGAGGTAATTGAGGAAGTGGAGCTACCGAAGCGCAGCAGGCGGGCACGCAAAACCGTTTCAGAAGAGGAGGTCACCGCATGATAGCGCTCCACACACTCAAACCGGCACCGGGCAGTAAAAAGCGGCGCAAGCGCGTTGGGCGCGGCATCGGCTCCGGACACGGCAAAACCGCCGGGCGCGGCACCAAAGGGCAGAAAGCCCGCGACACCGTCCCACCGCGCTTCGAAGGCGGTCAAACCCCCATCCATCGCCGACTGCCCGTGCGGGTTGGCTTCAAAAATATCAATCGCACCGAGTACGCCATCGTGAATGTGGGCACACTCGCTGCCCGCTTCCAGCCCAACGATGAAATCACTCCGGAGCTGCTGCTGGCAAAGCGCATCATCCGCAAGCTCAAAGATGGGTTAAAAGTGCTGGGTGAAGGCGAAATCACCTTCCCTCTCATCGTGCATGCCCACGCTGTGAGCCAATCGGCGCGCGCCAAAATCGAAGCAGCAGGCGGGCAGGTCAAAATCATCGGTGAGGCAGGCTCGATGCCAGCCCCCACGAACGAGGGATAGACCATGCTTAGCACCAACTTCGTCTCGGCTTTGCAAAGCGCGTGGAAGCTGCCCGACTTACGGGCACGCATCCTGTTTATATTCGCCATGTTCACCGTCTACGCCGTTGGACTGCACATCCCCGTGCCCGGCGTAGACCGTGAGGAGATGAGGAGGCTCTTTGAGAACCAGGAATTGCTGCAGTTTCTGAACATGTTCACGGGAGGGGCGTTGCGCAAACTCACCATCTTGGCGTTAGGGCTGAACCCCTACATTACGGCATCGATCATTATGCAGATTTTCTCTTATGCCGATCCGCGCTTACGGGAGGAGATGCGTGAGGAGGCGGGGCGGCGTAAGATGCAGCAGCGTACCCGCCTGCTGACGATAGTGATTGCGTTGGTTCAGGCAATAGGCTTCCTCTCTACTTTCCGCTCGGCTGGTGTGCTGAATGTTTCTGGCTTAGAGATGGTGCAAGTCATCATCGCTTGGGTTGCTGGCGCGATGTTCCTGTTGTGGTTGGGTGAGCAAATCACCGAGAAGGGGCTGGGCAACGGCGTCTCGTTGATGATTTTCGCCAGCATCGTAGCCAGCATGCCCTATCAGGTACAGCAAACTTACCGATTGGTGCTGGAGCGCACCGTCACACCCTTCCAAGTGATCCTGCTGCTGGTCATTTTCCTTGCCACCATCTGGGGCGTCATCTATGTCACGATGTCGCAGCGTCGCATCCCGATTCAGCATATGCGCCGCATCATTGGGCGTCGCCAGACAGTGGGGGGCACCTCGTATCTGCCAATCCCTGTGAATGCAGCGGGCGTCATTCCCATCATCTTCGCTGTTTCACTCCAACTGCTGCCCGCCACCATCCTGCAGATGCTACCCTACGACCGCAAGAATCCCCCCGAATGGGCGGAATGGGCAAATATTCTTTTAGGCTGGCTCACACCCGGCGGGCACTGGTTCGGCTCCCTACTCTATGCCGGGCTGATTTTCGTGTTCACCTATTTCTATGTGGCGGTGGTGTTCAACACGGATGAGATTGCCGAGAATCTGAAGCGTCAGGGGGCGTTCATTCAGGGTGTGCGCCCGGGCAAACCCACCGCCGACTATCTGAACGATGTGCTGACTCGCATCACGGTCGCTGGTGCGCTGTTCCTCGCGGTGGTCGCGCTGCTGCAATACTGGGTACCCGATTTGACCCGCATTCAGACCCTGACAGTGGTGGGTGGCACCTCGCTGCTCATCATTGTCGGCGTCGCCATCGACTTCTCCCGCCAGTTGCAAGCGCAGCTGGCGATGCGCCAGTATGAAGATTTCCTGAAATGAGGCTCATCCTGCTGGGACCACCGGGCATCGGCAAGGGCACGCAGGCACGACGCCTGCAGGAACAATTTGGCTGGACGGTCATCGCGACGGGCGACCTGCTGCGAGAAGCGATGGCGAACCGAACCCCACTGGGCGAGCAAGCCCGCACCTACATCACCCGCGGCGAACTGGTGCCCGATGAGTTGGTCAACCAAATCGTGATGGAACGCCTCCAGTCGTTGGAATCGTTCGTTCTGGATGGTTATCCGCGTAATCTGGCGCAGGCGCAGGTGCTGGAAGCGTTCCTACAGCAACAAGGGCAATCGCTTGATGCGGTACTTGCCTTCGAGCTGGATGACGAGGCGATTGTAGCGCGCCTAAGCGGACGACGCATCTGCCCGCAGTGTGGCGCCATCTATCATATTGTGGCGAACCCCAGTCGGGCGGGTGAGCAGTGCGAGCGGTGCGGCGCCACGCTGATTATACGAGAAGATGACCAGCCCGACACCATTCGCCGCCGCCTCGCTGTCTACCGTGAACAGACCGCCCCCCTCCTCGAATACTATCAGCAGCGTGGACTGCTCATCCCCATCGATGCCAGCGGCGATCCCGAAACTGTCTATCAGCGCGTGGTGCATGCCCTGCCCGTATGAGAGGTGCATATCTGATTAAATCTGCTGATGAGATTGCCCGTATCCGCAAGGCGGGACGCATCTTGGCGCGTGTGCTGAAGCGTTGTGCCGAAATGGTGGAGCCAAACCGCACCACGGGCGCGGAACTGAACGCCCTCGCCGAGCAACTGGTGCTGGAGATGGGGGGCTTCCCCGCCTTCAAAGGCTATCGGCTCTATCCCGCCTCGCTCTGTGTCTCCATCAACGAGACGATTGTGCATGGCTTACCCGATAATCGGGTGCTGCGCGAGGGGGACATCGTGAGCCTCGATATGGGGGTCTTTTATGAAGGCTACTGCGCCGATGCCGCTCTGACGCTCATGGTAGGGCGCGTCGATTATCAGCGCAAGCGACTGGTGCGCGTCACCGAAGAGGCGTTCTATGAGGCGCTCAAGGTCGCCCGACCGGGCAACACCATCGGCGATATTGGCGCCGCCATTCAGCGCCATGTGGAGCCGTTCGGCTTCCATCCAGCACGCGGGTTGGCAGGACACGGCGTCGGACGCTATGTGCATGAGCCACCCGAAGTGCCCAACGAGGGCGAGCCAGGCGAGGGACCACGCCTGCAGCCCGGCATGGTGCTGGCTATCGAACCGATGATTGTGATGGGGTCGCCCGATGTGGAAGTGGCCGAAGATGGCTGGGCGATTATCACGGCAGACCGTCAGCCCGCTTCCCATTATGAGCATACCGTTGTGATTACCGAAAACGGTGCAGAAATCCTCACCATCGAGTAAACTTAACAAGCAGGAGGTGATGCGATGGCGAAGACCGAAGGCAAAGAGATCGAGGTCGAGGGCACGGTCGTGGAATGTCTGCCCAACACGATGTTTCGTGTGGAGATCGAGGGCGGGCATCAGGTGCTGGCACACCTATCGGGCAAAATGCGCATCAACTTTATCCGCATTCTGCCCGGCGACCGCGTGAAGGTCGCCCTCTCGCCCTATGATCTCACACGCGGGCGAATCGTCTACCGATACAAATAGAGGGTTTGGAAGCTCTGATTTGGACTAAGTGATCGTAAAAACGCACGGGTTACTGTTGTTGCGCATTTGCCCTGAAGAGGCTCACCCATGAGAATACAAAAAGCGGTTGGGCTGACACTCGCTCTGCTTGTCTGCGGAAATAGCGGGCACCCGCAGCACCCGACGGTGCCACGTCCCTCGGTAATCCGCAAACAAGTCACGCTCACGGCAATGTTAGTGGATTTCTCACACAGCTCTATGATGATGCGCTTCGTCCCTGTCAAACCGAGTGCTGCTCAACTGGGATTGAAGGAATATCAATTCATTATGTTGTGCCTTCCTATAGAATGGAAGGAACTCCAATTTGACCCCAAAAGCCCTTATCCCGATAGTCCCCGCTTCGTATCGCCCGAAGGGAAACGCATTAGCCCGTATGATTTGGAGCCAGGAATGCGCGTGAAGCTAAAAGGTAAGTTGTGGGTGCAGACAGTGAAAGCGGGTTCCATCCGGACCGAGGAGGTGATGATCGAAACGGACACTGTTCGTTTAGTGAGTTGGAAGCTTTATTTCCCGCCAGCCCGGTTAAGGGGAAAACTGATTGAGGTTAGTGGTGAAAATAGAGGCAAACTCCAGATGGGCGATAGAATTGTCACGATACAGTTGCGTCGGCAAGTCCGATTGCGCGGTGATACAAAGTGGCAGAGAGATTTTGAGCGCCATCGGTTGCATGGGTTGAAGTTGGGTATGGAACTGGAAATCAAGGGCTACTGGTATTCGTGGGCTGCAACGCCTACTCAACAGGGAGGGACAAGAGGCACACAGGCGGGTGCAGCCTCGGATACGGAAGAGGTTTTAGTAGAGATGATACGGATTGTGAAAGACGAATAGTTCACTCAGGCATTTAGGTTATAGGTGTTTAGGATGGCAGTTGAAGGCGCAAGATGAACTACAGTGGTGCGGGATGGTTGGTGCAGCGTGAGGTGCAGGTAGCGAACGGGAGTGAAGTGACGACTTATACTTATGACGCTTGGGGTCGGTTGCGTGGGGTGGATTATCCGCGCAGTGTGGATGTGCGGATGGGCTGGGATGGCGAGAATAGGCGGGTGTGGGTTCAAGACGGCGCAGGTCGTCGGGAGTATAGCTACGATGCGTGGGGTCGGGTGGTTCGGCAAGAAGGCTGCTGCGGAGAAGATACACAGCTGACCTTGTATTCCTATTTTGGTTTGGGTGGCTGTTGTGGCGGGTTATCTACTAATCGGTCGGTGATGGAGGATGCGTGGTGGATGCCCGGTGATTTTGAGACGGCTGTTCCTGCGTTGTGTGTAGGGGCGTGTGTTTGTGGAGCGGCGTGTTTGGCTTTGTTGATAATTCCGTGTTTGGAGCGTGCGCGTGGGGCGTCTGATCCGTTGCGATGTTTGCTGGAATGCATAAAAGAGCGTTTGGGGAATGCGTCGGGTTGGGTTCAGCTGATTTGTGGGGTTTGTGTAGTGGGTTGTGCGGTTTGTCTTTTTGTTGGCGTGCCGGGTGGTTTGCCAGCGCTGGCTCCTGTTCCAACGCCCGTTCCAGCTCCTGTTTTTGCCGTTGCATCGGCTGCGTCGGTTGTGGCATCACCGTGTGATCCGCCCGTTGCACCTCCGCCTGGCCCCTCCTGCACCACCTGTTTCCGAGCCAGAACCACCTTTAAATCCTCCTACTCCCATACCTTCTCCACCTCCCACTCCCGCACCGAATCCTGATCCTGTTCCACCGAGTATACCCATTGCTCCTCCCATGCCACGTGCTCCTCTTAGACCTTTTCAATGCGATCCTATAGACAGGAGGTATGATATAGAGCGGGATGAAACTATATGTACTTATCTCTGCCCACCAGGAGTAGTGGTGGAAAGGCGCTTTTGGGGGTTTCGCCGAAGTTGCCCTCCTATAATAGAGTATCCTTTTCCTAACTGAGTGCCTCTTCCGAAAGGACAGTTGGCTTATGCAATACCGGGGTATACTCATAAAATGGTGGAGCTGGCGATTGGAGGTAGACAATGAGATATAAGTATATATATGATCCACTTACAGAGGAGTGGAGACGCGTTATAGAGCTAAATTACACCCCTAAGGACCGTGAGTGGAACAAGCTAAGTCAGTGCCCAGTTGAAAAGCTACTTGAAGTTGCTCTGTCAGAATTGGGCTATCGCGCGGATAAAGCTGCGCATATACTTTTCAGTCAGTATCCTGAATCTTGTGAGACTGCCGAATTGTTATGGCGTATACGAAGAGATCCCATACGATATGTTTGGATAGGTTATGCTGATAATAAATGTCTAATAAATATATTAGAAAGAATTGCATTTGATGCAGATGATGCACTACCATGCGCAAAAGAGTTAGCTATACAAGCTTTGGTTCTAATCGGTGCAGATTTGCGCAAGTTTGAGCCAACCCTGCTGTATTTGCTAAATACAGACCATAAGCTGGTATCGTGGGCAGCTTTAGTTCGTTTGGGATATCGCATAGGAATAGAAACTGTGACTGAGTGTTTGGCAGATAAGAATCGCCGTTTTGATTGTCTTAATTTGTTGGAGCATGTTTTTGAGAGTATTCCCCAAAGAGAGCTTGAAATGATTGTAATATCAATATTATACAAAACAGATTGCAGCTATAGTGATCTTGCTTTTCGAAAGAGAATGATTCAGTTGCTTCTGAGGCGTCCTCTTAGCAGCAAGGGGCACGAACAGCTTGCAGCTCTTTTGAAAGAATGGGTCACCTGTGAGGGTATACGCGTTCGTGGGCTTTTGCATGTTCTTCGCACCTACATTAATGATGAGGTTTTATATTTGCCTGATGGACACAGATTCAAATTTGCCATTTACCAGTCTGAGAAATGCCATCGAAGCAATAAAAAATTGTTGATTACAATCGAAGAATTAATAAAACAAATTTGAGGTACAGATGAGTGACACGCAGGCAGATTGCTGAAGGTTGCATTCGTGCTTGTTGGCTTGTAATAAGTTCTGCAGGGCGCTATGTGGCAGTATCAATGGATGATATTCCCTTTCTGCAAATGGTAGAGCAATGGCTACGCGTGCAAGGACTGATTGAGCAGGCAGATGATATTGCGCGTTGTATAGATTTGTATCAACATGCATATCAGAATTATCTTCAAGCAATGTCTAGCAAGGAATCGGTGCTGGAGTCAAAAAGAGAAAATAATAATCTATCTGAATAAATATGATTTTTTCAAGTAGTATAACGAAGTCCGCACGGGTCAAGTGGCGCACAGTCGGTGCGCTGTGCCGCGAGGGGCAGTAAGGCGGGAACCGACAGGTGCAGAGCGACCGGCTCGATGCGTCCCTCGTGCCAGGCGTGAAGAACGGAGAGCAGTCGCACGAGACGGAGAGGGCGGTCGCGTGACGGCCAGGTGAGCGGGCCAGTGACCAGGGGAGTCAACGTGAGGAGGTCGGGCGGGAACTGGG
>OGCH01000721.1_pt1 | contig 15397 bp, 11 predicted proteins | sample 1570111 | NCBI WGS metagenome assembly OGCH01 (sample SAMN03436243, study PRJEB24508) | hot springs metagenome | biome: Desert Springs; feature: Hot Springs; material: Water | place: USA: Great Boiling Spring, Nevada | collected 2008-12-01 | depth 0 m m | reverse complement strand
ATACCTCTCAAATGCGGTTTTAATTCGTTAGGCAGGGAAGTCCAGCGTTATTATCAGGGATGAGTGCTACCAGCAGCTTGCCCTTTTGGCGCGCATAGATCCGCAGCACAGCCGTGGACATAAGGCTCAGCGGCCCCACCTTTGTCAGATCCAGCACATCAGCAAAGCAATCGGCTGCGTCGCACGCGCGATTGCACGATAGGCTTCCATAAACTGGCGCGATAATTCGCTCCACTCCACTCGCACCACCAACTGCCGCGACACTTCCGACGGAGACAGCTTGCTGCTTACTGAACGATCCGTCTCATCCCACCCTCCTTGCTCACTGAACTTGTACCACAATAAATAGTCTTGGATGCTCTGCTTCAAATCCGGTGGATGGCGCCGAGGTGAAGATTAACTCCAGAGGGTAGCAAAAGAGGGGCAAATAGGCTATAATAGAGTCGATGCGGGCAATCGGTTTGGTGCTGATTCTGACCTTGCTGCTGCAAGTGGGCGTTGCGCAGAGCGTGCTTTGGAGCCGACTCTACTTGCCTTCCAATTCGCGCGGCTGCCTGCCCCAGGTGGCAGCGGTAGACCAAGCGGGCAATTTGCTACTCGCCGCGCGCTATATCATGGATGCGGGGCACTTTGCCGTTGTGGTGCTGAAATATTCGCCGCAAGGGGATTTACTCTGGGCGCGTACCATCAGCGAGTCGGGTCAGTCGTGGTATGCGGAGGCGATTGCCACTGCACCCGACGGCTCCTTCTATCTGGCATTGACCCGCGCCAATACCGACTCGCTGGCGTATGTGCAACGATGGTCAGCGGATGGCACCCTCCTGTGGTCGGCAGAGATTAACCTTAGCACCTATGATGTCATCCGCCAGTTGCTTGTCCGACCTGACGGGGTGGAGGTGCTTCACGCTTACGGCAGTGGCGGTATCGGCTATGCCCGTCTCATCTATGATTTGAGCGGTAACTTGCTTGCCCAACACCTCTTCCCGCTTCCCGATACCCTCACGCGCGATCGAACCCCTATTGGCATGGTGCGCCTCGATGCGACCACTACGCTCATTCTGGCGCGTGTGCCCGACCCAGATGGCATCTTGCAAAGCTGGGATAGCACTTTGCTGCAGTGGCTTGATAACGCGGGCGTGGTCCAGCAGGAACTGCTTGTGCCATTACGCACGGAGCGCTATGCGTGTGGCAGCGATGGCTCCCTCTATCTGTTGGGCGATGTGTGGGATTCGGAATCACAGCAAGCACGATTGGTGCTGATGCGCCTGCTGCCCGACGGCACACTGCTGTGGCAGCGCGCTATCAGCAGCGCGCAGGGCGATTCGATTCCCGATGTGCTGCTCACAGTGGGCACGCATTGGCTGGTCAGCGGGAACGCCGAATCGACGGTGGATCGGCTCACCGCCATCGAGCTGGGTGGAGCCGACGGTGTGCAGGCGGGTGGGCAGACGCTGACAGGGGTTTATCGGGCAGTGGATGGCACGGGCACACCAGCAAACTGTTTCGCCTTGCTGATAGGGCAGCTCATGCCGGACACGGAGCGATGGAAGCCGTTTGTGCAGTGGTGGCGTCCAGACGGGGTTCTGCTCAGCACGGTGGCGCTGGGCGGGCTAAGCGCGTCGGATGAGCAGCCCGAGCTGCTCGTCGGTGCGCCTGACGGCAGCCTCTACGCCATCTGCACGGTCAATCAGGGCAGCGAGAACATCGCGGCGGCGGGCATTCTGCGCGTGCAATCACCTTCCTATTTGATGGGGCGCATCACCCTGAGCGACTACCTTCCCGACCCAGCGGGCAAAACCGCTTCCTTCACCTTCGAAGTCGGCGCACAAAGTGATAGCACCACCACCATGCTGCAATCGGGCGGTCAATATGCTGTGGCGACCATGCTCAGTGGCACGGCACAAGTGCGTCTCTATGTGCCCGGCTGGCTCTCGAAACGGCAGACCGTTGCCCTCGCCCCCGGTACCACCGTCAACTGGACGCTCATTAACGGCGACGCCAACCGCGACAATCGGGTTGATGACGCCGACCTGCTTGCGGTGCTGTTCGCCTTTGGGCAATCAGGCGGTAATCGCCCCGAAGATTTAAACGGCGACGGCGCTGTGGACGACGCCGATTTGCTCATCGTGCTGTTCAACTTCGGTCAGGAAGGCGAATAAAGGCGATGGACACTCTGACCCAGCTCCTTGACTTTTTTCTGCATATCGACCGCCATCTGGAGGCTGTGGTGCGGCAATATCACACCACCACTTATGGCATCCTGTTTTTGATTGTGTTTATGGAGACGGGGCTGGTGGTGACACCCTTTTTGCCGGGCGATTCGCTGCTGTTTGCGGCGGGCGCGCTGGCGGGCAAAGGTATGCTGGACATTCGCACGCTCTATTTCACCCTGCTGATTGCCCCCCTCTGCGGCGATAATGTGAACTACTGGGTGGGACGGCTGATTGGGCATCGCCTCGTGCAGAGTCAGCGTATCCGCCTGATTCGCAAGGAACATCTGGACAAAACGCACGCCTTTTTTGAGCGATATGGGGGTAAGACGCTGGTGATAGCGCGTTTTGTGCCGATTGTGCGCACGATGGCGCCGTTCGTGGCGGGGCTGGGTGCGATGACCTATTCGCGCTTTTTGATGTTCAGCGTACTGGGCGCGTTCCTGTGGGTGACCATCTGCACTCTCGCTGGCTACTATTTCGGCAGCATCCCCTTCATTAAGCAGAACTTCTCGCTCGCCATTTTGACCATTATCGCCCTCTCCTTGATGCCCGCGCTTATCGAGTACCTTCGCCACCGCAGGCAGGTCCGAGCAGGACACAAGTAGCGGGCAGAGGAAGCGTGATACGGGCACGGTTTCCCTGCCCATACAGGCAGGATGTCCTCCTCCTGAGCTGTCCGACCTCCCGCCTGCTGTCAGGTAAAATTTCGCCATTCTGCGGACCTATGCATACGGCTATCCAAGATTGGGCGAAGGACGCGAGTTCAAGCGATTGATAGAGGGCTACTGGCAGGGCAAGGTTTCAGAGACCGCACTGCGCGACGGGATGGCTGAGCTGGAGCAACAGCGGCTCGCCACTTATGCGCAATTCGTGGACGCTTTCCCGATGGGCGAGATGACCCTGTACGACGCGATGCTGGACACCGCCATCATGCTGGGTGTCTACTCCATCGACCCGAACGACCTGAATGCCTATTTCGAGTTGGCGCGTGGTGAGAATGCTTTACCAATGACCAAGTGGTTCAACACGAATTACCACTATCTGGTGCCTCACCTTTCACGCGCCACGGCGTTTCGCCTCCACTGGAACAAGCCGCTCCAACATCTGCAGGCGTGGCGTTCGGTGAGTGGCTCCCCCTCGATTGGCTACCTGATTGGTCCCTACACTTTTGTGCGGCTCAGTCGGGGCTATGCACCCGAGGAGCTGCCCTACCTGCTGGAAGCGGTTGCCGAGCCGTATGGTGAGTTGCTGCGTCAAGTGCGTCAGGCGGGCGCCGACTATGTGCAGATTGATGAGCCTGCGCTGGTGCTGGATGTGCCCGCGGAGCATCTCCCCGCTTTACAGCGCGTCTATCAGTCGCTGGGTGAAGCAGCGCCGCTCCTGCTGATGACCTATTATGATAGCGTGGATGTGTTGCCGTTGCTCTATGAGTTGCCGCTTGCGGGCATCGGGCTGGATCTGGTGCATGGGAAACGCAATCTGCAGCACATCGGACGGTTCGGTTTTCCGAGCGACAAGATTTTGGTTGCGGGCATCATCGACGGGCGGAATGTGTGGCGTTCAGACCTGAGCGCACTCAGGGCGCAGGTGGAGAATCTTCAGAGCCGCACGGGAGCCACCCTCTGGCTTTCGAATGGCTCGCCTCTGATGCACCTGCCTGTGAGCGTGGCACCCGAAGAGAAGCTGGATCCCGCGTTGAAGGCGCGCATCGCCTTCGCCAAAGAGCGACTACAAGAGCTGCAGCAGCTGAAGCGGTGGCTCTTGGGGGAGTCTGACAGGTCCGACCCGTCTGACATGTCAGATTTGCCCCCTACAGACCACTGGTACTCGGCTGAGGTGCAGCAGCGGGTGGCGAATCTGCGTCCGTCCGATTTCGAGCGGGAGAAGCCGTATAGCGAGCGCGATCCACTGCAGCGTGCCCGCCTGAACCTGCCGCTGTTCCCCACCACCACCATCGGCAGCTTTCCCCAAACGCCCGAAGTGCGCCAGATGCGCACCGCCTACCGCAACGGCAAAATCAGCGCCGCCGAGTACGAGACCTTCATTCAGAACGAGATTCGGCGATGCATCCAGCTGCAGGAGGAGATAGGGCTCGATGTGCTGGTGCATGGCGAGTTCGAGCGCACCGACATGGTGGAGTTCTTCGCGGAGAAGATGGAAGGCATCGCCTTCACCCAGCATGGCTGGCTGCTTTCGTATGGCACGCGCGTCTATCGACCGCCCATCATCTACGGCGATGTGCAGCGGCGCGAGCCGATGACCCTCAAAGAGATAACCTTCGCTCAGTCGCTCACCCAAAAGCCCGTCAAGGGCATGCTGACCGGTCCCGTCACCATCGTGGCGTGGAGCTTCGTCCGTGAGGATATTCCGGTAGAGCAGGTGGCGTTCCAAATTGCACTGGCGCTGCAAGACGAGGTGCGCGATTTGGAAGAGGCAGGGATTGCGATTATCCAAATTGACGAGCCTGCCTATCGCGAGCGGGCGCCTCTTAAGCGCGCCGATTGGGAAGCCTACTTCCGCTGGGCAGCCCAAGCGTTCAAACTGGCGGCGCGTGCCCGACCCGAAACCCAACTCCACACCCACATGTGCTACTCCGATTTCAACGAGGTACTCCACTTTATCGACTGGATGGACGCCGATGTCATCACCATCGAGGCGACCCGCAGCAAGGGCGAAGTCATCGGCGCATTCGAGCATTACAACTATGCCCGCCAGATTGGTCCAGGCGTGTTCGATGTGCATTCACCGGTGGTGCCGCGTGTCGAAGCGATTGAAGCGATTATCGAGCGGGCGATACGGGTCATCCCGCGCGAGCGGTTCTGGATTAACCCCGATTGCGGGCTGAAGACGCGCCGCTGGGAGGAAGTGATTCCCGCACTGCAGCACATGGTGCAAGCCGCCCGCAACCTGCGTGCGCGATACGGAGGAGATGGTGTTCAACTATGATGAAGGATCAGCGCGTCTGGTGTAAGTGCAGGATGCGTGGACGGGCGAAGTGAATAGGTTTGTGTGGAACCCCGAAGGCACTTTGGCGCGCTCCACCCGCACTTGCTTTTTCTGGTGCGACTTGGGTATACTCAAGATACTATGAGACCCATCGACACTTTGAGGCAATATCGGGATCAGGAGTACTTCACCATCGAGGAGATGGTCGCTATTGCGAACAGCTTTCTGGAGCAGTGGGCGCCTGTGCAACCGCGCTACAAGGTTGTCATCTTCCCGGATGTGCGCACGGTGCGCTTTTACGCTGCGAACCGCATGATTGACCCTCCCGCAAAGCGCCGGGGTAATCGAGTGCTGTATGATTATCACCACATTTTGCAACTGATTGCGCTGAAGCTGCTCCAGGCGCAGTATATGCCGCTGCGCGCAGTTCGCCCGCTTATCGAGGGCAAGAGCATTGAGGAGCTGGAGGAGATGATCAATTCGGTGCTGGAGGGACGCTCCGAGCGACAACTTCTGCAGCAGATGAGCCAGGCGGTACAGACTCTGGTGGGAGAGGTGCCCGCGCCAGCTTATGCGGTGGCACGCCCGGCTGGCACGCCCTATCCGACCCCAGAGGAGTGGCACCGCTTTGCCATCACACCCTGGCTGGAAGTGGCCGTTCGTCCCGAAGCGGCGCGCCAAGCCACTCCAACCGAGCTGAATCGGGTGGCAGAGATGGTGCGCCTGAGCATCGAAAAGGCATATCAAGCCCAAGCGCAGGCAAAGCAGGCAGAAGCCGCCAAAGCGGAGGTGACAACTCAAAAGCGCGGACGCAAGCGCGGCTGAAATCTCTCCCGTTTGCATCAGAAAGCACGAGGAGGGATACACTTCGCATGAAAGCCGCCATCATTGGTGGCACAGGGGTGCAGCAGCTACCGGGTTTCGAGCTGCAGCAGGAACTTGTGCTGGCAGAGGAGATTCATCTTTTCAGTGGCAGGCTGGAGGGACCCCCGGTGCTGCTGCTCCCACGCCATAGCAAGGGACACCGAGTGCCACCGCACCAGATCGACCATCGCCGCCATGTGCAGATTCTCAAGGAGCAGGGTGTTCAGGCGGTGCTGGCAACTTCGGCGGTCGGCTCCCTGCGCCCCGATTGGACACCCGGCACACTTGTGCTGCTAAGCGATTTTCTGGACTTCACGCGAGCGGTGCATACCCTCTATGACCACGAGGTGGTGCATACCGACTTTTCCGAGCCGTTCAGCCCGATGCTGCGCACCGCGCTGCTTGAAGCGGCACGCGAATTGGGCATCCCTTTGCAACCCAAGGGCGTCTATGTGTGCGCGCCCGGTCCGCGCTACGAGACGCCCGCCGAGATTCGCATGTTCCGCATGCTGGGGGGTGATGTGATTGGGATGACAGTCGTGCCCGAAGCGGTGCTATGTCGCGAGGCGGGCATCCATTATGCCGCCGTCTCGGTGGTGACCAATCTGGGCACCGGGCTGAGCGATCAGCCGCTTTCGCACGCAGAGGTCACCGAAGTGATGGCGACGGCGGTGCCCATGATGGCGCGTCTTTTTGCAGGCGCCCTACGCCGCTTGCAAGCTGTGCCACTATGAGTATCTCCGAGATATTTGCCCGTTTAGAGGCGCGGGAAGGGTTCGAAGCGCGCCCCGTGCAGCGCGAGATGGCGACCTTCATCGCTAACTGCCTGCAACAGGGTCACACCGCCTGCATCGAGGCGCCGACGGGGGTAGGCAAGAGCCTCGGCGCGCTCATCCCGCTGATTGCCTGGCTGCTTGAGACGGGCAAGCGTGTGGTGGTCTCCACCTATACCAATGTGCTTGCCGAGCAATATTGGCGCAAAGATTTGCCCCTGGCGTTGGAGTTATTTGCAGAGGCTGGTCAGCAGGTGCGAACGCAGTTGGTGATGGGGCGGTCGCGCTATGCCTGCATCGACCGCATCTACGGGCGTGAGAGCAGCGCGCTGGAGCCAGCGCTCGCCCGATTTCTGCGTGAATGGGTTCCGCTGGCACAGGAGGGTGTGGAGAGTGAGTTAGCAGCGTTCTTGCGACGCAAGGCGGTGCCGCAGGGCTGGCTGCGCGACCTCTGGCATCAGATTGCGACGCCACCCGCTTGTCGCGCCCGCACCTGCCCCCACTATGTGAACTGCTTCTATTATCGCCAGCGTCGCGCCGCTGCCAACGCCCAGCTCATCATCACCAACCATTCGGTTGTGCTGACCGACGCGCTGCTGAAGGCAAGCGGTGCAGATGGGTTGCTGGATGAGTATGACTGGCTGCTGGTGGACGAGGCGCACGATTTACCCGAAGCGGCACGCAGCGCGTTGGAGTTCGAACTTTCACCCGATACGCTGAGCGAGATTATCCGCAACGCCTCCAGCCTGAGCCACCAGATTGCGAACGCCTTAGAGGGCGAGCAGCGTCCCGACATCTTGCTGAACGCTATCGCCGAACTGGTGCAGGTGTTGGCACGCGGATGCCAAGCAGCAGTTGCCCCACTGAACGCGGTCGATATTCCATCCGAAGGCTGCATCTTGGCGATTCATCCACCCCAATTAGCGGAAGATGAAGCGGTGCAGAAAGCCTCGCGCCCCGACTGGCTGCCTTTGATGCAGGCGGTGGTGGAGAGTTTGCAGAGCCAGCTGCGCCAATTTTATGCCGACATCAAGCGCGAACTGAAGCAGCATCGCAACCAGATGAGCGACCGACAGTATGAGGCGGTGCGCGAGGCGGTCAATCAGTATGCCAACTGGTTCCGCAGCCTCTATACGGGGCTGAACCTGCTGGTGAATCCGAGCGAGGGGGTCAGCTGGGTGGAGGCAACGCCGATGGGCTGGCGTGCCTGCTATCAACCGCTGGAGGTGGGAGCATGGCTGGCGGAGCACCTTTGGAGTCGGCAGCCCGCCATCTTAATGAGTGCGACCCTCACCGTAGATGGCGTGTTCGATTTCTTCCTGCGTCAGGTGGGCTTGCCGGAGGATGTGCGCACGCTGCGCTTGCCGCCTGTGTTCGACTATGCGCGTCAGTGTGCGCTCTACCTCCCGCCGCGCGGCGCGCTGCCTGCACCGCCACGCTCGGCGCGTTCGCACGATGCGCCCGCCTATTACAAAGCGGTGGCGGAGCTGTTGATGCAGATTCTGCGAGCGACGCGCGGGCGTGCCCTCGTGCTGTTTACCTCGCGCGCCGAGATGGAAGCGGTGCGCGACATGCTGCCTCCTATGCCTGAACTGCGCCTGATGGTGCAGGGCGAGAGCGCAAACGCCGACCTGTCGCAGCGATTCCGCGAAGACTCCGAATCGGTGCTGTTCGGCTTGCGCTCCTTCTGGACAGGGTTCGACGCGCCGGGCGAGACACTCAGCTGCGTGGTGCTGGTGCGCATCCCCTTCGAAGTGCCGGTCAGCCCGCCCCAGATTGCCCGCCACGCCCTGTTGCGCTGGCAAGGCGAAGACCCGTTCGAGAGCTGGACATTGCCGCTTGCCAAGCAGCAGATACGGCAGGGCTTTGGACGGCTCATTCGCCGTGCGAACGACAAAGGGATTGTTTGCCTGCTGGATGCCCGCATCCACACCCGTCCCTATGGCAAATCGATTCTGGCGAACCTGCCTGCTGGCATCCCCCTTTATCACCTTATCGAGGACGCTGCGCGCGTCTTGTTGCCTGACCGCGGGGAATCGCAGGAGAGGTTGGCTTAGCCCTTGCCATCATCCGCTCGATGGCGTCGGGGTCGGAGGGCAGCGAGGCGCTCAGCTTGACAACGCCGGTGCTGGTCATCAGATAGTCATCCTCGATGCGGATGCCGATGTTCTCGGTGGGGATGTAGACGCCCGGCTCGATGGTGAACACCGCGCCGGGCTGGAGCGGTTGCCCCGTTTCGGGGTCATGCACATCCATCCCCAGCGAATGTCCCACGGCGTGTCGGAAGAAGTGGTCGAGCGTGTACTCTTTGCCGTCGGTGTCTTTCGCGCGCAAGGGCGAGTTGCGCAGGCTCTCGCGCGCAATTCGATCCAGTTCACGCAGGGTGATGCCGGGTTTGGCAGCGCGCTCCGCCGCTTTTTGCGCCTCCAGCACCGCCAGATAGAGCGCCCGCTGGCGTGGCGTGAACTTGCCTGACACAGGATAGGTACGGGTAATATCCGCCGCATAGTAGGAATACTCGGCGCCGATGTCCACCAGCACCAGCTCGCCTGCCTGCATGCGACGCTTGTTTGCGTTGTAGTGGAGGACGCAACTATTGGGTCCCGAACCGATGATGCAGGGGAAAGCGTCGCGCTCGGAGCCGTTGCGTCGGAACGCTGCCTGAATGACCGCCTCTAACTCGTACTCATACACGCCGGGTGCGACGGTGCGAGCCACCGCGCGGTGTGCCTCGATAGTCGCTTGAATTGCAGCGCGAATAAGGCGCAGCTCAGCGGGCGACTTTTTCGCACGAAGAGACGCCATCAGTCGCTCAACCGAGCCGAGCTGCACCTCCGGGTTCGCCTCGCGCAGAATCTGATCCAGCCCGGCGTTGCGCGCCAGCCGATTGAGCAGAATCTTGGGGTGCGCCTGCGCCACCTGCTGGAGAAAGTCGTTCAGCTCGCGGTGGGGGCGGATGCTTTCTATGCCCGTCATGCGCTGGGTTCGCTCATCGGGAGCAGGTAGCTCCCCTTCGAACAGGCGCGTGAGGGGCGATAGCTCGCGCAGGAAAAGCACCTCCTGAACACCCAGCGCGCTCTCGTCGGGCAACAGCACCAAAACGGCACCTGGCGCCTCCACCCCTGTCAGATACATCAGGTTGCTGTCCTGCCGAAACTTCAGGCGCGTGGGGGCAGAAGGCTCCCCCGCAACGATGACCACCTGCCCATTCGCCGCTTGGCGCAGGGCATCGCGGCGCAGGGCGTACTCGCTGAGTGAGATACCCCAGAGGCTGGCTGGCTCGGCGAAAGCCAAAAGGCGAGCGTTCTGAAGGCTGCTTGCCAGCAGCAGCCCAAGACCAAGCCATCCTATCAGAATCCGTCGGCGCATGGCACGATTCTACCTTTCACACCTCGCCCACATGGGCGGCGAGGGCGTTCAGCAGGCGACGGCGATAGTCCAGATACGCCTCCTTCTCACGCGAGTAGTAGACATGGTTTGTGAGCAGGATGACTGCCAGCTCGACTTGAGGGTCAAACAGCATCAGCACACCTGTAAAGCCCGTGTGCCCCACGCAGCGTGGGGGAAACAGGTCGCCGCGTGGCAGCAGCGGGTTGGGATGGGCAAAGAGGGCTAAGGTGTGCCATCCCAGCGGCTGCTGTCCCACCTGCACCTGCGGGGTTAGAAATGCCTGCACCGAATAGTAGGAGAGCAGCGGGCGACCCCCGCGCAGAATCATCTGGGCAAATCGAATCAAATCGTCCAGTGAGCCGAACAGCCCCGCGTGCCCCGCAACGCCCTCCATCGCCCAAGCGTTTTCGTCATGCACCTCGCCTCGCAGAATCTGTCCCTCGCGCGATTCGGAGTGCGCCGTGGGGGCAATACGCGGTTGCCAGTCGGGTGGCGGGTTGTAGCCCGTGCTGCTCATGCCCAACGGCTCGGCGATGTGTGTCCGAAACAGCTCTGCCTGCGAACGGTTGTAAATTCGCTCTAAGATTGCGCCAAGCAGAATATAGCCCAGATCGCTGTAAGTGTAGCCCGTTCCAGGCAGTCGCTCCAGCGGCGTCTGAAGTACCGCCTCGATGAGTGCCTCGTGCCCCTGCACCTCACGATAAAAGGGCCTGTGAGCGGGCAGCCCAGCGGTATGGGTGAGCAGATGATAAATGGTGATGCCCTGCAGATGCTTCGCCTGACCGAAGAAGCGGGTGATGGGCATCTCCAAGGTGAGCTTACCCGCTTCAAGGGCGAGCAGGGTGAGCGTGGCGGTCGAGAGCGGTTTGGTTAGTGAGGCGAGGTCATAGAGGGTGTGGGCGTCGGGAGCCACCTGACTTTCGGGGTCGGCATAGCCCCAAGCGCCCTGATAGCGGATTCGCCCACCCATCAACACGGCGCACACCGCACTCGGAAAAACACGCTGCTCAATCGCCTCCTGCACCAATGCGTCCATCCAAACCTCCTATTCGTGCTGCCAACCAACACTTGGTATTTACAGCTCAGGGTGTCGCCGCAGAGATTCAAAATCCTCTACAAGTTTGTTAAAACCTGCCTGGATAACTTGGGCAATCCTGCGTCGACGCTCTTTGAGGAACGAAACATAATCCATGTCGTACCAGGAATCTGGCAAAGCATGATAGTAGTACATCTGCTTTAGCGTCGGCTGTGCAAAACGCTTTTCTAACTCGGGAGCATACTCCCGCGGATGTTTGTCACCGATGGCGATGTTTTGGTGCCACTCTATGAGGGCATAGTTCGCCACTTGATTGATGTCACGCCTCTCAAATCGAAGGCGCTCCAAGTAAGCACGAGGAAATAGGTGGTGGCGCTCCAGCGGTCGCTTCCAACCTTGGGAGGTGGGATCTAAGAGCTGGCGCACTTTCATCGTGGAGAAGAGAACGGGAGCGTCCAGTATGCAAAGGGCAGCAAAGTAGGCTGCCTGCACGGGGCTTTGGGCAGAAGCCACAGCCAATTCGTTAGGTAGGGTAGTCTGCCAGTAGTCCGGCGTCAGTACCGAGTTCATCTCCTGCTCCAACGCACCAACAAATTCCGTCAGTTGAATTTGTCCTCGCAGAAGGGCGAGATCCTGCTCCATGCGAGTTTCTGGGGAACCACTGTAGCGCCCAGTCAACGAAGCCATAAAGAACCAGCGTGCCATTAGATTGCGCAGCCACGGGAGCGGCACACTAAAATCGCGCTTACCAATAAGCCAGAGGGCATAGGTATATATCAAAGTGGTCTTGGAGGTAATCATATTGGGATGGAGATATCCTGCGCATTTGATAACCTGCAGGAAGTCATGCCAATGCTGATAGTCAATCACATAGGTCTGAGCCTTACGCAGCAGGTCGAACTGGCGATCCCGCTGTTCGGAAGAGAACTGACCTGTTTGCAGGTCTTTGCCCCTCAAGAGGGAGTAAACATGTTCTAACCGTGCGCGGCGGAAAGCCAATGCCACATCGACCCGCAGCAATTGGTCTGGAGTGGGCTGGAAGTACGGGTTGTAGGAGGATGGACGCTCTCGATTGGTTGGCGGATACCGGGCATCACGACAGAATTTCTCTAACTCCTTGCGCCCCTCGTCCCAGAAGACAGACATCAGAGTAAGAATGAAGTCGGCTTGGTTCAAGCGGCGTCCCTTGCTGTTGATACGCACAAAAATATCAGCAACCTGCTCTTCAGTGGCTTGGGCAGAGATTTCCAAAGCAACAATTGGATATTCAAGTATGCGAACCACACGCTGAATGGCTTCGGGAACGCGCATCCGCTCCGCATCAGAAAGATTCTGACATTGGCTGAGACGCTCAAGGAAGGTCGTTATGAAGGAGTAAAGGTACTGTTCAGCCCAGAGTTGGCTGATATCCGATATCCAGCACGGATCGCGCTCAATGAATGTATTCGTTACCTCGAACTTCTCCTCGATCGGATTGAAAGCAAGGCACAATCGGTGGGAATGGAAATCTTGAGTGATAATTGGCTCGCCTTTTATTACAGCGTAGAGAGCGGTCAGGCGTTGTTGCCCGTCCACGATTAGCAACCGCGGAGTTTTCTGCTTTTTATTCTCCCCAATAGATCGGTACTCCCCTGGAAAACCGGTCTCCCAAAAAAGCAGGGTGCCTATGGGATAACCACGATATAGGGAATCGAAAAGGTCGCGTACCTGGGTTGTGCTCCAGACGAAAGGGCGCTGAATGTCAGGCAGCGCGATTTCACCAAGAGCTATATCTTCCAGTAGTTTGCGAATAGGATAATCTACCTTCTTAAAAAGCAAGCTGCCCATAATACCTCCCACGCATCAAAAGGTTGCGTCAAACGGCATACACAATATGATACCTGAGGGCTAAGGTAGTGCTCTGTTGCACCGCACAACGCCCCAACCACAACGGCCAATATGACCTGTATAGCCCCTATACTACCTCAAGCTGGGTGCAAAGGCAGCGGGCAAGAGCAGCGATAAGTGATTCACGCAACAGAGGTGGAGGCGGGGGATGGGGATGACCGAAGAGGGTTTCGACGGGCACCTCGGGCGGGCACAACGGAATGGACGCCTGCATCAGAAAGCCACGCTCCGACACGCGCAAGGCGCAGCCCATCAGCTTGACGCCCGTTTCGGCATGGATAATGTCGGTGAGAGCGGGCGTGGCGAAGCAATCACCCCCATCATCGAGGTGGATGGGAGAAGGGGCAGGCGCATCGCCCATAGCGGCTGGGATTCCCAGCTGCTGAAATGCCCGAATGAATGCTGGCGCCAGCGCAAGGTAGACCTGTCGGGGATAGAGGCGGGTTCGATAGGAAGAATCGGACGCGGGAGGCAAGTTCGCCACCAGCGCAAGGGTCAAATCGTGTCCGTGCAGCACCGCCTTGCCACCCGTGGGACGGCGAAAAAGGGGAATTCGCAGCTGCTGGGCTGCTTGCACCAACCGCTCCGGCAATCGCTGGTTGACTCCGAAGGTAATAGCAGGTGATGCCCATTCATATAGGCGCAGCGTCGGAGGGATCTCACCCCGCTCGAACGCCTCGAACAGGGCGGCATCGCGTGCCATATTGATCTCAGGTGGGCAGATGCCCTCGTTCAGCAGGCGCAGGCGGGCACCTCCAGCGGATAGACCATCTCGCCCTGCCATCGCAGAACCAGGTTTTTGGCTGCCGCTGCCTCGTCCAGACGCCGCACGGGCGTGCTGTGCGGGGCGTTTTTCAACAGCTCGGGCTGCTCTTCGGCTTCGCGGGCAATCGCCAGCAGCGCGTTGGCAAACATATCGAGTGTTTGCTTGCTCTCGGTTTCGGTCGGCTCGATCATCAAGCATTCGGGCACAATCAGCGGGAAATACATCGTTGGGGGATGGAAGCCGTAATCGAGCAGTCGCTTTGCGATGTCCAGCGCGCGGACACCGTAGGCTTGCTTGTAGCGCTGTGCCGTGACGACGCACTCGTGCATGCAGAGGCGGTCGATGGCGGGTGGGAACGCATGGCGGATACGCGCCAATAGGTAGTTTGCGTTCAGCACGGCGAACTCGGCGATATGGCGCAGCCCCTCTCCCCCATACGCCCGAATATAGGCGTAGGCACGCACTAAGTTAAGGAAATTGCCGTAGAAGGCATGCACGCGCCCGATGGAGTGGGGGTGGTCATACGAAAGGGCATAGCGTCCGTCAGGAGTGCGCACAATACGCGGGACGGGCAGAAAAGGCTCCAACCGTTCCGACACGCCCACCGCGCCCGCGCCCGGACCGCCACCGCCGTGCGGTGTGGAGAAGGTCTTGTGCAGGTTCAGGTGCATGCAGTCGAATCCAATCGCTGCTGGTTGCACGATGCCCACCAGCGCGTTCATGTTTGCGCCGTCGCAAAACACCAGGGCGCCTGCTTCATGCAGCAGCTCGCACGCCTTCTGCGCGTTGCGGTCAAACAGCCCCAGCGTGCTGGGATTGGTCAGCATCATGGCAGCCACTTGCTCGCTGAGGGCGGCTTTGAGCGCGTCCAAATCGGTGTTGCCCTCCGAATCGGTGGGGATGGCTTGCACGCGGAAGCCACACATCGCGGCGGTGGCGGGATTGGTGCCGTGTGCCGAGTCGGGCACCAGCACGATTTTGCGTTGCTCGCCCTCGCCGCGCGACTGATGATAGGCTTTGATGAGCATCAGGCTGAGCAGCTCGCCATGCGCCCCCGCCACATTCTGCAGCGTGACGGCATAAAAGCCCGTGATGGCTTTGAGGTCTTCCTGTAGTTCGTACATCAGTTGGAGCGCGCCTTGTGAGAGCCTCTCGGGCTGAAGCGGGTGCGCACGGGCGAAGCCGGGTAGGGAAGCCACTTTTTCGTTGATGCGTGGGTTATACTTCATCGTGCAGGAGCCGAGGGGATAGAAGCCGATGTCGATGCCGTAATTGCGCTGGGAGAGGCGGGTGTAGTGGCGTAGGGCATCCAGCTCGCTCACTTCAGGCAGAGCAGGTGGCGTAGCACGCAGATTCTGCGCCCCTAACAGCCTCTCCAGTGGTTGCACAGGCACATCGCATGCGGGGGGCTGCACCCCACGCCGCCCCGGCACACTCCGCTCAAAAATCGTCGGAAAATCGACCTGTGTCACAGCCATCATACCGTTAGTAGCATGCTCCATCACGGTCTAAGTGTACCCGA
>OGCH01000717.1_pt1 | contig 15426 bp, 22 predicted proteins | sample 1570111 | NCBI WGS metagenome assembly OGCH01 (sample SAMN03436243, study PRJEB24508) | hot springs metagenome | biome: Desert Springs; feature: Hot Springs; material: Water | place: USA: Great Boiling Spring, Nevada | collected 2008-12-01 | depth 0 m m | reverse complement strand
TTATCCTTCCTACCTTCCTTCCTCGTCTTAGTCCCGCAGACAGGGCATTTATCGGCGTCATAATAGCCCGTCCCGCATGAGGAGCAGAAGTAGAACCCTCTACCGTAGTCGGCCCTCCTTATCTGAGGGGGATACATGGCTTCTTCGTCCTCTTTATAGAACATCTCGAAACAGCCTTCTAACACCTTGAAAAACACCTTTATCTTACCTGCTTCGTCAAAAAGTAGAGGTGCGAAACCCGTCCCGAGGTTTACCCTGAAGCTCGAACCCGATATATCATATCTTGCCTGAAAACGATATCTCTTCATGTGAACCAACAGGTAGCCTTTCTCTGGGATTTTAAACTCCTCAACAACCCTCTTAGAGCCTTTAAGGCGGACAGACATACCACCTTCCTTAACAACATTCATCTCAAAGTGTTAACAGAATATAACACCTACTGCTTCGACGGCGAGAACTACGAGTTGAAGTTTATCCTTTCGTCATTATGGTTGAGAGCTTTTCCGCAGAGGCTTCGGCCGCCAAGTGGATAGTTTAAACCATATCTTATCTTTTTCCGAACATAGTTCGCGGCTGGTAGTTCATGCTTTAATATGCCAGCCACGATGTTTATCGTCAGTTTATGAGTGCTGAGGACAGCTGGGAGGCTAAGGTGTTTAAGGCTCTTGCTTCACCGACTCGGTTAGCGGTACTCCATATCCTTGATAAACAACCCCTCAACTACACAGAGCTTCTTCAAGCAACCGGGCTGGATAGGAAAACAGGCTCAGGCAGGTTCTCACACCACATACGAATACTTCTTTCAGCAGGCCTCGTAGCTCTTGACGAAAAAAACAGGAAATACAAGCTGACGCCCAAAGGTAGCCGCGTGGTCCAGTCCCTAGACCATATTCAGTCGGCTATCGCCGACGCTGAGAAGATCAAGGTCAGGAAGTCGGGTCTCTTCATGGAGCAGTTTGACCGTAACAGGATTGCGCAGGTTTTGGTGGAGGAGGCCAGTGTTCCCCCCAAGGTCGCCGACAGGCTTGCTAAGCTTGCCGAGGAGAAGCTTGAGGCTTTGAAGATACAGTATCTAACGGCCCCACTCATAAGGGAGCTTGTAAACGTCTTGTTAATCGACCAAGGCTTAGAGGAATATAGGCATAAGCTTTCGCGGCTCGGGATGCCTGTTTACGACGTGGAGAAACTGGTGAAGAAAGCGGCCGAGCATAGAGAGTTCCAAACGCTGGTGAAGGAGACCAGCCGGGCTGTCTTCAAAGAATACATGTTACAGACAGCTCTGCCGAGAACATCCGTCGACCAGCATCTTTCAGGGGACATCGACCTTTCTGGTTTTGAGACGTGGGCGTTTAGTGTCCACGCTAAGCTTTACACATCTAACCCGTTTCAGGTTTTACATGAGGCGGACGCCGTGGAGGATGAGGTGGTTTTTACGGCTGAAGCACTTGAGGACAACCGTCTTGCGGAAAACCTGTGTTATGCGCTGTCGTGTAAGGGGCTGAATGTAAGCGTTTACAGTGAAAACGGTTTAATACGTTACAGCTACGCGGCAGTGATTACGCCGCATAGGGCTGGCCTCGGGTTGCGTGGAAGCGTAGAGGCCGTGGTTTCGCATAGGCCTGCGACAGCCGATGGCCACCCGTTTTCTGCAACAGGTCTCGTGGAGGGGGAGGCATCAGTAAACCTTCCCGGCATTCTCCTCGGCTCGGGCGGGAGTGAGAAACGGTTTTGGGACGGCCTCCGTGTTGCCGTCGAGTCTATGTTCAAGGCTTTCTCCAAGAAGGTGGAAATGGTTTCAAGGTTCTGGGACGGCGCGGGAGGACATTTTATCGTCTCCATGGTGGGTGTCTCGGAGCTGGTCAAGCACGGGTTTAGCCTTTTTGAGCTGGTTGAGGGGGTTTGGAGGGAATGCAGAGATGTTTCGACTAGCGATGTTAGGCTGCATCTGAGCGGCTGCTCCGCCGAAAGGGCTGCTGCAAGGCTTTATGCACTCGACTTAAACAGGTATGGAGCAAAAGCCGTAAACGGGCTGGCTGAAGGGAGGAGTTACTCTCACACAATTCCGGTGCAGGATTTACGTGAGGTACCTAGGCTTGCGCGACTGCTTCCCGGCGGGTTAAAGCTAGCTGTGGATGCCGGTGAGCTGGCGTATCTTGAGGGCTTGCAGCCCCTGCTTGTTTTACCGCCTGCTACGCAGAGATAGAATGGCTTTGGCGAGATCCCCTCCCGCCTCAACCAAGGCCTGACGGGCCTCCTCCTCTGAAACACCGGCCTGCGATGCGACAAGCAAGACATCCTCGTCTATAGGCGTGTATGCTGTAACCTCCTCCCCGGCCTTCGCCTCCACAACCTCGCCCCCGACCAGCTGGACAACTCTCTCACCACCAGTCTTCAGAACAAACACAGACGGACCCTTGATGGTGAGCGTCCTGTCCTGAAACTTTATCGTTGCTTCTTCGGCCTGCCCCATCTCCTCGACGTCAAGCCCAAGATTCTTCAACATCCTTTCCTGAGCCCTCCTAAGCTCTCTTGGGCTAAGCCGCTTCAACCCAGCCGTAAACCATAGACGGTCTTTTAAAGGTTTGACGGAGCTCTGTGCCTCACTTTAACAGCCGTCCCCCTCCCCAGCTCCAACATCTCAACCCCTGAAAGGACGGCTTTCCCTACGGCCAACAGCCCGCCTTCGACGCCGTAAACCAACACCTCCATCCCGGGGACTATGCCGCGGTCTGCCTCAACTATGTTCGCGGCCGATACGTCGAAGCCTTCAAGAACCCTGCGCCGACCCTCTTCATCAACCACGACATACATCCTTTTCCTGTTAAGCAGCTCCGAAAGCCTCCGCGCACCCTCAAATGTAAGCGAGAGATAACCGTCTGCAGGCCTCACTGTTGCGAGCACCTGCCCCCCGAGCCAGACACGCCTCACCTTACCCGTAGACGGGGACACCTCAACCTCGCAACTGTCGGGAAAAAACAGTTCCCCGTCAACACCGAACTGGAAGTACGCAAGCTGTCTAACGGCCCGCAGCCTAAACGACGTGGAACTCGTGGGCGATTTTTCTGATCCGTTCGGCGAAGTGGTAGGGTGCGTCGCAGTCAACCTCGACCGAGTCTCCGACGAACTCGATTTTATGTATGTTGCAGACCTTCTTCAGCTCGCTTAACAGCTGGAAGGTGTTTTCATGGTTTGACATCATGGCTTTCAGGTGTATGTAGCCGCCCATCAGCCTCGCGGCCTCGGCCTCCAGGAGGTCGAGGTTTTCACCGGTCAGTGCGGAGACCGCCACATAGGGTGTTTCAAGCCTCAGGTCCCGTATTTTCTCGGCGTAGTTGGGTTCCTTGTCAACTTTGTTGAATACGGTCAGGATTGGGACGTTTTTCACACCCACCTCGTCCAACACGTTTAGACATACGTTAAGCTTGTCCTGAATGGTTTTTCTCTCCTCGCTGACGTCAACCACGAGGAGGAGTAGGTCTGCGTAGATGAACTCGCTGAGGGTTGAGTGGAATGACTCGACAAGCAGGTGGGGTAGGTTACGGATAAATCCGACTGTGTCGGATAGGTAGGCTTTTCGCCCGTTGAACTTCACTATTCTTGATGTGGTTGAGAGGGTTGTGAAGAGCTGCGGCCCCACAGCCGAGTTCTCAGCGGATAGGGCGTTAAAGAGCGTGCTCTTTCCCGCATTTGTATACCCTGTCAGCACAACCGAGGGAAGGCCGGCCTCGGCCCTCCTACGCCGCATCAAAGTCTTCCTGACCCTAATGGTCTTCAGCTTCTCCTTCAGCGACGTGATGCGTCTAAACACCTCGTTGTAGTAGACGTCGGCCTCGTAGGCGCCCAGCCCGTGGAAGCCCGGCTGCTCACCCTTCTTCGCCAGCCTCACCTTTTCCTTAGCCCTCGAAAGCTCGTACTGCAGCTCCGCCAGCTTTATCTGCAGCTTGGCCTCGGTTGAGGCAGCCCTCAGGGCGAAGGTCTCCAAAATCAGCTTGGTCCTCGAAATGACTGGTACGGAGAGGTGTTTGGCGAGGTTGTATTCCTGTACGGGTTTCAGCTCGTTCTCGAAGACCACCTTTTCGACCTTAAGGTTTTTGACGGCACGTTTCAGCTCCTCCAGCTTACCGGGGCCAATCATGTATTTGGGGTGGGGCGGCCTGCGCTGCACGAAACTGTAGACCGGGGTGTATCCCGCGCTCCTGCACAACTCTTTTAGCTCTTCGAGGTTGTTCTCAGACCAGTCCTCCAGCCGCTGGACGACAGCAACCCTCAATCCGCGGCTAAAACTTGTTGAAGCCTATATTTTATTTCTCCGCCGGGATTGGGAGGTGTTTAAAGTTTTGTTAGTAGGTCCTCCCAGGTCTGCTCGTCTTCCACTTCGTCTTCGAGAAGCTCCTCAAAGATTTCGTGTGTAACCACGTCTGTCAGCCTGTATTTCTCAACCATCTGGCTGTAGAACTTTATCGCACAGGCCTCGGCCTTGAGTATGTCTTCGGCGAGCTTTCTGTAGTCGGTTGGGTCGGCTGGCGGGGGTATGTATCCGCAGCCGCTTATCTGCAGGAGTTTCGAAAACTCCAGCTCGGGCCTACCGCCCAGCTGTATGATGCGTTTGGCGAGCTTCTCGGCGTGCTTAAGCTCGTGCTGAGACATTTCTAAAAGTATGGGTCTGAAGGTGTCGGCGTCAACCCCCTTCAGCCACATGGCGGCAACCCAGTACTGGTAGTGTGCAAGCCATTCATCTGCGTAGGCCTTCAAAAGGTCGGAGATTACTTCGTTGACGTTTGCCTTCACAATTTCCTTACCGGTTCGACCCATGGCTAATTTACGTTATGCATGCGGTATTAACCTTTTCCAAACAACATTTTTGGGGTATGTTTTTTAATGCCTAGGTTAACATGTGGAACCGGGTTGCTGCCGTGGTCTCTTCTCGAGGGGTTGGTTGACGGCGGAAGGTGCTTAATCCTTGGGGTGGCATATCCCACCATGGTGCGTGAGGCCGTTGAGAGGCTTCGCCCCAAGGAGGTCGTGGTCGTCGAGACAAGCCATGAAGTGCTTGACTACGAGACAAAAGCCGTTCAGGGAGATGTAGCGGTAAAACCCGTCTTCACAAGGGTTATTGAGAGGGTTGTCGACCTGCCCTCAAACTCCTTCGACCTGGTGATCGCCTTCAACAGCCTTGAGAAAGCCCTTCAGAAGAGGGCGTTCATGACCGAGGTGAGAAGGCTGTTGAAGGAAAATGGGCGCGCGGTGATCGCAACGCGGCTAAGGACATTTCTTAGACGAAGCGGTTTAGGGAAGAAGGACTTTGATAATCTCCTGAACACAGACGGTTTCAGGCTTGAACACAAAAGTGTAAAGAGAGGTCAGGCCGTCGCTGTCCTAACCAAGTCGGCGAAGACCTATTGATGCGCCGCCATAGGTGCTTCAGTCTTCTGCTCAGGCAGCCTCGATTTCACTACGTAGTAGACCGCGGTCCCCGCCGCAAGAGCTATGCCTTGGCTTGCAAAGGCGGTGAAGAAGGCGTCCCCCCTTCCCGTCACATAGGCAGTTAGGATGGCAACCCATACCGAGGTTATGAGATAGTATGCGGCGACCCCCACCAGTATGTGGTACCGTTTAAGGTATAGGAGTGCAATTAGGGCTGCGAAGGCTACGGCGGGGGTTATGAGGTCAAGTGGGCCGAGGGGTGAGGCCATGTTGGCTATGAACTGGCCGAAGACAAGCCCCAACACAGAGGCCATCCCGAATATGGCTGCAAGCGGCGTGGCTATCTCACCCGGCTTTATCTGGATGTCTCCTATGGGCAGCCTTCCCAAGGCAAGCGTGCCTGCCGCATAGATTGCGGCAAAGATGACGAAAATCCCGAAATGCGTTGAGGTTAGACGCATCTCTCACCGCCTCAGTGATGTGCCCAAATCAGCGCCCCCTCATATATGAAGGCGAAGAGCAGAAGCCATACAAGGTGGACGAAGTGCCAGTATATGCTGACGGCCTCCATCAGCCCGTAGCTTTGGGAGCTGAACTGTCTGAGCTTGGCCCTCCACGCAACCACGGAAAGGGCGAGTACCCCGCCGAAGACGTGTGCGCCGTGGGCCCCGAGCAGGATGTAGAAGAGCGACCCGTAGATGCCGGATGCGGGTGTGAACCCTACTTCATAGAGTAGGTGGGGCCATTCGAGTCCCAGCTTGAGGACGAGGAAGCCTGTTCCGAAAACCGCTGTCGCAACAACCCCCGCCAGCACGCCGCCAAGGCGGTCTCGTCTGACAGAGTATATTGCATACTCTATCGCGAGGCTGCTGAAGAGAAGCATGAAGGTCTGGAGCCTTGGGATGAAGTCGTCTAGATGGGGTGCTCCGGGCGGGGGCCATACCGGGAAGGAGAACCTGACGACGAAATAGCTCCCGAACCCTGCGGCGAACAACGCCACTTCTGTGAATAGGAAGATAGCGGTCGGAACCCCCACACCCCCAACTCTCTCCGGCTCCGCGGGAATAGCTGTCCCCTTGAGCCTCGCGAAGAAAGACGCTATCACCTGCGGCCAGGTCCTCACCTCACGCGACACAAAGACCGCCAGAGCTCCGACAAAGACAAAGACCAAGCCAACTCCTAGTTGGAGGCTTATCCCCTTCAGTATAAGCACGAGGCCTGAGATAAGCACCAGAACGCCGATGCCGATTACCGCCGGCCATGCACTGCCCTCATGCTCGTGTTCCTCATGCTCGGCTTCCATGTTGTTTTTAAGACTCTGCGGGAGAATATAAGAATAAAATGGTTTGTTAGGCTTGTTTGAGCAGCCGCCTCGCTTCTTCCTCGTCCATGGTCAGCTTTTTCCCGCAGCCAGGGCTGGCGTATTCGATTTCCCCCGTATAAATCTCCTTCAACTCGTAGTTCTCGCCGTCGAAGCAGTAGGTGTTGTATTCTGTTGCGTTGGCGTATAGGTAGTTAAACTCTTTCCCGCAGTTGGCGCATTTGAACATGCCTGTAGGATGGCTCCCCCTTATATAACCCGTCGAGGCCTCAGTCGGCGGGGCGGCTTTCGTTGCGGAGGGCCTTGCGGAACCCCTCGACCTCTCGGTAGAGCTCCCCGCTGGCCAGCATTTTCAGGAGCCTCTGGATGCGCTTCCGCGACTCCGGATACCTCTCGAGGAGGTGCAACAGCCCCGACAGGGTGGTTATCTGGGAGAGGATGTGGAATGCCAGCGTGTTTCAGCCGTTTTCACATCCCCCGCCATCTCCAGCCTGTCCACAGTTCTCCTTATAATCTCCTCGAAGGCGCTGTCTAACGCGAGAAGCGTTGCTGTTGGCTTGGACTCGAATGGGGAGACCGCCTTCATGATTGTGTCTAAAATTACCCTCACATCGTCGGACATGGCCTTCAGTCCCTCAAGGTCTTCGGGCTCCGGGAAGACGCTCAACCCCCCTACCCCTGATGGTTTTCGTTGTGTTAGTCTGAATTTAGGCATGTTCACCAAAGGCCTTAACCGCCTTATTAAACCTCATATCAGGAGCTTCAACAGCTTAATCGCCTTCTCCGTAACTAAGGCCTGACCAGCCCCTCAGGGGCCGTCAATCGGGTAGCCGTCGAAAGAGGCTGTGATGCCTATGGGATTATACCTTGCAAGGGCGAATGTAACGCTCCCTACCTCGGCCTTCGCTCCAACCTCTAGGACGCCGGAGCTGTTGATGGAGACGTCTACGACGGAGTTTGGGGCGACCTTTTCCAGCGTCCTCGTGAACCCGAGGAGCCTCTCCATGGAGAACACGACGCTGAACCGCCTATCGCATACGGCTTGGAGCGGGGCCTTTCTCCCAAAGCCATGCTTAGGGATGTAGTCGTTGGGGCCGCCTGTGCGGATGACCTGCTGGAAGACAACCTCCCCTTCTTCGGCCTGTATGAGAACCAATTCCCCTTCAAGGCTCGTAAGTGCGCTGTTAAACCTTTTCAAACAAATTCTGAACGTCCCCCTCGGCTTCCTGAGGTACTCTATGTTTATGTTGGGTAGCTCTCTGAGCCACCGCTCCGTATCCTCGGAGTGGTATCCATACCTGTATGTTCCGCCCTCGCTGTATATCTCGCTCCACGTGCCCCCCCTCCTGTAGGCCGAGGTAGCCGAATGAAAGCCCCCCGTCATCAAACTCGCCGTAAATTATGCTGGTTTTCTCCCCTCCGTTCTCCCGATATGTCTCCGTAAATCCCTGTATGCGTATTTTATGTCTATGATGCCTTTCACGTCCCCCCATCCGAGGGATGTGGGTTTTGGAAACACCACCTTCAGGAGCCTCGACCTGTCTATGCTCAGGTCGCAGAAGGCGAGGAGCCCGTCGCAACCGCGTAGGTGGAAGAACTGTATTTCAGCGGCTCTCGCCAGCTTGAGGGCTGTTTCGAGCTCCGAGGCTGAAAACTGCCCCAAAACCTGTATGCTCATACCCATGCCTCGGGCAGGCTTAAAAAACTCCACGGCCAGACAGCGGGTGGTCGGGGCTGTTCTGGTGAATATGACACTATTTATATACCCGGCCGCATGCGGCCACGTTGAGCCCATACAATACCGATATAGCAGGTTTGGGGGGCGCGGAGGTCTGTAAATCTTTTTATATGCTGGGCTTAATGGGTCGAGTATGAAAGCGCAAGCCGTGGTACTGAAGGAGAAGGTCGAAGAGGTGGAGAGCTGGGCCGACGCGTCCCAGATTAGGATACTCACGATGCGCGGGGACTAGGGTTCTGGGGCGATGGAGCTAGACCCGGCCCTGCTGTCGTGGATGGGGGACGAAAGGCTCCGCAAGGTGGCCGAGTACATAATACTGCGTAAAAAGCCGGACGAGGAGTTGCTGAGGGCGTTCAAACCCGTCGACGGACTGTTCTTCCAGCACTACGTAACCTACAAAGACAGGAGGCCGCGGGTAATTCAAATGGCGCCCTCATACCTGCTCTTCGTCCAGGGAAAATTCACAAACCTAATAGGTATAGACGAGGACACGGGCAAGCTCTTCATCAGCGGCGTAGACGACCGTCAGGAGAGGCTTTTAAAAAGCGAGAAGCTCACGACGCTCAAGATGCCGTATGGAGAAGTCCGGTTATTCGCCTGCGAAGATGCCGATATCAGGGAGATACTCGGCTACGATGTGGACTTCCGCGGAGGGGCCGTCGACCTCCGCGGCTTAGGTGTGGACGAGCTAAGGCTGAGGGTTCAGGGGGACTTGCTCCTCGTTGCACGTAGCGTAAGAGATGTGGCGGAATTCGCGGGCTGGGTCATTCATAACGAGGAGCTGAGGAGATACGTCGACACCCTCTTCCTCGACAGGGTCTTCGGAACGCTACTGGAGAAGGGGTTCTCGGTTAGAGGCTGGGGAGGGAGGATAGAGGTCATGGGCGTGACCGCCTTGAGGCTGAAGAAGTTTCTCGCGAAATGGTTGAGAAAATACTTCACGGCCGTGGTGGAAGAGGACGACAGAATAGAGCTCTACGACCAGGAGCTCGGACACGGCTACCTGACCTTCGATACGATTTGTATAAACCTGCACCTCACGAAATGCGGGCCCGTAATCGATAGGCTCAGAGCCGAGGCTGTGGAGGCGTTTAGGGAGGTTGGGCGGAGGAGGGCGGACCTCAGCTTCACGGTTGGGAGGCACAGGATAACTGTGAAATCCTGCCTGCCAAACAGCATCGCGTTCAACCCCTCCATCAAGCCCACATACCTGACGGGCGAAAGGCGAAGGCTGTTCTTCTCGTTCGGGGAAATATACGCCTTCGCCGGCGAGACGGTTATCACCATCACCCACCCGGAACACGAGAGGAGGGAGGTAACCTTCAAACACGATGCCGTCGTGGGTTTCGAGAACACATGGGTCGATCAGGCCTTCATAGGGATGAGGAACAGGCTCCTCCTAAGGAACTTGGCCAAAGCCGGGCAGGAGGGGGAGGAGCGGCCTGTGGCGGGGTTCCTAAATAGTGGCGACGGCCTAGAACAGGATGACCTATGAGTTTGTATACCCGGCCGCACGCGGCCGGCCCTTCGAGGCGAGGAACGTAGCCCAGAAGAAGAATTTGGTGAAGTTCTTTTTCAGGACCAGGTAGAGGAGTATGAAGAACCACTTGGGCGTAAGCCAACTGTCGGCCGAGTACTCTCCCCGCCTCCCCACGCGCCTGTACCCCATCTTCCCTATGGGCGTGATGCGGACCGTCGTCGTGGAGCCGTCCTCCTCCACCCTTCTCACCACCAGCCCCAATAGGCCGAGGCTGACGCTATGTTCTGGAGCCAGCATCACCGCTGTCTCACCTCCCCCAGACCCTGTTAAACTCCTCGATGAACCTTGAGGCTATGCCGGCGTCCCGTATTACGACGATGTTCTCGTCGTTCCTGTCCTCCGCAGCCGTCGACCAGTTATAGCTCCCTGTTACGACCACTTCCCCGTCGACGACCATGAACTTGTGGTGCATGGATGCGGGGTTGCCGTCCAGCCTGACATCCACGCCGTTCGCCTTCAGAAACTCGTATTCCGACCCCTGCCCGAATGCGTTATCCCTCTCCATGACTACCCTGACCTCTACGCCCCTGTTCTTAGCATCGACTAAAGCCCTTGCCAGCCCGTCCCGTGTGAAGGAGTATACCGCCACGTAGATGCTCCCCCTCGCCTGCGATATGAGGCTTATAAGCAGCCTGTCGCACTCCTCGACCCTGCTGAAGCACGTCTGCTCAACCCCACCTTTCTCAACAACCGTAACGGTCCGCGTAACCTCTCCCGGCACAGTAACTGTAACCGTCGCGGCACCCGTCCCGCCCTGCGGGGCCTGCAAAAACAGGAGGGCGACAAGGACTCCGGCGGCGAAAGCCGCCATCACATACGGCAGCGGCCCAACGCTATACCTCAAACTCTTCCCCCGCCTCCCGTTGCGGGTTCACCTTCTCGACGGCCTTCAGGACCTCTACGAGCCTCTCCGCCGAGATTAGGGCCCTGAACTCCTCCAGCTCGCCGACACTCCTAAGCCCCCTACGCTTTTTCGGGGCTCCGTCTGGGCCTAACGGGTTTAGCTCCACCATCAGAGTCGGGGGCCTGCCCCTGTAGCCGGGCGCCCTCAGGATGAACGCCCCCTCAACACCTTTTATCGGAACCCTCTGCCAGTCAGCGCCCTGCTTGAGGACCTTCCTCAGCGCCTCCTCCAAGTCGCCGCCCGTAACCATGTCAATAACACGTTAAAGACGGTAAATAACCCTTTGCGGCCACGGGAAACAGAAATAAAAAAGAGGTGTTTTACCGGGGCTTAAAGGTGTTGGAGGTGCCTGACACCTATGACTTGGCCGGAGTCGTTCCTGATGATGCTGTCTGGTGACGTATCTGGTGAAACAACGTCGGGCCGGTCAACCCCCTTAGCGCCAGCTGCACTACCTCCACACATGTATATAGCCTTCTCCGGCCATTTTCATGTCGAGTAGTCTTTCAGAGAGACCTCTTCCTCATCATCCCTCTCTTGGGTGTTCTGCCGTCTCAGGCCCAGCAGGCGCTCCAGCCGCAGTCTTCGCATGTTACGCACCTGCCTTCGGGGATGAGGTTCTCACCCCCGCATTCAGGGCACTTTTTCAGCTTGTTCACGCCGTAGCCGCCTCCGTCCTCTCGAGCCTTAACGGGCTCAGCTCGACGATTGCTTTCCGGTAGGCCTCGGTTACCTCCTCCTCCGACCGGGCCCCGGCTATTATAACCTTACCGCTCTGGAAGAGCAATAAACTTACCCTAGGCCTCTCCATGTACCAGATGGCGGCGGGGAATATCTCGGGCTCGTATATCACCCGTTCTAGGGTTTCCGACGCCCTCTCCACGTCCAGCCGGAAGCCTAAGTCGGCGCTCGCCACAACGTTCCGGATGTCGACCTCGATACCCCTGTCCTCTACCAGGCCCTTTTCGAGCAGTAGGCCGTACATCTTCCTGCACTCCGCTATACAGCTTGAGACCGATTTCGCCCCCACGCAGATGCCGGAGCCGCGATTGAACAACAGGAACGATACGCTGTTCATCTTCACGACCAGGCCGGGGAAGATGGCCGGCTCGTACCGCGTATCGGCCTCTGTGAGTGTAAGCATAATCTTCTTGAGGTTGAGCTCCTGCTTGAGGTCTATCTTGGCGACCACGTTCTGGATACGTATCACTTCGCCGGCCTCCTGCTGATGAACGTCTTGCCGCTCGTGCCGCTCTTCATGCTGTAGATGTAGTTCCCTATCCTGACGGGCTTGCCCGCTTGGATTAGCTGCGTCGCCAGGTCGTCGGGGGCTTCGTCCCTGTAGAGCCACTCGCCGTTGCCGTCCTTGTAGGGCCTCCACGGGAGGCTGTCGAGGTCCATGTGGGGGGTGCTGGGAGCCTCCCCGCCCCCTGCGGCCAGCCTCCTCAACTCCTCGTAGTATTCGAGCTCCTGCTTGAGGAGGCGTATCTTCTCATCCAGATACTTGAGCAGGTCGGAGCTCAAATCAGCACCTCAGCCCCCCTCTTTGCGTGGCAGTTGCATGAGCAGAGGACCGCCAGCCTCTCCCCCCTCTCCTTGACCTCGAAGGCCCCGGCGCATTTGCCGTGCTTCCCCCTGCCGCATGCCGGGCTGACTATCATGCAACCACCCGCTCCTTCACCTCTATGCCTAGGACCTGCAGGGTGTTATTCTTCCTGGCTACCGTGGCTGATACGGGCTTGGCGTGCAGGACCTGGGCCCCCTTGCTGGTGTCCCTGAAGACCGTTATGCCCTTAAGACCGACCCTCTCCGCAGTTACGTAGGAGTTTAGGACATCCTCCACAGTCGCGTTGGCGGGCATGTTTATTGTCTTGCTTACCGCGGCGTCGACCCACTTCTGTATCTCGAACTGAGCCCGTAAATGGTCCCACCACGGTATCTCCCTTGCCGTGACGAACACCTCCTGCATATCCTCCGGGACCTCCTCCAGCCCCTGCACCGAGCCGCCGTTCTCGGCTATCTTCCTGAGCAGCTCGTCGTTATACAGCCCCCTCTCCTTCAGCTGCCTCTCCAGCTCTACGTCGACGTAGTAGAACCTGCCGACGGTGACGTGTTTCTCGTAGACGAGGGCGAACTGCGGCTCAAGGCCCGAGGACACATCGTATATCATGCTTATGCTCCCCGTGGGTGCGACCGTTGTTACGTGGCTGTTCCTGACCCCCCTCTTCACGAGCTCTGAGAGGCCCTTCCAGTCCATCCTCTGCCATTCGGGGTGGTGGAAGCCCTCGACGGGTAGGAGTCCCGACGCATAGCTACTGCTCTCAAATAGTGGGAAAGTTCCGCGCTCCTCTGCTAGGTTTGCGGAAGTTCTGTATGCGTGGTAGGCTATGAACTCCATCACCCTCGACATCGTCTCGAAGCCCTCCTCGCTGTTGTAGGGTATCCGCATGGCGTAAAGCATGTCTGCAAGCCCCATAATCCCCAGGCCTATCCTTCTATGCCTCAGGTTCTCCTGCGTTAGGCGGTGGAACGGGTGCCTGTTGACGGTTATAACGTCGTCGAGGAACCTGACCGCTATTTCGACCGTCTCCCTCAGCTTCTCCCAGTCGATTTTGCCGGAGAGCCTGTCCACGTGCTCGTATAGGTTTATCGAGCCTAGGTTGCATGACTCGTAGGGGTAGAGGGGCTGCTCCCCGCATGGGTTTACGGCATCAATGTCTCCAAGCGCCCCTCTGAGCGGGTTCCTCTTGTTGATGTGGTGTTTGAAGAGGAGGCCCGGGTCCCCGGTCGCCCACGCCTGCCGGGCTATCTCGTAGACGAGCTCCCTGGGCCTTACCTCGCCAACCTTCTGCCCGGTCCTCGGGTTAATTAACGGGTAGGGCTTGTCTAGGTGGTAGGCGTCCCAGAAGGCCTGGTCGGTCATCACGCTTATGTTGAAGTTCTCGAACCCGCCTCTTTCCTTGCATGATACGAATTTCATGATGTCGGGGTGCCATGCCTCCAGCACTCCCATGTTCGCCGCCCTCCTCCTCCCACCTTGTTTTATAACGTCCGCTGTCGCGTCCACCAGCCTCATGAATGATACCGGGCCCGACGCCGAGCCCCCGCTTGATGTTACGATGTCGCCCTCCGGCCTCAGGCGCGAGTAGTTTATTCCGACGCCTCCGCCCGTCTGGAATATTAGAGCGGCTTTCTGTATTACCTGGAGTATGCTGTCCTCGGTGTCCGCCAGAGAGTCGTCCATGGGGAGGACGAAACACGCCGATAACTGCCCAAGCCTCGCCCCCGCGTTGAACAGGGTCGGGCTGTTGGGTATGAAGCGCTTTTCGAAGAAGAGGGTTTTGAAGAGGTTGAAGGCCTCCACCACTTTCCCGGGCAGGTTGAAGTAGCCCTCTCTGTGGGCCGATAAACGCCTGATGGTCTGGTCTATGTAGCTGTTCCTGACGAAGTCGTCCGGGATCGGGCGGTCGAACGGCCCCAGCCCAGCCTCGGCCGCGGCCACGGCGCTGCAGACCCTCAGCACCATCCCCTCGGGGTCCTCTATGAGCTTTCCGTCGCGGTCTTTCAGCAGGTATCTCGAAGCCAGAAGCCTGACTGCGTTGACGGAGAGGTATTTCTTCGTCCACCTCCTCGGCTCCCTCCCCTCCAGTACCTTCTTCTTCTCAACCCTCTCAGCCTCCCTCCTCTTCCTGTAGAGGATGTATGCCTTAGCCACCTCGTAGAGCCCGAGCCGCATCAGGCCAAGCTCTACTAGGTCCTGTATCTCCTCGACGTGGACCTGGCCCACCCCCTTCCTGCTCAGTATCTCCCAGACCTCCTGCCTGACCGATGAGGCGGCCTCCCCGTCTATGTAGCCAACCTCCCTCATGGCTCCTAGGACTGCTTTCTCTATCCTCGAGCCGTCGAAGGGCTCCAGACGCCCGTCCCTCTTAACGACGTACATCAACCCCATCCTGTGAGTAAATGTATTTAAGCCATTAAGGCCTTAACTACCCTTCATACTGTTCTTTAAGCGGAGGACGGCTACCGCCAGCCCTAATGCGGCGCCAGCCACGAACCCGTAGAGGCTGTAGCGGTTCCTCGCAAGAACGTCGGCCAGCATCTCTATACCCGTCAGGAGCGCGTTCATAACCGCCTCCGGGGTTATGGGGAGGGCTACTCCGAAGGCGGTGAGGGCGATCGGCAGTATGATGGCGGCCACAACCGCTATCAGGAGGTATTTCCACATGGAGAGGATGAAGAGACCCGCGCCAAACCCTATCATGAACCATATTACGGACGCTATGAGCTCCCGGCTGGGCGCGTCCATGTCTCTATATGCAGTTAATCATTCCTGGTAATAACCGTTTAAAGCCTTAAGACCGCCCGGCCGCATGCGGCCGCTCCTAGGAACCTAGAGCGCCCTGCACATAGCCTGTGCGGCCTCGAACATCTCCCTCGTCGGGGGTATACAGTAGAATACCTGCTCCACGGATAGCAGGCCCTTTCTGACGTTCACG
>OGCH01000716.1_pt1 | contig 15481 bp, 11 predicted proteins | sample 1570111 | NCBI WGS metagenome assembly OGCH01 (sample SAMN03436243, study PRJEB24508) | hot springs metagenome | biome: Desert Springs; feature: Hot Springs; material: Water | place: USA: Great Boiling Spring, Nevada | collected 2008-12-01 | depth 0 m m | reverse complement strand
ACAATTACACAGTTGGGGTCTGGGGAGAGCGTCAAAGTTCAAATCTTCAGTTCGGACAAAGAACCACTTTTAGGTGATACGCCCGAATTTGAACAGGAGTTTACTGAAGCTGGTGACATCGCCATCAACTGGGCTCCTCCCGATGTCGGTCCTTGGGTAGTTCGCATACTCGCCTACCTCAATCAGACAACGAACCCAATTACTATTGCCAACTTGGAAGTGACAAGTGGTGGGGCTGGCGGCGGAACAGGTCAAACTTACAACATAGAAGTTACCGACGGGATTAGTCCCAGTTTAAGTGATAATGCTGCGATTGTGGCGGATTTGTCGTTAAGCGATGCGATTAATCCAACTTTAAGTGAGCAACCTACCGTAACGGCACAAGTGAGCCTGACGGATTCAATTGCTTCAACGATACAAGACCAAACCGCTTTGTCTGCTTCTGTTAGCCTTACTGATACTGTGAACCCCACGCTAAGTGAGCAATCTTCTATGGAGGCACAGGTGGGGTTGAGCGATGGAATAAATGCTACTTTGCAAGACCAAGCGGAAATTTCCGCTGCTGTCAACCTCTTTGATGAGTTAAGCCCCGCTTTAAGTGATACAGCCGCTACTTCCGTCGCAATTGCCCTTACGGAAGCAATTAACCCAACTTTGTCTGAGAGTGTGGGGGTTAACAATACTGTCTCCGTGACTGACCAACTTACTCCAACCCTTCAGGAAGATGTCCATGTGACGAGCGGCACGGTAGTTAATATTGACCTTTCCGACGGAATTAATCCTACTCTCTCTGAAGGGGTTTCTGTGGAAAATGACTTTTCTGTTGTGGATAATTTAACCCCCACTTTGGGCGAAGATGTTTCTGCTGCTTTCAATATTGCCGCCGCTGACCAAGTTGCGCCCACCTTGTCTGATATTTCCAATGTCGCCGCTACTCTTCAAGTCGCAGAAGGGATAACTTCCAATCTCACGGATGTTGCATCTACATCGGCGACATTTGCCATTGCGGAAAATATTTCTCCTACTCTTCAAGATGCGGGCAGCATAACCGCTCAAGTAAGTTTGTCGGACACGATTAACCCCACATTGAGCGAAGATGTAGATGTCTTTAGCGGGCAATATATTCAGATTGGAGTTAGTGACGATATTGGAGTTGCTCTCTCGGACGAAGTATCCGTTGCTTCGGAAATCGCTGTAAGTGAGGCGATGAGCCCGACCTTGAGCGAGACGGCGGATACCGATGCAGTGGTGCAGGTTACTGGCGAAACAATTAGCCCTGCCCTCAGCGAAGCCGTAGAAGTGCCGACGCAGATAAGTATGCAGGAAACTGTGAGCCCTACACTGGAAGAGACGGTTGGGACGACACTTCAAGCAGCAATTTCCGAGAATATAAACCCTACTTTGCAAGAAAGCATTTCGTCAAATCTCTCAGTTGGTGTTTCAGAGACAATCCAGCCGACATTACAGGAAACTGTTTCGTCAATATCTCAAATTGGAGTTTTCGAAACTATCCAGCCGACCCTTCAAGAGAGCATGACTGAAACTGCGGAGATAAGTGTTACAGAAATAACTGAGCCCGTTCTTTCTGAAGAGGTTGCTGCGGCTTCCTCCATCTCAGTTTCGGAAACTACCGATGTAGGAGTAACTGAAGAAGTTTCGGAAAATGTGGAAGTCAATGTGACTGACGAGACAACCCCTACCTTGAGGGATGAAGCAAAAATCATCGGCGGCGCAGTTAAGGTTTACCATCCAATAGATATAGAGTTTAAGGAGCTTGAGTTGGAAATCTCGTAAGCCCCCGACAGAATTTATTCAACTAAATTGCGTTGGAAGCGATTGACGAAGAACTCCGCCAAAGTCGCCGCCGCTACTTGGTGATTGTCCTTCAATCCTTCCCAACCCTGTGTCTTCAAAATCTTTTTCTTTTGGCTTAATTTAACCCGCCCGTAGCCAAAAGCGCCTTTATTTGCTTGGGTTGGCGGGACAGCGCACAAATGGCTGCGGTAAAAATAACGGATAACTCCGATAATTTGCCAGACAAAAGTTGCCGACGGGTGCTGGATGAAAGTCATTTCGCAGACAATATAAGTCCTTTCCGTTACTGCTGTTTGCAGGAAACTGAGAACTTCTTTAAGCATTTCGTCAAAATTTGGCGTTACGATAGTAAAAGTTTCTTTTTTCTTGGCAGCAATATCCCAAATGGCGACGCCAGTATACATTTCGCCGGGGTCAAGGGCGATAATTTTCTCTGCCCGAAACTTGGCGGTCGGATAAAGGCGGACATGTTCGGCAACTTGATATGTATTCTTTCGTTTAATCAATCTTACCAACCTCCTTGCCCTTCGGTTTCAATGAGAAGCAAATCAAAAAGTTTATCCAACTTATCCAATGGGCTCAATCCTTCCAGCCCTTGGGCAATTTCGTCGGCAATTCGCCGAACCTGCGGGTCAATTTCCTTCTCCACTCTCTTCCCTTCCGTTAATTCCAGAATTAAGAGGGCTATCGCCTGCCGCCGCTTGTTCCCCTGTTGGAATACTTGTTGTCCTATCGTCTTCTCTTCCATCAACCGAGGTCACCTCACTTGTGGTTGGAAACAATTTCCAGCGAATTTCGCCCGTCTCATATTCTACAACCAAAACTTTGCCACATGGCTGCAACTTCATTTCCTCAATGTAAATTTTGGCGGGGATGCGGGACGGTATGTCTGCATCTAAAAGTAATTGCCAGCGGCGAGCGAAATCTTCTATTGCTTCCTTGAGATTTTTCCCTCGCCCCAAGACATTGGGGTTCATAACAATGTAAAGGTTAGGGTTAATTGAGGAAGCGTAGACCGTCGCTTCGGTAAAGCGTTTCTCAGCAGGCGGTTTTAGAGTCTTCGCCAGTTCCTTCCGTTTTAGCGGGAAAAGTTTGCGAAATTGTTTATTGTCCAACCAGTCGTTTAGGACTTTAAGTTCCTTTCTCAGGGCGATGTGATAAATTCTTGCTTTGGAAGGCTCCGCAAGTCGGTTTTTCATCAAATTCTGGGGGTCACAAACCCATTTCTTCAGTCCTTCCGTATCTGGCAAAGGAAAGGAAGAGAGGGTATAGCGGAAAAACGGGCGTAACGGCGGCGGTAGCTCTTTTTCTTGGGTAGCACTCAAAACGATATAGTGAGTTAGAAACTTCACGAGCCAGAAAATCCGCTCAATGATAGAACGGCGGGTCTCTGGAGGCATCAACCTCAACGAAATAATTGAACTCCGCAAAAGATAAGCCAACTCATCCAATTCTTTGTCGGTAGGCAGTCTGAAGTTTCCCCGCAAAAGGTCTTCAATGATTTCGTTCAACTTCATGGTTGAGGCGCCACCTGCTCATAAAGGAAAGGTAATACTTGTGGATGGCATCTCAAAGTCCCGCTCAAATACCCGAAAGTCCAGTTAGGAAAAAGCGTCGTTCTAAATTGTGGCTCAATCTCACGAACTTCCGTGAACCACCAATAGGGAGGGACATTGTGTCGGTTCAAGATAATCATTGAAAACCAAGCTAAGGTATTATTAATCCTCTCCACGATATCAACGGCAGGCGGAGCCGCAACGATTAAGTAAATTCTGAAATCTACCAACTGCATCACGACACCACCCAAAGCAAAATCTACCCAGCGAGACCGACCCACCACACCGATATGGGGGAAATATTTCATGCTATCTCGAACTTGCCTTAGGGTTTCCGTGCCTGCAATCCTTCGTCCACGAGGTAACCAATAAAAGAAACTGGGCAATATCGTCCAGTAGGCATCGTCATCGTAAAGCCTAATGGTTTCGCCCGGTGGCGGAGGTTTGGGATTGCTTGCAAATATATCCTGACGCAGCACATCGGTTAGTTTCCGCAAAATTTCTTGAATTGTCCGTGGCGCTTCACTCATCTTCGGTCATTTCAACCCCCTTGAAGGAAACTATGACTTCGTTGGGATACATTTCCTTAGCCCGTGCGATGACTTTTTCAGTTACTTGGGCATCCTCTGTCGTCAGGTTCGTGACGGAAAGGATTGTGGCGGTAACATTGAAATTGAGAAGGGTTAAGGGCCCGCCAGAAGTCCAAACTACTGTCCCGTTATCGGTTCTACATTTGGGGCAAATAAGCGATGCCCTAATCGTTGTCGGACGGTTCCCGTTTAAAGCCTGTTGAATGAAATACCATGGAGTTCCGTGTTCTTCGCCGACTGTCCATTCAACGAAAACCGAACCGCAGGACGAACACTTGTAAATTGGCAACATTACCGACACCTCCACACTCAAATTTTAAGGCTGCTGGGGATAAAATATGAGGGGATGAGAAAAAAGAAAGGAGGATGCCCTGATGACAAAAGACGAAATTATTCAGCGGATTGATGCGGGCATGCAGCAGCTAATGAAGGAAGCTTCCCCGACTTACGAAAGCCAAGAGAATGAGAAGCCGCAGATAAGGTTATCGCTTTCTCGCCTGAAAAGTTGCCCCCGCCAACTCATTTTTTCGTTCCTCGTAGGTGAAGTGTTTTCCGAAGAGGAAAGCGAGGATGTTGGACGAGGCTGGGGGGTATTGGTTGCAGGACTTTGGTGGGAAGAATTCCTCGCTCGCTATGCTTTCTCAGAATTCAAGCGCCAGTGCGGGGTCAATTTGATGGGCATTGCTGGTCACTGTGATTTCCTTCATCATTCACCAGATGGTAAAGTTTCCATTCTGGAAATTAAAACCCGTTACGAAGTCCCAGACATGCCGCTTCCCAGCCACTATATCCAACTCAATGCCTACATGTTGGGGGTCAAAGATAACGGTTACTGGTTGGCGGACGGCACTCACATTACCGAGCCAATCAACGAAGTTGAAGGGTTCTTAATTTACCTGAACCGAGATAATCCTGCGGATTTTGCGGTCTATCATTTCCCTCAAGCCGACGAGAAGATACGCCAAGTCGTTGAGAAAATGAAGGCATGTCTTGATGATTTCCTCCAAAACGGTGTTATACCACCAATACCAAAGGAGTATCAGCCGTTCAAGTTCCCCTGCTTCTTGGAAAGCCGTTACGATATTAAGCTTTGTCCTTTTCACCAGAATTGCTGGGGCAAGCCGCAGGAAGCAAGCGAGGAAATTAGTCCACTTCTTGTAGAGGGCTTCCGCCGCTGGCTGGAATATAAGGATAAGGAAGACAATTACCGACGCTTCGTAGACACTTTGATTAGACCAATGTTCACGCAATTGGAGAAGTCAGTATCTTACCCCGTATCATATCTGAACGATGTTGGGATGTTTAGGGCAATTCCACGACGAGGAGCACGGCGTCTCAACCCCGACATTCTGCGGCGGGGGGTTGAAAACCTTCTCGGACGCTCTCTTTCCGATGAAGAGTGGGAGTCTCTCTATAATGAGGCGATGGTTGAGGGTGAGAGGACAATAGCAATAGAATTTAGGCGACTGAAGGGCTAAAATCTTTCATCGGTGGGGAAAGATGCAACCAAAGCGATTGATGTATGGATTGGCACGGGTGCGGATTGCGGGCACTGACCTAATTGGAGATGAGATACTTGCGGTTCCCCCGTATTATGAACGGCATATCTTTGTGAAGGAGTATTCGCAACAGGCATACTTGCGCTGGTATACCTTTCGCCCAATTTTGGGTCGTGGAAAAGTATTTCCCACTCCCGAAGATATTCCCGTCAGATATAAGATGTTAGCTCATGCTGTTGACCCTCAAACTGGGCAAAAAACTACTCAAGTAGTGGAACCAGCTTTCGGGTTCCCTCAATCCACGGGGATTTTTGTTGGCGACCCCATTAACGCTTATGTCCCGCTCCCGCTAATTACCTATACAGCTTCGCCATTTGACCAATATCCCGTCTCTAAGTTTGGTTTTTATCCAAATGTTTACCCTTATGCTATCCCCACATATGTGTTCGATACTCAATCAAGACCGGGCTTCTTCGAAATCAAAACTGAGCCACTCCCAGTGGCGGTAAATTTCCCTTTCTCTTTCAGTTTCGAGGAGTTGGGGCTCGTCTTTCGTGGGTCAAGCGGAATCGTTTATCCCGTTACGAATATGCATATTCCTAAAAGGCTTGTTATTACAACGACAGGGGGAGTTGAAACAGTAGAATTCCCGCAGGATATGGTTAGTTGGCGTGAAGTTTCCCTATGGGGCGAAAGTGCCTTAGACAAGGTGCGGAGAACTATCTACACGAAGTCGTTACTTGACCAGCAAGTGGTTTCAGTGAAGCCAACCGAAATAATAGACAGGAGCGAAGGTAGCGAGGTAAACCTTATTGAGGGCAAGCTCGTAGGCGTTTACATTGATTGGGTTTCAGGCGGAGATGGATATTTAACGAGTGATTTCAAAGATTTCACTTTCGGATTTTATGTTGCTCCTATGGCTCCAATTTTTCCTGAGACGGCGGGGCTTACGAAAGCGAGCATGATAAGGGTCTTCTGGGGCGGTTATTATATGCTGGAAATTCTTCCGCAGCGCACAAATTTTTACTTCTTCAAAGATGGATATTCTGTGCCCGCCGACCCTACCATCCCAACGGAAGTCGTAATTCCGTCCTTGAACCCCATTTACAAATATGCTCGGCAATATGGTGGCGTTTATACTTACCTTTTCTCGTTGAAATATCTGCGCCCTATAGTTAACGGAGACCCGTTCCCGCCTAATGTATTCCTGCAGCCCCTGACAAATATGAGTTTCTCGTGGGGTTCCAAAGGAATTCAAGCTGCGGGAACTTATGATTTCTACATCATCATGCACATAAGGAACCATGTGTGTATTTTCAGCTACAACAGTATCATGAGGGGAGTAATGACGGGTGCCAAAGTAGAACCCTTATTTGCCTTCAACCCTTTGGAATATATCTACCGACATTTTGGGGCTGCGGAGGCACGCCGCTGGTGGGCACAAAACAATTATGCTATCGCCCGTGCCGATTGTCCCCCCAAGATGTGGCTCTTCAATGTTAGCAGTTATGTAATGATTCCCTACATGGAATATACCGAGACGGCAATTGCGACCAAGCCTTCCTTCATTGTGCCAAATAACCCGCAGATATTGGTTGACCCCAGCATATTCCATTTAACGAAAGTGGCACCCAGCGGGATTTTCGTGAAGGGCACGGTTGGGGCAACAGGTCTAAATGTCCCCGAAATCCCCATTGTCCTTTCTTTCAGTGAACCTCTTCCGCCAGAACTTAGCACGCCAGCAGCAATGATTTATGGAGATGAAGTTTCCCCCAATTACTTGCAAATTCCAGAAATCACACTAACACGAGGTCACCATAGAGCATTTGCGCTTATGAGCCCTCACCCCGACTTTGTGGGGATGAGAATTTACGCTATCCCTTCACCTTCAAGTTATTACCCATTCATTGTAGAGCATGTGGCTGTTGACAACCCAGTCAAAAGATATCTTATCGGCGAAATTGGTGGCAAGACCCCTCAAGGTGTTTTGCGGATGGATGATATTCTGATGACCAGTGTAGTCTTTAGGACACCTATTGTGGATGCGCAGAGCGGACAAACTTTCTGGGGAGAAATAAGTGGATTTTATCCAACCACACAGGAGCGGTCTTTTGGTGCTCAGCCGACACCGACATTTGACGGCGAGGCTGGGCCTTTTATCGACTATCTTGATACCAGTCGAGGCAGGGTAATTACCATTACATCCTCGCCCTTATTGCCCCGACCACCCATTTTCATTGGTGCTGATATTTTTAGGTTGCCAATTACGGCAGCATCACGGGTAGCACCTCCGCCAATTCGGTTCATTGCCCCTGCACCCCGCCATTCGCCGTTAGATACGGGAGTAGAGAGTATCTCCGTAACTTTATCTGATAGCCTTGGCGGCAGCAGCGCTACAGTTAAAGTTGTGGTTGATGAATCCCTTTTCGGTCAATGGGCGGGTATCCAACCGATAGAAACGGTTGCGACAGGTCTAACAATAGATTTACCTCCATCCAGCATTTATCCAGAAATTCCTTATCCATCCAAATTGCTTTACCGCAGGATGATAATTGAGTGTGGATATATCATGGAGACCCCTACGGGCGGAATTGAAGGAGTTCTTTATCCCGTTTTTGATGGAATTATCACAGGATTGACCATCAGTGGTAGCCGAGAGACCGCCACGGGGCGGCAGATAGAATTGACGATTAAAGGAGCAGATATTTTCACTCGGTTAAGATGGGTGCCAGCGACAGGTAAAGACCCTATCTTGGATAACTGGACGCCCGCTGCCTTTGCCTTTTGGGCATTGGCTGCTTGCGGTCTCTCACCTCTACGGGTAAAGGGGATTACGGGGTTACCGCTTGGAGCGCCACTAACTTGGTGGCTGGGAAATGAAAGAATAATTGGCGACTTCCTTTTAGGCGGATACGGGTTCCCGCTTCAGAACCTTCCTGAAACTCCTCGCACCGAAATTGGGGCGGGGAGTTCTCTTGGCGATGCCTTGGAGCGATATGCAGGCGTTAGCGGTTGTGAAGTAATCTCTACTCCATCGCCCTCCGTCATTTTCCCCCTCATCCAATATAGAAACAATCTCAATATGATTTGGCGGGATTATTTGCTGCCCCACGAATTTAATCAATTCTTAACGCTATCGCAGGAATACATTAGCCCCACCGTTCTCTCCGAAATTGGCGGTATAGGCAACTATTGGTGGAGTTTACCTTGGCGGTCAACCCTTGCCATTGTCCCCGCAGGCTATTATTCTCCCATTCCTTCATGGACTTTGGTTATCGGGCCAGAGGATTACACAATGGCGATAGTTCCTGCTTCAATGGAGGAAGTTCTTTACCAAGTAACTGTGCCAGAGGCGCCTTTCACACGAGGGCTCATAGACCTTCAAGTGGAAGAAGGAATTTGGAACCTCCCCACTCATGTTACTGTAGAGGGGCTCTCTATTTACGGTGTTCCTTTCTATTACATTTGGGCTGACATTAACCGTGAGGTGAACCCATTCGCTTGGTATTACGGCGGGTTCAGAATACCAAGATATATACTTAGCACAGATATTATATCCATTCAGCAGGCGAAATTGGCGGCACTGCGGTCTTATTTTGCTGGTCGCTTGTTCCCTCCGAAGACAATGAAAGTAGCCCTTAGTGTAGGTCTTCCTTTCCTTTATCCCCGCCAGACCGTCCGATTGGTAACTTCGTCTTTTCTATACAACTTGCCGCCAGTTGGGAGAAGCATTTGGGTCATCCGTGCCGTCACTCACACTTGGGAAGCGGGGGATACACCCAAGACAGTTCTTGATTTGTGTGTGCCTCACTGGTTCCCTATCGGCATTCCGACGCAATGATGCGGCGACTTGGGGTATAATACACATGCGAAAGGAGGCTGATGGATATGCTCCTTTTCACTATTATCATTAAACACGGAGGAAGGAGGGATTACCGAAAATTGAGGGAGAGGTTAATTAGGCGAAAATTCGTTAGTCAGCTGACGCAAGTTTTTCGGAAAAAGAACCTTAACTTCCAAATAAGGGAACTCCCCGACGGTAATATTCTTATCCTGCTACCGCAGCATTTTCAGCGACACGAAATCCGTCAGATAAATGTGCTGGTAGAAAGGATTTACAACAAACTTTGGGATAGACACGGTCAAATGTGGTCATATGCCATACTGCACGGCCCTCAGGTTAAGGTGTTTCTCGACAAAGAAAACGGGAGAGCTAAGAAGCGGGGCAAGCGCCCCCGCCACTTCAATCTTTCTCAGTCTTCATAACCTTCTCCTTCAGTTTTTTGGCTTTTTCAGCAGTTGGCAATTTCCCGTATTTTTCTCGCAGTTCTTCCACAATTTTCTCAACTTTCTCTTCGGGCAGACCGCCGAGCCTCAGTTTCATGCGAGTGAAAATTCTTGAGACTATAGCCCAGAATTGTTCAGAGTCTTCCTCCACTTCTTTATATTCGTCCTTCGTGATTCGCTTAGCCATTTCCCACAGGCGGGCATCCCGTGGTGTTTTGACCCGCCTCGGTGGTTCAGCCATTTCTCCTCGTGGGTTTTCTATTAGATTTTCGATTTTGCGAACCAACTGGCGAGCTTTTTCTTTTGAAACTTTTTCTCCTTTATATGCTCGCCAAGCGATGTCCATCAAATCATCGAAAGCGTTAACGAGAGGTTCTCGGTAGCAATCACAGTCAAACAAATAGAAGCGGGCGGTTGCGAAGTCTTCTAAGGCTTCAAGCCCATCGCCCTGCAGAAGCGCTTTCAACCCCTCGTCAAGTTTCCGTTTAGCCCCCGCTATGTCATCTTCCTCTTCCTTCTTGGCTTTTCCGAAAAATTCTACCGCCCACTTCCTACTCTTCCGAAGGATACCCGTCAGCAACTCGTCCAGTTTCTTAAGCAAGACTTTCTTGAGAAGGTTGTGAGAAGGACGATGCTCCTCAAGATATTCTCCAAGCGATGCCCATGCTTCCTTTTCCTCCTCTTCTTCTCTTTCTCTTTCCTTTCTTTCTATTTCCTCAAGGGAAATAACTTCCTCATCTGCCTCTGGAGCTTCTTCGGTAACGAATTCTTCTCGAAGCTTCTCTGCTTCTTCCGGAGTTAATTCCCCCTTCTTGCCTTCCTTCAGAGCAAGGTGACTATACGCTGTCCATACGGAATGGGCGGTAGAAGGTTTGTATTCTCCTACCCAAATTGTTTCTCCTTTTTCCGTCTTTGCGGGGTTAAAAGTTACCAATTGAGCCGACAAGACAGTCACACTTTTTTCTTTTTCTCCCCACCTTGCTTTAGCCATTTCCCTTTCTTCTTCTACGGGCGCTTCCGCAACAGTTTCAGGCTCTTCAGTAGATTCTTGTTTCTTCTCCTGCACTTTGGAGCGGGGGATTTGGTGCCCAACAATAGCAACCCAAATCGAAAAAGGTTCTTCCTTCCTGATTTTCTCTACAATATCGCTCCAAGTCTGCCCTTCGGGGGGAGCAACTCCCCAAATCTCAACTTGCAAATCTGGGGGTCTTAAAATACCACCGATGGCGTTAAAGACAGGTTGTAGTTCTTCCTTTTCTCGCAATTCATCCCAAGACAGGAAGTCGCTTATTCCAGTTATTCTTTCTATTTCCGCAGCCAATGCCTCAAAAGATTTCTCTTCACCTGCCTCCGTTGCTGGCGTCAATACTCTGTGTCCTACTCTTTCTATTCTTGGGCCTACGAAGTTGCCACTTGAAACGATTAATCCCTTTTTCAGTTCCATCGTAAGGACACCTCCACAATAATTTTAAAATTGGACAGGCTAAAATTTGTGTTGGTGATTTGGCGATGCCCACACGGCGGGCAATTCAAGATGGTAACTGGTCATCAGCGTCAACTTGGGAAGATGGACAAGTCCCCGCCAGCGGAGACGATGTAATAATTTCGTCAGGTGTTAGTGTAATATTTGATATTTCAAGCTTTAACGGCGGAAATTTGACCCTTGAGCCCTACTCGTCTTTATTGTTCCCCACTACCAATGTTCAGCGGACGATGAGTTGGAGCGGAAGTATGACGCTCCAAGCCCACGCTATAGTGGATATGCTGGACGGCGATGTGCTCGGAACGGAATTTATTCAAATAAATTGTGTTACCCTCAATCTGGACGAGACCGCCAGTTGGTTTGGAAGCCTAAAACTTTCTCCCCGCCGCAACAACTTGGGCGGAGGCGAATGGGGACTTAAAGTCGCAACTCCAGTCTCGTCAGGGTCAACTCAAATTGGGCTAACCTCCGCAGGTTTCTACACTATAAATCCGTCGTTGGTTTCTTTCTTGGCGGATAAGACCCTATATATTGCTTTAGACGGCGAACTTATCAGCCGCACTATTTCATCGGCGAGCTGGGATAATGTTAACAATATCTTGACCATTACGACGGCGACTGCACTTCCCGATATTCCTGCTGGCGTTTCCTGTCTTATTGTGCCCGACCCGTTTTCAACGCATGTATATTTGACGGCGACAGATGTAGCCTCGCCAACTTTATGGTTGGCAGCCCATACCGTCCAAATCTCCAATGACAGCGATTTGAACCTTTTCGGCGATGGCGTCATTGTAGTAAATACTGTCGCCAAGAAAGTTTCGGGACGAAATATTTGGTTTAATGATTTCCGCACGAACCCAGCAGCAAAAGTCACTTCCATTCAAGCCAATAGCGTAGTTCTTTGTGATGTTTCGGCTGTCGGCTATAATATCTTAGCGACCCGCCTTACCATTGAGGGTCTATATGCGGGGTTCACTTCTTCCCCGCTCGTCGTTACCGACATCCTGTCCATCAAAAGAAACCATGCTTTGAGCGGCTCAAATTTCCAGATGTTGGCTGAAACTTTTTCGGGATATCTCCAACTAAATGGTGCAGCATTTACCTTTACGGCAAGGCAAGCCCGCATCTCGCAGCTTTCTTGGGGCTCATCTTTTGACCCCACTAACTGCCAAATTCAGGTTGGAAGTGAAGAATTCCCTTCGTCAGTGGAAACCGATTTTGATTGGTTTTCCTTTTTATCTTTTCTGGCAGACCGAGACGGGGACGGGCTTACAGGGCTTATTGAATTTAGAAATTTCGGCAAATTATATTTGCTTCGGGCAGATTTTAGAGGGCATGAGTTTGCAATTTACCACGAGGATTTGCAGCCCCTGAAAGTAGAGTTGCCGATGACATTAAGACACGCCAGCGTTAGATGGGGCAAAGTTCAGAAATCGTTTATCAAACTCGGTAAAGAAGGCGAGAAAATAGCTTGGGGTATGATTTGGGAGAAGGATTTTAGGAATATTGAGGCAATACCCCCGCAGTGCGAAGCTACTTGGACGGGGAACACTGTTACCCTCCAACCTGCTAAACCCGACTTTGAGGTGTTGGAGGGGCAAGGCGATAGTTGCATTGTTACCCTGCCTTCGGATAACAGCGGAAGGTTCTGGCTTTTCAATGAGACGAAACTTAATCAATCTCCGCCCTTTTCCGAGCCTTGGGTTTACGACGCAGGGAACGGGTTTGTTGGTTTTCATACTCCAGCGTCATCGACGACAATTTCCAGTCCACGGGTTTTGGTCGGAAAATTTGAAAGCGAAAAGCCGCTGGGTTGGCGCTGGGCAGCCTATTTTCCCAACGATTTGGCGGAAATCCGTCATTTTATAAGCCGCTATCACCCCAACTATTATGCTACCGTCTTTCTCATTCGTTCACAGAAGGGTTGGCAATGCCACGCTGTTCTTTGGAGCCTCAGCAGCGGCGTCACTCCAATCAGAAAGACAATGACTTATCCATCCCTAACCGTTATTTCGCCTGAGAATGTAGCTTTTGGAGTAACATGTCATACCTTTATCCGAGAGGATGTTACCGTAAGGCGGCTTTCGTTCCAAGCAAACCTCTTTGACGGTTGGATTGATTATCCGATACCATCGCCTATTCCCGTTGAAGTCAAATACTCAAATTTCTCGCCTACTTCGGTAAATTTGGATTTGTCTCAAGACTTTCCTCGCCTGACTTTTTATGACGGAGCACAAGAGCAAGTTTTAATTCTTGACCAGTCCTTTATAGAATATGAGCGGATTGAGTTAAAATCTAAAAGCGAGGTGATACAGATGTTTGCAGCGAACCTTAAGGCAAGGTTAGTGTTGACGGGCACCGCCACATCGGGAAATTACAAGTCCAACCCAACCGACAAATTCGCTGTAACTTGCATTGTCGTTTCGGGAAGGGGGACGGTTTATTTCTGGGACTGGGTAGCTGGAACGAGAGACCCAAACAACCCCGCCGACTTGGCAGAGACTAAGTTAGTAATTGAGGTCAACTCCTCGCTTCCAACAGTTGTTACATTTACGCCTATCATGTTCCCGATGGGATTGTATATTGAAGCCAGAAAGGCTTCTGCTGACCCCTTCCTCGGCGTTTATGTCTATAGCGACTAAGGGGGCAAGAGGATGTATCCGTCGCCCAGCCAATTCTCGGTTGAACTGCATTGGGACGAACGGTTGTATACCGATGATGGGCATAGATTATTAAGTGGGCCAACCCCCGCTGAAGCTCCTACTTGGGCTGCTACAGTCGCTCCGCACCGGACAACTTTAACGATTTCCCTTCCTCTGGAAAGTGCACCGCTAAGTTTTATCAATAAAACGGATTTCAGTAGCATTTATTACCCGAACTGGGAAGCGATAAAGAGCCAAGTGAGCCCCGCTGATGTTGAACCTGACCCGTCTGTTCTTCCTTCGGAGGGGTATATCATTCGTATCAGCGGGGCGGACGAGCGAGGTTTCAACAAGATGTTGGGGCTCGCTTCCGCCCTCCGAACCAAATTCCCCCGTCTAAAGATTTCCATTAGACCTCATCCGCAGTTCAACTTGGCGAAACTCTTAGTGAGGAGCATTGGGCGGGTCGTTGGGTTCAATAATTTCCAGAAAGCCAAGGTATGCGGTGATAAAGTCTTCATTTTCATTACTTGTGCCGTTGGCATGGATACTGCCCAAATTTTGACTTCCATTATGTCCATGTATCATAATATTTCTATGAGCATTAGGCGTGAAAACTTCTTACCCAGCAAGGAAGCCAAAGTAGTAGTAATACACAGGACAGCGAGACTTGGAGGCTGATGAATTATGGTAGTTTCGCTGGATTGGAGAATTGGGTTGGTCACGAAAAATCAGGCAGAACCCAGCTGGCAGGAACTTTTTGAAGCGATTAAACTTTTCTTCAACGATGTGAGGTTTGAAAACCCTGATGTCATTTTGCAGCGGGGCTTCAGGCACAATTTTGTCTTCACCGACGACAAACATGTGTTTATTAAGGCACAAGAAGGAAACCTCGGCTGCATCTACTTGCCTGTTTCGTCTATGCGCCGTCACATTGCCGAACTTTTCAGGACAATGGCTTTCTCTTTCCTGACGCCAGACGCTTACGATGAATGAGGAAAGGAGATGACAGCATGGAAACCAGAAAACCTATTCTCGTAAGTTGGGGTCACCTACTTCAACTTCTATACTCACGCACACCTAAAAGGTCAAGAGAGAGAAATAGCTCTAACTACCGCAAAGTCCTGCTTAAGCTGGGGCTAAAACGATACTCAGTCCCCTACAGTCGCATTTATTTCTACGATGTTGCGTCGCTGCCATGGGATGCCAATAAGGTAGACCTTGAAGATTTCGTCAGAAACAGGCATAAATACATGTATGTTAGCGATTGGCTCCGCCATTACAAGCTAAACATCTCCCGCTGGACATTGTGGCGGCTCCGACAAAAGAAAATATTGCCTTATATTCGTGTGGAAGGGACGAGAACGCTTTGTTTTGTGCCCGCCGATTTTGATATCCGAAAAGAAGCCCTAAAAGCAATAAAGGACACATGGGAGGAGTTCAACCAATCTTTATTGCGGCTGGCACAGGGGAGCGTCCACGCTATTGTTTTCCCCCACTGGAAAAAATACCGTCGCCGTTCCGTGAGAGCGGTTCTCCGTTACTTTATCGCCCAGCAGGGGAGATTATTGAAAGTGGGAACCCGCTACGGGGTCTTGGTCTCCATGTT
>OGCH01000715.1_pt1 | contig 15482 bp, 22 predicted proteins | sample 1570111 | NCBI WGS metagenome assembly OGCH01 (sample SAMN03436243, study PRJEB24508) | hot springs metagenome | biome: Desert Springs; feature: Hot Springs; material: Water | place: USA: Great Boiling Spring, Nevada | collected 2008-12-01 | depth 0 m m | reverse complement strand
ATGCTTTTCCTTCTTTTATTTTTTTTATCCAAAATTTTTAATGAAATTCAGAATTTAATTTAAAAAAACAAATTTTCATATAATAAATCAAAGAAAATTCAAAACAAAAGCAAAGCAAAAACAAATCAAAGCAAAACAAAATAACAAAGCAAAACCAAAGCAAAACCAAAGCAAAGAAGAGAAGAGAAGAGAAAGAGAAGGAAACCACTCTTCACTTCAAGCTTTTCGACGTTTTAGCTTTGCTTCTACTTATTTTCGTTTAGCTTAACAAGCAAAAATCGTTTTCGCTTTTTGCTTTTGCTTTTGCTTTGCTTACAAGAATGAAAATTTGCTTTTCTGTTTTTTAATTGGATTTAATTTTGTTTTGCAGATTTAGTTTTGGAAATTTCATTTATAAAATAAAAAATGAAGTTTTGCTGTTCTTGATTTTTTAATCGGATTTAATTTTACTCGGATTTAAGAAACTTTTTTAAAATACAAAGGAAAATTCTCTTGTTTAAACTTTTCTTTAACAAAGCTTTGAATTTTCGTTAAGAATTCAAGACGTAAAACAATTTAGTCAAATTCAACAAAGCAAAGCAAAGCAAAACAAAGAAGAAAACAAGGAAAACATACTCTTCTCTTCAAGCTTTGCATCGTTTCTGCTTTGATTTTCCTGATTTGCTTACAACAAAAATTCATCTTGCTTTTGCTTCTATTGCTTTTAGTTAAACTTGTAAGATATTCAAGGAATTTTTCCTTTCTTAAAAAATTTCTTTTTTCCTTTTTTCAGGAGAAGCTCATTTAGAAATGCTAACTATTTTCAAAAATTTCTTTTACTAACCCTTTGAAAACAATTCTGAAACCTATTCTAAAACATATTTGAAATGAAATTCTTAATCATATTTAGTGGTTTTTAATCAAATTTAATGCTCAATCTGTGAAAAATCTGTGAAAATCTGTGAAAAATCTGTGAAAATCTGTGAAAATCTTTTTCCTGCCTTCCCCTACCTTCTACTCCCCTTATCACTCTTAGCCTGCAAAACCATTGTTAGCACTGCTAAGTGTGTGAAAAATCTGTGAAAAACGCAAATTCTCAAATTTCAGGAGAGCGCATATGGCAAAACATTGATTTTCACAGTTTTTTCACAGATTTAGCATAGCTAACTATTAGCTAAGCATTAGCTAAGCTTAGATAGATGAGGGATGTAGAAAGCTTCTTCCCTGAATTTTCTCAAAAATCTCGTTTTCACACTTTTTCACACTTTTTCACAGTTTTTCACAGTTTTTTCACACAGAAGGCACTCCACGAATTTAAAAACTATTTTGAAAACCATTTCAAACCAGATTTTGATTAAGGTTAAGTAAAAAACTTGGGGAAACAAGGGAAAACTGGGAAGTATGAAGAAGGTAGGTTCCTGAGATTTGAATGGAGTAGATTGGAAGGTTCAGAAGTTGTGAAAGGGAAGGCAGAGACAGTTTTAGCAAATCTTGTCTTGGCATAAAAGGTTCAAGCGTGGATTTTTTTGGTTTTCTTTTATTTTCTTTTGTTTTTTTTTACGAAAACCAAGTGCAAAGTTAAAAAATTGCCTTGTTTCGGTTCAGGTTTTTAGCTTTCAAGTTTAGAACGGCAAGTTGAAAAATTGTGAAGTTGTTTAGCAATTTTGGGTTCGCTTGCTTTGCTTTTTGTTTAGTCGTTTAGCTTTAAATGCCTTTATCTGCTAAAACTGTTAATGCGTTAAGCCTGTTAATGCGTTTTAAGGTTAGAAGCGGTAAAGCGGTTAAGCCCATTAAGCCCAAAACGCCCACAGGGGTGTGTGTTGTGGGAAGCCAGTTCTATCCAGTCGAGGGGGTATGGGGGGGTGGTTAGGTTTTTCTTTTGTTGTTATTGTTTTTGGTGTTGTTGTTTTGATTTTCTTTAAGTTTAAAATTAAGATTATGGGTAAGAGATTAGCGGTTTTATTCTGGTATGGTGGAAAATTTTATATGTTGAAGCATATTTTACCTTTGCTGTCTCAATGTAATCATAAATGCTATGTCGAGGTTTTTGGTGGAGCGGGATACGTTTTATTTAACAAGGAGCCATCGAAAATAGAGATTTACAATGATATTGATGAGGATTTAGTGAATTTTTTCAGGGTGATAAGGGATGAGGAGAAATTTAAGGTTTTCAGGGAGAAGATAGAGTTAATACCTTATTCACGTGTAGAATTTGAGTTTTATAAATCTTTTGAACCAAAAGATGATGTAGATAGAGCTATTAAGTTCTTTGTTCTTGTAAGACAATCTTTTGCGGGGAAAAGGGGAACTTGGAGTTATGGAATTAGGAAAAATAAAGCAAGAGCATATTTTAATGCAATTCAGGATTTGGATAGGTTAAAGCAGAGGATAAGGAATGTTCAGGTTGAGTGTAAAGATTTTCGGGAGGTTTTAAAAAGATATGATAGTGAGGAAACTTTGTTTTACTGCGACCCTCCTTATGTTTTAGGGACAAGAAAGGAAAAGAAAGCTTATAGATATGAGATGACGGATGAAGACCATAAGGATTTGGTAGAGATGCTATTGAGGGTAAAGGGAAAAGTGATGTTATCTGGTTATAGAAATGAGATATACGAGGTTTTAGAGAAAGCAGGGTGGGAGAGGAGAGATTATGAGGTCCCTTTACGAGCAGATAATTCAAAACTACGTGGTAAGAGGGATAAGAGGGTAGAGAGTTTATGGTTATCTCCGAATTTTTTTTTGAGAAAAGGAAATTTTCATTTTCTTCTTTTCTTTGGGGTTCTGGGGAATAGTTTTTTGAATTCGGATGTAGAGAATGAATGTTCTTTTTTTCTTGATGAGAGGAAGAGGTGTTTGAGGGCGAAGATTTTAAAGTCTTTTTTTTGGATAAGTTTTGAAGTGAGTTTGATGATTTTTTCTTCTGTTAAATTTGGGGAGGTAGCGTGGAGGGTTTCGTGGATGAAGGTATCTATATAGTCATTGATTGTTTTGTTTTTGATAGTTGAGATAAAAATGGTTTTTTCGAGGGGGTCGCAGAGGCCGTATAAATTTTTCATTTTTTTGAATTTGATTTTGAATTTCATAGTATAGAAGAGAATTTAGTATGTGGGTTAGGGGTTTTGTGATAAAAAGGAAGTTATTTTTTGAGTTTTTCGGGGTTGAAGTTTTTGAGGAGGTTTGTGGTGATAGGGGAGTAGGCTTTGGTATTTTCTACTGAAAGGAGGATGTATTTAAGTTTGAAAGGTGAAAGGGAAGGGATAGAGATATGAATTCTGGAAAATTCGAGTTGTGGGGTGAGGTAGATTATGAGTTCTCCGAAGTTTAGTTTATCTTCTTCTATGAGTTGAGCAAGTTTATTTAGGTGTTGAGAGGGGTTTTTAGTTTTGAAGGTAAAGTCGCAGGCTTTGCCTTTGAGGTGTAGAGAGTTGGGGGAGCCTCTGAGTTTTTCGTTCAGTGGTGGTGGTCTGAAACCTGATGTGATTATGATGGGGTTTTGAATATAATCTCGGATTTTTTGTAGTTCAAGGGAGAGTAAAAAGATGTTTTCTTTGATTTCATCTGTAAGGAACTTTTCGATTTCTTCTTTTTTCATATGTTGTGATGTGAGGAATTCGTCGAGGGAGAAGTTTTTTGTGAGTTTCATATAGAAAAAATTAGCAAGGATGAAACAAAAAGTTGAAAATTTAGAAAGAGAAAATTAAGATAAATATTGAGAGTGGGGCGAAATAATGGGAAGATAGTATTGCGGGAGTTTTTCATTTCAGATGTTCATATTCCTTATCACGATCCGAAATCGGTTGAGGTTTTCTTTGAGTTGTTGAAAGAAGAGAGAAAAAAAGTTAATATGGTGTGGATAGGAGGGGATTTGATAGATTTTTATGCGGTATCATCTTGGGTAATAGACATTACGGAGGCAGATTTTCTTGGGGAGTTAAGGGCGGTTGAGAGATTTTTTCAGAAGTTAAGGAAAGTTTTTCAGGGTAAGGTTGTGTGGCAGGAGGGGAATCACGAGGAGCGGTTAATGAAATACATTTTAAAGAGAGCTTCTGTGTTGGCTCCTCTTTTCAAATATGATTTGAGTATAGAGAAGCTTTTGAATTTAAAGAGGTATCAAGTAGAGTATAAGCGGGGAGTTCAGAAGGTCGGGAAGTTATATCATCTGCATGGGCATGAAAAGAGGGTAGCGGGTCAGGTGGTTCATATAGCGTTGAATATGTTGAGGTGGTTACAAAGAAGTTTTGTATGTGGTCATTTTCACAGGTTTAATTCTTATGTTCTAAAAGAGATGGATAAATCGTGGAAGATGGGGTTTGTAAATGGGTGTATGTTTGATATAAAGAGGATGCCTACTCCTTATGAATATATAGACCTATCACAAAAGGGTTTTTTGGTGATAGAGTATGATGAAGCGGGTTGGTTTAATATCAAGCCTGTTTATTTCATAGAGGAGAACGGTGGTTATAAGTTTTACTGGGATGGGGAGTTTTATAAGATTTGATTTTGATTTTTGTTTTTTTGGATTTTGAGTTTGATTAAGGTTGAAATTTTTTGTGAAGATTTGTAAGATTTTTGATATGACGCGGTATCAGAAGGGTAGGAGTTTGGAGTATTATGTGAAGAGGAAATTAGAAAGTGAGGATTATTTAGTGATGAGGACGGCGGGTTCGCATAGTCCTTTTGATTTGATTTGTGTGAATATGGATGGTTCTGGTGAGGTGTTATTTGTGCAGGTTTCGAAAAGGTTTGAGAGAAAAAAGTATGAAGCTTTGAAGGATTTAGCTTTATCTTTAAAAATAAACATTTTGTATGTTTTTAAGAAAAAAGGAAAATTGGAGTTTATGATATTATGTAAAGAGAATGGATGAAGGGAAAACAGTAAGGTGTGATTTATGTTTATCTGTGAGGTGCAGGTGTTTGAATTTCGTCAGGGATTTACTACCAGAGTGGGAGATAGAGAAGTTGCAAAAGAAATGGAAGAGTATGAGTAAGGAGGGGAAAATAAAAGAGATAGAGAGGTTGAAGGGGGAGGAGAAGGAAAAATGGGAACTAACGAAAATTTTGATTTTTGAAGATTGTAGTGATTAAGATAGAAAGGTATGGTGTTGGAGATAGCAAAGGAAATGGTTAATGAAGTAGAGTTTTGGGTTGGGGTAGTAGTATTGGTACATATAGTTTTGGTGAAGATGAAGGTTTATGAAAGAACAATTTTCTTTTTGTCAGGGAGGGTGGATTTGGTAAGGAGGGTAATAGAGTTTTTGATTTCTTTGTTAGTGGAGGAGAAAAAGCAGAGGGTGAGGGAGATTTTGAGGGATGTAGGTCTTTTTTATTACATTCTTGTTGAGAAATGGGGTGAGCGAGAGGGTAAGAAGGGGGATGAGAAGTTTGAGAAATTTTTGCTTTTGATAAAGGAGAGTTTAGGGAAGGTGGAGGAATGGGAGACGAATGAGATAAGGGAGAGTGTGAGGAGGTTTGCAGATATTGTGAATTTTATACAGAAGAATACGCCTTCTGAGCGATTTATAGAGCGTGCGGAGGAAGTGATAAAGAATATGGGGGATGGGAATAAGTTAGTGAAAGTTTTGGGTAAGGTAGCGAAGTGGGTTTTGTTGTTTTTTGGGATAAGATAAGGTAAGGTAATATTAAATTATTAGTTAGCAAGCGTGGAAAAGTAATGCTATGAAGATTGAGAAGATTATAGCAGGGATAGATATGATAGAGAAGAGGATGATGAAAAAGAGGATTAGGTCGAGGATTTCAGAAGTTTCTTTATTGTTTTTATTGTTAGTGATAAAAGGGTTGAAATTAGGTGGGAATTTTGATTTGGATTTGGATTTGGGTTGTGATTTGGTTTGTGATTTGAAGAAGGGAATAATTTTTTGAAGCAATTTTCGCATATGAAGATAATATATTCATTATTTTTGATTTTTGTTGAAAAAGTGATTAAGTTATTTTCATTAGTTGATTTTTTGCAAATAAGACACATAATAAATAATTTAATTTTAATAGAAAAGGAGGATAAGGATAAGGAGGAAAAGGAAAAATGAAGTATCCGACGCATACTTTAAATTATATTTTAGCCGATTATGGGGTAAATTTCAGAGTTTTTCAGGGTGAGGGTGTGAAGAATTATCCGGGGGACCAGAATGTTGTAGAGGGAGTGATGAGTGGGGATGCGGCGATAGAGATTTTTGGACCTACTGGTTCGGAGGGATTGGTATTGCGTTATACAAGACCGACGGGTGTTTTATTTCCACCGTTTTCACATATAGCAGATTTTGATTCTGTTGAGGTTTTGAGATTTTCAGATGATGTAGATGTAGCTGAGATTAAAGTTCAGTTTTTGTTTAAGATAAGGGGGACATTGTCAGCGGAGAGGAGATTGACATTTTATACGGATGAAGATTTTGCTAATGGTTCGGCATATGTGGGGGTTTATGCGTCTGGTACTTTGCGGAGGGTAGAGATGGGTTTTAGGGTTGGTGCAACAAAGAATGATTTAGCTTATATCAATGTAGCTTCTGACCAGTGGTATGAGGTTGATTGGCGAATAAAGTATGATAGTGCAACAAATAGTTATGAGATGAAATTAGATGTAAATCAGGTGAATGTGGATGCGGATGGGAATTATGTAGGAAAAGTTGATGTGGGTGAAGAAGTAAGAACATTGTCATTCCCTCATCTTTTGTGGGGGCGTGGGAAATTTTGCTGGTATGGTTTAGGGACAGGTGTTGTGGGACAAGGGATAATGCTGGATAACGTGATAATAGGACATGGTGAATTTGTTTATGATGAGTAGTGAATGAATAAATAAATGAATAAAAAAATAAAAAAATAATAAAAGGAGGTAAAAAGAAATGATAAGGATAGAGGTAGGTAGGGTTTTGGAGGGGGAAGGAGAGAGGAGGGAGGTTATAATAGATAATGATATAATAACTGTTTTTTTTGATGAAGAAGGTGGGGTTGCTGAAGTAGGTGATTTTGTAGCGATAAAGGGTGAGAATATAAGTGTGAATATAGATGAGATGAAGGCAGGGGTTTTGGAAGGAACTTTGGAGGATGGGATTTTGAACGGTTTGATAATTTATAAGAAGAAATAATTAAAGGAGGTGGTAGAAAATGCCTCTTATAGAGTGGGTATCTGATGATAATTTTATAGATTTTCAGGCAGGTAGGATAGTATTTGAGAAGGATGAAACAGTTCCATTTACAGTTGATAATGAGTTAGGGTTAAGCAATGGCAAGGGTAAGTATGTGGTGAGGAGTCCAGTAGCAACTTCTTCTTCATACCAAACTTTATATTTTCGTCCTCATATATTGGAAGAACCTTTTCAAGATTTTGATGGCAAATTAGGTTTTGGGAAGCCGTATTATTGGAATAATGCAAGTAGTCAATATATTTTAGTTCCAGAAAAGGCGGAGATTGAGATAAGGTTTTTGGTAAAACATCCATCTGCAACAAGTGCAGTAATTATCATATATTTCGGGGGAACGTCGGGAAGTAGAATTTCTATAAGTAGTAATTTTAATTATATATGGGGGATTGTGAGTGGGAGCGTATATACAAATGTAATCTCAGATACTTGGTGTGAATATTATGTAAAAAGTAAGATTTCAAATGTGTTTTTTGATTCAGGGGTATGGAAAGCGACGTGGATAGCAAAGGTAGAGAGGATTTTTCCTTCTCCTACCTCTATCACAGGTAGCACTACATATCAGATTGAAAGCACAGCAGGTAATCCTTCAACGGCAAGATTTCCGTGGGGGAACACATATATTTCGTTAGAATTTAGGAATCCTGATGTAAAAGTAGATTTTATTCGTTTCAGGCAAGGGCAGAATATAACAGGGTTGTGATGAAAGTAAAAGATGGGGGATTACGCAAATAGGGTAATTGCTCGCGCTTATATAAAGCAGGATGTGGGTATTGAAACATTATACACTAATAGGATATTAGGAAGGGGGTATATAAATGAACCATTTGGGTTTGAAGTTTTGTATGCAAACAGGATATTAGGGAGGGGGTATATAAATGAACCGTTTGGGGTTGATGTTTTGTATGCTAATAGGGTGTTAGCAAGGGCATATGGTGAGTGGAATCAATATAGTGAGGTTGGTGCTGAGGAAAGACCTTCTCCTCCACCACCGTCAGTAGAATCAAAGAGAAGGAAATTTACGAAAGGATTTTTTGATTTAGACAGAGATATGAATAAATGATTAAATTTTAGTTATGGTGGAGATAGGGATAAGGAGGTCGGTTTTTTTAGGAGGAGTGGATGAGACGGCGAATGGTGAGGTATATGTGTATTTTTCAGGGGTCGATGGGACACCGAAGGTTTTAGAACCAGGGAGAGAGTATTATCTGAGGATATATAGGATAGTGTATGGGATACGTGGGAAGAACATAGTGTTGTTTTCGGTAGATGGTTCGGATGTGATAGACCTTTTTGATGAAAGGTTTTTCACTGACAAGATAGCTCTTATAGATAAGCATTATGCAGGTGGGGTTATGTATAAGGTAAAAGTTGAAGCTGATGGAACTTTGAGGTTGGCGAAGGCGGTGGTTTCAGATAGGAGTGATTCATCTGATATAACGAATAAAAGGATAATGATTGGGATTTGGGGAGAGTTGATAAACATTTGAAAAATTGTGAAAATGAAATAACAAAAACAATAACAAAAACAAAAAAAGATAAAACAAAATAAAATTAATTAAATTAAATAAAGGGAGGATAAAAAAAATATGGGAATATTAGATGAGTTGATGAGGAAGAAGAAAGAGGAAGAGGAAGAGGGAGAACAAGGGGATGAAGGACAACAGGATGAAAATCAAGTGAAGGGACAGCAAGCACAGCAACAGCAACAACCCGCACAACAACAGCCACAACAGCAAGTAAATAATACTTCTAATCTTAATTTTTCTGCAAATGTAGATTTTCAGGAGTATATGAGGAGAGGGGAGATGGAATTTCTTGTGAGGTATCCACAGTTGAGAGAAGAATTAGATACGATAAAGGTTGTAGCTTTAAGGCTTCTCGATACAGATTTGAAGACTGAGAATAGACCTAAGTATTTAACTTTCTATGATTATATGGAGGAGGCTTTGAAGATTATGAGGGAGAATTTGATTTCGAAAGCGAGAAAATTCAGAAGCATTCCTGTGGCTGATAGGAAAGAAGAAAAAGCTATGACAATTCAGGAATATATTGATAGTTATCCAGCTTTGTTGGCTGAGAAAGTGAAGCGAGTTGGGACATTTGTTGAGAAGCAAGAAATTGATGAGACTGGAAGGAAACAAAGTATTTATTTTGAGGGGCAAAGAAAGGAATAAGGTAAAGAAGGAGAAATGAATAAAATAAAGAAAAGAAGAAGAAAAGAAAAAAAAGAAAAAGTTGAAGAAAAAACTTGACTTTTGAAAATTTATGATTAAATTAAAATAAAGTAGGAGGTAAAAAGATATGGCGAGTTGGTTATATGGACCAGATGGATGGGACGCGTCGTTCAGGGGAACATTTTTGCAATGGGGGTCTCCTGAGCATAATGTTTTGGGTTATCCCAAACTATCACAAGAACTTTTAGAAAGGTCAGCTCCCGAGTATGTTTATCGTGCTTGTGTGAATGCTGTGACTGATTTCACGAGGGGAAATGCTGATTATATTCTTTTTAATAAGTTGAAGAACGCATACACTGAAAGGTGGAAGAGTTTAGGAGAATTTGAGGATTTGCCACCTTTCAGGATGGCGTGGGCTCGGTCTTCGATAAAAGTTGAAGAGAGAGGTATTTCAATCAATATGACGGAAAGAGAGCAGATTTTTTCTCGTGAAAATATTGAAAGTATTGTGAGAAGATACTTATCGCAAGTTGTAGCAAGGTCGATAGACTTAGATATCTTAGAGAATGCTTTGTTATGGACGGATATTGTGGCGGTGAAAACTACGGCAGGGCTTCGATTTATTAAAGGGAAAGCTATTGGAGATCCTACCACAAGACAGGCGCCGGGAGTGACGTCAAAGACATTTTTTGCTGAGGCAGGTGCTCCGCATTCGTTTTCTGTTCCTATTATTTTTGAAGATGATTGGACAGGGGATACGGATAGGATAGGTGTTAATGATTTCAGGTATATTCATTCTGAATTTGTGCAAAGGCGAATGAAAGCGAGGACAAATTATGTTATAATGAATGTGAAAGCGTTTAATGATTTGTTTGAGGATCCATTTTTCCAGACGATAGTATCAAGAACAAGACCAGAGAGATTTGAAAAGGGTGAGTTAGGGGAGATGTGGGGATTTACGTTTATTATAGATAACTCGGGGGAGTTAGAGAGGATAATTGAGGTGATAAACAATACTTTGAGTTATGATGCGGGTGATGGCAGTAAAGATCCGGCGTCGTCAGGCAAGGAAATAGGTTCGATAGTATTTTTTATTGCTGAGGATGGGTATAGGGAGGCGATAGCGTTGCCAGAGACCGTAGCGACTGATGTTCCAGTATCTTTTGGGAGATACACGAGGTTAGGAGCAAGGACGTATCGAGGTGAGCAACCGATGTGGTTTTACGCTGATCCAAATTTAGCAGTAGATCCGAACACGGGTGGTCCTTTGCCAGATAATCGCAGAGTATCATCAGGGATAGTTCTGATAGGGAAATAAAATAAATTTGAATAGGCTTTCACCTCCTTTTTGCCCCCCTTTTTAAGGGGGGTTTTTTATTTTTGTTTTTATTTATGATTGATTTATTATTATATTATTGTTATGACATTTACGTCAGCAGATGATGTCAAGAGTTTTATTTCGGATTACATCAATAGGAGAAATGTAGATGCTGAGGGGAAATTAGACTTATTTATTCAGCAGGCGTATCGTAGATTACAAGAGTTTGATTTTGCTTTCTTTTTCACAACGAAAGAGGTAGAAATTAAAAAGTCGGTTTATGATGAATTAGTTGAGGATGGGAAGATACCGTTTTTTTTGTTGGAGCAGGCGCTTTATTCAAAGACGGGAATATCGTATGAGATAAAGAAGATAGAGGAGGTATGGTTCAAAGATGAGGCTGTTAGTTCATATGTTTTGCGTGAGTTAAAAGGTAAAAATTACGTAAAGATGAAGGTGAGGAATAAGACGGCAAAAACAGGGAATGCGTTGTTGGGGTTTTTGGAAAAGAAAGGGGTTATAAAGGTATTTGGAGCTTACGCAACAGATGTATATTCTGTGAAGGAGGATGTAGTTTTTCCAAATTATTATTATGGTTTAAATTTTATTCCCTTGCGAGCTTTTGAAGAGAAAGAATTATGGGTAAGTAGAGCGGAGAGGTGGAAACACAAAGCAGAAATTGTGGAGGAGGAATGGATTTCAAGCACGGGGGAGGTTTATGTTTATAATCGGTATGACCCACCTTTTGATATTTCTAATGTTTATCAATGGGGGGGGCTAAGGTGGGGGGATAGAAGTAGATTAGGCAAGATAGTATGGAAACTAAATCTAAGAAATTTTAGTCCAGAAATAGAAGGGACAAATAAATATTTTGTTTTATTGCTGACAAATAGATTAATTTACCCCGGGAGTGCAAAGTATAGTGGGGACATTAATTTTCCACGATTTAGGATGATTTTTTATCATTCGGGGAACATAACAGATGTATTAACCTTATCACATATGGGGAAATGGTATGCGGTAATAGACCCAATTTCATTTAATGATTTTATATATTCTCCTACTGATGATGTGATAGTTTATTATTTAATAAAAATCAATCTTTACACAGGGAATGTAAGAGTAGAAGGGGTTGAAGGATGGAGAAATTTCGGGAGTGGTTATATTCCGGGGGAGCGAATAGTAAAGGCATGGGTGGGGCGAAAATTTGATGTATTTGATGAGATAAAAATTGAATTATGGGAGAATACATCTAATAATCCAGTTAATTTTGATACAATTAATTTTTATGATATAGTAGATGTTCAAATAGGGGAGGAGGATATAGAGGTTTTGTGGTGGGATGGTTCAAACTGGGTGGAAAATCCTTCCACATTGCCGCAATATACGTTTGAGGAAGAAAGTATTGTTTTGGTAAGAAGAGATTGGAGAAAGTTAGAGATGAAGGTTATAGAGGATGAAGGAAAGAGGAAAAATATGAAGGAGGTATGGTTTTGGTCAGTTGAGGATGAAGATTATGATGTATCTCAATTGTGGGGGTATTCATCGAGGAGTTTTAGAACGAAGGTTTTGAAGTTGTCGGGGATACCTTCAATTGAGGATGGGTTGAAGTTAAGGATAAAGGGGAAGATAGTTCCAAAGTTTTGGTGGGATTGTGATGAGATATGGAGGAACTATTATGTGTTGTTAGCGAAATTCACGTATGTTGAGGTTTTGAAGTATTTGAATGAGGTAGAGTTAGCGAGGGTATATGAAGCGGATGCGGTGCAGGAGGCGATGAGGGCAACGTTGGATACTCAAAATGTGTATTATTCTGGTTATCAGGAGTTAAGATTTAAGGATTATTTTACAGCGAGGGAGACGTGGGATTAGATAAGGAGGTGAATTAGTATGCCGATACCTATATCATTTTGGGTGGGGTTAGGTTTATGGACAGGGGGGAAATATCTTTATGAGGTGGTGAGACCGAGTTTGAAGAAGAAGACGCCGCATCTTGTTGATGCTATTGATATGGCGTGGATGCTTGCGGATGCATATTTTACGTTTGAGAGTGGGAAGAATTTGCTGACGATAGCGAAGAATGCAAGGAAAATTCTTTCAACTTTGAAATCAAAGAAAACGAAGGATAAGATAAAGGCTTTGGGGAATGTTTTAGCGGGGACGGGTTTAGCTGGTGTTGGTGTTTGGGGTAGTGTAGAGTCTTTGGAGGCAGGGTTAGAAAGGAAGGTGAAGGAGATACAAGAAGAGGCTTTTAAAAAGATGAGAGAGGTTATGGAGAAAAATCAGGCAACGGAGGAGTTTTTGAATTTGAATTTAGCTATGGATGAGTTAGATGAATTTTTTGAGTTTCTGGTGTCAGAGTGGGAGAGAGAGGAGATAGATGAGTTATCTGAGCAGATAAGGAGGGAGCAGGAGAATGCAATGCGTATGGAGATGTTAGGGAAGATTTTAGGGCACATAGAAGAGGAAAGAAAAAGACTTTAAGTTATTTTTTTATTATATTTTATTATTAATTTATTAATAAGTATGAGAGTGGAGCATATAGGGTGGAGAGATGAGCGAGTAGATAGGGATTTGGATGCGATAGCTGGGGCGATAGGTTTTATAGTTTCTGACCTTATAACTTCGCATGAGTATAACAAATGGGTAGAGAAGCAGGCGAAGGCGGAGAGGCGTGAGAAGGTAGGGGATACAGAATATTGGTATGATGAGGAGACGAAGAGGTGGTATCCTCGTGTTGATTTGCCAGCGGGTTTGACATTAGGTGAAAGGATGGTATTTTTGAAAAACATAAGGTTATCAGGGGTAGAGAATATAGATGCTTTGAAAGAGGAGCAGGCTTTGAAGGATAGGTATATGGGACTTTTGAATGAGTTTTCAAGGAAGCTTTTGAGGGTGGGGGATACAGAGAAGTTAAATAAGACGATGTTATATCTTCAAATGACGCAGGGTGCTGATTTAAAGACAAAGATAGGTATAATGGAGGAGCTTTTGCAATTTTTGGGAGAGGAGGGGGGAAGAAAGGAAGCAAGAAGAGGAGTGGAGAGAAGGGGTAGAGTAGGGGGAGTAATAGGAGGAGGACAACAGGAACCATTAAGAAGCGGGACGGTGAAGATAGGAGAAACGAAAGCAGAGGAGAGAAGAAGAGCAGAAGAGAGAACAAGGACAAAAAGTGCGTTAGAAAGTAGATATACAGAAAATATTAAAAGAGCTTTTCGTGAAGCAATGGAAAGAGGGGAATTTAAGAGGGAATTAAAGGAAGGAGAAACACCAGAATTTAGGATTTTATTTTCTCCCGGGGGAATTGAAGTAATAGAAGAATAAAGGAGGTAAAGGGTTATGCCATTGCCTTTGATATTAGCAGGAGCAGGGGCGGCACTTGGGATAGGAGGAACGATAGCAGAATTTTTTGGTGCAAAGTCAAGAGCGAGGGAATTGAAAAAACAAATTGAGAGTATAATTGGAGGGTTAGAAAGAGGATTGGATTTAGAGGGGCTTCAAAAGGCTTATGAGCAAGCTGGTGAGCAGTTGTTGAGTGCTTTTAGTGCTGGTGCAAGTGATTTAAGGAGGAAAGCAGGTGCTTTGGGTGAAGAATATCTGACAGGTCTTATTGGTGATATAACAGGAATGCGACAAAGGATACAGGGTTTAGCAGGGGAAGCGAGGCAGAGAGTGATGGATGTGATGGCAGGAGTAGGAGAGGCAACACAGAGGGCCTATCAAACCGCAATAGAGCAACAAAAACAAATCACGAGTGCAGAAATATCAAGACAGTTAGATGTTTTGGGTGCAGGGGGTTTAGGAGGGGCGAGAGCTTTGATTTCGGCGAGGATGATGGCAGAGGCAACGCAACCTTTGGTGACCGAGAAAGCGAGAGCTACTGAAAGGTTAGAAACTTTAAAAGGTAAAACTTTGGCGGGACTTGAATCGGATATTTTAGGGTTGTTATCAGGAGTTGAAACTTTGGGATTTCAAACATTAGCGGGGGCACGAGGAACGATTTTTGGGAAGCAACTTGGGATAGAAGAGGCTATATTTGGAGCAGGGTTAGAGGCTCAGAGGAGAGCGTTAGAGTGGGGGTTGCAAGGTGAGCGGGAAAAAAGAGGATGGCAGGCTCAACTTGCACAGATGAGGTTGTCATCGCTTGTGACCGAACCATCGTGGTTGGAACTTGTTGGAGGTATATTAGGTGGAGCAGGACGAGGTTTGATGGGGGCAGGTATGATGTTAGGAGGAGGTGGAGGTGGTGGAAGATAGAGGGGTAGTAGTAGAGGAGAGGAAGCTGACGATAGAGGAGCAGAAGAGGAAGAGGATAATAAGGGATTTTCTTGATACGCAGATATTGCAAAATGAGATAAAGAGGTTAGCGTTGAGTGATAAGGTAAATCCTGAGGTTTTGAAATATTTTTTAAGATTTTATTTTTCTTTAAAAGACAAGGTAAATGAGGGAAAGACACATTTTTGAATTTCCTTATGTTGGGGTTGGGCTTTTGAAATTTCAAAATGAGGTAGTAGGTTTTTACAATGATTTTCAGATAGTTTTCACGAAGGAAGTTCCTCTTGATTTTCTTTTATTTTTGTTGAAGAATGAAAAGACAAGGCAGGTTCAAGTTTTGTATGGGGATGATGGTTTCAAAAGGCTAATCAAAAGTTTGAGGAGGTATTTTTTAGGTAAGTTAGATTTTGAAGAGTTAAAGAAAGATTTTTATTTTGTGGATGGTTTATATACTTCTGATGAGGTGTTGGAAGCTTTGTGGAAGTTTTGGTTTTTTTCAAAAGAAAGTCTTGAAAAGTGGAAAGAGGCAAAACATAAAATAAAAAATTAAATTAAAATAATAATATGGCAAAGAAAGGAAA
>OGCH01000709.1_pt1 | contig 15644 bp, 15 predicted proteins | sample 1570111 | NCBI WGS metagenome assembly OGCH01 (sample SAMN03436243, study PRJEB24508) | hot springs metagenome | biome: Desert Springs; feature: Hot Springs; material: Water | place: USA: Great Boiling Spring, Nevada | collected 2008-12-01 | depth 0 m m | reverse complement strand
ACCCCCGAGGAGAGGGAACGCCTTTTCCGCCTGGTGGAGGACATCCGGGCCGTGGTCTCCCGCTACGGCCTGGAGCCCCCAGAGCTCCCTGAGGACATCTAGGACCAGCCTTCAGGGGGCGGTCCTGGAGGCCCCGCTTCCCTCGTGGGATAGAGACCGCCTTGGCCCCGCGCGCTTCTCCTCGAGGACCGCCGCGCGGGGGGCTTGGGCTTAGGATGAGAAGGGGCTCCTACATCGTGAGGGGACAGCACAAGCTGGTAGGGGGAAGGCCCCCTGAGCCTCGGGCGGGCCTCGAGGCCCCTTCGCCTTTCCCCCTTCCCGCTTCACGCTCTAGGTCAGCAACCTGAGCCGGGAAGACTCAAGTCTGGTAGGCCGTGCGGGACTTGAACCCGCGACCACCGGCTTATAAGGCCGGCGCTCTCACCAGCTGAGCTAACGGCCCCCGCACGAGGGCATTATAGGGCGCACATCGTGTTGCGCAATAGGAGATTGGCGAAGGGGAGGAGGGGCCTCGAGGGCCAAAGCTCAGGTTATCCTCAGCCTCTTCCGGGTCAGGACTATGGCCTTGTGGATGAGCTCGGGCAGGCTTCCGGTGAGGTCTTCGCCCAAAGACTCTGCTCTTCGGCCCTCAAAGAGGTACCGGGCGGTGCGGTGCCCGGCGCGGATGCGCTCTTCTACCCGGTGGGCTATCTCCTCCTCCGTGAGCCCTTCCACTTCGTGCCACGCAAGGAAAAGCAAGTCCCTTTGCCGCGTCCTCCATGTCCTTGCTTTATCCAAACCCTTCTCGTGTAGGTAGGCCTGGTAATCGTGATAGAAAGCCTTGGCCTTTTTCAGGTAGTCTTTTTCGCTTTCAAATCCCCACGGGATGGGCGGTTCTGGCTCAGGGCGAGAGGGTGTAGTTTGTCCAAAGCCTAAGTGGGTAAGCCATCGGATATAAAAGGCGCCGCGAAGGCTATCCTTTGGGCATTCGGGGGTGATAACGGCGGCATCGGCGATGAGGGGATAGGCCCAAGGCCTCCACTTGAGGGGGAAGCGTAGCTTTTGAGGCCAGGCTTCAAGCCGCCACTTTTCCAGGGCCTGCCAGGCTAGGATGCCTACCCAAGGAGGCTCAGAGAAGTCTCTTTTGGAAGCCAGCTCTTCCAAGGGGATGTGCTGAAGGGCCTCGAGGGGTCTCAGGGAGTAGCCGACCATAATGAACCAGCTTAGGCGCTCTACCGCTTCCTTAGGGGCTTCGGCCAAGTAGGGGCCTAGGAGGGCGAAAGGCTCAGGGTACTCCAAGGCCGCGGCCCCGAGAAGTCCCTCGCGTTCCTTCCAGACGAGAAAGCTCCATTCCTCCTGTCCTCCCATACGTCCTCCCAGGCTCGGGCGTTTTCCATTCTATTCCCCTCCTTTGGGGCCTCGAGGACTCCTTCCCAGGCCCCACCAAAGCGAAGGGGTTCCAAACGGCCTACTGCAACCCTACTGCAACGCTACAGCAACCGGGGTGAAAACTCCGGGAGCGTGGGGAGAAAAGTGCCCTTCAAAAGCAAAAGTGCGGAAAGTGGTAGTATTGGCGGAATCGCCCTTTTTGCTTCTTGTCCCAGCTTCTAAGCGGTAGGTCGGGGGTTCGAATCCCTCCGGGCCCGCCAGCATGGGAAGCTATTTCTTCCCTCCTCGGAAGCGGGGAGGGAAGGCCCTGTGAAAAGCCTCTTTGACCCCCAATGGAGTCTGGAACCCCAGGCGAAGCCCCTTGTTGACTTAAGCGGAAAGGGAGTAGGCTTGAGGCGGGGGTTCCCGTGGAAGCCCTTGGTGCGGTGCGGGACCTGGCCCGGCGCTTTGCCCGGGAGAAGGTCCTTCCTGAGGCGGCCAGGCTGGACCGGGAGGCCCGGTTTCCCTGGGAGCTCTTCCGGGAGGCCGCGGTTTTGGGTTTTCCTGTCCTGGTGGTGCCCGAGGCCTTTGGGGGCGTGGGGCTTGGGCCTAGGGCCTTGGCCGTGGTGGCGGAGGAGCTAGCCTACGCCTGCCCCGGGGTGGCGGCGGCCCTCCTCCTCAACAACCTGGTGGCCGACGCCCTTCTCCTTTCCGATAGCCATTACGCCCGGGCCTTCTTGCCCCGGCTAAAGGAGGAGGTGGCTTCCTACGCCCTAACCGAGCCCCATGCGGGCTCGGACGTGGCGGCCATCCGTACTCGGGCGGAGCGGGTTCCGGGAGGCTATCGGCTTTATGGCCGCAAGACCTGGATCAGCCACGCCCCTGAGGCGGGTTTCTTTGTGGTCTTCGCCAAGGTGGCCGGGGGGCGGGAGGGGATCGCCGCCTTCTTGGTGGAGCGGAAGGAGGGGGTGGAGGTGGGCCCGCCCCTGCCCAAGATGGGGCAGAAGGCCGCCCCCGCGGCCGAGGTGGCCCTGGAGGGGGTCTTCGTCCCCGAGGAGGGCCTCATCGCCCGGGAGGGCTTCCGCCTGGCCATGCGGGTCTTTGACCGCTCCCGGCCCATGGTGGCCGCTATGGCCGTGGGCCTCCTGCGCCGGGCCTTGGACGAGGCCCTGGCCTACGCCAGGGTGCGGGAGGCCTTCGGCAAGCCCCTTTGGGAGCACCAGGGGGTGGGGTTCAAGCTGGCGGAGATGGCCATGGACCTCGAGGCCGCCCGCCTCCTCACCCACCGGGCGGCGGACCTGGCGGAAAGGGGAGAGGCGAATGCCCTGGAAGCGGCCATGGCCAAGGCCTTCGCCGCGGACGCTGCGGTGCGGGGGGTTTCCGAGGCCCTCCAGGTCTTCGGGGGCAACGGCTACTCGGAGGACTACCCCATGGCCAAGCTTTACCGGGACGCCAAGGTGCTCCAGATCTACGAGGGCACCTCGGAGATCCAGCGGGTGATTGTGCTGAGGGAGCTTCTTAGGAGGGAAGGATGGGAGAACCGGTGATCCTCGAGGCGGTGCGCACCCCCATCGGCAAGCGGAACGGGGCCCTGAGGGAGTGGCGGCCCGACGCCCTTTACGCCCGGGTTTTGGATGCCCTTTTGGAGCGCACAGGCATAGACCCCGCCCTCATCGGGGACGTGGTCACGGGGTGCGTGACCCAGGTGGGGGAGCAGGGGGCTAACGTGGGGCGGCTCGCCGTCCTCCTCTCCCGGCTTCCCCAGGAGGTCCCCGCCGTCACCCTAAACCGCATGTGTGGCTCCAGCCAGCAAGCCATCCACTTCGCCGCCCAGGCCATCGCCGCCGGCGACCTGGACTTCGCCATGGCCGGGGGGGTGGAGAGCATGACCCGGGTGCCCATGTTCTCGGATATCGGCGGAGGGTTTTCCACCCTCAACCCCGCCCTCTTCCAGCGGTATGAGCTCGTCCACCAGGGGGAGAGCGCCGAGCGCATCGCCGAGCGGTACGGGTTCTGCCGGGAGGAGCTGGACGAGTGGAGCTACCTCTCCCACAAGCGGGCGGCCCAGGCGGAGCGGGAGGGGCGCTTCCTGGGGCAGTTGGTGCCGGTGGAGGGGCTGGACGCGGAGGGGAGGCCCTTTCTCCTCGCCCGGGACGAGGGGGTGCGGCCCGATGCGGACTACGAGAAGATGCTTTCCCTCAAGCCGGTTTTCCGGGAGAACGGCCTGGTGACCGCGGGGAACTCCAGCCAGATCTCCGACGGGGCGGCGGCGGTCCTCCTGGGGGATAGGGAGAAGGCCCAGGCCTTGGGCCTGAGGCCCAGGGCCCGCTTCCTGGCCCGGGTGGTGGTGGCCGGGGACCCCACCTTGCAGCTCCTGGAGGTGATCCCGGCGGCCAAGAAGGCCCTGGAAAAGGCCAGGCTCTCCATCCGGGACGTGGACGTCATAGAGGTCAACGAGGCTTTCGCCAGCGTGGTCCTGGCCTTCTTAAGAGACCTCGGCCCGGACCCGGAACGGGTGAACCCCAACGGGGGGGCCATCGCCCACGGCCACCCCCTGGGGGCCACGGGGGCGGTCCTCATGACCAAGCTTCTCCACGAGCTGGAGCGCACCGGAGGCGAGTTCGGCCTCCAGGTGATGTGCATCGGCCACGGCCAGGCCACGGCCACGGTCATCCAGAGGATTTAGGAGGAGTCTATGGAAAGGAGCGCCTTGGTGACGGGCGGGGCCTCGGGCCTGGGCCGGGCGGCCGCCTTGGCCCTGAAGGCCCGGGGGTATAGGGTGGTGGTCCTGGACCTCAGGCGGGGGGAGGAGGACCTCCGCTACGTGGAGGGGGACGTGGCCCGGGAGGAGGATGTGAAGGGGGCGTTGGCGGAGGCCGTGGCCCAGGGCCCCCTCTTTGCCGTGGTGAACGCCGCCGGGGTGGGCCTGGCCAGGAAAATCCTCGGCCGGGAGGGCCCCCACGACCTGGAGAGCTTCCGAAGGGTTTTGGAGGTGAACCTGGTGGGTACCTTCAACGTCCTCCGCCTCGCCGCCTGGGCCATGCGGGAAAACCCTCCGGACGGGGAGGGCCAGAGGGGGGTCATCGTGAACACCGCCAGCGTGGCCGCCTACGAGGGGCAGGTGGGCCAGGCGGCCTACGCCGCCAGCAAGGGGGGCGTGGTGGCCCTCACCCTGCCCGCGGCCCGGGAGCTGGCGGAGTGGGGCATCCGGGTGGTGACCCTCGCCCCGGGCCTCTTTGACACCCCCCTTCTCCAGGGCCTGCCCGAGAGGGCCAAGGCCTCCTTGGCGGAGCAGGTGCCCTTTCCCCGGCGCCTGGGCCGCCCCGAGGAGTACGCTGCCCTGGTCCTCCACATCCTGGAAAACCCCATGCTGAACGGGGAGGTGATCCGGCTGGATGGCGCTCTGCGCATGGCCCCCCGGTAGGGTCCTGGACCTGACCCGCCTCCTCCCTGGGCCCCTGGCGGGGAAGCTCCTTTTGGAGATGGGCTTTCCCGTCCTCAAGGTGGAGCCCCCCGGGGGGGACCCCCTGGAGGCCCTCGCCCCCGAGGCCTACGCCTTTTTGAACCAGGGGAAGGAGGTGCGCAGGCTGGACCTGAAGACCCCGGAGGGCCGGGAGCGCCTCCTTTCCTGGGCGCGGGAAAGCGCCCTCCTCCTGGAGTCCAACCGCCCCGGGGTGATGGAGCGGCTCGGTCTTGGCCCTGACGTGTTCCTGGCCCAGAACCCCCGCCTGGTCTACGTGCGCCTCCGGGGCTACCCCGACGTCCCCGACCCCGGCCACGACCTCACCTACCTGGCGGAGGCGGGGCTCCTTGGCCGCTTTCCCTGGGTAGCCTTCCAGTTCGCCGACCTGGCGGGGGCCTACGCCCTGGCCCTCACGGCCCTGAAGGGCCTCCTCCTGGGGGGAGGGTTTTACGAGGTGGCCCTCTCCGAGGCGGTGAAGAGCGTGGCCTACCCGCCCATCCCCTTTTTGGACGGCTCCGTCCTCTGCTACGGGGTCTATCCCGCCAAGGAGGGGGAGGTGGCCCTGGCGGCCCTCGAGGCCCACCTCTGGGCCCGCTTCTGCGAGAAGGCGGGTCTTTCCGAGCTCAAGGGGGCGGCCTTCAGCCCGGCCCGGGAGGAGAACCCCGCCTACGGAAGGCTCCTTGCCCGTTTCGCTGAGCGCACCGCTTTGGAGTGGGAGGCCTGGGCCCGGGCCGAGGGGCTTCCCTTGAGGAAAGTGCGGGGGTAGCGCCTCTCCTATGGTATCCTCACCCCGGGCCCTGCGGGGCCTCGGCATGTTGCGACTAGAGGGAATCACCAAGCGTTTCGGTCCCGTGGTGGCCAACCGCGGGGTGAGCCTAGAGGTGCGGAGGGGGGAGGTCCTGGCCCTTTTAGGGGAGAACGGGGCGGGGAAGACCACCCTGGTGAGCCTTCTCTACGGCCTCTACGCCCCCGATGAGGGGCGGATTCTCCTGGAGGGCAAGGAGGTGCGTATCCCCTCTCCCCGGGTGGCCCAGCGGCTTGGCATCGCCCTGGTGCCCCAGCACCCGGAGCTCATAGAGGCCCACACCGTGGCGGAGAACCTGGCCCTGGGCCTGAACCTGCCCCCCTTTTTCTCCAGGAGGGGCCTGGTGAACCGGCTCCGGGAACTCCTCTCGGGGCACCCCCTAGGGGTGGACCTCGAGGCCCCCGTCCACCGCCTCTCCGCCGGGGAGAAGCAGCGGGTGGAGCTCCTTAGGGCCCTCCTCAACCGGCCCAAGGTCTTGATCCTGGACGAGCCCACCAGCGTCCTCACTCCCAAGGAGGCGGAGGACCTCTTCCAGGAGATCAGGCGGCTTAAGGCCATGGGCCTCGCCGTCATCTTCATCAGCCACAAGCTGGACGAGGTCCTGGCCATCGCCGACCGCATCGCCGTGCTCCGGGCGGGGGAGAAGGTGGGGGAGCTTGGGCGGGAGGGGGCCGACAAAGAAACCCTGGTCCGCCTCATGGTGGGCCGGAGCGTGGCCCCGCCGCCCAAGGCCCCCCCGCCCAGGGAGGAGGTGCTCCTGGAGGTGGAGGACCTCCTGGTTCCCCGGCACGGTTTTCCCGTCCAGGGGGTCTCCTTTACCCTTAGGGCCGGGGAGGTCCTGGGCATCGCCGGGGTGGCGGGGAGCGGCCAGGCGGAGCTTCTGGAGGCCCTGGCGGGGCTCAGGTCCTACCGGGGTCGGGTGCGGTTTCGGGGAGCCCCCCTTCCCAAGGACCCGGCCCGCCTCTACGCCCTGGGCGTGGCCCACGTGCCCGAGGAGCGGGCCATGGGGGTGGTGGGGGGGATGAGCGTGGCCGAGAACCTGGCCCTGCGCATCTATCCCCGCTACGCCCGCCCCTGGCTTCTGGACTACCGGGCCATGGAAAGGGATGCCCAGGCCCTCATCGCCCGCTACCGCATCCAGACCCCTTCGCCCAGGACTCCGGTCCGCTTCCTCTCCGGCGGCAACGTGCAGAAGGTGATCCTGGCCCGGGAGCTTAGGGATGGCCCCAAGCTCCTTCTGGCCATGCATCCCACCTACGGGGTGGACGTGGGGGCGGCGGAGGAGGTCCACGCCAGGCTCCTGGACCTGGTGCGGGAAGGGGCGGCGGTGCTCCTGGTAAGCGAGGACTTAGACGAGATCCTGGCCCTATCCCACCGGGTAGCGGCCATGCACCGGGGAAGGCTGGTGGGGCCCATTCCCCGGGAGGAGATGAGCCGCGAGCGGCTGGGCCGGATGATGACGGAGGGGCGGGCATGAGGCTGGAGCTGGACCCGAACCCCACGCCCCAGAAGGCCTTCCTCACCTACGCCTCTTTCCTTCTTCTGGCCCTTCTCCTTCTGGGGATGCTTTTCCTGGTTTACGGGGTTTCCCCCTTCAAGGCCTACGCCCTTCTCCTTTCCCCCCTCACCGACCCCCTGGGCCTGGCGGAGATCGCCCGGCGCACCATCCCCCTCCTCCTCATCGGGGCGGGGCTTTCCCTGGCCTTTAGGGTGGGGTTTTTCAACATCGGGGCGGAGGGGCAGCTCCTCATGGGGGCTGTGGGGGCGGCCTATGGGGCCCTCTTTCTGCCCGTGGGGCCCTGGACCCTTCCCCTCCTGTTCCTCCTGGGGGGCGGGCTTGGGGCCTTGTGGGCGGGCCTGGCCGCCTGGCTCAGGGTGCGCTTTGGGGCCAGCGAGATCCTCACCACCCTGATGCAGAACTACCTGGCCTACTACCTGGTGGTCTACCTGGTGGCGGGGCCCTGGAAGGGGCAGCTGGTCTTTGGCTTCCTCTACACGGACCGCTTCCCCAAGGAGGCCCAGCTTCCCCGCCTGGGGGATACCCTGGTCCACTGGCCCACCCTCCTTTTGGGGGTGGTGGCGGCTTTGGTCCTTCACCTCCTCCTTTTCCGCACGCCCCTGGGCTTTGCCTGGCGGGTCCAGGGGGAGAACCCCCTGTCGGCCCGGTACCTGGGCCTGCCGGGAGGGAGGCTCCTCCTCCTCACCGCCCTCACCAGCGGCCTCCTCGCCGGCTTCGCCGGGGTGGGGGAGGTGGCGGGGATCCACCTGAGGCTTCTGGAGCCGGCCCAGATCTCCTTGGGCTATGGCTTCACCGCCATCCTGGCCGCCTGGCTGGCCCGGGGGAGGCCCCTTCTGGTCCTTCTCACCGCCCCCCTTTTGGGCCTGATCCTGGCCGGGGGGGACGCCCTCAAGCTTTCCCTTTCCATGCCCTTTAGGGTGGTGGACGTGGTGAGCGGGCTTCTGCTTCTGGCCCTCATCGGGGCGGAGGCTTTGAGCCGGCACCGGATCCTCTGGAGGCGCTGATGGAAGAGGCTCTTTTGCGCGCGGTGCTCTTTGGGACCCCCATCCTCCTGGCCTCCTTGGGGGCCCTCCTCTCTGAGAGGAGCGGGGTGGTGAACCTAGGGGTGGAGGGGATCATGGCCCTTTCGGCCCTGGCCGCCTTCGGGGTGGCCCTGGGGGCGGGCCCCTACCTGGGGCTTCTGGCCGGGGTGGGGACGGGGGTCTTGGCCGGGGTTTTCCTGGGCATGTTCGCCGTGACCTTGAGGGCCAACCAGTTCGTGGCCGGCCTGGCCGTGGCCGCCTTGGGCCTGGGGGCCTCGGGGCTTCTGGGTAAGCGGTACGAGGGGGTGCCCCTGGACCGGACGCTTTCCGAGGGGGGGATGGCCCTGCTCGCCCTCTTTCTGGCCCTTTCCCTTCACCACTTCCTGTACCGCACCCGCTTTGGCCTTTACCTAAGGAGCGTGGGGGAGAACCCAAAAGCGGCGGACCTTTTCGGGGTGAGCGTGGACGGGGTGCGCTACGGGGCCCTGGCCTTAGGGGGCGGGCTCATCGGCCTGGCCGGGGCCTACCTCTCCTTGGCCTACCGCCCCTCCTGGACGGACGGGATGACGGCGGGGCTGGGGTGGGTGGCCATCGCCCTGGTGATCCTGGCCGCCTGGGAGCCCTTGAGGGCGGTCTTCGGGGCCTACCTGTTTGGCCTGCTCTTCTTCCTGCAGTTCCGCCTGCAGGGTAGTGTACCTATCCCCAGCGAGGCCTTTGCCGCCATGCCCTACCTTTTGGTTATCCTGGTCCTGGCCCTCTCGGGCCGCACCCGGGCCCCCAAGGCCCTGGGCGTGCCCTTTGAGCGGGGGAGGTGAGGTATGCGGAAGCTCTTGCTCTTCCTACTGGCGGCCTTGGGCCTTTCCCTGGCCCAGGGCGAGAAGCTGAAGGCCTGCTTCATCTATGTGGGGCCCATTGGGGACGCGGGCTGGACCTACGCCCACGACCTGGGGCGGAAGAAGGCGGAAAAGGCCCTTCCCTGGCTGGAGACCAGGTACGTGGAAAGCGTGCCCGAGGCCCAGGCCCTGCCCGTCATAGACCGCTTCGTGCGGGAGGGGTGCCGGGTGATCTTCGCCACCAGCTTCGGGTACGGGGAGGCGGTCCTCGAGGCCGCCAGGAAGTACCCGGAGGTCATCTTCGCCCACGCCACCGGCCTCAAGCGGGCCCCCAACGTGGCCACCTACATGGCGGACTTCTACCAGGTCTACTACCTGAACGGCCTCGCCGCCGGGGCCCTCACCAAGACGGGCAAGGTGGGGTACGTGGCCGCCTTCCCCATCCCCGAGGTGAAGCGGCACATCAACGCCTTCGCCCTGGGGGTGAGGGCGGTGAACCCCAAGGCCCAGGTCCTGGTGCGTTGGATCAACGCCTGGTACGACCCCGCCAAGGCCCGGGAGGCCACCGAGGCCCTCCTCGCCCAGGGAGCCGACGTCTTCGCCTTTACTGAGGACACGCCCACGGTGATCCAGACCGCCGCCAAGAAGGGGGCCTACTCCTTCGGGCACTACACCCCCATGCTCCAGTTCGCTCCCGATCACGTGGTCTCCGGGCAGATCGTGCACTGGGACGTCATCTACATTGACTTCTTGAAGAAGGTCCGAGAGGGGGTCTACACCGCCAAGAATCTGGAGAACGTGGACTACTTCTGGCTCCTCCAGCACAAGGCGGTGGAGATGGGGGCCGATTACGGGGTCCCCATCAACCCCAAACACGTGCCCCTCTTGCAGAAGGCCCAGATGACCGTGGGGGGCAAGCAGGTGTCCGTCTACGACCGCATCATGGCCCTCCTCAAGGACATGTCTAGCCCCAAGCCCACCTTTGACCCCTTCACCGGCCCCATCAAGGACCGGAAGGGCGTGGTGCGGATCCCGGCGGGGAGGAAGGCCACGCTCCAGGAGCTCCTCACCATGGAGTGGGCGGCCCCCGGGGTGGTGGGGGACTGGCCGGGGGAGCCCAAGTAGAGGCGTAAAGGGGTAGAGGGGCCGGGAAAACCGGCCCCTCGGGTTTTTACAGGCTTCGGAAGACTTCTTCCAGGATCTCCAGACCCATGGCCGCCTCCTCCCGGGAGAGGACGAGGGGCGGGGCCAGCCTCAGAGCGGAGGGCCCCGCCGCCAGGGTGAGGAGGCCCTTTTCAAAGGCGAGCCTTTGGGCCTTGTCCCGGAGGTCCGGGCGGGGCTCTTTGGGGCTACCGAAGTCCAGGCCGATCATCAGGCCCCGGCCCCGCACGTCCCCCAGGAAGGGGAAGCGCTTCTGCATCTCCCTTAGCCCGGCGAGGAGGAAGTTCCCCACCTCCCTGGCGTTTTCCATGAGGCCCCCTTCCAGGAGGTCCAGGGTGGCGTGGGCCGCCGCCGCCGCCACCGCCTGCCCGCCGAAGGTGGTGCCGTGGGCCCCAGGCCGCCAGCTCCCAAGCTCCTCCCGGAAGAGGAGGGCGCTTAGGGGGTAGCCGGAGGCCAGGCCCTTGGCCAGCACGTAGACGTCCGCCTCCACCCCCTCGTGCTCCAGGGCGAGGAAGCGCCCCGTGCGCCCGGCCCCGGTCTGCACCTCGTCGGCCACCAGGAGGATGCCGTGGCGCTCCAGGAGGGCCTTCAGCCTGGGGAGGAAGCCCTCCGGGGGCAGGACGTACCCCCCTTCCCCCTGGATGGGCTCCAGGAAGAAGGCGGCCACCTCCTCGGGAGGCACCACGGTGCGGAAGAGGTGTTCCAGGTGGTCCAGGACCGCCTCGCCCACCTCCTCAGGGCCCGCACCTAGGGGAGGGCGGAAGGGGTTAGGGAAAGGGACGTGGACCACCCCGGGGAGGAGGGGGCCAAAGCCCTTGCGGTAGGCGCTCTTGCTGGCGGTGAGGGAAAGCGCCCCCAGGCTCCTTCCGTGGAAGGCCCCGGTGAAGGCCAGGAGGTAGGGCCTTCCCGTGTGGTGCCGCACCAGCTTGATGGCGGCCTCTATCCCCTCGGTGCCTGAGTTGCCGAAGAAGACCCGGTACCCGCCGCCCACCTTGGCCACCAGGCGCTCGGCTAAGGAGAGGGTGGGCTCGTGGGTGAAGTCGGAGAAGCAGACGTGGGCGAAGCGCTCCGCCTGGGCCCTGACCGCCTCCAGCACCTTGGGGTGGGCGTAGCCCGTGGTGTTCACGGCGATGCCCGCCATGAAGTCCAGGAAGACGTTGCCGTCCACGTCCTCCAGGAAGACCCCCTGGCCTTTGGCGGGGACGAAGGGGTAAGGGCGCACGTAGGAGGGGGAGAGGACCTTTTCCCCCCGGGCGAGGAGCTCCTGGGCCTTGGGGCCCGGCAGGGGCGTTTTCACGCTGGGTCTCATACGGGGCCAGTCTACCAAGGCCAGGAGGGCTTTCCTAGGCGAGGTTTATGCGCTTCTTTGTAAGCGATTGCACCAAGCGCCCGCTCTTTGGTTTCGCATCATGGAATGCCCAAGTCGGGGTTGGGGGAAGGCTTTTCGGGGTACTTAGAGGAGGCCCTTCCCCTCCAGGTGGGGCCTGGCGTAGAAGAGGGTGAGGGCGGTGGAGGCGTCCTGCACCTCGCCCCGCTCCAGGAGGGCGTAGAGCTCCCTTAGGGGGATCTCCACGGTTTCCAGAAGCTCGCCGTCCTCGAGGGCCGGCTGGCCCACCCGCCTGGCCCCCAGGGCCAAAAAGGGGTGGAAGACCACGGCGGTGAAGGAGGGCTGGGGGTGGAAGGGGGGGAGGGAGAGGTACTCCGAGGCCTCCGCCCCCACCTCCTCCAGAAGCTCCCGCTTGGCCGCCTCCAGGGGGGTTTCCCCGGGGTCCACCTTGCCGGCGGGGACCTCCAGGAGGAACTTGCCCGTGGGGTGGCGGTACTGGCGGATGAGGAGGGCCGTGGCTTCCTGGGTCACGGGCAGGACGAAGCTGGCCGCCACGGGCCCCGGGCGGTAGATGTAGGTGATCTCCCTGCCGGTGTGGGTCACGAGGCGCTCCCGCACCAGGCGCACGGGCTCGGAGAGGATCTCCTCCAGGGAAAGCCGCTTCCAGGGGCTCATCGCGTCAGGCGCTCTATGACCCGGCGCACCTTCTCCCCGGGCGCCCTGGGCCCCAGGGCCTTGGTCACGGCCCCGATGGCGGCCAGGGGGGTCTTGAACTGGGAGAAGTCAATGTTTTCCCGGATCCAGGCCTCCAGCTCCTCCTCGGACATCTCCCGGGGCAGGAAGCGGTCCAAAAACTCCACCTCAAAAGCGTTCCCCTGCTCTAAGGCGATCTCCTTGAGCGCCCTCAGCACCTTCACCGCCTCCTCGTCGGGGAGGGGTTTGCCGTCCCCCTTGCGGTCCAGCTCCGCCTTGACCACCCGGGCGAAGTCCAGGGTCCTCTGGTCCCGGGCCTTCATGGCCTCCTTGATGGTCTCCTTGATGGCCTCGTAGATCCCCATCCCCTCCAGTCTAGCGGGTAGAATCCTCCTGATGTGGGCGCTCCTTTCCGTTTGGGACAAGCGGGGGCTTCTGCCCTTCGCCGAGGGGCTTTTGGGCCTTGGCTACCGGCTTCTCGCCACCGGGGGGACCTATAGGGCCTTGAAGGAGGCGGGGCTTCCCGTCACCTACATCTCCGAGTTCACCGGCTTCCCCGAGGTCCTTTCGGGCCGGGTCAAGACCCTCCACCCCAAGGTCCACGCCGCCCTCCTGGCCCGCCCCGACCAGGAGGAGGAGCTGAAGGCCTTAGGGTTTGAGCGCATCGGGGTCTTGGCGGTGAACCTCTACCCCTTCCGGGAGACCGTGGCCCGGGGGGCCTCCTTCCAGGAGGCCCTGGAGCAGATAGACATCGGCGGGCCCGCCATGCTCCGGGCCGCCGCCAAGAACCACGAGGCGGTGCTTGCCGTCTGCGACCCCGAGGACTACGGGAGGGTCCTCGAGGCCCTGAGGGAAGGACCCACCCCAGAGCTCCGCAGGGAGCTTGCCCGCAAGGCCTTCGCCCACACCGCCGCCTACGACGCCGCCATCGCCGAGTGGCTTTCGGCTGAGAAGTTCCCCGAGGACAAGTTCCTGGTCTTGAAGCGAGTATCTGCCCTCCGCTACGGGGAAAACCCCCACCAGGAGGCGGCGCTTTACCGGGTGGCGGGGGAGGAGGGGCCCCTCCTTAGGGCCCAGGTCCTCCAGGGCAAGGCCATGAGCTTCAACAACTACCTGGACGCCGAGGCCGCCTGGAACCTGGTCTCCGAGTTCGCCGAGCCCGCCTGCGTGGCGGTGAAGCACCAGAACCCCTGCGGCGTGGCCCTGGGCCAGGACCCCCTGGAGGCCTACCGGAAGACCTACGAGGCCGACCCCGTCAGCATCTTCGGGGGGATCGTGGCCTTTAACCGCCCCGTGGACGGCCCCACCGCCCGGGCCATGGGCGAGGTCTTTTTGGAGGTGGTCCTGGCCCCGGGCTTCACCGAGGAGGCTCGGGCCGTCCTGGGCAGGAAAAAGAACCTGAGGCTTCTCCAGGTGCCGGGGCCCGCGGAAGGGGCCTACCTGGACCTGAGGCGGCTAAGGGGCGGGGTGCTCCTCCAGGACGCGGACACCGCCGACCCCGTGGAGCCTAAGGTGGTGACCCGGAAGGCGCCCACGGAGGCGGAGTGGGAAGACCTCTGGTTCGCCTGGAAAGTGGTGAAGCACGTGCGCTCCAACGCCATCGTGGTGGCCAAGGGGGGAAAGACCTTAGGGATCGGGGTGGGGCAGACGAACCGCCTGGCCGCCGCCCGGCAGGCCCTCGAGGCCGCAGGGGAAAAGGCCCGGGGAGCGGTCTTGGCCTCGGACGCCTTCTTCCCCTTTGACGACGTGGTGCGCCTGGCGGGGGGCTACGGCATCGCCGCCCTCATCCAGCCCGGGGGTAGCGTGCGGGACGAGGACTCCATCCGGGCCGCCGACGAGCTGGGCCTGGCCATGGTCTTCACCGGCGTGCGGCACTTCCGCCACTGAGGCGCTTCCTCTCCCTTAGGCGCCTGGCGGCCTCCTTGAAGCCCACCAGCTTCCTGGACTCCTCGTCGTGGAGGTGCATGTCGGCGAAGGCGATCTTGAAGGCGTCCTTCAGGGTAACCGTGGGGGCCACCTTTACCAGGTCCACCTCCTCCTGCACCTTGGGCAGGTGGTAGTTGGGGATCTTGGGGGCCAGGTGGTGGATGTGGTGGAAGCCGATGTTGCCCGTGAGCCACTGGAGGACCTTGGGAAGCTTCAGGTAAGTGCTCCCCTCCATGGCGGCCTTCAGGTACTCCCAGCGGGGGTCGTGCTCCCAGTAGGCGTCCTCAAACTGGTGCTGGACGTAAAAGAGGAAGATACCCACCATCCCGGCGAAGTACTGGATGGGGAGGTAGACCAGGAGAAGGGTCTTGAGGCCGAAGGCCAGGTAGATGCCCACAAGGAGGAGCGCCAGAAAGAGGTTGGTGAGGGCCACGGAGTTCCTCACCGAGGGCTTGTCGGACCCGTAGCCCAAAGGCAGGCGGTAGGAGAGCATGAAGACGTAGATGGGCCCCAGGAGGAACATGACGAAGGGGTTGCGGTAGATGCGGTAGGTGAAGCGCTGCCAGGGGGTGGCCTCCAGGTACTCCTGGAGGGTCATGGTGTAGATGTCCCCCACCCCCCTCTTGTCCAGGTTGCCGCTGGTGGCGTGGTGCCGGGCGTGGGAGAGCTGCCAGTGGTGGTAGGGCACCAGGGTGAGGACCCCGGTGAAGAAGCCCAGCAGGTCGTTCATCCACTTCTTGGGAAAGAAGGAGCCGTGCCCGGCATCGTGTTGCAGGATGAAGAGCCTCACCAGGAAGAGGGCGGCCACGAAGTCCAGGGCCAGGGTAAGGAGGAGGGAGTAGGAGAGGGAAAGGTGGGCCAGGTAAAAGAGGGCCAAAAGGGGCAGAAGCGTGTCCGCCACCTGACGGAGGCTTCGGAAGGGGTTGGGTTTGGCGTAGGGCTTGATGAGGGGGATCCAGTCCTTGGGTTCTACTTTCATCGTCACCACGTGCTCGGGAGCACGGCTTATCTTCGCTTTTTCAAAGATGAAAAGGGTGAGGGGCTACCGGGGCCTTAGGCGCTCCTCCGAGTCCAGAAGGAGGGTCACGGGACCATCGTTCACCACGTGCACCCGCATGTGGGCCCCGTAGACCCCGGTTTCCACGTGGACCCCCTGGGCCAAGAAGGCCTCAATGGCCGCCTCGTAAAGGCGCCTGCCCACCTCGGGCGGGGCGGCCTGGAGGAAGGAGGGGCGGTTTCCCTTGCGGGTGTCGGCGTAGAGGGTGAACTGGCTGACCAAAAGCACCTCGCCCCCCACGTCCAGGAGGGAGAGGTTCATCTTCCCCGCCTCGTCGGGGAAGATGCGCAAGGCGGTGATCTTCCGGGCCAGGTAGTGGGCGTCTTCCTGGGTGTCCTTCTGCCCCACGCCCAGGAGGACGAGAAGCCCCAGGCCGATCTGGCCCACCACCTCCCCCTCCACCTCCACGAAGGCCTCGGTTACCCTCTGGACCACCGCCCGCATCCCTCACCTCCGGGGACCGGCGAAGAAGGCGATGGGGCCGGGCCCGG
>OGCH01000704.1_pt1 | contig 15666 bp, 29 predicted proteins | sample 1570111 | NCBI WGS metagenome assembly OGCH01 (sample SAMN03436243, study PRJEB24508) | hot springs metagenome | biome: Desert Springs; feature: Hot Springs; material: Water | place: USA: Great Boiling Spring, Nevada | collected 2008-12-01 | depth 0 m m | reverse complement strand
AGATAAAGAAGAAGCTGGCCGACGCCAAGATCTTGATAAAACCTGTGGCGCTGGAGACGTCCATAGAGGAGGCGGCGCTAAAGGCGCTGGAGGAGGGGAAGGACCCCTACTGCAAAACCGGCGAGTGCGGATAACCTTTTTCTCTAAAACGTTCGGCATCTTTTCTTCGCGCCGTTACGGTATCTGCGTCGTAAAAACGAGGACGAGAAGAAGAAAAAAGGGGGTTTAGAGTACAAACTGTGTGATGTCCTCAGTCTCCAGCACTGCCCAGTAGGCTCTAGCAGTGCCCTGTTTGTAGTGCTGGATCATCTCTTCTGCAGACAACTTACCTGCAGTTGGCGGGAAGGATATTCTGTATGACGGCCTCCCTCCAAGTGCGTTTATTTCTGCGCAGTTAGTGCCGTCGCAAGTCTTCACAAACTCTATGTCTATACCCAACTCTCTTGCATACAGTTGCAGGCTCTGCCGCATCGTATCGTTGAATACGGCGACCTTCCTGTACTTCTTGCTGATCTCACGTAGCATTTCCTCTACGGAGCTGTAGTAGTGTACCTCACCCCTTACTACGACGTACAGCTTCAGCACCTGTCTAAGCAGTGCTACATCGTTTATCTCCTCCTTCGGGTTGTATTGTTTTCCTGTCAGCTTCTCGTATTTCCCTCCGTCTATTTGTGCTAGCACCAATATTATGTCAGGCCTTTCAGTTTCTAACCGCGACGCTAGCTCTGCTGTTTTATCCATTGGCCCCACAGCTATGAGCGCATATTTCGCCCCGCTTTGAGGCGGCACCATTTCCTTAAGCCTCCTCATGACATCTTCTACCATCTCGACAGACCTGTCCTGTCCAAGGAACCTCGCCCCCGGAAACAGTTGCATGTGCAATTTGGCGTGGCTTTCCTGCATATACAACAAGAGTTTGCCTCCTTTTATCGCCTCTATCGCTTCTCTTATTTTTTCTTTTGTTGTTTGGGACATGGATAAGTTGAAACAACAGGTTTATAAACTTTTCGCCGCCTTAGGGGAGTAAAAAATGAGAACCGTTAGCCAATGCCAGTGATCGTAGAAGAAAACACCCTATACTTTGCAACGCATAAGTTTTTTAACCTCTTCTCCTTTTCCCTGTTCTCGAAGGGGTTCTTCTTGGAACTAGAACCTCCCAGGCAACATGTCAAAGAAGTCGTCCATGTCGTCGCTGGGCGCGGCCGCCACAGGGGTATCGCTATGTGTAGTATTATGTATCTCTTTATTAAACATCTTAAGTTTTTTAACTGCGTCAATAAACTTGTGGAACTCATGCTCATGTATAGGCATCGACTTCAGCTGTTCACAGAGCTCTTTGAGTTCATTTAGACTCACATGACGTCCAACGGTGTTGTATACCAGCCTCATGAGATAAGAACACCTGCTTGGAAGCCGCATCTTAGAGAGCGTGAGTTTAACCGTGCCAACCGCCGTCTCCATGGCCGAACAAAATGCGTGAATGCCCTTGATGTATTCAGTCCCATAACAGTTCATAAAGATGGCGCGCAACATGTCGGCCTTAGAGGCATTTGGGAGGCACCACACGCCGCCCTTCTGCTCAACCAGTCCAGCTTTCCAAAGGACTCTAAGTACAACCACAGCCGTATCATACGCCAAGCCCCCAAGGAGCTTAAGCCCAGTGGGCGTGACGCATTTGTAGCGCAGAAGCAACATCACTGCGGCCATCAAACTGCACTTACTCTGCGGCATATCGTAACAAAACACGTTACCTAAAAATTTTCTCTGAACGGCTTCAGCTTGCCAAGAAGATCAGTCAGAGCAAGAGTTGTATAGACCTTATGTGCTTCTGGCTTGTCGTTATGCCGAAGTGCTCAACTAATATGTTCCTAGTTTCGTCGAGATCGCTAACAGCGTCTGTTAACGCTATTGCTGATTCAGCCTCAAGCCTTGCAGTAAGCGGTAGCATCAAGACATCTATACCATTATCCAGTCTGCCGTTGAGCTTAGCTCCGCGTTCGAAGAAGAGCGTCTTCGCTCTTGCGTTAGTTGAGCTGTCTAAAATGAAGAGCGTCTCGTATCTCTCAAACTTAAACATAAGAGCATACTGAGCCGTGCGTCTGGATAAGACGCGCCTCCAAATTTGCATCTCGAAGAGGCGGTTCATGGCTAACACATAGGTGCATAGTTAAAAAACAACATCTCGACGAGAAGGGTAATATTTAAAATAAGGCAATTTTCCCCCCACATGAGTCTCAAAGAGAAAAAGACGAAACATTTGGAAAACCTTCTTCAAATCAGTCCTTGGACTTTCAAGACGTATCTCACAGTTAGTAGCGCCTCAGACGGGACGGCACAAATCCGAGAGGGTACAGAGCAGACGCGCAGAACGTCAGAGAGAAGGTATGCGGGTAGATGAGAGGGTAGTTAAAACACTTACGCTTCTTAGGCGCAGAGGTTGCGTCAACGCGAGTTTGGTGGCCCGCACCTTGGGGGTGAGCAAAAATAGTGCTTATACAATACTGCGAAACGTAGTTAGGTCGTGTGATGTGGAGCGGTCGTACTACGGCGTCGTCTGCGTCAAAGGCGCCGTGCCTAAGCTGGAGATGGAGGCTATATGCAGATACATAGCAAGCACGAAATCGAAGATGGCGTTTGTAAGCTTCGATAAGCTGAAGAAGTACTCAGCTTCGGAGCTCGAATTCGTCCTCTACATTGCGGCTTTGGAGAAAATCGGGGCGAGGATAGAAAGGAGAAAGTATAAAAACGTAGCGCTGATAGATGTTGAGCGCGCCGGCAAGTTCTGCAAGCTTCTGCAGGTGCAGTACGATGTTGAGTGCAGGCCGCCCTCCCAACCTCAGAGGCGTGGAAGGCCTAAGATTCTACTGGGAGAGACCGTAGTGATAACGCTACGCGTACCTACATATATGAGGGAGTGGATGGATGCGCTACTATCCTTAGGCAAATACAGAAGCTACGGCGAAGTGGTTCGCGCGGCTCTGGAGGATATGCTAGCCCGCATCAACCAAAAAGACTAAACGCCGTTGAGGAGTTGTGTGTACACACGTGTTACGTTTATTAATTCTATGAAATGTTCTTTCGTGGAGAGGCTGAGGGTTAGGCGGGTGGGGGAGATCACCTACTACGCGGTTGATGAGAGGGATCTCGCGGATGTTCTTAAGAGGCTTGGCCTGTATCACGATGTCGTGGAGGGGAGGGGTAGGTGTTATTTCTGCGGCGTGCCGGTCGGCCTTGGGAACTTGGGGGGCGTGTTTAGGTATGAGGGAAAGGCCTATCTGGTGTGTAACAGTGTTAAGTGTCTTTACGAGGCGGCGTGGATGATCGCCAGAAAGCGCCAATGACGACACCTTAGAGCCGCGCGGCTGTGAGGCCCGACTCATTTATAAACGTCCGTTCAATGAAGAACATGGAGCGCGCGATGTCGCCTGTGTTTAGAGATCAGTTTGAGATGTTCGAGAGTGTCCTAGCAGTGGATCACGGCGAAAAGACGTACGCCTATTTGTGCAACGTCTATAGAAGCGTCCAAACAGTAAGACAGAGGCAGACCGGCGTAGATATATTTTCTATTTTCGCCACTATTTTGAGGACTTCGGAGAGGAGCCTTGGAGACTTCTACAACGAGCTTGATGTCTTGTGGGCTTACTTCCGGGAGGATTTCTTCTACGTGGCGGTCTCCAGCAACGTCGATGTGGAGACCAGAAAGAGGAAGAACAGGCTGTACGACCGTGTGCTCGAAATACGCAACTTCCGTTCTACCGCGGCCGCGCTTAAGCTCTACGGAGTTGACCCCACCAACGAAGTTCTGAAGATAGAGAAAACCCCAGACATACCGCATATCAAGCTGTCGTTTATCTACAAAACCGTCAGCTCCATCCTGCTCTAGATGTTAGCTAGCGAACACGCCGTAGGCCACATCGTCCGCGTTTTCCACATGTCCCTACCATATCTCGACGCCAGCTGATGAAAACGCCTCGTCCACATCTACGTCCCACCTTTCCGCCTCTAGGTCGACCGCCCAGATCCCCCCTTCGTCGGCGTACAGCACAAAAGTGCCGCGCCCCACGACTACATACTTCGGATCGCCGTCTCTAAGCCTGATGGAGAGGACGTCGACCCTCCTGTCATACCGCGCCGCAACTTGCCGAAGCGCCGGCACGTTCACACCAGCCGCAGTGCTAGCCCACTGCGTGACTACAGGTACATAATTCCAGGCAACATTAACAGCCATATGTGCTGTTACGTCCCTCATTTAAAGGTTATGCAGGCAACAAAATCCCTTCAGTCCAGACCTAATCCAAGAATCTGAAGCTGAAAACTTCTTTGTCCACGTTGACTTTCCAGGCAGGTTCTGTTTTGTATAAATTGATTCTCTCTACGGCGTGGTTTGCGAAATACGGCGCGTCGTCTGCCAAATCGTATGCTACTGCCTTATCCTTCCCCGGCGTCGGTCTTACCAGCCTGCCTATTCTCTGCATAACCCTAGTCTTGCTTTTGCCTCCTATCGCTATTATCGCAGATCTCAACTGCGGTATGTCGAGCCCTTCGTCAGCCAGCGTAGTGGCAACTATGCCGTCTAGCTCTCCGTTTTTCACCTTGTTGTATATCTGCATCCTCAGCTCCCCTTTAACAGCCCCTGTGGCGACTTCAACCTTCAGGCCGGCGCCTGCAAGCAGTTTGCCAAGCGCTTCGGCGTGCTTCACAAGTTGCGTTATGACGATAAACGGCTTCTCTATCTTAGAGGCCAGCTCGGCTATGTATCTGTTTCTACTCTCGCATTCAGATAATATCTTCCTGATTTTAGCATACGCCGAACTGCCCTTCTCCTCAACTTCCAGCACCCCTCTGCATCTGGGAGCCGCAGTTACGTTTATCTCCACGGGAACCGCGAACCCGTGCTGTATCAAGAAAGACGACGTGATGCGGGGCTCCACTATAGGCCCAGAGTATCCGTAGATCTCCAAGTCGCGCCCATCGTTGCGAAACGGGGTGGCGGACAGCCCTATCCTCAAGCCCCACCCGTCCCCCGCCTTGGACAGCACCGTCTTCACTATAGACGCTGGGACGTGGTGGCTCTCGTCAACTATAACTGCGACCTTTTCTGAGAGATACGCCCTGATGAGCTCGTCTACGGGGAGAGAGCTGTACTCGTCGGCATACTCCCTGTAGATCTCTATATCTTCGTCGTCGCCGTTTTCAACCCTCACGTCTTCCTTCTTCAAGTGACGCCAAAGGGTCTGCACTGTGACTGCTACAGGGTTTGCGTCGAACTGTTGCGCGAACTGCTTCAGTTGCAAGACTAGATCCTTCTGCAAGGCGATCATAAACACCTTGTAGCCCTGATCCTCAAGCCACTTGGCCAGCGCTCCAGCCATGTAGCTTTTACCGGCCCCCGTGGCCATCATCACAGTTGCGCCTCCGCATTCAGACAGCGATCTGTACACGCTCTTGAAAACAGCTACCTGGTAGTCGCGGAGAGTTGCAAAGTAGCGCTCGTCGGGCTCCGCCAAGTCTGCGAACCTGGGCAGAGACCAGCCTCCGGCCTTCGCTATGCCCGGCGCGAGGCCGCGCAACACGTACCAATCGCCGCGCTCAGTCCTTTTGGCTAGGCACACCTCCTCCTCGACCTGCTCCACCTTCTTCCAGTCCTCCTCTTCACACCTCTCAACGCATCTCTCCACGCACACTTCGTGGCCTTCGCATCTCTCTTCACAGTATTCGTCGCAAGACAGTCGCCTCCACTTGCTCACCTTGAAGCACGCCACGGACTTAACGACGGGCTCTGGAACCTTGTCCGGAAAGTAGTAGTAAGACTTCCAGAACCTGCCCACTACGTTTTTCTCGAGGGATACGGCCTTGAGGCTTCCGTACCACGACTTGCTAGCAGAATCAAACCTCAGCCCGAGCTTCTTGGCGATCTCCACGTATTTTGCGAAGTACTCATCAGGAAGACGCTTCGTGAGCTTTATGAAGACGAGATCGTTGCTGGTTGATACAGATACAGGTATGCCGTTTCTTTCGAAGACCTCCCTGATTTTTTCGATTTTTTCAATCATAAGGGATATAAAATATCGGATATATAAATCTTTTAACTGCCAGCCATCACGAGAAAAACTGGTAATTCAGACTACCCTTCTGGCGGTGAAGTCCTTCACGTGGTACGCGGCGAAGCCCAGCTTTATTGCGCTCTCAACCAGGTGGGGAGAGCGCATCTCAACAGCCGCGTGCAGGTTGGGAAAAGACGCTATTAGCTCCAACAGCTTCTTCGTCATCTCCGGGTCTAACCCGCTTTCTAGATTTTCGACGATTAAGTACGAATCAGATGCGACTATTTCGCCAAGCCACTTCGCCGCCACAGAGAGCGCTATGTACTTCCTCTCGCCGTAGGACAGTTTAGAGATCTGAATCCACGTGCCGTTTTTGTACGCGTGGTCGTAGTACAGCTTAAATGGCGGCACCTCTTGAAGCTGAGGGCATCTCACGGAGAACGGCTTGCGAAAACGCACCTTCTCCACGTCGAACGGCCAGACGCACGTCTTGCCGCCCAGCTTCAGCGGCTTCAGCCCCACCTCATTTGCGTACGCGCTGACGCTAGAAATCTTGATAATGGCCATCGTAAGCATCGACGACTTCCCTCCCCCGTTTGGGCCGTATAAAACATATTTACCGCCGCTTGCTATGATCTCCGCCATTTTGCCCAACTTGATCTCCATGTGTAGTGAAGATATACAGATATATAAACTTTTTCTACAGATGCCGCGCGGCTGGTGCCCAGCGCTCTCGTACTCAGACTACAGGCGGTAGGAGGTCGCACAACCCAGCGCGGGCAATTGCTCCGTTTTTCCAGAACTTTCTGACACACATGCTTATCACACGCCGCGAGGTAGTCGATCAGGTCGCGCACCCCCGGCGCCTGCCAGTCGTCAGATAGTGTGACATGACGCAGAATGTATCAGTAGTCGTCCACAAAAATCTGATTATACTATAGACTACAGCTCGTATATGCGGATGCTGTCTGGTAGCCTCACAGCCACTCTGGCCAGGTGGTGGCTTATCTCGGGCAGATGTTTCTCGACAACGTGAGGCTTGAAGGTGGCGTAGCCCGAAAGGAGCTCCGGCATTGTGTCGAAGATCTCTAGCAATAGCTCCCTCGTGGCGGCGAGCCCCCTGTCGTTGAGCTTCTTCGACCTGTACATCCTCATATCCCAGTCAAGACCGATCTCCCGTAGCTTCTGCTTCAGCTGGGCTACTTTGAGGTAGCGCGGATCGTTGAGGCACTGCGCGTATCTCTCAAGCATGGCGTCGCGTCCCACCACGGTGCAGAGGGAACAGCCGGTTCTTACAGACGGTTCGCCGCAGTACACCCTCTCCAGCAGGAAGCCGTAGTCCTCCCCGCTCCACGGCTGTCTGTGCGTCTTGAGATATGCGATTACCTCGTTTGTGCTCCAGTCCACGATCGGCGCCAGGTGAATCACGTCGTCTCTGAGGAGCTGTATGTAGTACGCGTTGCACGCCCCGCAACGCGCCTTTATGCCGGCGGCTCTGTGCGCCGACTCCTCCAGCCGCACGGCTGTGAGGAGGGCGTACTTCCTCACGGAGAGTTCCTTGGCTAGGCGCGCCGTTGGGCGAGACTTGAACCGCGCCGTGCACCACAAGAAGGCGTGTCCTGGCGGTGAATACCTCTTCTCGAAGACCACAGTGAGGTAGTCCTCCTTTGGCACAACAACGTGCACGTCCACGCCATTTTCGGCCAGCCTAGACAGCACGCCGTAGACCCACTCGAAGTGCACTGGCAGTTTGAGCAACTCCTCGTTGTGAATCACCGCGAAGGACTTCCCGTAGCGGTACACAATGTCGAGGAGCACAGTTGAGTCCTTCCCGCCGCTGAAGGCCAAAAACCAGGGGAGCGCCTCTGCGATCTTCAGCCTCTCGAAGACACTCTTGATGAACATGAAGTAGAAATGCTCTGGATATAAAAAAGTTGATGGAACATTCAATGCTCCCCACGGAAAGATATTCAAACAGACTAGAGCAGACTACCTATGGCTATTGGTGCTTATAAGCTTCTCTGAAAGATCTTGTGTCTAAGCCTTCTGCTGAGCAAGTGGAAGATCTACATGCTCAGCGGAAAAGCTCTAGAAGATAGTCGGAGGAGAGGCCATGTGGTAATGTTTATTATATTGCGTTTTCTCTCTGCGTGAAAACAGCGCAATCTCGTCATAAATAAAGCTTGTGTTTATGAATTTCACGTATCTCGTCAGCACGATGACTCTGCCCTCATTCTTTCCCGCATCTTCGAAGTCGATCGCTCCTGTGGAGCCGTAGTCTGCAAAACTTCCCAACCGCAGAGCTGAAAAAGATGAAACACCTGCGCTTATATACGGGATGAGAAGGCCGACGTCTGCCATGTAAATAACGTCCGAATATTCAAAGGGCAGAAGCTGAAACTCTCTGCCTCGAATCTCTCCGGATGCTCTGAGGACTAGTTTAGCAGATCTCTTCATACGAAGATCCACCTGCCGTTGGAGTATATTGATATTGCAACCTTCTCGCGATCCACGCCGAGGGCGGCTATCGCTCTCTCTATCTCCTCCAACGCGGCGTCTGCATCTAAAGCCGTCCCGAGGACGGCCATCTTCTGCCCGGCCTTCATGAGCTTTATCTTGCCTCCAGTGAGGATAACCACGCCGCCGCACAGCTTGGCGAATTCCGCCAGATCTCCTCTGTTGAAGATTCTGATCTTCCTGAACCTCTCCATGCTGTGGGAAAATTAACAGATTTTAAAACGTTCCCAACAGCCATCGAAAGTTTTATAGCTAGCAGATGACCCACAGCCGTGAGGAGGACTAGGATGTATATAAGAGGTTCATACAGCATCGTATCTGTGGCAGGTCTTGAGATGTTTTTGGTGGCAAGCTCTGACATGTTTTCTGAACACGAGGCCAATATCGACGTGAGCTACTACAAAGCTTATTACAATAATCCTCCCAAGATCAAACTAAAATTGTACGCTAGAGGTTTTGAAGAGAATCACGTTGAAGAAAAACTAATATTCGAAGAACTACCTTCGAGTGGTTTATATGCGAAGACATTCAGAAACTCGGTCGGGAGCGTGGTCATATATATGGGATCGGGAATCTCAAGAGCATATATAGACGATCTAATCAAGTTTGTTAAGTACGCTAGACTATTCCCCTCTCAGACCGATTTCATACCCAACCACAGCAACGTCCCAATTCTGATCTAGCTATCTGATTTTCTTCCTGGCTTGCAAGTCAAGGTGATCTTCAAGAAAGTTTTATATCTAATAGGTAACTCATAGCCGTGAGGAGGATTAGAATGTATATAACAGAGCCCGACTTCACATTGGTGGCAAGCCCCAATATGACTTCTGCGTATTATGAGGCAAATGTTGACATGAGCTCATACAGAAGCCCTTACAATGAGCCCAAGTTCAAACTGGATTTGGGCGCTCACTATTCTTTACAATCTGATTATTTTAGTCCCGCTTCTTTACAAAAATTTGTTTCAGAATATCTAGTTGCGACTGGTCTATATAGGAGAGCATTCGGAAACTTCTTCGAAAACGTAGTGATAATTATGGATCTGAACTTTTCGCCAGAGCCAGAAGCAGAAGAGCTCATCAGGTTTATTAAAGGCAATGAGTACATTAAATACTCCAGTCAAACCGAATTTGGGCTCAGCCACGCAGACGTCCCAGTCTTGCTCTGAAAATCCTTAATTTTCTTTCTAGCCTGCAGGTTTGACCTCAAAAGTTTTATAGATTCACAACATCCACAACCGTGAGGAAGACAGCGATTATCGTAAGGGGGGTGGTCTTAACATTGGTAATAAGCTCCGACGCGCTTTCTGAATACAAAACAGACGCCGACATCAGCACCTACAAAAAATATTCTAGAGCAAAATTGGACGTTTACAGTCCCGCACTAGAAAACTTCGTTTCTGAATACTTATTTGAAAACGGATTATTCAGGAGAGCGTTCAGAAACTCGGCCGGGAACGCGATCATTTCTATGGTGGATATTTTGCCTTGGCCAGAGGTAGAAAAAGCGCTCCTCAAGTACTCTAGAGACAGCGAGTACGCTGAAACCGAATTCAGGCCCGAACACGGCGACGTCCCAGTCTTGCAGTGAAGAGCTGAGATCCTTGATTTTCCCCATTTTCAAGTCTGCTCGAAAAGTTTTATAACTAGCAGAAGTTTCACAGCCGTGAAGAGGATTAGGAGGACTAGGGTGAATATGATAGAGCTTAGATACACGCCGACAATATCTGAACTCAAATTAGAGGTAGAATCAGTTATGACTTCCGCATACGAAGCAGACGTTGACATGAGCTCATACAGACGCTACGACGAATCCAAGTTAAAACTAAAATTGAACGATTACAACTACCCTATGAGAAATTCCATTGTAGAACATCTGGTTGTGACTGGCTTATATAGGAAAGCATTTGAAAGCTTCTTAAACAGAGGAGCACTAGAAAACTTCTCAGGAAAATTGGCGATAACTATGAGGCAAGATTTTTCACCGAAGTCGTACAGAGAAAGGCTCCTCTGGTTTGATGTTAGAGACTGTAAGGCTTGGCAAATCGACTTCAGCTCCACCCAAGCAAACATTCCAGTTCTGATTTAGGCCTCTAACTTCCCTCCTACCCTGCAAGTCATGAGTTATCGGGGCAATCTTCAAAATTTTATAACCCGGTTTAAGGATTACAGCTATGAGGAGGATTAGGATGAAAGTAAGAGAGCATGATCTCACGTTGATGGTATATGACTTCGCATTAGTGGCAAGATCCGACATGGCTTCCGCGTATGAGGCAAATGCCGACATAAGCTCATACAGAAGCCGTTACAATGAACCCAAGTTCAAACTAAGCTTGGACGATCAGAGCTCCGTCAGAGGTTCCGTTTCAGAATATCTGCTTACGACTGGTCTATATAGGAGAGCATTTAAAAACTTCTTCGGAAGCGTGGCGATAATCATGGATCTGAACTTTTCGCCCGAGTCAGAAGCAGAAGAGCTCATCAGGTTTGTTAAAGGCAGTGATTACATTAAATACTTTAGTCAAACCGAATTCAAGCTCAGCGAATTCAGGCTCAGCCACAGCGAGATTCCAATTCTGCTATGAAAATCTGAGATGCCTGATTTTCTTGCCTGTTTGCAGGTCTGGCTTCGAAAGTTTTATAGCCTAGCAGACGATTCACAGCCGTGAGGAGGACTAGGATAGAAATATGGAACTTCACGTTGAAAACAGTCTCTAATATATCTTCTGAATACAAGACCGACATCGACATCAGTGCTTATAGGAGCCTTCTTTTTGATGATAAGTTCAAACTAGATTTAAGCATCTACGATTCAGTAGAAAAATTGGTTTCGGAATATATAGTCATAAATGAGTTGCTTATTAGGGCTTTCAAAAACAGTTACGAAAACTTGGTGATATATATGGACAAGAACATTTATCCCGAGACGGAGGAAGAGGAGCTCGTAAGGCTTGCTGAGGGCAGTGAGTACAGTCAAAACACCGCTCAAACCGAGTTCAGGTTCAGCCACACCGATGTCCCATTTCTGATGTAGGTCTTCTCTCCTTCCTTTCATCTTGATCTATCAAAGCGGCTCTTAGAAGTTTTATAACTCTGCAGAAGATTAACTCTGTGAGGAGGGTTAGGATGTGGGCGTGGGACTTCAGACTGGTAGTAATTAGCGATATGTTTTACGATCACAAAGCGGAGATCGACATTAGCACCTATATAAGTTTTTATAAAGAGCTCAAGTATAAACTAAACTTGGAAGTTCGCGGTTCGGTACGAAAATTCATTAAGGAACGTTTAATCGAGACTGGATTATATAGGAAATCATCTAGAAACTCCCTCGGAAGCATAATCATAGATGTGAAGTCGAACCTTTCATCCAAGATGATAGATGTATCGGAGGATCTTCTCAGGTTTGATATTAAACGTGAAAAACACACTCGACGCCCTACTCAAACCGAATTCTGGCCCAGCCACAGCAACGAGCCAGCTCTGCTGATCTAGCTCGCTAATCCCGGCTTTCAGCTCTGCGGTATTCAAAAGTTTTATACTTTCACCGTAGCCGCACACATGTGGCATAATCTTGCTCATTGGTGATGTAATCCTAAACCGCTGAGCGGGTGATGTAAAATCGGCTCTGATTTTCATGGAAAAGGTAGAGAAAATGCTAAACGACAAGTGGCAGGTCACGAAAGACGTTCTGCACATCTTGGTTCTGCCCCGCGATTGAACAAGCTTGTCTCTACATCAATACGTGAAAATCTCTAGTCGATTTATATTCAGTTATATGCATCCTCGCCCGATGTCTAATTATAAGATGACGAAGCTCAGTGAAGCTATCTGCTGAAGTAAGACTGCCCTCTACGCCCAGCTTTATCATCTTCCTGGGGATGTGCCGCTCAACCCTATGTGATGAGTAAAAAACCACGCCGTAGAGGAAAAGCACAGAGTTGTAAGAGTATAACTCCTGACTTCTATACGTGTGGCACCTCCTCGTTTTCATTGGACAGTCCAACTCCTCGTAGCTCGACTCTTCCAGCTCTACGCTTAACGCCCTGGAGCTGTTTGTGTAGACGCCGGCAATGACGAAACGCCAGAAACCATCCTCTACATAACTGCTGTCAGAATACAAAACTCTAGCTTTCAGCATTTTTCTGTCTTCAATATCGATTGTTTCTTTCATCAAAATCTTATCCGCCCTCGGGATCATGGCGTCCATAGAGTTCAGCTTTATAAGCCTGAGCTCTACACCAGTACGTGAAAATTCCTAATCGACATGTAGTCAGTTGAATGATTACCCGCTCTGTGTCGGGATCCAAGGTGGCGCTCTATAGAGAGGCGTGCCGCAGATATGAGTTCGCCCTCTATGCTCAGCTCGACCGTCTTCCTGGGGATGCGCCGCTCGATAAAAAATGAGGAGTAAATAGCTGTGCGGTCAATGGGCAAATCGTAGTGGCGGAATCTTAATTCTTGCATCTTATACGTGTAGCATCTCGTTGGACAGTCCATCTCCTCATAGCTCTCCGCCTTCAACCTCACCCCTGTCGCCCTATTGCCGTCTGTGTAGATGCTGGCAATAACACGCCGCAAGAGAGCATCTTTAGCATAAATGTTGTCCGAATACAAATCTCCAGTTTTCACCCCTCTTCCATCTTCAGCACCGATTGCCTCCATCAAAATCTTATTCGCTCTCGGAATCACGGTATCTATCGGAGTCGGCTTTATAAGATTAGTTCTACAATAGCGCGTGAAAATTCCTAAACGGCACTGCTGGACGTTCTCGAGCTGTGTCGGGGAGAGAAATAGACTGTTAGATGACGCCAGCTTTTTTAAGCCACTGTAGCAACCACCGTCTCGCCATTTCGCGGCTCACCGCAAGCCGCTTGCCGCCCAGCTCATCTGCGACTTGCTGGGTTGGCGCCCACCTGTACGACGTAGCGACGTAACGAACGCTCATGGTCAACTCTATGTGTCGTACTTATATTTGTAAGCCCCTAGGTCGGTTCGGAAAAATTAGTCGTGTTGACTGGGTAAACCCACTGCCATTATGCCCGATTCCCAGAGCGCGCCTTCTAACAGCTCTGCGAGCCACAGGGCGATTTCCGCAGAACGAGGCCAGTCGCCTCTAGTCGTGATCTCAACCATGTCCTGTATGACGCGTATGACTGCAGAGACTCCACCTCCCTCAGCCTCGACGACAGACCCCGCCCTCATCGGCACGCCGTCTGGGCCACCGTCAACTACCGGCAGGACGCGGTGCCTCATCCCGGCGCGTGACGCCGCACGCAATACTGCATTGAGTAATGCGTCTTCTGACGCTCCGATCGCCGCGATCCGGACTCTCATGGGTGCGACGTTCTGCATATCTGAAATATTTTTCCCTACATCATGTAGTCTTTCTGAGGGATCATATGTCGTAAGAACGGTCTCTGCCCTCGCTTACGTCTCTGACTGCGTTGAATCCCGGCGGCGCCCGCGCCCGCGCGCCGCTGACGTGCGCCACTTCTGCCAGCAGTTCCGCCATGTCGTCCTCAGACACGTCGGTCTGCGTCCACTTAACTACGACGTATGCGCCGGGAAACAAGCGCTGTAGCTCTATATTCGCCCTCAGCGCCTCGCTGGCAGTGAGATCAAACGTGAGCGTGTAGATACAGCCCCACTCTTCGTCCCAACTAGCTGAAGCCTCCAACACGCGGCCGAACCTCATAGCCGTTCTTACAATCTCCTCGAGGTGAGGACAGTCCATATGCATATGTCTGGCATCACTATATATGCATTGTCTTACGCCCCGAGGGCGGATCAGTTCCCAGCAAGTGTGGGCTCCAAAAAAGAGGAAAAACCTAGATTAACATGAACGAAATGTAGTCGCGCCCTCCCGATGCAGGCTCTATCTTCAGCTCGTACCTCATGCTCCTCTTATATCTGCTATACCTCTCATATACATATGCGCAGACTCTAATGTCGTTGACGCGGTCGCAGAAGGTGCATGCGTCGATGTGTAAGTCTGTCGTGTTTAGCATCGATACGCAAGACCATCCGTCTATGTAGCCATCTTCATATGCCTCAGCATACAGTTGAGCAATACGCGGAAGTGCATCGACTAGTGAAGGGTCGATGTGCACGTACAACGGCCTGCCGAGACGCAACGTAAATGCTAATTGCAATACGTAGTCTGCCACGGTGCGGTACTGTGAGGCATTTACTAAATCCATTAGCTCTTGCATATGAAAAGAAAACACACGGGTTTAAAAACTTTTCGCAAGAAAAAAGATAGGTTACTTGAGGCGCAACGCGCCTAATAGTGCCCCGTTGATAATAGCATCGACGACGGGGCAACGAACTTTCTTAAACTCCTCGGGCATTTCGTCCTCAACGATCTCACTTATGTCTCGCCCTATCGCCTCCCGCGCGAACTTGGCCAGCTCCTCGTATTCCTTCTCGCCTAGCTCTCCGTACATCTCTCTGTACATCTCTACGAGCCTCATATAAACCACAAAACATCTTGATGCCTCCTCCTCTCTCTCGTCAGCGATCAACAACACGATCGACAGCTCTAAATGAGCAATCGCCATGCGCATATATAATGTCTCAATCGCGTTAGCTAAGGCATTGTTCAACATGCGTTAAGAAAACACACGGATTTAAAAACTTTTAGTCCCCAGAAAGGGAGAGGGGAAAAAGGAATTATTTGCTACTGCGCAATGACTCCATGCAGGCGACGCGTACTAACGCATCTACTGCCTGCTCGATTGCATCCAACACATCAGTTTGCAGTCTCTGCGTGGCAATCATGAACTCCGCGCGTGAGTATAAGTCAGCAAGATAGTTGAGCGCAACTCTGTCGCGTTCTGACAGCTCGCACGGCACAATCGCGACAACATCTTCGTCTGAAGATTCATGCAACACCACTAGGCGTCCGCTTTTCTCAAGCGCCCGCTTAACGACGTCAACGTCGTCCTCACCGACGAACGCCTTAAGCGCATCTATCAAGTCGCTACTACGTACGACTATTCCTAACTCCTCCGCAAGCTTTCTTGCGAGCTCTAACTCACTGACTTCTTGTTGCATTTCTTGTCGCATGTATGAAGAAAACATTTGGATTTATAAGCTTTTCGCCT
>OGCH01000702.1_pt1 | contig 15687 bp, 13 predicted proteins | sample 1570111 | NCBI WGS metagenome assembly OGCH01 (sample SAMN03436243, study PRJEB24508) | hot springs metagenome | biome: Desert Springs; feature: Hot Springs; material: Water | place: USA: Great Boiling Spring, Nevada | collected 2008-12-01 | depth 0 m m | reverse complement strand
TATTTATGAGGATAAAGTATTTTTTTGTTATACAATATCAAGTTTGGTATTAAGTTTGTTTGTAGTTAATCCAATTTTTGGTGAAGAAGTTAAAGCAGAAAAGGTTAAAAAAACTGAGGAGATTCCTGAGGTAATAGTAACAGCAACAAGGGTTGAAATTCCTGTTGAGGTTGCACCTGCAAGCGTAAATGTGGTTACAAAGAAAAAAATTGAACTTAAAGCCCCAAAAACAATTGATGAGGCTTTAAATGATGTTTTTGGCGTCTTTATTAGAAGAGGAAAAGGTTTAATGGATACTCTTTTTGCAATTACTTTAAGAGGAATTCCTGAACAAAAGAGAACGCTTATTCTTATGGATGGAGTGATATTAAATAATCCTTATACTGGTAGTGTCAAAATGGGAGGATATTATCCAGAAGACCTTGAAAGGATTGAAGTTGTTAAAGGGCCTTTTTCTTCTCTTTACGGTGGTTATGCTATGGGTGGAGTTGTTCAGTTTATAACCAAGATGCCAGAAAAAAGAGAAATTCTTTTAAAAACAGGATATGGCTCAAGCTGGAAGCGTGGGAAAGCAATGGATGATTTAAGAAGAATTTATATATCCTATGGGGATAAATTATTTGATAAATTGAGCATTTTTTTAAGTTATGGTGGACAATGGACGAATGGTTATCCAAGTGATTTTAATGTTCAAACAACAAAACCACCTACAGGAATTATTGGTTATAAAGAAACTTTAACAAGAGAAGGAAAGAAAGCTTATCTAATTGGAGATAAAGGAGATAATACTTGGTGGGATGATGGAATTACAATCAAAGCACAGTATGAGTTTACAAAAGATACGAAATTAAGATTAACTTTTATGAGAAATCGTTACAATTATGATTATGATGCATCACATACGTATATATTTAATGCAACAACTGGAGCTCCTGTTTGGGGATATGGTAGAGTAAGAGAAAATACTTTTTTACCTGGAGGTGGGGGTCGAATTCAAAATACATATTCCTCAGGATTTGAGTCAAAGCTTTTTAAAGACATTGTAATGAAATTAAATTTATCATATTTAAATGTTGAAGAGGATTGGTATATTACTACACTTTCTAATGCAACAAGAACTGGTTGTATAGGTTCTCCATCAGCATGTGGATATGTTTCAAATACTCCATCAGAGGCTTATATGGTAGATATCCAATTTAGTCTTCCCATTTTTAGTAACCAGATTATTACATTTGGTGGCTCTTATAGACATGGACATGCCCACACAAAGGGAAAATATCTAAGAAACTGGAGAGATAGAGAATCAATAACGACCTTAAAATATGAATCAAAAGGTAAAGATAGGACTTATGCAGTTTTTTTTCAAGATGAAATAATGCTTCTAAATAATTTAACTCTCTATATAAGCTTTAGACAAGACTGGTGGAAAACTTATGACGGATATGTAAATGATGTCGGGAAAAAAGGTTATCCAATAGAATATCCATCACATTCTGCATCTTCTTTTAGCCCTAAATTTGGTTTAGTCTATAAACCCTTTGAATCAACAATACTTCGTGGTTCAATTGGAAAAGCTTTTAGACCTCCAACAGTATATGAACTTTATAGAACCTGGACAAGTACTGCTACAGGAATTACTTATGCTGGGAATCCTTACTTAGACCCTGAAACAGTTATATCTTGGGATATCGGAGTTGAGCAAAAACTTTGGAAAGGTGCAAGAGTTTCTTTGACGTATTTTGAAAATTATATGAGAGATTTAATATACCGTAAAACTGTTAATGCTACATATCAGGAATTGGTAAATGTTGGTAAAGCAGAATCTCGCGGTGTTGAATTTGAGTTTGAGCAAAAGCTTGATAAATGGTTAAGATTTTTTACAAACTTTACCTATACTGATTCTGAAATCAAAGAAAATAAAGCAAAACCAGAAACAGTTGGAAAAAGACTTACTTATACACCTTTATGGATGGCAAATATTGGATTAGAATTTGAAAAATCAAAATTTCAAGCATTTCTTATTGGAAGATATGTTGATAAATGGTATGTCAATGACGATAATTCTGATAAGGTTAAAAATGTTTACGGTTCTTATGATGAATATTTTGTTGTTGATGGAAGAATTTCTTACCAGGTTTCAAAATTTGCAAAGTTAAGTTTTGAGGTAGATAACATTTTTAATAGAAAATACTATCAATATTATAAGGCACCAGAAAGGCAATGGTTTTTAGAGTTCTCATTAAAGTTTTAGTTTTGATATTTAGTTTAAGCTTTACATGGGTTGAGGTTTTACAAGCCTCAACCTTCAGAGTTACTGATAAGCTTGGAAGAAATGTTGTAGTTAATGTTCCTGTTAAGAGGGCGGTTATGGGGATAACTTATGAGCTTATTCCAGCTTTAAACTTATGGAATCAGGTTACAGGGGTTTCAAGGTGGGCAGAGGAAAATTGCGATCTTTATAAAGCAATTGTAAGTGAAAATCCTTTGTTTAAAAAACCAACCGTTGGCGCTGGCTCAGATTTAAATGTTGAAGCAGTGCTAAGGTTAAAGCCAGATATTGTTATCACTTGGACATATAGTCCAAATACAATAAGATTTCTTGAACAAAAGGGTATTAAAGTTATAGGAATTTGGCCTGATAGTCTTTCTGAGCTTTATGAAGTTATTAGGATGCATGGAAAACTTTTTGGGAAAGAAAAAAGAGCAGAAGAAGTGATTTCTGAAATGGAAAAGATATTAAACCTTATTAAAAAAAGAGTTTCAAAAATTTCACCTGAAAAAAGAAAAAAAATAATACATCTCGGTGGGAAACCGACTACTGTTTCGTGTGGAATTGGTATTACAAACGATATTATAGATTTAATCGGAGGAATAAATCCAGCTGGTTCTATTCAGAGTAGAAATGCAGAGGTATCAATTGAGAAAATAGTTAAATGGGATCCTGATGTAATTTTTATATGGGGTTCTGCTGGGTATAATGAATCTTGGCTTTATAAAAATTCTCAATGGAAAGCTATTAAAGCTGTAAGAGAGCATAAGGTTTATAAACTTCCAAGGTGGTCAACTTGGTCTCCGAGACTTGCACCAATTGCACTTTACATGGCAATGAAGGTTTATCCTGAATATTTTAAAGACGTAGATTTTGAAAAAGTTGCGGATAATTTTTATAAAAAAGTTTTTGGTATTTCTTATTATAAGGTAAAGAAATATGAGGGGTATTAAGGCTTTAGTGATTTTAATTTCTCCCTTTGTTGTTGCATGGGTAGCTCTTTTTCTTGGTGCTTATGGAGTTAGCCCATTTATGGTTTTAAAAATTTTACTGAACGAAACTTTTCATATTTTTAATATAGGAGATATTCCAGAAAAGGCGATAATATTTGATATAAGGTTACCAAGGGTTATACTTGCTGGGATTGTTGGTGCTTGTCTTTCTGGAGCAGGGGTTACCCTTCAGGGAATATTTAGGAATCCTCTTGTTGATCCTTTTATCCTTGGCATTTCAGCTGGAGCAGCCTTTGGATGTGCTATAACCATTGGGTTTTTAAGCTTTCTTCCTGTTCAATTTATGGCCTTTATTTTTGGAATAACTGCGGTAGTCATTGCTTATACTGTTGCCCAGACACAAGGCGAGGTAAGTAGACTTCCTCTTATTCTTTCTGGAGTCATTGTTTCAGCTTTTTTTACTGCTTTGGTATCTATTGTTAAGTTTTTGGTTGATCCTCATAAGCTTCAAAGTATCGTTTATTGGCTTATGGGAAGTTTTTCACTTGCTGATTGGAGAGGAGTAAAAGTTTCTCTTTTGGGAGTTGTTTTCGGATTATTTCCTATTTTTCTTATGCGTTGGAGGCTAAATGTGATGAGCCTTAGTGAGGAAGAAGCAAAAGCTCTTGGAGTTAATGTTGCAAGAGACAGACTTCTTTTTATTGGATTTTCAACCTTAGCTGTAGCTATAGCAACCTCCCTTTGTGGGATTATTGGATGGGTAGGACTTATGGTTCCTCATTTAGTAAGAATGCTTATTGGGCCTGATCATAAAGTTCTTTTTCCACTTAGTCTCACTGCGGGGGCATCTTTTATGATTGCAGCAGATACTATATCTCGCACTCTTACAAGTTTTGATATTCCCGTTGGTATTATTACTGCTTTAACTGGTGCACCATTTTTTATTTATTTAATGAAACGTGGTGGTAAAGAAGCTTGGGGTAAATAGCATGCTTGAAGTAAGAGAAATTTATTTTAGGCATAAAGGAGAAAAACGTGATATTTTAAAAGGAATAAGCTTTACCGCAGAGAAAGGCTTTATAACTGCTATTTTAGGACCTAATGGTTCTGGGAAAACTACACTTTTTAAGTGCATTTCTGGGATTTGGAAAAACTATAAAGGAGAGATTAAAGTTGATGGAATAACTATTAATAAATTATCTTACAAAAATAGAGCAAGGTATTTTTCAGTTGTTCCACAAGATCATGAGCCTGCCTTTCCTTTTTCTGTTTTTGATGTGGTTCTTATGGGAAGAGCAAGTTATGTAGGAATTTTCTCATCTCCTGGTAAAAAAGACTATGAGAAAGTAGAAACCGCATTAGAACTTGTTGGAATTAGACAATTAAAAGATGTTCCTTATACTAAGATAAGTGGTGGAGAAAGGCAGCTTGTTCTTATTGCAAGGGCTATTGCTCAAGAGGCTCCAGTGATGCTTCTTGATGAACCAACAAGTCATCTTGATTTTAAAAATCAGATAAATGTTTTAAAGAAAATAAAAGAAATTGCAACTTTAAAAGGACTTACAGTTGTTATGACTTTACATGACCCAAATCTTGCAAGCCTTTTTTCAGATAAAATAGTGGTGATTAATTCAGGAAATAAGATAGCAGAAGGAAGTCCAAAAGAAGTTTTAACAGAAGAATTAATTAAAAGGGTTTATGAAGTAGAGGTTATTAATTTTTGCTTTAACGGGCAAAAATTGATTTGTCCCAAGCTAAAATAAAAAATAGGTTGACTAAGTTTACAAAACCAAAGGTAAGATGAAGGAGGTTTTAAGGTGATATTTCCTTTTACAGCAATCGTTAATCAAGAAGAGATGAAGCTTGCCCTTATTTTAAACGTAATTGATCCAGGTATTGGTGGTGTTTTGATAATGGGAGAAAAAGGGACTGCTAAATCAACAACAGTTCGTGCTTTAGCAGACCTTCTTCCTGAGATTGAAGTAGTAAAGGGATGTAGGTTTAATTGTTCTCCGGAGGGTCCATTTTGTAGTGATTGTCTTGAAAAAATAAAAAATGAAATCCCTCTCGAAACAGAAAAAAGAAAATGAAGGTGGTTGAACTTCCTCTTGGGGTTACTGAGGATAGAGTGGTTGGGACCCTCGATATTGAACATGCTATTAAAAAAGGAGAAAAAAAATTTGAACCAGGAATTCTTGCAGAAGCAAACAGAAATTTTCTTTACATCGATGAAGTTAATTTACTTGAAGACCATATCGTAGATCTTCTTCTTGATTCAGCTGCAATGGGGATAAATACAGTTGAGAGGGAAGGTATATCCTTTACTCATCCTGCAAGATTTATTCTTGTTGGGACAATGAATCCTGAAGAGGGTGAGCTTAGACCTCAACTTCTTGATAGGTTTGGTCTCTGCGTTCAAGTAAATTCCTTAAGAGATAAGACTTTAAGGATGGAGGTACTTAAAAGAAAGGCAGAATTTGATGATGACCCAGAGGGTTTTTTAAAAAAATGGAAACCTGAGCAAAAGAAACTTTTAGAGAAAATACTCAAAGCAAAAGAAAACCTTAGAAAAGTAGAAATAGGAGATGAAGCCCTTGCTTTAGTGGTTGAAATTACTTCACAGTTAAACCTTGATGGACACAGAGCAGATATTGTAATGCTAAAATCTGCGAGAGCCTATGCTGCTTTCAATGGAAGAGAAAAAATAACAAATGAAGAAATTAAGAAAGTTGCCCCATTAGCCTTAAGACATAGACTAAAAAGACTTCCCTTTGAAGATATCTCAAGTGAGGTAGAAAAACTTCATGCTCTCCTTGAAAGAATATAGTTTAAGCTTTTCAGATTTTGTTTCTCAAGAAACAGCAAAACTTGGTCTTCTTCTAAATATTATCGAACCAAAATGTGGAGGTCTTCTCTTAGTTGGTAAAAAAGGAACCGGAAAATCAACCCTTTTAAAGGCTTTTAAAAACATAGTTTCTTCTTTGGATTATCCTTTTGTTGAAGTTCCGATGAATGTTACCGAAGAAGCCCTTTTAGGTGGAATCGATATTGAAGAGACTTTGAAGCAAGGAAAAAGGATTTATCAAAGGGGGCTTCTTGGCAAAGCAAACGAAGGTTTTTTAGTTATTGAAGATATAAACCTTTTTCCAAACGATATACTTTCCTTAATTTTTGAAGTTCAATCAAGAGGCGAGAATATAGTTGAAAGAGAGGGTATAACCCTTAGAGAGCCTGCAAACTTTATAATTCTTGCAACAATGAACCTAGAGGAAGGGGAGTTTTCAAGCCATTTTCTTGATAGGTTTGGTATGTGTGTAATTATGGATGATATTAAAGATAAAGAAAGGAGAAAAGAAATTATAAGGCTTAATCTTCAAGATTTTGGAAATTTAAGAAAAGATGAGGAAGAAATTGTTAAAGGGATTTTAAGGTCTAAAGAGTTGATAAAAGAGGTAAAATTACCTGATGAGATAAAGGACTATATTATAGAATTAGCTTTGAAATCTGCTGTAGCTGGACACAGGGCTGATATTTTTTTGATGCATGCGGTAAAAGCCTATACCGCCTATCTTGGAGAAAAAGAGGTAAAAAAGGAATATGTAGATGAGGTTGCTCCCCTTGTTTTGGTGCACAGAAAAAGATTGATTGAGCCACCACCTCCTCCTCAACAAGAGGAAGAGCCTCAAGAGGAAAAGGAGGAACAAAAACAAAATCAAGAAAAAGAGAAAAAAGAAACAAAACAAAAAGAACCTTTATCTTCCCTTCCAGAAGGAAGTATTGAAAGATTCTCTCAGGAAAAGGAAGAAGTTTTTCCGGTTGGAGAAAGCTTTAAAGTGAAAAGGATTTTACTTAAAAAGGATAGGATTATAAGAGAGGCTGTAGGAAGAAGAACCAAAACTAAGATAAAAGGAAGGGGAGGAAGGTTTGTTAGAAGCCTTATTCAAGAAAGAGAAGAGGTGGCGATTTCTGCAACCATAAGAGCTGCTTCTCCCTTTCAGATTGTAAGAGGAAGAAAGGACAAACTTATTATAAAAGAAGAGGACTTAAGATATAAAGAAAAAGAGAGAAAAATGAGGCATATCGTTATTTTTGTAGTTGATGGTTCTGGATCTATGGGAGTAGAAAACAGAATGATACAAACTAAAGGAGCTATTCTTTCTCTTCTTATGGATTGCTATCAAAAAAGGGATAAAATAGCTATGATTGTTTTTAGAAAAGATAGGGCAGAAACTGTTCTTCCTCCAACTTCTTCTCATGAACTTGCTTTAAAAAGATTAAAAGAAATTCCAACCGGTGGGAAAACCCCTCTTTCAGCAGGACTTATGGAAACCTATAATTTAATAAGAAGATTAAAACTAAAAGAGCCTTATAGTAGGTTTTTGATTTTCCTTATTACTGATGGAAAAGCAAATGTTTCTTTAACTGGAAAGTCTGTTTTTGAAGAACTTCAGAGTCTTTGTAGTCTTTTAAGTAGTATTTCATCTGCTGATTTTATAGTTATAGATACAGAAAAGAAAAACAAATTTATAAGGATGGATATTGCTTTTAAGGTTGCAGAATGGCTTAATGCAAGGTATTATTTAGTTGAAGATTTAAAAGCAGATAGTCTTTTAGCTATTGCAAGGGCTTATAAGTTATGATAAAAGTTGAGGGACTTGTTAAACATTATGGGAAAATAAAGGCAGTTGATGGGATAAGTTTTGAGATAAAACAAGGTGAAATATTTGGACTTCTTGGCCCAAACGGAGCAGGGAAAACAACTACAGTAAAGGTTTTAATCACTTTAACTAAGCCTGATGCGGGGAAATGTTTTATCAACGGTTTTGATGTTATAAAAGAACCTTATGAAATTAGAAAATTTATCGGGGTTGTTCCACAGGAAAATAACTTAGATAGAGACTTAACGGTTTACGAAAATCTTTTTATTTATGGAAAACTTCATAAAATAAAGGATTTAAAGGTCAAGATCAAAAACTTATTAGAGATGATGGGGCTTTGGGAAAGGAAAGATACGCTGGTTTCTAAGCTTTCAGGTGGTATGCAAAGAAGACTTCTTCTTGCAAGAGCCTTGCTTTCAGACCCGAAAGTTTTATTTTTAGATGAGCCTTCTATAGGGCTTGACCCTCAGATAAGAAGACATCTTTGGGAAATAATAAAAAGAGCGAAGGCAGAAGGTAAGACCGTTTTTCTTACTACTCATTATATAGAAGAGGCAGAAGCGCTTTGTGATAGGGTTGGAATTTTAGCTAAGGGAAGACTTATTGCCCTTGGGTCTCCGTCTGAACTTAAAAAATCTGTAGGTCTTTTTACGGTAGAGTACATAGACCAAGAAGGTAATATAAACCTTTGGATGTTTAAGACCAAAGAAGAGGCCTACGAGTTTGCCAAGAAAAATGACCTGCCTTTAGTTATAAGAGAAACTAACTTAGAAGATGTATTTATCAAACTTACCGGAGAAAGGATAGAATAGTGGATTGGTATCCTGTTTTATTGCGAGAACTTTTGATTTTTAGAAGGAGGCTTTTAAAGTTTGGCTATCTTTTGTCTGCTATGATGCTTCCTATTATTTATTTTATCGTTTTTGGACTTGGTCTCGGAAGGATGGTTCAAATGGGGGAGAAAGGATATCTTAGCTTTCTTATACCAGGACTTGTGGCTATGACCTCTATGACCAACTCTTATACCTGGATCGCTAATTCTATAAACCTCAATCGTCTTTATTTTAAAACCTTTCAGGTACTTTATTTAGCTCCTATTTCTTATAGTTCTATAATCGTCGGAGAAGTCCTTGCAGGCATGATAAAAGGGCTTTTTGCCGCAAGTTTAATCATCCTGGTGGGTTATGTTACCTGTCCTCATTTTGGTCTAAGTCTACCTTTTATAGTAGCCCTCTTTTTAAACTGTTTTTTGTTTGCAAACCTTGGTTTTTTGGTAGGTATGTCTGCCAAAGGACACGAGGAGACAGCAACTTATTTTAATTTTTTTATCCTTCCGATGGGCTTTTTTTGTGGGACTTTTTTCCCAATAGAACGTATTCCGATTTTTTTAAAACCTATAGTCTATGTTTTACCTCTAACCTATACCAACATTCTTATAAGAAAGGAATTTTTTGATACCCTTGCATGGATTTGTGTTTTGATGCTGGTTTTTTATAGTGTGATTTTGTTTGTTTTAGGGTTTAGGTCTCTTAAAAACTACAGCGAATAAGTTTTTTAAGGATTTTTAAACAAAAGAAAAACTCCAGATACTATAAGAAATACCGCTATGATTTTGTTTAAGTGTATTTCTTCTTTAAGGAAAATAACGGAAAAAAAGGTTGCAATCAACGGATACACAGAAGTTAGTGGCACTATTTGAGAGGCCTTTTGAGATTTAAGTAAGGTAAAATAGGTTAACATCCCTAAAAAACCACCTAAGATACCGCTTAAAGATAAAACAGCTATGTTTTTAAAGTTTAGGACTTCAGGCTTAAAGGTCCCTGTTAAGAAAACAGCCAGGCTTAGCCCTATAAGGGCGACTAAGGTTCTGACAAAAAGAGCCATAAGAGGGTCTACGTTTTTTAGCCCGATTTTTTCTATTATAGGACATATTCCCCAAAGGATTATGGTAATCAACCAGAGTATTAACGTTGATTTTTCCATGGTTTGTAAAGCCTAAAAAACGTTAGTAAGTCCTAAAACTAAATTGGTAGCTAAGTTTAATATAGGATAAATTACTCTTCCAAGCACCCCGGTTAAAGCTAAAATCAAGATAAAAATAAACCCGAATAATTCAAGTCTTAGATAGTTAAACCTCCAGGTTTTAGGTAAGAATTTAACCAATATTTTACTTCCGTCCAAAGGAGGAATAGGTAAAAGGTTAAAAATAGCTAAACCTAAGTTTATTTTTATCCCTAAAAAACACATAAGGGCCAGAGGTTGAGAAACCGCAAAAGAAGTATAATTTAAGTTTAATCCATAAAATAGATGAAACAAAAACCCAAAGAGAAAAGCAAGTAGGATGTTTGAAAGCGGCCCAGCCAAAGAAACAAGGGCCATGTCTTTCCAAGGATTTTTGAAGTAGTTAGGGTTAATAGGCACAGGTTTTGCCCAACCTATAGCCTGAGTAATAAACAACGTTAAAGTTCCAAAAACGTCAAGATGCTTGATCGGATTTAACGTAAGTCTTTTAGCAAGCTTAGGGGTAGGGTCTCCTAAAAGGTAGGCTACCAAACCGTGAGAAAATTCGTGCACCGTTAAAGCCAGCAATAAAACCGGAGTTAAAAGTATAAAAACCTTAGGGTCAAACATTTAAAAATTAAGCTTAGAAATTTCTTTTAGGTTTTTTAAAATAGAAAGAGCCATTTTTACCTGAAAATCCTCTTCAGGTGAAGTCCAAGGTTTTATTAGGTCTTCTTCGTCTTTGTTTTTAGATTTTTCTTTGGCTGCTAACTCAACCATAGGTATTTCGATGTCAGGCACAATTCCTATCGTATCGATACAAACCCCATTTGGGGTATAGTAGAAGGCAGTGGTCAACTTAACTGCGTAACCATCGTCAAGAGGGATGACCGTTTGGACCCTACCTTTACCAAAACTTTTTTGTCCAAGCACAAGGGCTCTTTTATGGTCTTTTAACGCACCGGTAACTATTTCAGAGGCAGAAGCCGTGCCATGGTTGATAAGGATTACGATAGGATAAGGATGCTTTTTGTTGCTTGGATTAGGTTTAGCCTCAAAGGTCATCTCTGAGTTTTTTGCCTTACCTTTTACAGAAACAATGAGACCTTTTTCAAGAAACTCGTCTGCTACCTCTATTGCAGAAGAGAGAAGACCTCCTGGATTATAACGAAGGTCTAAAATGAGACCCTTTAGTTGCTGTTTTTCAAGTTCTTCTAAAGCATTGATCAGCTCTTGATGGGTCTTTTCTTGAAAGTTGGTAATCCTTACATAGGCATAATTTGGTTCAAGAAGTTTATACTTTACACTTCTTATAGGAATTACATCTCTGATAAGGGTAATTTCTTTTATGTCTTTATCGTTTCTAAGTATGGTTAAAGTAACCTTAGTTCCTTTAGGGCCTCTTAACAGTTTGACAGCCTCAGTAATACTCATTCCTTTAGTAGGTTTGTCTTCTATTTTTAGAATTTTATCTCCTGGCTTGATACCAGCTTTCCAAGCAGGGGTGTCTTCGATCGGAGCCACTACAGTTATTACATCGTCTTTTATGGTAATTTCTATCCCTATTCCCGTAAAGCTTCCTTTGGTTTCGATTTCAAGTTCCTTAAATTCTTCAGGTTTCATCAAAGAAGAGTAGGGGTCTAAAGAGTTTAACATTCCGTTTATAGCACCATAAATAAGGTCTTTGGGAGATACTTCGGTTACATAGTTGTCCTCTATAAGCTTTAATACTTGAGAAAAAAGTTTGAGGTATTTGTAGATCTCTTCGTTTTTTTCTTTAGTAAATCCGTTGGAAAAGGCTACGGCTAATAAAAGAAGAATACCTAATATAGGATAAAGGAGTTTTTTATTTTTAAAATTTTTCATACATGCTCCCTTTAAGAAAGTTTTACTCTCAACTTCCATTAAAACCTAAATCACAATTTTTTCAAGGTAAGCTTAGGTGTTGATTTTAAAATTTTTCTATGTTATTTTTAAGAGAGCTTTTTAAAACACAGAAAGGGGTAAAAGATGAAGACTATCTGGGATTTTTTTTCTTCAGTTAAGGTTGCAGTAGTTTTGTTTTTTCTTATAGCCTTTTTTTCTATTTTAGGAACTATAATCCCTCAAGTTCAGCCCCCAGATTTTTACTTAATGAAATATGGAGAAACCTTTGGTCGAGTTATTCTTTTATTACAGCTTAATGATGCCTACCATTCTGTTTGGTATGTATTTTTACTCCTTTTTTTTATGATAAACCTTATTACCTGTTCGGTAAAACGTTTTAAAGTGAGCTGGAAACTTTTTAAGAAAAATCCAGAAGAGGTAGACCCCCAAAGATTACCTAATACCCAAGAAATAAAAGTAAAAAAAGACTTTTCTCAATTAATTAGTTTATTAAAAAACTTGGGGTTCGCTCAAAAAGAAACCTCTCAAGGTCTTTTGTTTTATCAAGACAAAAATCGTATAGGTTATTTATCGGTTTATTTAGTGCATTTTTCTTTGGTCTTAATGATAATAGGGGCTGTTGTAGGTGCTATCTGGGGATTTAGAGGAAACATGTACTTATTAGAAGGAGAAGCTTCTAATCAAGTAGTTCTTTTTAAAAAAGAAAACCCCCTCTTTCTTGATTTTTCAGTAAGGCTTAACAAGTTTATTTTTGAAGTCTATCCAGACGGAACCCCTAAGGAATATATCTCAAACGTTACTTTTATAGAAAAAGGCAATAACACCGTTGACGCTTTGATAAAGGTTAACCATCCTGCCAAACATAAAGGAATTGCTTTTTATCAAGCAAGTTATGAAGAAATTCCTAAATTTAATGTAAAAATAACTTTAGACGGTAAAACCTTTGAAAAAATTGTTGACCCAACTCTACCTGTAGAAATAGCCGATAGATATGTGCTAATACTTGAGGCCTATATGGCCCATCAAGGTTTTTTGGTAGCTAAATTTAATCTTTTAGACCAAGAAACTGGGGAAGGAGACGAGATTTTTGCCATAGAAGGAAAACCCTCTGAGTTTAAAATAAAGGAAAAGATAGGTAAGTTTGAGCTTAAAGACTTAGCCGGTAAGTTTTACATGAGTGTGCTTCAGGTAAAAAAAGACCCAGGGGTTTGGTTGGTTTATGCAGGGTTTTTGTTGATGATTTTAGGGTTGATAGGAGTTTACTTTTTAGAACCAAAAACCCTTTGGGTTTTCTTAAAAGAAGACGGAGAAAAAATATTAATAAAAGTAGGTGGGATGGCTAAGAGAGATAAAAGCGGTCTTACCTTAAAACTAAACGAACTTATTAAAAAACTTGAGAGTTGAGCTTATGACTATTTCTTTAGTTTATCATTAGAAAGTTCTCAGGGTCTCAAAAGAAGTTTGTAATTTATTAGGTTTAGATAAGTTTAAAGTATATCTCAATAATGTGTTTTTTAATTAGATAACTAAAATTTTGACTCTTTTAAATTTTCTTTAAAACCTCTTTTTAATCTTGACTTTTTATATCTTTTTTTTAAACTTTTTAAATAAGGTGCGGATAAAAGGTTAAACAGGAGGTTAAGCATGGTTTGGTCGAGAAGGGATTTTTTGAAGATAGCGGTTGCGTCTACCGGGGTTGGGATAATAGGGGGTACACAGGTAGATAAGTTATTAGGTTTAGGTCGTAAGCCTGAAGATAAGCCGGTATATGTTCCCACGGTTTGTGAAATGTGTTTTTGGAGATGTGGGGTTATAGCTAAGGTAGTGAATGGAAAAGTGGTCAAGCTTGACGGACATCCTGAACATCCTCAATCAAGAGGAAAACTTTGCGCTAGAGGTCATGGAGGAATAGGTCTTCTTTATGACCCAGATAGACTTAAACATCCCTTGATAAGGGTAGGAGAAAGGGGAGAAGGAAAGTTTAAAAAAGCTTCATGGGATGAGGCTTTCAATTATGTAGCAGAAAAGATGTTAAAAATAAAGGAAACTTATGGGCCCGAAGCTATGGCTCTTTTTACTCATGGAACCATTTCCACTTATTTTGTACATCTTTTGTGGGCTTATGGGTCTCCTAATTTAGGTATGCCCTCTTATGCTCTTTGTAGAGGGGCAAGAGATATTGCTTTTAAGCTTACTTTTGGGTCTCCTGTAGGTAATCCTGAAAGGGTAGACTTAAAAAATAGCAAGGTTATCGTACTGATAGGTTTTCATATAGGAGAAAATGCACATAATTCTATGTGCCAAGAGTTTACAGAAGCCTTAGGAAATGGGGCTACGGTAATCGTGGTAGATCCAAGGTTTTCTACCGTAGCAAGTAAAGCCAAGTATTGGCTTCCGATAAAACCGGCTACTGATCTAGCTTTACTTTTGGCTTGGATAAACGTAATCATTAACGAAGGACTCTATGACAAAGAATATGTGGCTAAATATACCGTAGGGTTTGAAAAGTTAGCTGAAGCAGTAAAAGAGTATACTCCTCAGTGGGCTGAAAAAGAAACCGAAATTCCAGCTGGTTTGATAATAGAAACCGCAAGGATTATGGGGAAAAACAAACCCTCTGTAGTAATCCATCCTGGAAGACACACCGCTTGGTATGAAGACAATACCCAAAGGATAAGAGCTATAGCCATCCTTACAGCTCTTCTTGGAGCTTATGGAAGACCTGGTGGAATATACCTTCCTCCTAAAAATCCTTTAACTGGTTATGATCTCTCAGACTTTTGTGGAGTCCCTTACCCAGAGCATCAAAAACCAGAGATAAACAAAGGCCCTTATCCTTTTACCGAAGAAGAAGGTGTTATCCCTGAAATCATTAAAGCAACCTTAACCGAGAACCCTTATCCTATAAAAGGGTGGTTGATTACTGGAACCAATCTTATAAAGTCTACTCCGAACCAAAGAGATACTATAGAGGCCATCAAAAAGTTGGACCTTGTAGTAACCGTTGACATGATGCCTTTTGACCATGTACTTTATGCAGATGTGGTGCTTCCAGAATGTACTTATTTAGAAAGGTATGATGATATTTTTGAAGTGAAAGAAAGAAGCATAGGTTTAGCTTTAAGACAGCCGGTAGTCAATCCAATGTATGATACAAAACCAGGGTGGTGGATAGCCAAGGAATTGGGAATAAGGCTCGGTTTAAAGGACTATTTCCCTTATCAGGATTTTGAAGACTATCTTAAAGCGAAATGTCAAGTCCTTGGAATAAGTTTTGAAGAACTAAAACAGAAAGGTTACATAGAAATACCAGATACAGCTAATCCTTATCTTGATGGCACCTCTGAGGTTAAGTTTAAAACTCCATCTGGAAAAATAGAGCTTTATAGCAAGCAGTTGGAAGAGGCTGGTTTTCCTCCAATTCCCCAATATACCAAACATGAAGAACCGCCTCAGGGTTACTTTAGGCTCCTTTATGGGAGGGTACCTGTGCATACCTTTTCCAGAACCACCAACAACCCATCTTTGTGGGAGCTCATGAAAGAAAATGCTGCTTGGGTAAACGCTAAGGTAGCCAAAAAACTTGGATTAAAGAACGGAGATTATGTGGTGCTGGTTAATCAGGATGGTGTAAAAAGCAATAGGGTAAAAATAAAGGTTACCGAAAGGATTAGGCCGGATTGTGTGTATGTTCCTCACGGATTTGGTAGTTTTTCTCCTATGTTAAAAAGGGCATATTTAAACGGGGCAGACGACCAACAGTTGATTACCAGATATGCGGTAGACCCGGTTTCTGGTAGTGTAGGTATGAGAGTAAATTTTGTTAAGATAGAGAAAGCTTAAAGGAGTCAACTATCAGAAAATAGGAATTAAACATGAGAGACCTCCAGAACAGGGAACTTAGAAAAAGCAGGATTAA
>OGCH01000699.1_pt1 | contig 15712 bp, 13 predicted proteins | sample 1570111 | NCBI WGS metagenome assembly OGCH01 (sample SAMN03436243, study PRJEB24508) | hot springs metagenome | biome: Desert Springs; feature: Hot Springs; material: Water | place: USA: Great Boiling Spring, Nevada | collected 2008-12-01 | depth 0 m m | reverse complement strand
CGCAGGGGTCGTCCTGAGGCCGAAAGGCCCAAGGACCTCACGAGATCCTTCGGTCGCTGGCGCTTCCTCAGGATGACTGGCTGGAGGGAGGTCCTTTGCTGCGTTCACGACGACGAGGTCTTACAAGAATTTTTAAACAGCCTTGTTTTACCTTGACAGCTTGTTTAATCTTGTGTTAAGTTTATTGTATGAAGCGGTTAATTCTATGTGCTGATTGGTTGATCACTTCAGCAGAGCGACCACCTATTCATCAAGGAGCTATCGTAATCGAGGGTAAGAAGGTCTTTGATGTTGGACCTCAGAGCGAAATATTACCTCGCTATCCGAACCACAAAATACTCAACCTTCAGCACAAGCTAATTTTTCCTGGTTTGGTCAATGCTCATACTCACGCGCCTATGAGCATCTTTCGCGGCATAGCTGAAGACTTGCCCTTAATGACTTGGCTTAGGGAATACATTTGGCCAGTTGAAAGTAAGATTAAGCGGGAATGGGTCTATTGGGGCACAAAGCTTGCCTTAATTGAAATGGTCCGATCAGGGATAACCCTTTTCTGCGACATGTATCTTTTTGAACCAGAAGTCATAAGGGCAACTGAGGAGGTAGGGCTTAAAGCCCTCCTTGGAGAGGGGCTCTTTGATTTCCCTTCCCCTGGTTACGGTCCTTTAGAAAAGGGGCTTAAGCTTACAGAGGGACTACTTCAAGAGTTTGCTCGTCACCCTAAAATAAAAATCGCCGTTTCCCCCCACACCCTCTACACCTGCTCCCCAGAAACTATCAAGAAATGCGTCAATCTATCTGAGCGATACAACGCACCTCTTCACATTCATCTTGCTGAGAACTCTGAGGAGATAGCTGAAATAAGGAAGCGATATGGGAAGCATCCAGTAGAGCTTCTTGATGAACTCGGAGGAGTGAACGAAAGGCTCTTAGCTGTGCATTGTGTAAAGCTTGGAGAAAGGGAGATTGAAATCCTCTCCAAGAAAGGGGCAAAGGTCGCAAGTTGTCCTGAGAGTAACCTTAAGCTTGGGTCAGGAATTGCCCCCATTCCGAAGATGCTCTCAGCTGGGCTTTGCGTTGCCCTTGGAACGGATGGTCCTGCAAGCAACAACGACTTAGACCTTCTATCTGAGATGCGAACCGCATCTTTAATCCACAAAGGTTTAGCCGAGGACCCAGCCATTATATCTGCAAAAGATGTTTTTGCTATGGCTACAGAAAATGGAGCCTTAGCTCTTCATTTCCCAGACACAGGGAAGCTTCTCCCAGGCTATAGAGCTGACCTTGCCGTGCTTGACCTAAAGAAAGAAAATCTTCAGCCAGACTACAATCCTTTAGCCCTTCTTGTTTACAGCGCAAAGGCAGGCCAGGTATCCGATGTAATGGTTGACGGCGAGTTCATCATGAGAAACCATCAAATCTTAACGGTCGATGAGGTCTTGATTAAAGAAAAAATTCACGAAATCAAAGAGGAGATCTTACAGCTTTTAAAGGCACGCAGGGGTTAGTTTTTTAATGGACTTAAATTTTTTTCACAACGTAATTTCTAAAGGTGAAGTTTGATAGAGAAAATTTTCCCATCCTGAGGAAGGTTTACCAAAAAACATTGTATCATTTCTCTTGACAAAACTCAAAAATTTTATATTTTGCCATATTAAAATTTCTAAGGAGGTTGACCTATGGCGGATATTGAAGCTCTTCTAAAGGAAGAACGTATCTTTTATCCCCCACAGGATGGGAAGGATCGGGCTTACATTTCCAGTAAATATCAGTATGAGCAGATTTATAAGTATTCTCTTGAGGACCCAGACGGTTTTTGGTCAGAGAGGGCAAAAGAGCTTATCACCTGGTTTAAGTATTGGGAGAGAACTTGCTATTGGGATTTTGAAAAACCTGAGATCAAGTTCTATGAAGGCGGGAAGCTAAACGCAGCCTTTAACTGCCTTGATAGACACTTAGCTAATCCTGAAGTAAAGAACAAAGCAGCCATCATCTGGCAGGGCGAGCCAGATAAGGATGTTAGGGTTTACACCTATCAAATGCTTTTTGACGAGGTTTGTAGGTGGGCAAACATCCTCAAACACTTTGGGGTGAAGAAGGGGGATCGGGTAGCTATTTACATGCCCATGATGCCAGAAGCCGTTGCGGCTATGCTTGCCTGCGCAAGAATTGGGGCCATTCACAGCGTGGTGTTTGGTGGTTTTTCTGCTGAGGCTTTAAAAGCGAGGATCCTTGATGCCGGAGCAAAACTTTTAATTACTGCTGATGGAACCTATCGTGGTGGAAGGAAAATAAACCTTCTTACTAACGCTGAGAGCGCTGTTTCTGAATGCGATTGCATTGAAAAATACATCGTGGTAAACCGTTTTGGAGATGAAATAACCCTTTCTGACGAAAGAGGCGTTCTTTACGATGAGCTAAAGAAGAATCTGGATTTTGAAAAGTATTGCCCCTATGAAGAAATGGATGCTGAAGATATCCTTTTCATTCTTTATACCTCAGGTTCTACAGGCAAACCTAAGGGTATTTATCACACTACCGGAGGTTATCTTGTTTATGCTGCCCATACTACTCAATGGGTGTTTGACCTAAAGCCCGAGGATATCTATTGGTGTACGGCAGACATAGGTTGGATCACCGGGCATTCCTACATTGTTTACGGTCCTTTAGCTCTTGGGGCAACAGTTTTCATGTACGAAGGAGTTCCAACCTATCCAAATCCTGGTAGGTGGTGGGAGCTTGTTGACCGCTATAAAGTAACCATCTTCTACACCGCACCAACGGTAATCAGGGCTTTGATGAGGGAAGGAGAGCAATGGCCAGCTAAGTATGACCTTTCTACGCTTCGCATCCTTGGCACAGTGGGTGAACCCATAAACCCCGAGGCTTGGGTTTGGTATCATAAGAACATTGGAAAGGGTAGGATTCCAGTAGTTGATACCTGGTGGCAGACGGAGACCGGTGGGCACTGCATTTCACCTCTTCCCTATGCTATTCCTCAAAAACCAGGGTCTGCAACCCTACCCTTACCCGGAATTGAGCCAGTAATCCTTAGAGGAGATGGCACGCCAGCTGATGTGAACGAGGGAGGGCATCTTTGCCTCAAGAGGGCTTGGCCTGGTATGGCTCGTGGGGTGTGGGGCGACCCAGCAAGGTTTAAAGAAATATACTTTAGTAGGTTCCCTGGATACTACCTCACCGGTGACGGAGCAAGAAAAGACGAAGATGGCTACATTTGGATCATAGGTAGGCTTGATGACGTTATCAACGTCTCCGGTCACCGTATCGGAACCATGGAGCTTGAATCCGCCTTTGTTGCTCATCCAGCAGTAGCAGAAGCCGCAGTGGTTGGTATGCCTCATGAGATAAAAGGTGAAGCAATTTACGCTTACGTTGTTCTTAAGGAAGGATATCACCCAAGCGACGAGTTGAGAAAAGCCCTTGTCAATCACATAAGAAAGGTTATTGGGCCCGTGGCTACGCCCGATGTTATTCAATTTGTTTCAGGTTTACCTAAGACCAGGTCCGGAAAGATCATGAGAAGGATCCTGCGTAAGGTTGCTGCAGGTATTTACGATGACCTGGGCGACACCTCTACGCTTGCTGACCCATCCGTGGTTGAAGAAATTATCCGCGGAAGAAAAGAGATTTTTGGAAGTTAAACTTTGTTAAGGGGGCTTTTGCCCCCAATGTTTTAATGAAGGATTTTATCTTTACTCTTCCAGTCCAAGTCTTCTTTGGGAGAAATTCTTTAAAAAAGCTCCCTGAAATTCTACCAACTCTTGGGAAAAGATGTCTTGTAATTTACGGTAGGTCTCAGGTAAAGAGGGTAGGAGCCTATGAAAAGGTAGTCCAATCTTTAAAATCTTCAGGCATAGAATTTCAAGATTTTTCTGGTATTAAGCCTAACCCAACCCTTTCTAAGGTAAAGGAGGGAATAAGATTTGCTCAGGAATTCAAACCTGACTTTTTGATTGCTCTTGGCGGAGGAAGCGTCATAGATACTACAAAGGCTTTAGCATGTGGATACTTCTATTCCGGTGATCCCTGGGACTTTTTTGAAAAAAAAGCTTTCCCTGAAAAAGCATTACCCATCGTTGCCATCCCAACCATTGCGGGAAGCGGATCAGAGCTAAATGACGTTAGCGTTTTAGTGAATGAAGAAATTGGCCTAAAGCTCTCCATGAGGCATCCTTCACTCCTCCCTAAATACACCTTCATTGACCCAAGCCTAACCTTTACTGTCCCCCCCAATCTTACAGCCTACGGAGTAATGGATGCCTTTTCTCATTGCTTTGAGTTTTACCATTTTAGCAAACACTTCTTTGAAGGTCTTCCCTATGACCTTGCCGTTCTATTTATGAGAAGGCTCATCCACTGGGGAAAGATAGCCTTTGTTGAGCCAGAAAACTATGATGCTCGGGCGAACCTCTTTTGGATAAGTTCGCTTGCTCTATCAGGGCTTATTCGTTCAGGCATTGGGGCTTATAGGTTCTTTCTTCATTCCCTCGAGCATCCCCTTAGCGGGCTTTTCGACACGCCTCACGGGCTAAATTTAGCTATCCTTATGGCTTCTTACCTTAGACTTTATCATCGAAACCATCGGGTAAGAAGGTTCTTTGCCGATGTTTTTGGTCTTCAAGGGGAAAGAAATTTGAGCAAACGGGGGCTTGAAGCCCTTTTAAGCCTCTATGAATACTTTAAGCTACCTCTTTCATTAAAAGAGCTTGGAGTGAGTAGTCAGGACATACCAGCGCTTGTTGAGAGGGCTTGCATGATCCTTTTCCTCTGGAAGGCGGAAGAGGAGTTTACAAAAGAGGATGTGGAAAGGGTGTATGCTTTAGCCTTAGAGGGTCCCTTCGGGTAAAGGTTGTTAAACTCTTTTCCATTCGGTTATAAGAAAGCCGTCAAGAAGCTTATGCCCTTGAAATTCAAACCTAAGGACCTTCCTTAGGCTTTTAAATCCCTCTCCTCCAACGAGGGTCGGAACATTTTCTCCGCCCACGATGACCGGAAGATGTATTATCCTTAGTTCGTCTATAAACCCAAGCCTTGCAAACTCCCAGTTGATGGAAGCTCCTCCCTCAACCATTAGCCTCTTTATTCCCCTATTCCATAGTTCAGATAGAAGATAGGGAAAATCAACAAGTTCCTCCCCTGCGTAGATAACTTCAGCCCCAAGCTCCTTTATTTTTTTTACCCTTTCTTCAGGAGCCCTTTTAGTTGTGGCGATTATAGTGGGGGCATCCTTAGAGAAGATGTTTGCATTATAGGGGACATTTGCTGTTGAGCAGGGGATAACTCTGATAGGATTTTTCCCTTCTACATACCGGACGGTTAAACTTGGGTCGTCAGTGCGCACTGTCTCACAACCTACCATGATGGCATCAACTTGTGCCCTTATGCTATGAAGATAAGCGTAGACATCTTTTGTCATAAGGCTCATTAATTCCTTGCTTGAAGCCCCACGATAAAGGGTGAGCTTTCCGTCAAGCGTAACCTCTGATACTACGATCACATATGGTCTATTCATCTTTTACCTTCCCATAGTTAAGATAAAGATAGTATAGTCTATGAATAAGAGATAGAGATGTAAAGATTACGATGAGTTTTATACCTACCTCTAAAGCACCCTCAACCTCCATCTTTTCAAGTATGGTAAAAAAGAGAAGGGTTGCATGGGTTTCTGGTCTCCCAAAAAAGCCTTTACCCTCTAAGGGGTCAAAGATCTTGCCTTTTATTCTTTCAGCAAAACCTATCTCCGCATAGGCAACGGGCTTTATGAAGGAGTGTAGCATGGATAGGGTTACGGCAAAGGTTGCCCAGGTAGGGCTTGCATAATAATAGCCAACTATGCCGAGCACAAGCCCATCAACCCATTTATCAGCCACCCAATCAAAAACGGCACCAAACTTGGTTGTTTTCCCAGAGAGCCTTGCAACCTCCCCATCAGCAAGGTCAAAAATCCCAGAGATTAAAAACAAAAAGAGGGCAGTAAGCAAAAATTCATAGTAGTAAGCAAGGGCTGAAGCTGTCCCTAAAATAAGCGAAAGAAAGGTGATTACATTAGGGCTTACTTTGAGCTTAAAAAGCACATAGGCAAAAGGAAAATAAAGCTTCTGAAGGACTGCCCGTTTGCTTGTCAGGTTCATACATTCAATGATAAACAATAATATTTGATGCGTCAATACTCAGAGAGGCTCTTCGATAATTCTTGCAAGGATACCTTGCCATTTTTAAGCAGTGTCAGCAAAACTGAGAGGTTCCTACATGTCGTTCGCTCATGTGTCACCCTGAGGGGCGTAAGGCTCGAAGGATCTCGGGGGAGGCCCTTCGGCCTTTCGGCCTCAGGGCGACGCCACCCGGTCATCCTGAGCGAAGCGAAGGATCTCAGGGACCCTTCGGCCTTTCGGCCTCAGGGTGACAGAAAGAAAAAGGCCTCAGGGCGACCCCTCTTTGTCTTCCTAATCTACCTTGCTAAACAAGGAAAAGAAAGCCCCCTTCTAAATTTTGAGCAAAAAATTTTTGAAACAACATTAAAACAACATCAAGGAAGACCATGCTCTCCTGAGAATAGCTTTAAGGAAAATTTTTCCTAAAAAGGAAGTTTGTTCCCTTAGCTAATGCCTATTTAAACAAAACAACTACATAGAAGAACCTTAAATTTTCTTGTTTCAGCAGGCTTAAAGAGTTTCAAAAAACTGGCACAGATTTTGAAGATAATTATGTGAAGAAGCTGACGAAAGCAAGGAGGTTTAGGATGAAGATAACTGCCCAAACTGAGGTTAATCCAAACACTTTCATGATGCAATCTGAAAATGGGCAGCCCTCGATGGACTTCTTTTTTATTCTCTTTCTTCAGCTTATCCAAACTACTATGGATATCCTTAATCCTTCTGAAGAACCTCATTCTAATATAGACGGAATGGGCTCTCAAGATGCAAAACCTAACTCTAAAAGGGCTTTAATCTTTATTGAAGAAAATCCATCCCTTAAAGAAACCTTCAATCAAGCTATAACCTTTATAGCATTGCTTTCTCAATTCGTTTCTAATAAAGAAGTAAATTGTCAAGATGCATCATTAAGTATAAAATTTGATAATATAAATAATGTTGAAATGATGAAATTAAACTTGGTAAACCTTTCATCAAAGGATCAAAAATTTTCTTTGAATTCAGAAGACCTATTTTTAAATAACCAAGCTTCAAGTATTACTAATGAAAAAAGCGTTAAACCTCTACTGCTCTCAAATAATATATTGCAGAACCTATCAACCTTTATAAGCAAATCTTGGAAGGAGTTTAAAGCTTTGTTAAAAGAGACGAAAGAGCAAATTAATGTAAACTCACAATACATAAAAAATGAGTTCTTTCTTAGAGTTGACGCCTATTGGGAAGATCTGCCTGAACAAGAAAAAGCTTATCTAAAGGATGCCTTATCTAACCTATTTTTTAATCAAAATAAAAGGAATGCCAATGCATTTCCTAATCAGAAAAATCCTTTAAATAGTAATGGAGTTGATAAAACATTAGATATGTCTGCACAAAAGAAAACAAATGGTGTAGAAGTTTTAGAGGTTAATAATAACAAAAGGAATGAAACACCTGGAAATAATATGCATAATAATATACATGGTATGCTGAAAGAGGGTAAAAATTTAGGGGACGCTGGGCATCATGAAGTAAAAACTATATTAACCAATGTTTTAGAAGGAGAAAAGGAGCCTAAAGAAATAAGAAGCTTCTTGAAAGAGTTGATTGAAAAGTTTGACTCAAAGGGTTCGGAAAGGGGGAACTTTTTTGTCCCACCTACCCGAACTGAAGAGTCCCCTTTCAACATAGCTATGCATTCATCTCCCAATGCTCAAGCACATTCTTCATCAGCACCTAAGGTAATCTTGAGAGAACTTCCAGATTTTGTGCGTAATCTTGTGCTTGAGGTCCAGCCTCAGGGAGAGCAGAAAGCAAGGATTGAGCTATTTCCACCGGAACTTGGGCATGTAGACATTGAGGTGCGAGTGGAAAAGGGCGAGGTTTCAGTGATAGGGAAGGTGGAAAATCCACAAGCCTATCAGGATATCTTGAGGGAGGCTCCGGTCATAAAGACCCATCTTGAGGAGCTTGGGCTTAAGGTAAAAGAGCTTGTCTTTACCCTTACCTCAGGTGATGCAAATCTTCCATACCATGGAGATGGGCAATCAAAAGAGAATAGAGAAAGGCTATGGGTAAAGAATGATGGCAGGCTTCTAACTAAGGGATTGCCTAAGGAGGAAACTTTAATCAACAGCAAAGGCAGATACTACTACATCGTTTAAGGGGGGTCCTAATGGTTAGCAAGGTTCAAGAGAAGGTTGATCAGCCAGCAAACTTAACGAGAATACCTAAAAAGGTTTTAGAAAGAGAGGACTTTGTAAAGCTTTTCGTCACTCAGCTTCAGTATCAAGACCCGATGAGGCCCATAGAAAACCATGAGATGGCGCTACAGCTTGCCGCCTTCAACCAGGTTGACCAGTTGAGTAAGCTAAACGAGTCTTTTGAAAATCTTCTCAAGTTTGTCAAAGCTCAGGAGTTTGGTTATGCGGGAAACATGGTGGGGAAGCTTGTCAAGGTGGAGGGTAATGTGGGCAGAGTGGAGCAAGGAAACTTCTTAGGTGCAAGCTTTGAGCTTGATGAGCCGGCAAACCAAGCCCTCGTTACTATAAGAGACGGATCGGGCAAGATAGTAAGAACCATAACCTTGAAAAATCTCAGCAAAGGGAATCATACCCTTGAATGGGATGCCAAAGACAATTCAGGAAATCAGGTCCCGGACGGAAATTATAAAATCACAATCACTGTGGGCGAAGGTGAGAAGGTAAAATCAATAAAACCGGTGATAACGGGTAGGGTTACTTCGGTTGTGTTTGAAGACGGGAAGGCAAGGCTGAAGGTAAACGACGAGCAAACGATAAACCTTGAAGACCTGAAAGAGATAGCTTGGAGGTAAGAGGTATGGGTATCTTTGGAACACTTTACATAAGCTACTCGGGTTTGTTTAGCGATTCTCAAGCCATGAACGTATCAGCTGACAACATAACCAACCTCAACACTACAGGCTTTAAGGCTGGAAGGTATGAGTTTGGGGATGTAATTAGGAAGGCTGTTGGTGAAGTCTTTACCAGAGGAGCTGGATATGGTGTATCCCCTAAGGCAACGAGGTGGCTTTTTTCACAGGGTGGTATCCAAACCACGGATGTGCCAACAGACCTTGCTATATCTGGTCGGGGCTTTTTTGTGGTATCAGACGACAAGGGAAATGTCTTTTTTACGCGGGATGGACAATTCATGGTAAACGAGGCGGACGAGAAGCACTTTGCCCTACAGAATAGTCTTGGGATGTACCTTTTAGGGGCAAACCCTGATGCCACTACAGCTAACGTTGTTGACCTGAAGATTCATCTAATCCCTAAGGTAATGCCAGCAAAGGCAACGAGCAAAATCTCAGCGCAACTTCTTCTTAATGCAAACAGACCTACTAACGCTGAAACCCTGCTCTCAAAGTATGACTGGACTTTAGACCATACGAAACCCCTTCAGGACGGAAAATACGACTGGGTCTTTGACTGGGATATCTACGATTCCCTTGGGCAGAAGATTACCCTTAAAGCTTACTTTGACAGAGGAGACAATCCCAACACCTATGAAGTCCTTTTAGCCCTTGCTGACCCAGCAAAAGATACCCGAGGCGACGGAAAGTTTAAAGGAGCCTTTCTTTATGGAACCTTGACCTTTGGTGGTAACGGAGAAGTAGTTTCTGCCGATTTCAGCCAAATTTCTGACCCAAGCGGAACCTTATCTCCTCTTGACCTTACAATCTTGGGGCAACCCAAGTTTACCTTAACCGTTGATGGAAGAAACCAGGAAATTACTTTAGACCTTGGGTTTTTTGTAAACCCGGACAGCACAATAACAAGGCTTAACTACCCAATAAGACTCTCCGCAAGTCCTTTTGCCCAGCTCTATTATTCTCAAGACGGCTACGAGGAGGGGGTGTTTGACAGGATTGAGGTGATAACAGAAGAAGGGCTGATAAAGGCTTGGTATACGAACAACAAGGACTTGCCTGTTGCAAAGCTTTTCCTTGCTGATTTCAATGGATATGAGGAGTCTTTGGAGAAGGTAGGGAACAATCTTTTCCGAGCCAAAGCTAACGTTACTCCTTTTATCTTTGCCCCGGGTGCCGGGGAAAGGGCTCGGATACTGTCTGGGGCTCTTGAGACCTCAAACACCGACCTTGCTCAAGAGATGGTTCAGTTGATCCTTATTCAGAGGGCTTTTCAGAGTAACTCACGGGTGATTACGACGGCAGACCAGATGCTTGAGGATTTTTTGAGGCAGAGGTAGGTAGGATGATTAAAGTAGTTTTGTAAATAACCGATAAAAAATATAATAAGAGGAGGTGAAACTATGGGACTTACTGATGCACTTTTTACAGGAACAAGCGGGCTAAGAGCCCTTGGGCATGGTATGAGCGTCATTGGAGATAATGTGGCCAACCTTAACACCACAGCCTTTAAGGGGGCAAGGATTACCTTTAGCGACATCATGGCTCAGAGCATCAACACCGCGGCAGGCTCAGGACAGTTAGGAAGGGGAGCATCCATTCAGGCACTCTTCCAACAGTTTACTCAGGGAGCCTTTGAGTCAACCGGAAACCCAACAGATATGGCTATTGCAGGTGCTGGCTTTTTTATGGTGAAGAACCCAAAGACTACAGGAGGAGTATTCTACACCAGGGATGGACAGTTCATGATAGATAAGGATGGCTACCTTGTAAATCCTCAAGGCTTAAGGGTTCAGGGATGGAGGATTGATGAGATCACAAACGATATAACCGGTGCAATAACGGACATACGTATTGACAGAAGCTCGCCACCAGTAAAGACAACCAAAATCGACATGATCACCAACCTGGACGCAAGAACGGAGACCAGGACGAAAGTGGTCAATTTGAGTGGGAACTTATACGACGATCCAGGTACTTCTGGTCCTACTTCTGCCACCACAACTTTTGTTATAAGAGACATTGATGGCAAGGACAATATAATCCAGGTTGAATTAGCTTATGACGGAAGCATACGGAAATGGAATTATACTATTAGGAATGCGATTACCTCAGATATACTGGCTCAAGGGACAAATGTAACCACGACTAGGACGACGATAAACCTTCCTTCAACAGGTGAGAAGGTCTACATCGACTGGGGTAATATTACCCATGATTCCTCGGCATCAAATATAGTAACCATCTCAGGAAGGGACGGGAGGGTGGAATTAAGCGGAGAAGTAACAGCGCTAACTTGGGCATATCATGACCTATCACTGGTTGATGCCAACGGGACAACAAGAAATCTCAGAGTTTGGCTATATTATGATAATACAACAAGTAGATGGAACTACAGGGTATACGAAAATCCAGCTACCCCAGCTCCAGCAGACCCATCGGACGAGACAGGGGTGCTACTTGCTTCAGGCGACCTGTCTAACGAAACGAACACTTACTTCTTCTTAGATGGGACAACTCAGAGGGTAAACATTGATTGGACAAATGTCACCACTGGAACAACTTCGTTATCATCAACAACATACAAATTAGAGGAAATGAACACACTCTTTGACTCCTGGGATGCAAGGCAGGACACCCCTATTCCCTCAACCGCGTATGCCTACCGTTCTACCCTCTTTGTCTACGACTCCCTTGGGACACCCCACGAAATAACAGTCTACTACTCCCCAACAACTAAAGACAATGTTTGGGAATTCCTTGTAGCTACCAATCCCACTGAGGACCAGAGGGATTTTGTAAGGGATGACAATCCAATGCAATGGCAGTATGAAGAGGGAGCTTACACTCAAAAGGTTTCTATAGATTCTGGGAAACTCTTTACTCAAACCAAGAAAGGGGTCCTTGCGTATGGGAGGCTTGAATTTGACAATCAGGGAAATGTAAAAAAGTTTTATCAAACCTATCGCCTTGATGCCAACACCGGGGCTTTGGTTAACATCGTGGATCAGAATGGGTCTCCTGTTGCCTTGCCTGAAGATAAATACAGTGCTCTCGGAGCAAACGGCTATCCCTTGCTTGTTGCTGACTTCTTAGGCATCGACCTACCCTACGACATTTACGCCCCAAACGACCCAAATCAAGGCACAGCAAGAAATGACCTTCAGCAGATAGAACTTAACTTTGGCTACTTTTACAAGGATAGTTGGCGTTCAGAGTCTGTTCGGACAACCCAATATGCCACCTCAAACGCAACGCTTTTTTATGATCAAAATGGCTTTGGACCTGGAGCCTTGGAGAACATAACTGTTGACAACGAAGGAAGGATTACCGGTGTTTACTCCAACGGAAGGGTCATTCCTCTCTGGATGGTTGCTCTTGCTAACTTCAACGCCCCAGAAAGGCTCCAAAAGGTGGGAGGGAACCTCTTTAGAGAAACAACTCACTCTGGACCACCAGTTACCGGAAAGCCTGGAACAAACGGGCTTGGCACCATTGCGCCAAACTCTCTTGAGCAGTCTAACGTTGACCTTGGAGAACAGTTCGTCAAGATGATCATCTTCCAGAGGGGCTTTCAGGCAGACTCCCGCATCATTACCGTCTCAGACACCATGCTTGAAGAGCTGATAAACCTCAAGAGATAAAGGCTAATCCTTAACCATGGGGAGGGGTTAACCCTCCCCTTTTTTGATTTAGGTTTACCAACGCATCAACACTCCGGCAAAGGTAAAGCCTCCACCAAAGGAGACCATTAGCACAAGGTCCCCCCTCTTTAGCCTTCCTTCAAGGGTTGCTTCGTGCAAGGCTATAGGAATGCTTGCTGCCGAGGTATTCCCATACCTATGGATGTTTACCATGACCTTTTCCTTGGGGAGGTTCAACCTTTCTCTTAGGTATTCGATTATCCTTAAGTTTGCCTGATGAGGTATAAGAAGGTCTATGTCTTCAGGATTTAGATTATTCCTTTCAAGAAGCTCTAAGGTGATCTTTTCCATCATGCGAACGGCAATCTTAAACACCTCTCGCCCTTGCATCCTGATGTAGTAGTCTTCTTTTGGGAGTCTTGGGTCAAAGGGTGGGAAGGCTGAACCACCTCCCTTAAGGGTTAAAAGCTCCCAGTTTGATCCGTCAGCACCGAGAATAAAATCAACTATCCCTGAATTGGTTTCCTCTTCAGCTCTTCCAACGAGAACAGCTCCGGCTCCATCCCCAAAGAGGACGCAGGTGCTCCTATCCTGCCAGTTTGTCTTTCTACTTAAAGCCTCAGCGCCGATCACCAAGACCTTTGAGGATGGCTTGCAGGAAACTACACAGTTTGCCATTGCGAGGGCATAGAGAAAGCCCGAACAGGTTGCTGAAAGGTCAAAAGCACCAGCCCTTTCAGCCTTAAGACCCTTCTGTACAAGGATAGCAAGAGAAGGCATCAAAAAGTCTGGAGTAAGGGTTGCGCAGATGATGAGGTCAATCTCATGAGGGGCAACCCCTGCTGAACTAAGGCAGGCTTTTCCTGCTTCTATGGCGTAAGTGCTTATAACCTCGCCATCATCTAAGATATGCCTCTCCTTTATTCCTGTCCTTTCTGTAATCCATTCATCGCTCGTCTCAACCATCCTTTCCAGGTCATGATTGGTAAGAACCTTCTTTGGGACCGCCATCCCAGTAGACATGATGAAGGCTAAAGGTTTAGAGCTCACTTGCTTCCTCCTCAACGGCATACTCAGAAATAGCCGATTCAAGCGTTTCCCAAAGATTGATCTTAGCAAACTTATAAGCTTGGTGAATAGCGTTCTTGATGGCTACTGCATCAGACTTCCCATGGGAGATGATGACATTACCCCTTACCCCAAGGAGAGGAGCGCCTCCGTATTCCCTCCAGTCTGTCTTTTTTTTGAAGCTAACTAAAGCTGGTTTCGCAAGATACAAGCCAAGGACAGAGCGAAAGGACTTCTTTACCTCCTCTTTAAGCATGGTCATGATCGTCTCCGCAAGTCCTTCAGAAAGTTTAAGACAGATGTTTCCGATAAAACCATCGCAGACGACGACGTCAACCTCCCCTAAATACAGGTCTCTTCCCTCCACATTGCCCACATAGTTTAATTTGGATTTTTGAAAAAGCTGGTGAGCCTTTTTTACCAATTGATTTCCTTTTCCTTGCTCTTCCCCAATGGAAAGAAGGGCAATCTTTGGCTTTTCCCTTTGCCAAATCTTTTCTAAAAATAGGCTTGCCATAAGACCAAACTGATAGAGGTCGTAGGGTTTGCTGTCAACGTTAGCACCAGCATCAATGAGGACCATTGGATGTTTTAGAGTTGGTAGCATGGTAGCTATAGCGGGACGGCGTACCCCTTTAAGCCTGCCAAGGATAAAGATGCTACCAGCAACAACCGCTCCCGAATTACCAGCAGAAACAAAGGCTTGAGCCTCACCCTTGGCTAACAAATCAAGGCCAACAAAAAGGCTTGCCCTCCGTTTTTTCTTTAAAGCCTCATGAGGCTGATCTTCCATGGTGACTACTTCATCGCCGCTTTCAATAAGCTTGACCCTCTCTGCTTGAGGGGCTTTTTCTAAAATGGACCTTGGACCTACAAGGTAAAGCTCTACTTCAGGAAGCTCACGAAGGGCTAAGGCTACTCCTTTTATAGTTGAATGGGGGGCATGGTCTCCCCCCATTAAGTCAAGGACAACGCTGACCATTTATAGAGATTGCTACTATTCACTTTTTAAAAAGGCTTTCCCCTTGTAGTAGCCGCAGTTTGGGCAAACTCGATGGGGAAGCTTAAAAGATTTACACTTCGGGCAGATGCTCCCCGATGGAACGCTTAGAGCTTGATGAGCTCTCCTCATACCTCTACGAGAGCGAGAAGTCTTCCGCTTTGGAACAGCCATGTTTTAACCTCCTTCCATTTCCTTAGATGTTGAAAGTAAGTCCCTTAGTATAGCAAAAGGTGAGGATTTTTTAAAGACCCTACAACTACAAGGTCCTTCGTTCAGATTTTTGCCGCAAACTTGACAGATGCCTTTGCAGTCCTCCCGACAAAGGGTTTTATAAGGTATAGCGAGCATAACCTCTTCCCTAAGGATCTCTGCAAAGGAAATAAAATCATCATCATAAAAGCTTACATCAAGCTCCTCTAAGGAAAGTTCTTTTGTCTCTTCAATGTTAAGGGAACTTTTTGGGCGGAGGATGAGGTTGAAGGATAGGTCAAAGGGGAACTCATACTCAGCTAAACATCTATCACAAGTAAGGACTATTGCTCCCTTTAGAGTGCCTGTTACCTTTACTTCCATCCCTCGTTTATTGAGGGAAAGAGAGCCAAAAAAGGGCTTGCTGACAACAATACCTTCGCCAAACTCAGAAAATTCTTCAAAGGTAACAGATAAACCCTCTGGGGGGATATCCTCAATGTTTATTCCCCAACTTGTTAAAGGTAGGTCCTTTCCCATTTCTCTCACCTCTAAAACAATTTAATTCCTGTTAAATGTTTTGTCAAACAAATACGAAGCTGTTTGAAAAATCCCTTTCTCCGCCTCAATTTTGCGCAAAGCGAAGGATCTCCCTTTTTTGCCGCCCTGAGGCCTTTTACTTTTTGTCACCCTGAGCCGAAGCCCTGAGCGTAGCGAAGGGGCTGCGAAGGGCCTCACCCGAGACCCTTCGGGGCTTACGCCCCTC